>ERZ808054.212-NODE-212-length-73700-cov-4.842821_pt1 | contig 73700 bp, 61 predicted proteins | sample MGYA00380201_ERZ808054 | MGnify/ENA primary metagenome ERZ808054 (study PRJEB31490, sample SAMN06133419) | mouse gut metagenome | isolation source: Z5_2 | host: mice | place: China: Chengdu | collected 2015-05 ... | reverse complement strand
GCTCCCGGCAAAAAAGCCAGAGTTTATGTAGTCAGTGAAAATCAGGACATTGTGAATGCGTTTACAGAAGGAAAGCTGTTCTTTGCAGCCCTTGCTTCCGCTTCCGAAGTGACGGTCCAAAGTGATAAAGAGGGAATCGCGGAGGATGCCGTATCGGTGGTGATCGCAAATGCCACTCTGTATATTCCTTTTGCAGAGCTGGTTGACATAAGCCAGGAAATCGAGCGTTTGCAGAAGGAAGAAAAGCGCCTTGACGGTGAGCTTGCAAGAGTAAACGGCATGTTGAATAACGAAAGGTTTATGTCCAAGGCGCCGGAAGCAAAGATTGCCGAAGAGCGGGCCAAGTTAGAGAAATATACCCAGATGATGGAACAGGTAAAGGAAAGACTGGCACAGCTTAGTAAATAGGAGAAAGCAAATGGGCAAAGAGCAGGATTTTTTATCAGAGCAGGAGATAGAGGAACTCAGACGAGAGATTGATGCGCTGGTAGCAAATGTGGATATGCTTGGAGGCGGAGACACGGGCGCAGAAGGACGGAGAGGAAATCAGGGCTTATCGGATTATCTGGAGCCTTTGGCTATTGAAGAAAATGGTTCCTATGTAAGACTGGATCCGGATAATATGCAGGCTTACATTTACCTGATGCCGCCTGATGAAGGAAAAGATAACTATACAAAAGAAGAACTGATTGAATTTTTGCAGGAAAAGGGCGTGACTATGGGATATCACCAGTCGAATCTTGCAGCAATCATTAAAAAGCGGGTGTATCAGCGGGAAATCCTTGCTGCCAGAGGGCAGCAGGTGATTCCCAGCAAAGACGGATACTATGAGTATATGTTTAATCCGGAACAGTACAAGGTGCCGGAGGTGCGCGAGGATGGCAGTGTGGATTATGCCAGCATGAACACGCTGGAGAATGTAAAAGAAGGAGATGTGGTTGCAATTTACCACCACAGTCAGGACGGACAGGACGGTTATGATGTGAAGGGGAATACCATTTCGTCAGGAAAGTCCAAGGAATTGCCCCAGCTTCATGGAAAGGTAGTCCGTTCACCAGAAAATCCGGATATTTATCTTGCGGCAAAAGGCGGAAAGATAGAGATCAAAAACGGCCAGGTCGATATTGAGACGGTCCATGAAATCAATGGAGATGTGACCTTGATCACGGGAAGGATAGAGTGTGTGGGCGATGTCATGATCCATGGAAGTGTGGAATCCGGTGTTATCATCAGGGCGGGCAGGAATATCGAGATCAGAGGCGCAGCGGAAGCGGTAAGCCTGGTTGCAGGGGGAGACATTATTTTGTGCCACGGAATTCAGGGGGCAAACAAGGCAAAGATCCTTGCTGATGGAAATGTATTTGCGGACTTTATTGAGCAGGCGGATGTGGAAACCGGCGGAAGCGTGCAGGCAAATGTCATCATGAATGCCAAAATCTCCTCTAATGACCAGGTCATTCTTACCGGCAGGAAGGGGGCAATTATAGGCGGCTATACCCACGCCAAAAATGGAATCAAGGCAACAGAGATTGGAAATACGGCAGAGGTAAGAACGGTTGTCCATGCCGGGTGCACCAAGGAATTCTACCGGGAGGCGCAGGGATTTAAAAAGAAAAGCACGGAGCTTTCCAGGCAGATCAAAGAAATTTCGGATGAGATCGACAGTATCCGTAAAAGAAATAAAGATCCTGAAGCTTTAGCCCAGAAGCTGAAAGTTTTAGAGGCAAAATACCGCCCTTTAAAAACGGAGTGGGAAGAGGTCAGAGTAAAATATCAGGCGATGGAGAAGATTATCGCACAGACCAAGGATTCTGAAATAGTGATCAGCGGCAACGTATACCGGGGTACAGTGATTTCCTTTGGGGTGATGCAGATGCCGATTGAGCATTCTACCTGCTTTATGAAGTATTTCCCTTTAGGGGGAATGATCGAAAGCAGCGTGATTGTCTATTCATAGAAAAGGGATAATGATGAGGAAACGGATATGGTGACGTATAAGGAAGCGGAAAGCTATATCAATAATATTCCCAGATTTGCGGGAAAGAATACGGTAGAGGATATAGGAAAGCTGCTTTCCCTGACCGCAGGGAGCATGGAGAATACAAAGCTGATCCACGTTGCAGGCACAAACGGAAAAGGTTCCGTTTGTGCCTACTTGCGTTCCGTTCTTTTAGAAAGCGGAAGAAGCGTGGGAATGTTTATTTCTCCCCATTTGGAGACCATGCGGGAGCGGATCAGCGTAAACGGCAAAATGATTTCCGAGAAGGAATTTGGGGAGAGCTTTGAGAGGGTTATGGACAAGGTGAAAGAGGGAGGCAGGCTGGGACTTTCACACCCCTCTTTTTTTGAATATCTATTTTTAATGGCTATGGATCATTTTAAAGAAAAACAGCCGGATTATATTATTTTAGAAACCGGATTAGGCGGCAGGCTGGATGCCACAAACAGCATCAGGCATCCTGCGGTCTGCGTGATCACAGAGATTGGGTATGACCATATGCAGTATCTGGGGAATACGCTTCCGGAGATTGCGGCTGAAAAAGCAGGGATCATGAAGGAAAATGTTCCGGTAGTTTTTTCGGACAGGAAGAAAGAAGTCGGGAGAATTCTAGCTGAATATGCCGAAAAAAGGAAAAGCCCCATGATTATCCTCAAAAAAGAGCAGATTTTCGATGTGAATATCCGAAATAAAACCATTGATTTTTCCTTCCATACTGGTTATTATAATTATATTAGTCTTTCTTTGAATACGGCTGCATTATATCAGGTAGAAAACGCAGCACTGTCGGTTCTTGCGCTGCAGGAGCTTGGGGATGTGAATATTACGCCGGATACGATAAGAAAGGGATTGCGGGCAGCATACTGGCCGGGCAGGATGGAGGAGATCATTCCCGGTGTTTTTTTGGATGGTGCACATAATGAAGACGGAATTGAGGCATTTTTGCATACGGTCGTAAAAGACGGCTGTATGGGGAGAAGGCTATTGCTTTTTGGCGTTGTGGCAGATAAACGCTATGAGAAAATGATTCGGATGATTGAAGACGCAGGTCTTTTTGCAAAAGCGCATGTGACTGTGCTTGACACAGACAGAAGCGCTTCTATAGATGAGCTAAAGGAAAAGTGGAAGCAGTGTAAGGAGATCCGATGCTGTTTCCATAAGGAGGCAAAGGACGCTCTCCAAAGATTGCTGGAAGATAAAACAGAGAAAGATACTGCATATGTTGTCGGATCATTGTATTTGATAGGACAGGTGAAAACCCTGATGAGGAGAATACAGAATGATTGATTTTGAAGAAGAGTTGAAGAAATTCCATCCAAGCCTGGAGGTAGAGGATGCGGAAGAAGCCATATATAACCAGGACTTAACGGATATGGCAGATATTTTGATCAAGATGCTGGACAAGCCAAGGACGGAAGAACAGGAGAAGCGGCATGATATGTTATAATTGTGGATGCCGTTTGACGGAACATGATTTTTGCACGGGCTGTGGTGCTGATGTGGGACTTTATAAAAAGATATTATATATGTCAAACCGTTTTTATAATGACGGTCTTGAGAAAGCTACGGTAAGGGATCTGTCCGGAGCAATTGTCAGTCTGCGGCAAAGTTTAAAATTTAATAAAAATAATATTGATGCGAGGAATTTGTTGGGGCTGATTTATTTTGAAACAGGGGAAGCGGTGCTTGCCTTAAATGAGTGGGTGATCAGCAAGAATCTCCGGCCTAAAAAGAACATTGCAGATGATTATATCGAGATGATCCAGAATAACCAGGCAAGGCTGGATGCCATCAACCAGACGATCAAGAAGTATAATCAGGCGTTGCTTTATTGTTATCAGGACAGCCAGGATCTGGCAGTCATACAGTTAAAGAAGGTGTTGTCCTATAACTCCAAGTATGTCCGTGCCCACCAGCTTTTGGCACTTTTATATATGAATCTGGAGGAATGGGAAAAGGCACATAAGGAATTGGTCAAATGCAGCCAGATAGACACCAACAATACCACGACCCTTCGATACATGAAGGAAGTGGAGCATATGCTTGTGCCTGAGGATGCTGCCAGAAATACACCTAAGAAAAAGGCGGATTCAGACCACGTGATCCGTTATCAAAGCGGAAATGAAACCATCATCCAGCCGATGAATGTAAAGGAACGCAAGGGGGCATCCACGCTCCTTAATCTGGGGCTTGGCGTAGTGATCGGCGTTGCAATTGCATGTTTCTTGATTCTTCCCGGACGGATACAGATAGAGCAGGCGGAGATTCAGGATCAGCTCAGGACAGTCAGTGAACAGTCGGATGTCAAAACGGCAACCATTGATGAGCTGGAGCAAAGAGTGCAGAAGCTGACAGATGATAATGCGCAGCTTACGGAAGAACTTTCCGTGTATCAGAATACCACTGGCGCAATGATGATATCGGACGGTCTTATGATGGCGGTTAATGCCTATCTGGAAGAGCCTGAAAATATCGAAAAGATTGCTGCTTATCTTGAAACGGTGGACGCGGAGGATGAGGAGGAAGAGACCGCAGGCAAGGAACGGTCGCAGGCTTTCGAGGCACTGTATAATAAACTTCTTGAACTTGTGGGAAACGAGATCGTGGATTATTATTATGATGCAGGTTATGACAGCTACCGCGCTGAAGACTATGAGAAAGCAATCCCGAATCTTCGGAAAGCATGGCAGTATGATAATACAAAGAGCGAAGCACTGTTTTATTTGGGAAACAGCTATTACAGGAGTAATGATCAGGATAAGGCAAAAGAGACTTATGCGCTGGTGATAGACAATTTCCCGAATACGGATTTTGCAGACGAGGCAGAAACTGCTCTGGCGGAAATAAATAACGCGGATTAAGCAGGCGGGCTGGGAACAGAATAACATGATTACAAAAGAGAACACGGATAAAGTGTTCTCTTTTTTTGCGCATGGGACAGAGTAGAAGAAAAGGGGTGAAGTATGGAAGAGAATTTTAAGGTAATTGACAATTACCTGATGGTCAGGATGCCGGAAGAGGTGGACCATCACAAATCAGTTTACATAAGTAAAACGGCTGATGAGTATATCATGAAAGAAGGAGTGGGAAACGTAGTCTTTGACTTTGAGGTTACGCGTTTCATGGACAGCTCCGGAATCGGAGTGATCATCGGAAGATACAAGAAGATATCTTATTTTGGCGGAAAGGTTTTTGCAATCAACGCGGACACCAGAATAAAGCGTACCTTAATGATATGTGGTTTACATAAAGTGATAGAGATCATGGAATAGAATACGATAACGGAAAGGAACAGGTGAAAGAAACAGGTTATGGAAACAGGGCAGAGAGTGGAACATAGTACAGACAGCCATACTATTTTGAAGAATGAGATGCGGCTGACATTTGATGCAATTTCAGTGAACGAGGCATTTGCAAGGATTGCGGTGGCTGCATTTGTAGCCCCCTTAAATCCTACCATGGAGGAAATTTCAGATATCAAGACGGCGGTTTCGGAGGCTGTGACCAATGCGATCATCCATGGGTATGACGAGGTAATTCCCGGAAAGACCAGGATTGGGGAAAAGGAGCAGGTTTATCTGCGGTGCAGGATCATTGATGATGTGCTGCATGTGGAAGTGCAGGATCTTGGGAAAGGGATCGAGGATATTGACCAGGCTATGGAACCGCTTTTTACGACGAAACCGGAGATGGACCGGTCGGGAATGGGTTTTGCATTTATGGAGGCTTTTATGGATGACCTGGAAGTCATTTCAGCGCCTTTTCAGGGTACTCTTGTGCGGATGAAGAAAAAACTTGGAACCATGCCATGGGTCAGACAAGAGGACTGAGCCATGGTGGAAAATTCAGTACTGATTGAAAAAGCACGGGCAGGAGAAAAGGAAGCGCGGGAAGTACTGGTTGAACAAAATTTAGGATTGGTCCGTCATATTGTGAAGCGCTTTTTGGGCAGGGGCTATGAGGCAGAAGACTTGTTTCAGATTGGTGTGATCGGGCTGATCAAGGCAATCGACAAATTTGATACGAAGTATGATGTGAAGTTTTCTACTTATGCAGTGCCGCTGATCACCGGGGAAATAAAACGCTTCATGCGGGATGACGGAATAATCAAAGTGTCCAGAAATTTAAAAGAAAATGGGATGAAGGTCAAGCTGGCGAGGGAAAAGCTTGCGGGGGAACTGGGCAGGGATCCTTCTATTGATGAAGTTGCCAGAGAATCCCTTCTTTCTGTGGAGGAAGTGCTGCTTGCCATGGAAGCCAATGTGCAGGTGGAATCCATTTACAAATCGGTTTATCAAAATGATGGCAATGAACTTTTTATGATAGACCAGCTTGCAGATGAAAGCAGCGATGCCCATGATGAAGTATTGAACCAGCTGTTGGTTCATCAGCTTCTTTCCGGGCTGGGGGAGGAGGAACAAAGGCTGATCATCCTGCGTTATTATCAGGATAAGACACAGATGGAGGTGGCAAAGCTTTTGGGAATCAGTCAGGTTCAGGTAAGCAGGCTGGAAAAAAAGATTCTTCTGGGGATGCGGCAGAAGATGACAGATAATCATATCGAGTAGGGGAGATTTTCCCCTGCTCGTGCGCCGGGGCAGGCTGCGAAAGCAGCATTTACCTTTCTGACCCGTGTGCATAAAAAACGACCCCGCAGCTTGCTGCGAGGCCGCCAATTTGTTACATTTGGCTGCCAGAGCCAGTACCGGCATCGGTAACGGCAGCGATCATCTTGGTGCTTACGGTGTTTTTGTTTTTCTTGTAGGTCTGGTGGATGGTTCCCCAGGCTCCGGCTGCAAAAAGGATATAACCCATGACCAGATCCATGACAACGGCATTGCGGATCTCGGGTTCCGCCAAGAAGGCAGGAACGCTCCTGAAGGATTCAAAGAAGGTGACATCATATTCGCGGAATGCCTGATAAATCTCAATGCTCAGGCAGACCTGCTCTGCAAACAAGAGCATAATGGCAGAGATGATACAGCTTATGACGATGCCTGTCGCGTTGAGCCTTCCGCCCAGCAGTTCATAGCCCTTCAGCGCGCAGACGACCAGCACGACACCGCCAATAGCCGAGATGTATCCAAGCTGGTAGATCAGTACCCAGACAATGACACCCAGCAGGGATCCTAAAAGTGCGCCGATGATCCCGCCAATGATGTTGCCGTTTCCCAGGCTGGCTTTTTGATTGATGCTTTTTTGAATCTGCTCAGAAGTGTCGGCATAGCAGGCGGAGCAAAGCAGATGGTCAACGGATTCAACCTGATACAGGGAAAGCCCAAGCTCGCTGCCGCAGCTTTCACAGCATGTGATCAGCTGGTTGGTCTGGCAGTAGTTTGTGATCTCCTGCAGAAATGCATCAATGCAGGGAACATAGGCAGTGCCCCATTTCAGACCGTTTCCCCAGAATTCTGCAATGACTTTGGTGCCGCTGTAGGACGCAGTCTGCAAGTATTTGAATTTGGACGGACATTGATTTATAAAATCGACAATAGACGGATAAGGCGTAACATTTCCCGTTTTCACCCAAAGCTGCAGAGTGTGGCGTCCGGGAGTGGCGGGATCCTGATGGATGACAACGAAATAGCCGTTTATCTTTCCATAGGCGATTCCTGCTTTATCGTCAACTGCAAGCCCTTTTCCCAATGCGTAGTTCTTAACTTTCTTGTACATAAAAACCCTCCTCACCAAATATTAAAGCAGCAAGTACTTTTGAAAAAGTATAGCACAATGAAAAAGGAAAGAAAAGTAATAAAAAGATTGAATAAAATCTCGTTATCTTTTAAAATAGAATTATCCCAAGTCAAAAAGGAGGTATGTCATATGCAGGATATGATAAAAATTCGTTCTAAAGTGCACCCCAATGTTACGTTAAAGGCAATACCAGGACATTTTGTAACACCGAACTCCCATGTTAATTACTTTTTAGACATGACAACCTTGAAATCCAGATTGAGTGAAGCGTTGGCTGTTGCGAAAGAATTAGGCAGCCAGATTTCCGCATCGACGGTGGTAGATACCATTGTATGCATAGATGGCTGTGAGATCATCGGCGCTTTCCTTGCAGAAGAGTTGACGAGGGCGGGGGTTTATTCTATGAATGCCCACAATACGATTTATATTATCACACCGGAATACGTAAACTCAGGACACATTCTGTTCAGGGATAATTTTGTCCCAATGATCAGAGGCAAGAATGTACTGTTATTACTGGCTTCTGCAACTACCGGCCAGACCATTGTTAAAGTGGGGCAGGCGCTGAGCTATTACGGAGCATCGATCAGCGGGATCAGCGCTATTTTCAGTGCAGCAACCAGCAGCATGGGCATCCCGATCCGTTCGTTATTTACGATCTCGGATATTCCGGATTATAAGGCATACAATCCGGAAGGATGCAGTATGTGTAAGGATAAGCTGCCAATAGATGCCTTTGCAAATGGGTTTGGATATTCTAAGATCGGTCAGTAGGATCTGTTGATAAAGTGAGGGGATAAAAGGATTGCCGGGGTTCTGGCAATCCTTTTTTGCGCAGGGATCACGGCTGTGTCACTAATGAACACTTGACACAAACAGAAAAGATACAATGATTGACATAATTTTTCAATTATAGTAAGGTGTATTAAGTAAACGAATGCCCGGAAGAGGAAAAAGATTTGAGGATGCCAATGAAAAATTATAAGCGTATATTTGCATTATTGATGAGCTGTATTTTGTTGTTTTCATCCGCACTTTCCGTATCAGCTATGGAGGTCGGAGCAGAGCAGGAAAGCGAAGAGGAAGGGGATGATTTGGCGGGGGAGGATCAGGACGGTTCTGCAGACTCTGATGAGGAAGAAGCTCCTGATCCGGAAGAGGATGAAGAAGTAACGGTTTTTATTAATGAAGCAAAAGAAGAATTGAAAACACTGACAGACAGCGAGGTTGTTATGGCGCTGGTTTATCTGTGTGATACTTATGGGGTGAGAAAAACACCCGGGGAAGAGGGAGAAATTTGTGTAAAGGTTCCCGCTGGAACCACTGTCAGGATTGTTGGAGCGGAACTGGACGAGGACTGGAATGTATGGTACAAGGTGGCGCTTTCCAGCAATGACCAGGCTTATACAGGGTACATAGACAGAAGCTACCTGGCATACTCCAATGAAAAGTTTATCGATTGGGAAAATATGTATTTTCCCCAGATTGCCATGTTTGCTTCGGTCAGCGGCGGTTATCCGGATGTGGAGCAGTTTCCTGCTTCTTATCAGGATAAATTGATCCGTTTAAAACAGGCGCATCCTAACTGGATTTTTGTAAAACAAAATACCGGTCTGAATTGGAGTACAGTGGTCAGCAATGAAAATTATCAGGACAGGAACCTGATCAGTTCATCTATGGGAGATGCTTATAAGAATGGTGTATATGGCTCCGGATGGTATTATGCATCGGAAGAAGCAGTAAAATATTATCTGGATCCCAGAAATTTTCTGGATGAGACCAGGATTTTCCAGTTTGAGCAGTTGACTTATAATCCGTCTTATCATTCCAAAGCGGCTGTGGACAAGATTTTGAGCACGACCTTTATGAAAGGCGAGCTGCCGGGAGCCGGAATGAGCTATGCCAGTGCATTTTATGAGATTGGCGTGAATCTCAGGGTGAGTCCGTTCCATCTTGCATGCCGGGTTTATCAGGAACAGGGGAAAGGAACTTCGGCATTGATATCCGGAACATACAGCGGATATAACGGTTATTATAACTATTATAATATCGGCGCATCAGGGAAGACCACGGAAGAAATCGTAAAAACAGGCTTGGAGAGAGCCAAAAAAGAAGGATGGAACACCCGCTATAAATCGCTGAATGGTGGTGCGGTGATCCTGTCAAAGGATTACATACTGAGAGGACAGGATACGCTTTATCTGCAGAAATTTGATGTGGACGCAGGTTACAGCGGTCTTTACTGGCATCAGTACATGCAAAATATTATGGCTCCTTTTACGGAGTCGCAGATGGTAAAAAGGGCATACACAGAGACAGGCTCCCTTGACAATCCTTTTGTGTTTAAGATACCGGTGTATAACAATATGCCATCGGCTGCCTGTCCGGTGCCGGGAACAAGTACGGTCATAACACCTACACCCACAGTAAATCCGACAGCCACGCCAACAGCAACGCCGACAGCCACACCAACAGCAACGCCGACAGAGAAACCAACGGCAACACCAACAGTAAAGCCAACGGCAACGCCCACAGCGACACCAACGGTAAAGCCAACAGCAGCGCCTTCAGTAAGACCGACAGAGAAACCAACGGCAACACCAACGGTAAAGCCAACAGCAGCGCCTTCAGTAAGACCGACAGAGAAACCAACGGCAACACCTACGATAAAACCGACAGAGAAACCGTCCGTGACTCCCACGCCTGTGGTAAAGGCAACGGAGAAGCCATCCGCAACACCTGCTGTAAAACCAACGGCAACGGTCACGCCCACAGCAAAGCCGACAGCAGCAGCAACCCCGAGAGTAAGTCCGACGGCAACGCCAGCAGCGACAACGACGCCGACGGCAACAGCGACTCCGACGGCAACAGCCACGCCGACGGCGGCAGCAACAGCGACCCCGACAGCTACGCCAACGACAACGCCGACAGCCACGCCAACGGCAACGCCGACAGCCGCACCTACAGCGACAAGCAAGCCAACGGAAAAACCTACGGCAAGCCCTGCCATGCAAAGACCTACAGAAAGACCGGCGGAAAATCCTGCCGAAAAAAATGATAACAATGAGGGTACTGCTTCAATTGTTACGGTTGAAACCATTAAGACACCGGATCCCTCACCTGCGATAACGCAGGCACCGGCAGAGCAGGTACAGGAACCTGTAGGGCAGCCGCAAAGAATGGAAAATGAAGTCACGATTGCGGCAGCGACGCCCAGGCCTCAGACTGCCCCGGAAGATAAATCTGAAATTACGTTTGACATGAGCAATAACAGCATGGTATATACCCAGACTCTGGAGCAGATCAAAGAGCAGGGGAAAAAGGTTACTCTGGAAATGGGAGACGGCGTGAGCTGGAGTATTGATGGAAGCATGATAGACGAGGAGCCTCTTTCGGACATTGATTTTGAGGTTACAATGGGAAGGAGCGAGATCCCTAAAGTGAAGCGGGATGCGCTGGCGGAAGGGGAAAAATATGTAGAACTTTCGCTTGCCCATGATGGCGGATTTGGATTTACGGCTGTATTATCAGTGGTACTTGAGGATGCACAGCCCGGGCAATATGCAAATCTGTTCTATTACGATGAAGCAACAAGAGAATTTCAGTTTATGTGTGCTTCTCTGATAGGCAGCACGAAGGAAGTCAGATTTGAATTTACCCATGCCTCTGATTATATCATTATTATCAGTGACGATATAAAAGAGAACCTGCTTGAATTAAGAGAGGCAGAAATAGAAGAAGCAGAGCAGATCATACAAGAGGAGCTTAATAATCCTGCAAATGAAAAACCGGCAAAGGAGCCTGAGAAGGCAGCAGGAATGATTATCCTGATCATTTTGGGAAGTATAGCAATCGTGATTGCAATTTATCTGATTATTCGGAAAAAAGATGATTAAAAAATCCAGACTATAGTCTTTTCCAGTAAATCACATGCGGAGGGAAAAGTCATGCGGGAAGAAAGAAAAAAACCAAACATAATCTACATACTGGCCGATGATATGGGATATGGGGACATATCGGCTTTTAATGAAAAATGCCCATTTACCACACCGAATCTGGACAGGATGTGCGAGAGGGGGATGCGGTTCACGGATGCCCATGCCACAGCAGCCGTGTGCACCCCTTCCCGATATGGCTTTCTTACGGGCAGGTACAACTGGCGTTCCGTGCTGAAATCAGAGGTGATCGGGGGATATTCCGCTCCCGTCATGGAAGCCGGACGCACCACCGTTGCCAGCATGCTGAAAGAGCAGGGATACCGTACCTGCATGATTGGAAAATGGCATCTGGGGATGGAGTTTTCCAAAACCGCGGATTTTTATGAGAAAGAAGGATTCGCCGCCTGCGATGGGGTCGATTATGGAGGGATAATCAGGCAGTCCCCCACATCCTGCGGATTTGATTATTATTATGGGATCAGCGGGTCTTTGGACATGCCTCCCTATATCTACATTGAGAACGACCGCTTTACCGCCCTGCCGGATCGTATGACCGAAAGCTCCGGCAAGAAATTCTGGCGGAAAGGTCCCACCGCCCCTGGATTTGTTCATGAAAACGTGCTGGACGAACTTTGCGGCAAGGTGTTGGAGAAAATAGAGGAATACCGAGACGACTCATTTTTCATCTACTTCCCCATGTCTGCGCCCCACGCCCCTATCCTGCCGGGACCCCGGTTTCAGGGGAAGTCGGGTACCAACGAATACGGCGATTTCGTTCTCCACTGCGATGATGTGGCAGGCAGGATCAACCGGAAGCTGGAAGAGATGGGGCTGCTTAAGAATACCATTGTGGTATATGCTTCGGACAACGGCTGCGGACCTGTTGTGGACTTCGATGAACTGAGGAGGAAAGGGCATAACCCTAGTTACATTTTCAGGGGGGCAAAGGCGGACATCTACGAGGGAGGGCACCGGATTCCCCTGATCGTACAGTGGCCGGACAAAATCCGGGCGGGAAGCGTCTGCCATGCAGTGGTGTGTCTGTCGGATTTTATGGCCACCATGGCGGACTGCCTGGGGATTGCCCTGAAGCCCTGGGAAGGGGAGGACAGCGTGAGCAACCTGCCCCTGTGGACAGAATCCCGAAAGGAAGTCCGTAGCGATATAGTGCACCAGAGCATAAACGGTTCCCTCTCTATCAGGAAGGGCAGATGGAAGCTGGAAATGTGCCCTGGCTCCGGAGGCTGGTCTTATCCCAAACCCGGAGAGGAAGAGGAAGGCGCTCCTCGTTTCCAGCTGTATGACCTGGAGACGGACATTGGCGAGACCACAAATGTTATCATGGAACATCTGGAAGTGGCTGCGGAGCTGAGACGCATCCTCATTGGCTACATTTTGGACGGAAGAAGCACACCCGGACCAAAGCAGAAAAACAACGGACAGGAAGTATGGGATGCCATCCTCTGGATCCGTGAGCCTGTAATGAAGACTCACAAAGAGTAAAATGGGGATGTGAAAAATTAAGCAAAGGAGTATGAAAAGCATGATCAACATAGAAGATTATCCCTATTTATATGAGACTCATATGCATACCAGTCAGGCGAGCGCGTGTGGGAAAAGATCCGGCGCGGACATGGCGGGGGCGGCGAAGGAAGCCGGCTATGCCGGAGTGATCATCACAGACCATAGCTGGTACGGAAACAACTGTATTGATTCTTCTCTGCCATGGGATCAATGGGTGGAAGCTTTTTGCAAAGGCTATGAGGATGCCAAAAGATGGGGGGATGAGAATGATTTTCCTGTCTTTTTCGGATATGAATCTAATTATGAGGCAACGGAATTTTTGGTCTATGGAGTGGACAAGGAGTGGCTGATCGCCCATCCGGAAATTAAGGATATTTCCATAGAGGGGCAGTACCGGCTGGTCCACGAGGCGGGGGGAATTGTAGTCCATGCCCATCCTTACCGGGAAGCGGGATATATTAAGGAGGTGCGGCTGTTCCCGGAGTATGTGGACGGAATAGAAGCAGTAAATGCTACCCATTCCAATCCCAGAAGTGCAAGCCATAACCGGGCTGTTTTTGACCAGTACGCGAGAGATTATGCCCGAAAGTATCATTTGCCTATGACGGCAGGTTCGGATATTCATGATATTCCGCTTTTAGGGGGCGGTATGGCCTTCAGGCGGAAATTAAATTCCATAGAAGATTACTGTCAGGCGGTCTTGACAGGGGAAGACTATCTTATGACCAATGGGGACAGATGGTTTCATAGAAACGGAGAGGCTTTATGAGGTTTTTACACATTTCGGATCTGCATATCGGCAAGGTAGTCAATGATTTTTCCATGCTGGAGGACCAGCGGTTCATTCTGGAACAGATCACAGGGATAGCAAAGGCAAATCGGGCGGAAGCAGTTGTCATAGCGGGAGATATTTATGACCGGGCAATCCCTTCCGGGGAAGCCGTGATGCTGTTTGACCAGTTTTTGACGGAGCTGTCCGCCTGGGGCATTCAGGTACTGCTGGTCAGCGGAAATCACGATTCGCCGGAGCGGATCAGTTTTGGAAAACAGCTTCTTGGCAGACAGGGAGTGCATGTTGCAGGGGTGCAGGAGGAAGAGCTTGAGATAGTGGAATTTCGGGAGCCGGAGCCGGGTTCGGTTCGGAAAGAAATCGTCACCCAGTTTGTGCTGCTGCCCTTTTTAAAGCCTGCCTGGATGGACGCGGCGACCTGCGGGGAGGCCGTGGAAAAGGCATTAAAGGGTTACTGGGAAAAGGAAAAAAGAGTCGGGAAGAGGAAAAAAAACCGGGTGCTGGTCACCCATTTTTTTGTTACGGACAGCGGAAAGGAGCCGGAACTTTCCGACAGTGAGACCACGGTTCATGTAGGCGGGCTTGACAATGTGGACGCATCTGTGTTTGCAGGCTTTGATTATACGGCGCTGGGGCATATCCATAAGCCTCAGCAGATTGGAGAGTATCCCGTCTGGTATGCTGGTTCGCCGCTGAAGTATTCCTTTGGCGAGGCGAAGCAGGAGAAATGCGCACTTCTGGTGGAGATGGGACAAGGCAGGCTTAAGGGAGTGCAGGCAGTGCCTCTTCATCCTTTAAAGGAAATGCGTAAGATCTACGGCAGCCTGAAGGAGCTTTTGGATCAGGGGCAGGAAGATCCGGGGAAATACGATTATATTCAGGCAAATCTTACAGATCAGGGAGAACTGATCGATCCCATAGGAACGCTGCGGAGCGTTTATCCCAATGTGATGCAGATTGTCCGGCAAACCGAAGATCAGGAACTGGACAGTTTGGAATTTGAGACATCCAGAAGCCGTCATTTGGCAGAAAAAAGGGATGTGTTGGCGTTATTTGAAGACTTTTATCAGGAAGTAAAAGGAGAGACACTTTCGGATAGCGGGAGGGAGATCGTGGAAAAGCTTGTTAAGGAGCTGGAAGGACAGGAAGGAATAAAAGCGTGAAGCCAGTCAGAATGACGATTTGCGGCTGGGGGCCGTATAAAGGAAAACAGGAAATTGATTTTACAGGACTCGACAGACGAGGTCTGTTTTTGATCACAGGTCCTACCGGAGCGGGAAAGACTACGATTTTTGATGCCATTACTTATGCATTATATGGAAACATGAGCGGCACCATGCGGGAAAAAGGGAGCGTACGCAGTGATTTTGCGGCGGCAGATGTGCCTACTTATGTGGAGCTTGTGATGACCCACGACGGCAGGGAATATACCATATACAGAAATCCGGAGTATATGCGCCCCAGGAGACGTCAGGCAGGGCAGACTGCTCTGACTAAGGAAAAGGAGAGGGCAGTTTTTACGGAAGCTGACGGAAGAAAGACCGAAGGAAGCAGTGAAGTGACTAAGAGGGTACAGGAGCTTTTACGGCTGGATTACCGGCAGTTTAAGCAGTTATCCATGATTGCCCAAGGCGAATTTGCGAAGCTGCTTACCGCACCGCCAACGGAAAAGACGAAAATTTTCAGGGAAATTTTCGGTACGGATCTGTATGAGCGGATGGCAGCGGCACTGAAAGGAAAAGCATCCGGTTTTTACAAAAATGTGGCAGAGTGCCGGAATAAGATGGATGAAAATATTGACATGCTTTCGGGAGACAAGGTTTTTACAAGTGAGGATGCAAGCCTGCAATGGAAGGAGCTGACTTCTTCCAAAAGCTATTATTATGAGGGAGTTATTGCCTTTTTACAGACTCAGGCCAGTATTTATAAAAAGGAACTTAAAGAACTGCAAAAGCAGTATTCCAAATGTGAAAATCAGGTTCAGATACTTGCCAGAAAGTCGGAACAGGTGCAGCGTGTGAACGGTCTTTTTGATCAGCTGGAAGGGCAGCGCCAGCGGAAAAGGGAGCTTGCAGAGAAAAAGAAGGAAATGAAGCAGGCGGAAAAACTCCTGACCAGGCAGGAGGCGGCATCCGTCCTCAGGCTGGCGGAAACCCGCAGGAAGGCGGAGCAGGATTACGCTTGCCGCCTGGCAGAACAGATACAAACAATTGAGGAGGAAATGATATCTTTAAGAAAACGCAGGGATTCGGGGGCTTCTCTCTATGAGAACAAAGACAGAATGAAAGCAGCTTATCAGATGGAAAGCAGGCTTCAGGAAATTTTGTCGCAGCATGAGGAAATCCAAAAACGTTATGTTACGGAGACAGAAGAGTTATGTAAGATTCAGCAAAAATATTTGGAAGCTGAACAGGAAGAAGAAAGAGACAAAGCAGCTTACGAACAGGCGGAAAAAATGTACCGCCATGGGGTTGCCGGGATTTTAGGCGAATGCCTTGCGGAAGGAATGCCCTGCCCTGTGTGCGGTTCCATGCATCATCCGGCTCCTGCAAAAAAGGAACCGGATATGCCGGATGAGAAAAAGGTGAAGAACCTGAAAGCTGTTTTTGAACAAAAGCAGCAAAAGCGGATAGCGCTCCATGGGGAGGCTGCTTCTTTTGTATCAAAAGCTGAAGAGACAGCCAGCCGGATTAAGGAATGTGTCAGTCAGAAGAAAAATCTGGAAAAGGAGCTTCTGAAAGAAAAAAGGTTTTTGGGGGATTATCTGGAAAAGCATAGCGAGGAGCAGTTTCTGGAACAGATCAAAGAATATGAACATGTGGAAGCAGTCCTTGGGGAAAAGAGCAGCGTGCTGCAAAAGCAGAAAAAGGAGCTGGCAGATCAAAAACAGAAGATAAAAGATCTGGACGTACAGTGGAAACAGCAGCTTACAGATGCAGGCTTTAAAACGGAATCACAGTACGAAGCGGCGCTTGCCGATCCGGATTCTTTACAGAGATTGCGGGAAAAAATACAAAGTTACAGGCAGGAATGCCATGGAAATCAGGAAATGCTTCTTCATCTTGAAAAGGAAACGAAAAATTTAAAAAAAGAAGATCTGGAGAAGCTGAAAGGAAAGCTGGAAGATGAAAATGCACGGAAAAAGCAACTGTTTTTGGAGCAGATGGAATGGGGAAAACGTCTGCAGTCTATAGAAAACGGACTGGATTCCCTGAAGGAGAAGCAAAGTCAGCTCACCTTTTTGATGGATCAGTACAGGGTGCTGAAGGATCTGGACGATGCCGCAAATGGAAATAACAAAAAAAGGCTGGTGTTTGAGCAATATGTGCTTGCCTCTTATTTTGAGGATATTCTTAAGGCGGCGAATATCAGGCTTCATTTGATGAGCGGGGGAAGGTATGAACTGAAACGGATGCAGCAGGTATCTGACGGCAGAAGCAAGGATAATCTGGAAATTGAAGTGATGGATTACTTTACGGGGAAGTATCGCTCTGTCAAAACCTTATCGGGAGGGGAAGCTTTTAAAGCTTCTCTGTCCCTGGCGCTTGGAATGAGTGATGTGGTGCAGGCGCTCAGCGGAGGAATCCGTGTAGAGACTCTGTTCATTGATGAGGGCTTTGGAAGTCTGGATGGAGAATCTCTGGAGCAGGCATGCCTGACGCTGCAGACACTGGTGGAGAAAGACCGGCTGATCGGGATCATTTCCCATGTGCCGGAGCTTGCGGAAAAGATTGAAAACCAGATCTGTATCCATAAAACAAATGCTGGAAGCAGTATAGAAGTTATGGTATCCTAATATTATAGAGACAGGAAAGGAAGGGAATGAATATGCAGGAAAAATATGACGTGATCATTATCGGCGCAGGTCCGGGCGGGATTTTCTGTGCTTATGAATTGATGGATAAGAATAAAGACTTAAAGGTGTTGATGGTGGAGAAAGGGCGCTCTATCGAAAAGAGACAGTGTCCGAAGCGTACCACCAAACAATGTGTGGGATGCAAGCCCTGCTCGATCACTACCGGGTTTGCAGGGGCAGGGGCGTTTTCAGATGGAAAGCTGTCGCTTTCTCCGGATGTAGGCGGAAATCTGCCGGCTATTTTAGGCTATGACGAGACGGTCGGACTGATCAAAGAATCAGATGATATTTACCTGAAATTCGGTGCAGATACCAATGTGTATGGTGTGGACAGGCAGGCAGAGATCCGTGAGATCCGGAGAAAAGCCATTGTGGCAAACTTAAAGCTGGTAGAATGCCCGATCCGTCATTTAGGAACAGAGGAAGGCTACAAGATTTACGGAAAGCTTCAGCAGCATTTGCTTGATCAGGGCGTTAAGCTTTTGTTCAATACCATGGTGGAAGAGATACTGGTTGAAGAAGGCAGGGCAAAAGGAATTAAAACAGATAAAGGCGAGACCTATTATGCGGATGAGATTGTCTCTGCGGTAGGCAGGGAAGGCGCTGACTGGTTTAAGGATAAATGCAGGGAGATTGGAATTGAGACCAGACCGGGAACGGTGGATATCGGCGTCCGGGTGGAAGTGCGGGATGAGATCATGCAGTTCCTCAATGAAAATCTGTATGAAGCCAAGCTGATCTATCATACCCCTACCTTTGATGATAAAGTGAGGACTTTTTGTACCAATCCTTCCGGAGAGGTGGCAACAGAGTATTACGAGGGCGGATTGGCCGTGGTAAATGGTCACGCATATAAATCCAAAGATTATAAGACAAGCAATACAAATTTTGCTATTCTGGTCAGCAAGAATTTTACCAAGCCCTTTAAAACTCCGATTGAATATGGAAAGCATATTGCGCAGCTTTCCAATATGCTTTGCGGCGGAAAGATTCTGGTGCAGACCTTTGGGGATTTCCGCAGAGGCAGGAGAACCACGGAAGAACGCCTTTGCCGCAATAACCTGATGCCCACTCTTAAGGACGCAGTGCCGGGCGATCTTTCATTGGTATTTCCTCACAGGATCATGGTGGATATTGAGGAAATGCTGCTGGCACTGGACAAGATCACGCCGGGTATTGCAGCAGACGAGACATTGCTTTACGGTGTGGAAGTGAAATTTTATTCTAATCGTGTTATTGTTGACAAAAACTTTGAGACCAGCATTAAAGGGCTTCGCGCGATTGGCGATGGCGCCGGTGTGACGAGGGGATTGCAGCAGGCCTCTGCGAACGGCATCAGTGTTGCCAGAAGCATCCTTGCCGGCATGAGATAGGGTATCAGGGATGAAAATTTGGAAAAGGCTGTTGGCAATAGGCTTAGGCGTATTATTTCTGTTTCCGGCAGGCGGGTGCGGAAAGCAGGGGCAGGATATTAAGCTGGTGCTCTATACCGGATTTAAGAAAGATGAAGTGTTCCGCATTGAAACCATGTCCTGTATGCTGCCGGAGGTCATGGTTTATCTGACCAACACGCAGGATCAGTATGAGAGCGTGTTTGGAAAGGAAATATGGAAGACGGATGTGGGTGGTGCAACCCTTGAAGAGAACATCAAGGAAACGGTACTGGCGCAGCTGGCGCAGGTTAAGACCATGAACCTTCTCGCACAAAAGCATGCAGTGGCGCTGGATGAAGAGGAATACCGGACGGTGGAGGCGGCTGCGGCTGCTTATTATCAGTCATTGAACCAGACAGAACGTGAAGTGCTGAACGTAGACAGGGAGATCATTACGAATCTTTACGCAGAATTTGCACTGGCGAACAAGGTATATGAATATATCATTAAGGATATCAATCCGGAGATCAGTGATGACGAGGCGAGGACCATCACCGTCCAGTATATTCTGATCAAAACCTATACGAGGGATGGCACCGGAAAGAGGATCGAATATTCCGAGAATGCCAGAGAGGATGCCCGGCGCCGGGCAGAGGAGCTTTTGGAACTTGCAAGGCAGGAAGACAGTGATTTCGAGGATCTGGTCATCCAAAACAGCGAGGGAGATCTGGGCAATTATTCCTTTGGAAAAGGGGAACAGGATCCGGCTTTTGAGGAGGCTGCGTTTAACCTGGAGACGGGCGAGATCAGCGGGATCGTCGAAACCCAGTCCGGTTTTAATATCATTAAATGCATTAATACTTTTAACCGGGAAGAGACAGACAGTAATAAGATCAAGATCGTTGAAAAAAGAAGGGAGGAGGTTTTCGGGCAGGAGTATGATGCTTTCATCACTTCCCTCACGAGAACCTTGAATGAACCGTTGTGGCAGGAAGTGACATTTGTTGAGAACGAAGAAGTGACGACTAAGAACTTCTTTGACATTTATAACGAGCATTTTGATAGTTAATAAAAATTTTAGAATTTGAAAAAGCCCGAAAATACGCGGTTTTCACGAAATTATTAGCACTCATTTCTGGTGAGTGCTAATTTTTGCTTGACTTTTGGGAAAAAGGGAACTACACTGTTTTTTAGGTAAACAAGCGCTTTAAAGAAGCGGGGATTCGAAACAAGTATAAGATGAAAAAGGAGTGATTTATCGTGGCAGAAAAACACGGAAACCTATCGATTAACAGTGAAAATATTTTCCCGATCATTAAGAAATGGTTGTATTCCGACCATGACATCTTTTTCAGGGAACTGATTTCTAACGGCTGTGATGCGATCACGAAACTGAAAAAGCTGGATATGATGGGCGAGTATACATTGCCTGACGGTTATAAGGGGAAGATCCAGGTCATTGTTAATCCAGAGGAGAAGACGCTGAAGTTTATTGATAATGGTATCGGTATGACAGCGGATGAAGTGGAAGAGTATATTAATCAGATTGCCTTCTCGGGAGCAACGGATTTCATTGAAAAGTATAAGGACAAAGCAAACGATGACCAGATCATCGGGCATTTTGGCCTAGGCTTTTATTCCGCATTTATGGTAGCGGATGCTGTCCATATTGATACTCTTTCCTGGCAGACAGATGCTAAGCCGGTACACTGGGAATGTGACGGCGGCACAGAATTTGATATGTCAGAAGGGGATAAGGCAGAAGTAGGTACTACCATTACGCTGTTTATCAATGAGGACGTGCTTGAGTTCTGTAATGAGTACAAGGCGAAAGAGGTCATCAAAAAGTACTGCTCCTTCATGCCTACCGAAATTTATCTTTCTAAAGAAAATACCAAAGAAACACAGACCATAGATGCAGAGGAAAAGCTGGATACGGATACGGTTGTAGAGGAGATCAAGCCGGAGAAGGAAGAAGACAAGCTGCGCTATAAGATCGTGAAGCGTCCGGAGCTTCTCAATGAAACCATGCCGCTCTGGATGAAGCATCCCAATGACTGTACGAAGGAAGAATATCTGGAGTTTTACCGCAAGGTATTTCAGGATTATAAGGAGCCGCTGTTCTGGATCCATCTGAACATGGATTATCCGTTTAATTTAAAGGGTATCCTGTACTTCCCGAAGATCAACATGGAATATGAATCCATTGAGGGTGTAATCAAGCTTTATAACAATCAGGTATTTATAGCAGATAATATCAAAGAGGTTATCCCTGAATTCCTGATGCTGCTTAAGGGTGTGATCGACTGTCCGGACCTGCCGCTTAACGTATCGAGAAGTGCGCTGCAGAATGACGGATTTGTCAACAAGATATCTGATTATATCACCAAAAAGGTTGCGGATAAGCTGTCCGGCATGTGCAAGACGGAAAAAGAAGAGTACGACAAATACTGGGATGATATCAGTCCGTTTATCAAGTTTGGCTGCCTGAAGGATGACAAATTCTGTGAGAAGATGACAGATTATATTTTGTTCAAGAACCTGGATGGCAAGTACCTTACACTTCCGGAATGTCTGGAGGTCAATAAGACCGATCCGGACGAGGTTTCCGAGGAAGAAAAGAAAGACGGGGAAGCAGAAAATGCAGACCAGCCTGAAGTAGTGGATGCAGACGGCAATGTTGTCAGCGGAGATCTGGACGAGAGCGGATCCGGGGATGAAGTATCCGGTGACGAAGCGTCTGAAGAGGAAGAAGAAAAGAAAGAAAAGATCATTTATTATGTAACGGATGAACAGCAGCAGGGACAGTATATCAGCATGTTCAAGGCTGCCAAGATGGATGCGGTGATCCTTACCCATAATATTGACCAGCCCTTTATTTCCCAGCTGGAAGCAAAGAATGAAGGGATCAAGTTCCAGAGAATCGATGCGGATCTGACCGATACCTTTAAGGCAAAGACCAGCAAGAAGATGGAGAAGGAGCTGGAGGAAGCAGCCGAAGCAATCGGCAAGGTGATGAAGAAGGTCCTGAAAAAGGATAAGATCACCATCAAGGTGGAAAAGCTGAAAAACAAGAAGATCGCCTCCATGGTCACATTAGCTGAGGAAAGCCGGAGAATGCAGGATATGATGAAGATGTACTCCATGCCCGGAATGGGAATGGGCGATTTCGGCAAGGAAGGCGAGACTCTGGTGTTAAATGCAAACCATCCGTTGGTACAGTATATTATGGACAACACGGACGGAAAGAATGTGAATATGATCTGCGAACAGCTGTATGATCTGGCGCTGCTGCAGCATGCACCTCTCGAGCCGGAGGCAATGAGCAAATTTGTGGCAAGAAGCAATGACATCATGATGCTGCTTACAAAGTAGAATTTTGACCTGGAACCAATCAAATACCTCTGCATATGATATGTTAAGTATATGTGCAGAGGTATTTTTATGCCTGAAAACAATCAAATGAATGCGCAGCCAGACAGGTCCTATCTCGGGCAGCTTCAGGTTAATGTAACTTCCACTCTGGGTCTGATTCCCATTCAGGATGCCACTGTGACGATTTCCTATACCGGTGTGCCGGACGTGACGGTAGAACAACTTCGGACCGACTCATCCGGGCAGACGCAAACCGTTGAGCTTCCGGCACCGCCGCCGGAATACAGCATGGAGCCCGAGCAGCCACGGCCTTATTCAGAATACAATATCCAGGTGAATGCACCCGGTTATGAACCGGTTATGGTGTCGGGGACGGAAATACTTCCGGATGTTACGGCATTACAGCCGATTCAGATGAGACCGCTTCAGACAGCGCCGTCTGGCGAAGAGGAGATGATCGTTATTCCGGACCACACCCTTTATGGGGAATATCCGCCCAAGATCCCGGAAGACGAGATCAAACCTATGGATGAAAGCGGCGAGATCGTATTAAGCCGTGTGGTGATCCCGGAATACGTGATCGTGCATGACGGCGTGCCGGATGACAGAACGGCAGCTAATTATTACGTCAGATACAGGGATTATATTAAAAATGTGGCTTCATCGGAAATTTATGCTACATGGACGGAAAACGCGATTTATGCCAATGTGCTTGCCATCATGTCCTTCACATTAAACAGAGTTTATACGGAGTGGTACAGGAACAGAGGATACAATTTCACGATCACTTCCTCCACGGCATACGACCAGAAGTGGATGCCGGGAAGAAACATTTATTCCAATATCGGAAGGGTTGTGGACAGCATTTTTAACAATTATCTGTCCAGACCCGGTGTCAGACAGCCTATTTTTACTTCCTATTGTGACGGAAGACGAGTGACCTGCAAGGGGCTCAGCCAGTGGGGCTCCATGTATTTAGGCGAAGAAGGCTATTCGCCGATTGAGATTATCCGGTACTATTATGGTTCTGATATGTATATCAATACCGCGGAAAGTATAGCGGGCGTACCGTCCTCGTGGCCGGGATATAACCTGACGATAGGCTCCGCAGGAGAAAAAGTGCGCCAAATGCAGCAACAGCTGAACCGTATTGCGCAAAACTATCCTGCCATTCCCAGAATTGCCGCAGATGGGGTTTTCGGTCCTGCAACGCAGAACGCGGTCAAGACATTTCAGGGAATCTTTAACCTTCCTCCAAACGGTATAGTGGATTTCCCGACGTGGTACAGCATTTCAAATATTTACGTGGGAGTCAGCCGGATCGCCGAGCCGTAACTACAAATGGTATTTGTCTTGCACAATTTCCCCCACTGATGGTATACTAAAGGTGGGGGTTTGGGCAGTGGGAACCCATATGATTTCAATATATGCATAAAGAGAAAAGCAGGCAGCGGAGGAACGAAAGAGTGGAAAGTGTAATAAATAAAATTCTAGAAGGAAATTTTAACAACAGTGACCGCTCTTTGGAGTTTTCAGAGCCTGTCATTGAATTGTCTTTACAGGAAAACGAGGTCTACGAGGGCAGTTTTACCGTTTATGGACCGGAAGGGCAGCTGACAGAGGGAACGGTATCCTCCAGCAGATTGAAGATGCGGTGTCTGTCCGGTCAGTTTTCAGGATGTGAGGAGGAGATTGGATATCAGTTTGACGCTGGAGGAATGCTGGAGGGAGAACAGTTAAAAGGAGAATTCCGCATTATATCCAATCAGGGGGAATATTATATTCCTTACACGATAACAATCGTGGAAAGAAAACTGGAATCCGGCATGGGGGATATCAAAAACTTGTTTCATTTTGCCAATCTGGCAAGAACGAACTGGGATGAAGCTGTCCGGCTTTTTTATTCTGAAGAATTTTACCGGGTGTTTGGCAGTGCGGACAAGCAATATTATGCCGTGTACAGAGGGCTGGCATACGGAGAGCGCAGGGAACAGAATGTGGAAGAATTCCTGCTTGAGATCAGGAAAAAGAAGAAAGTGGAATTTCTTTTGGAGGAAGATGAGATACGGATAGAAAATCCGGCAGATCTGTCGGAGAGCAGGCTGGTCATCAACCGGAGCGGATGGGGGTATTCGAAGCTTTTCATAGAATCAGAAGGGGAGTTTTTGGTTCGGGAAAAGGAAGTGATCCGGGAAGAAGACTTCCTTGGGAATTGCTACAGACTTCCTTTTTATATATCAGCCGAAAAGCTCCACAGGGGAAGAAATTACGGTGTCATCAAGATCAGCAATCCTTATGTTTCGCTGACTGCCCATGTAACGGTGATCAATAACCCTGTGACCACCAGGCTTGGCAGCATGCGCAGGCAAAAGAAGCACAGCATCATGGAACTGATGCAATATTATGAAGCCTTCCGGACGAGGAAGATCAGCGCCGCGTCATGGATGAAAGAAACGCAGATGCTGCTAGACCGGCTGATCGATATGGACGACCGGGACATAGCGCCCAAGCTGTTTCAGGCACAGCTCCTGCTGACACAGGAACGGTACAATGAAGCACAGTGGGTGTTAAAACAGACAAAGGAGCTGATGGATGCAGGGAGCTTTGATCCTGCCCTGCACTGTTACTATCTTTATCTGACAACGCTGTCCGACAGCACTGCGGTTTATATCGATGAGGTTGCAGGGCAGGTAGAACGTATTTTTGCCCAAAATGACCATAACTGGCGGATTGCATGGCTGCTTTTGTACTTGTCAGAGGACTATGCCAAAAGTCCGTCGCGAAAGTGGCTTTTCTTAGAGGAGCAGTGCAGGCAGGGATGCAGCAGCCCTGTGATCTATATAGAAGCATGGAATCTGTTAATGGCGAATCCCACACTGCTGATGCGGCTGGAGAATTTTGAATTACAGGTGTTATATTATGCGGCGAAGAAAGAATTGCTGGTGCCGGAAGTGATCATGCAGGTGGTATATCTGGCGGGAAAGCAAAAAATTTATGTGGACCGGCTGTATGCGATTTTGCGTGGCTGCTATGCGGTGATGCCCAGCGATGAAGTACTGCAGGCGATATGCACCCTTTTGATCAAGGGCAGCCGGAGCGACCAGGATGCGTTTTGCTGGTATGAAAAGGGAATTGAAAAAGAACTGCGGATCACCAGGCTTTATGAGTATTACATGATGTCCCTGGACCTGGATGGAGACAGGGAGATCCCCAAGATCGTGCTGATGTATTTTGCCTTTGACAGTACGTTGGACAGTCTGCACAATTCTTATTTGTATTACTATGTGTACAGGAACCGGGGGCAGTTTCTGGAGCTTTATGAGAGCTACCGGGAGCAGATTGAGCGTTTTATGATGTTTCAGATCATGAAAGGCAAAAGCAACCGGTATTTGGCATACTTATACAAAAATCTGATCACCCAGGACATGGTCACGCCTGAGGTTGCCCAGGGGATGATTCCGGCAATCTTTACCCACAGGCTGACGCTGCAGCGGAAGGATATCCGCCGTGTCATTCTGATTTACGAAAAGGAGCGGGAAGAAAGCGTTTATCCGGTCTCAGGGCAGGAAGCCTACATTCCCGTTTATGAAAATGATTTCCGGCTTCTTTTGGAGGATAAATATGGAAACCGGTACTGCAGGGAAGAGGAATTTTCGCTGGAGAGGCTTTTGGCGCCGGACAAGCTGGCAGCCATGGCTGCCCCCTTTGTGGAAGGAAATGATCATTTTGACCTGTGGCTGTGTGAGAAGGGCAGAGATCTGGCAAGCATCAACAGGGAAAACATGGCATATATGAAGCGGATCACGAACTCTGATCTGGCGGTGGAGAAATTACAGCGTGAGATCCGCATCCGTCTGGTACGTTTTTATTTTGATAATGATAAGATGGCGGAGCTGGATGAGTATCTGAGCGCCCTTTCTCCGGACCAGGTGGAGGGAAGCTGCATGGCGGAGCTGGTCCGCATCATGGTTCTCCGGGGGATGTATGAGAAGGCATATCAATGGATCCGGCTCCGGGGCGGAGAAGGGATAGAAGCAAAGATTATTATGAGGCTTTGCAGCAGATTATTGTCTTTAGAAGGAATGATAGAGGATGAAGTTTTGTCATCATTAAGCTTTATGGCATTTAAAGCGGGGAAGTACGACGAAAATCTGCTGAATTATTTATGCAGCTTTTTCCATGGAACCTGCAAGGAAATGCGGGATATCTGGAAAGCAGCGGAAAGCTTCGGGGTAGATACTTATCATTTGAGTGAGCGGATCCTGGTGCAAATGCTTTACAGCGGGGCATATATAGGGGAAAAGGTGGATATTTTCCGGCGTTATATATCAGGAGGGGCAAAAAGCCCGGTGGAGATCGCGTTCCTTGCCCAGTATTCTTATGAATATTTCGTGAAGGACAAACTGACGGATTCTTTTGTGATGGAAGATATGCAGAGAGTCATTGAGCGCAAGGAGGAGCTTCCTTTCGTCTGCAAGCTTGCCTATACCAAGTATTATGCGGAAAATAAAAAGCTGGTGAATGAGGCAGTTTCTTGCTGGCTGCTCCTTTTTCTCCGGGAGATCACGGAAAAAGGAATCTATTTTCCCTATTTCAAAGAATATGCGGATAATATTGTCCTGATGCGGCAGTTTGCGGACAAGACAATGGTGGAATATCATACCAGAGACGGCTGCAGGGCGGTGATCCATTATCTGATCGAGCGGGACGGGCAGACGGACGATGATTATCAAAAAGAAGAAATGAAGGACATGTTTGGCGGAATCTGCGTAAAGCAGTTTATTCTCTTTTTCGGGGAAAGCCTGCAATATTATATCACGGAGAACGAAGGGGAAAGAGAGCAGCTTACGGAGAGCGGGACTGTCAGCCGGAATGAGACCGGCATAGACCAGAAGGAAAACCGGTATAATCTGATCAATGATATTGCAACAGGCAGAAATTTGCATGATTACGATACTATGGAAACGCTTCTGGAAGAATATTTCGAGCAGGATTATATGGTAAGGGAGTTTTTCAGGATAAAATAGAAGGGTACGGTTTATCAGGATGTTTCAAAACCAAAATGTAAAAAAAGGCGGAAAGGTGATAGTGATCGGGTATGATCTGGGGCATCAGTTTGCGCAGGTCAGTTATTGTGGCATGGGGGAGACGGAACCGGAGACGTTTTCGGCAGTCACAGGGACGGAACAGTACAATATCCCGGCAGTTTTATGTAAAAGACCCGGTGTAGGACAGTGGTATTATGGAAAGGAAGCTGTTAAATTTTCCAAAGAGGAAAATGGGATTCTGGTAGAGGATCTGCTGCTTTTGGCTCAGCGGGGGGAGGATGTGATGGTAGAAGGGGAAGCCTTTGACCCGGTTGCGCTGCTTACCCTGTTCGTAAAGAGAAGCCTGTCGCTTCTTACTATCCGGCTGTCCCTGTATCAGATAGAGGCATTTATGTTTACCGTAGAGGATCTGACGCCCCGCATGGTGGACGTGCTGACGCGGGTGGCGGTGGGATTGCAGCTGAATGCGAAAAGCATCTGTTTCCAGAATCATCTGGAAAGTTTTTATGCTTATACGCTGCATCAGAGGAGTGAACTGTGGGCTTATGACGTGGCAGTTTTTGAATATCATACCCATATGAGGATGCTGCGGATGGAATGTAACCGGCGTACTTCGCCCAAGGTGGTGCTGATCGAACAAAAGGAGTTTCCCGAGGTGCTCCGCAGGGTATGGTCAGAAAACGAGGAGGAGTGCAGGCGGCAAAAGCAGGAACTGGATGAGCTTTTTTTGCATGTAGCCGGCGAAGCATTGGGCGAGCGGACGATCTCCACTGTTTTTCTTCTGGGGGATGGCTTCAAAGAAGGATGGGCAAAGGAATCGTTGAAATTTCTTTGCAGAAACCGGAGGGTATTTCAGGGAAATAATCTGTACAGTAAAGGCGCCTGCTATGCCATGCTGGAGCGGATAAATCCCAGTCAGGAGTGGAAAGATTATGTATATCTGGGAGAAGACAAACTGAAATCCAATATTGGCATGAAAGCTCTGCGCCGGGGAGAAAGTTCTTATTATGCAGTTCTGGATGCAGGAAGCAACTGGTATGAAGCCGGATGTGATTTTGACGTGATCCTGGAGAGCGGCAGCAGTGTAGAGTTTCTGATCACTCCTTTGACAGGGGGAAATGTGGCAGAACGTTCGGTAAAGCTTCCGGGGCTTCCGGACAGACCCAGAGGAACTACCAGACTGAACATTCATGTGGAGATGACAGCCGTGGATCAGGCGGCTGTGACAATAGAAGATCTGGGCTTCGGGGAGCTGTTTCCTTCCAGCGGGAAGGCATGGTCATCAGAGATACAAGTTTGAAAGCCTTGCGGCTTTCAAACCTGAGTTGGCGCGCAGGCTCGCCAACATCAGAAAGAATTGACAGAAGGGAGCGTTTTGATTTGGGCAGAGTATTGCTATGCATGGGAAAATATGCAAAAAAGCCTTATCATTTCAGCAGTGTATGCGTGAATGTATATTGTGTGGAGGAACTGTGTTACCTGTTTGCCAGCAATCCCTTTATGATTGACGGAAGCGTGATGGACAAAGGACTGGCGGAATGGTTAGACGCAGAGTGCGGTCTGACGGAGCTGAGCCATCAGCTTTTGACCCTGTTCCAGAGAGGGTGCCCGCCGGGGATATTTGTCAGCACGATATTGGATTATGTGAATTACTGTACGCCGAAGGAGAAAGCCAGGATTGAGGAAATCCTGCAGGGCAGCGTGGGACTGAATGATTTCGAAAGAAGAAAGAAGCAGGCGGATTTCCTGATGAAGAACCACAGATACCAGATGGCGATCCGTGAGTATGAAGGGCTGGCACGGGAACTGCCAGAGACGGAAAATGCCCTAAAGCCTGATATTTACCATAATATGGGTGTGGCGTATGCAGGCTTTTATATGTTTGACATGGCGGAAAAGTATTTTAAAAGGGCTTATGATATGACAGGGGATAAGGAGTCAGGGATTGCTTTTCTGGCGGCTAAGAGGATGTTTCTCCATGAGGATGCATATATTTCCTTTATTGCGGAGAATGGGAAGTATCATGAGCTGTCTCTTGCAGTGGAAAAGAGGCTGGCGGATGCAAGGGGAGCTTTTGAAGCATCACGGGAAAACCGGATGCTCTCAGCATTGAAGATTTATAAAGACGAGGGAAATGTCTCTTCCTATTATGATGAAATGGACAAGATCATTTCCGATTTGAAGAATGACTACCGACAGTTAGTGGAGGCTTAGGGATGGGCTTGTTAAAAAAATTATTCCAGCGGAAAAGAGCTGCAAAAACTCCGGAATATGACGGGGAAGACTGGAACGAGGTCGTTTATGACAGGGATGATCTGCAGATCGATGACAGTACCCAGCGGGAGGAGTATGTAAAAGGATGCCTGGACCAGATGGCGGAAGCGTCAAAGGAATTGGAGAATCTGCAGTTTGAGTATAATATGGTCACTTCCTATCTGATGGATATGGAAGAAATAGAAGCGCTTCCGCCGGAGGAGAAGGAAGCGCTCAAGGAGTGCGCCAAAAAAATTGATGCCCTTGAAAAGCAGCAGACCGGTTACGAGGAGCGGAAGAGCCGGATGAGTGACGAAAAGTTCCGCCAGATGGAACGGATAGAGGAAGAGGTGCAGGAAGGGCTTGAAAAGCTGACCGAGGCGGAGGACTACCAGGAGCTGGTAAAGCGTGATCTGCGGAAACTGGATGGTGAAAAGCACGCTTATTTATTTCGGAAAAAGGAGCTTTCCCAGATCATTGCCGATACTCGTTCCATGGCAATTGTGTGTACGGCGGCTGTGGTAGCCTGCATACTGATCCTGCTGATCCTTCAGTTTGGCTTTCAGTTAAATACGAAAATGGGCTATCTGGCGGCAACGGCAGTAGGAGCAATAGCGATCACTGCCATATTTGTGAAGCATAACGATTCTGTAAAAGAGCTGGCGCAGGTGGAAAACGGGATCGGGCGCATTATCCGGTTGCAGAACACGGTAAAGATCCGGTATGTGAACAATACCCATTTGCTGGATTACCTTTACATGAAGTATCAGGTTTCCAGCGCTGAGGAGCTGCGCAAAAGCTGGCATCAGTATCAGGAAGAAAAGGAAGAGCGGAGAAGCTACCAGCGGGCGGAGCAGGAGCTGGATCAGTGCCAGAAGGACCTTTTGCGTATGCTGAGGTATTATCAGATCAAGGATCCCATGGTATGGCTTCATCAGACGGCAGCCCTTCTGGACAGAAAAGAAATGGTGGAAATCAGGCATAATCTGATCATCAGACGGCAGTCCCTGCGACGGAGGATGGATTATAATAAGGAAGTGATCGCAGGCAAGGCGCAGGCCGAGATCAAGGATCTGGTAGACAAATATCCCAAGTATGCGATGGAAATCGTGAAAATCGTAGAGCAATACGCAAAAATGGAAAATAAGTAATGTCCTTGACTTCTTCACAATTGGATGATAGCATAAACATGAATTTTTATGGCCGCTTTGCGGCAGAATGGAGGAACCATGAAAAAATTAGAGCAGCTTTATGAAGGAAAGGCAAAGAAGGTATTTGCAACAGATGATCCTGATGTGGTGATCGTGGATTACAAGGACGATGCGACGGCTTTCAACGGAGAAAAGAAAGGCACCATCGTAGGAAAAGGCGTGATCAACAACAAGATGACCAATCATGTATTTAAGCTTCTTGAGAAGGAAGGGGTTCCCACCCATCTGATCGAAGAGCTCAGCGACCGTGAAACAGCAGTAAAGAAGGTAGAGATCGTTCCCCTGGAGGTGATCATCCGCAATGTGGCGGCAGGCAGTTTCTCCAAGCGTCTGGGCGTGCCGGAGGGAACCCCCTTTAAAGAGCCTACTATTGAATTCAGTTACAAAAATGATGAACTGGGCGATCCTCTGATCAACAGCTATTTTGCTGTTGCGCTGGGGCTTGCCACATGGGAAGAGATCGATACGATCAAGAAATATGCATTTAAGGTCAATGAGGTGCTGAAGGCATATTTCCTACAGGCAGACATTAAACTGATCGACTTTAAGATTGAGTTTGGGCGTTTCCATGGGGAGATCCTCCTTGCTGACGAGACCTCGCCGGATACCTGCCGTTTGTGGGATGTGCATACCAACGAGAAGCTGGACAAGGACCGTTTCCGCAGGGATTTAGGGAATGTGGAGGAAGCTTACAACGAGGTGTTCAAGCGTCTGGGGCTGGCCTAAGGACTGTAGGGGAGTAATTATGAAAAAGGAATTGAATCGGACCGGAGCATGTGCATCCCCAAGGAGCAGCTTATCCCTTATGAGCGTTCCGTAGGGGAAATCCGGCAGATCATCGGGCGGAGTTCGGACACTAAAGGATCAGATGATCAAATGAACTGCAGTTCTCAGGCAATAGAATAGGAGATACAGGATATGAGTACAGATAAATATGTCAGCCCCTTGTCTGAGCGTTATGCCAGCAAGGAGATGCAGTATATCTTTTCGCCGGATATGAAGTTCCGGACGTGGAGAAAGCTTTGGATCGCTCTGGCGGAAACGGAGATGGAGCTGGGGCTTTCCCAGAATGGGAAACCGGTGATCACCCAGGAGCAGATTGACGAATTAAAAGCCCATGCCGAGGATATTAATTATGAGGTGGCAAAGGCTAGGGAAAAGGAAGTGCGCCATGACGTGATGAGCCATGTGTATGCCTATGGGCAGCAGTGCCCCAAGGCGGCGGGGATCATCCATCTGGGCGCAACAAGCTGCTATGTAGGCGATAACACGGATATTATTGTGATGACCGATGCTTTGAAGCTGGTAAAGAAAAAGCTTGTCAACGTGCTTGCCGAGCTGGCGGCTTTTGCGGATCGATATAAGGACCAGCCTACGCTGGCATTTACCCATTTCCAGCCGGCACAGCCCACCACTGTGGGGAAGCGGGCAACCTTGTGGATGCAGGAATTTTTTCTGGACCTGGAAGACCTTGACCATGTGCTGTCAGGAATGAAGCTGCTGGGGTCTAAGGGAACCACGGGAACGCAGGCTTCCTTTTTGGAGCTGTTTAACGGCGATCAGGAGACCATAGACAAGATCGATCCCATGATCGCAAAGAAGATGGGATTTGCAGAATGCTATCCGGTGTCCGGGCAGACTTATTCGAGAAAAGTGGATACCAGAGTAGCAAATGTACTTGCAGGAATCGCGGCAAGCGCCCATAAAATGTCCAATGACATCCGGCTTTTGCAGCATTTGAAGGAAGTGGAAGAGCCTTTTGAAAAGAGCCAGATCGGTTCCTCTGCTATGGCATATAAGAGAAACCCTATGAGAAGCGAGAGGATCGCTTCCCTGTCCAGATATGTGATGATCGATGCACTAAATCCGGCGATCACTTCTGCTACCCAGTGGTTTGAGCGGACGCTGGATGATTCTGCAAATAAGAGGCTTTCCATTCCGGAAGGTTTTCTTGCAATAGACGGAATCCTGGATCTGTGCCTGAACGTGGTGGACGGGCTGGTAGTTTATCCCAAGGTGATCGAGAAGCATATGCTGAGTGAGCTGCCCTTTATGGCAACCGAAAATATCATGATGGATGCGGTGAAAAAGGGAGGTAACAGGCAGGAGCTTCATGAGCGGATCAGAGAGCTTTCCATGGAAGCCGGACGGAATGTCAAGGCGGAAGGGAAGGAAAATAATCTGCTGGAGCTGATCGCGGCGGATCCGGCTTTTAACATGTCTCTGGAAGACCTGCAAAAGACTATGGAGCCTTCCCGGTATGTAGGACGTTCCAGGGAACAGGTTGACAGCTTCCTTGAAAAAGTGATAAGGCCTGTTTTGGAGGCAAATAAAGAGCTTCTGGGGATGAAAGCAGAAATTAACGTATAGGGGCTTTATTTCGTGACAGCTTCTTACTATGGAGGACAAAATATTGGGTGGATTTTTTGGAGCAGCCTCAAAGAAGGATTGTGTATTTGATTTATTTTTTGGAACGGATTATCACTCCCATTTGGGAACCAGGCGCGCCGGTATGGCGGTATACAGCAAGGAAAAAGGGTTTGACAGGGCAATCCACAACATTGAAAATGCCCCCTTCCGTACCAAATTTGACAAAGACGTGAATGAGATGGAAGGGTATATGGGAGTGGGATGCATTTCCGATTACGAGCCCCAGCCCCTTCTGGTGCGTTCCCACCACGGAACCTATGCCATTATGACGGTGGGAAAGATCAATAATACAGATGAGATCGTAAAGCAGATCTTCACCATGGGACATGCCCACTTTCTGGAGATGAGCGGCGGAGATATCAATGCTACGGAGCTGGTAGCAGCGATCATCAACCAGAAGGAGAATCTGATAGAGGGCATCACCTATGCGCAGGAATTGATCAATGGTTCCATGACTCTGGCACTCCTTACGCCGAAGGGCATTTATGTAGCCAGAGATAAGATGGGCAGGACACCGGTAGCGATCGGCAGGAAGGAGGACGGCTATTGCTTTTCCTTCGAAAGCTTTGCCTACCTGAATCTGGGATATACCGACGAACGGGAGCTGGGACCCGGGGAGATCGTGGTGGTCACGCCGGAAGAGGTGCGGACATTGGTGAAACCGGGCAGCGAGATGAAAATTTGTACTTTTTTGTGGGTATATTATGGATATCCTTCTTCCTCTTATGAAGGAGTCAGCGTTGAAAAGATGCGGTATAACTGTGGCGCGCTGCTGGCAAAGCGTGACCATGAAGCGTTTGATACGGTACAGCCGGATAATGTGGCGGGCGTACCGGATTCCGGGATTGCCCATGCAGTGGGATACTCCAATGAGTCAGGGATCCCTTTTTCAAGACCTTTTATCAAATATACGCCTACCTGGCCAAGATCGTTCATGCCGACCATCCAGAGTAAGCGGAACCTGATCGCCAAGATGAAGCTCATACCAGTGCATGACCTGATCCAGTATAAAAGCCTGCTTTTAATTGACGATTCTATCGTGCGGGGAACCCAGCTTCGTGAGACTACGGAATTTTTGTACCAGAGCGGAGCCAAGGAAGTGCATATCAGACCTGCCTGCCCGCCTCTTTTGTATGGATGCAAATATCTGAACTTTTCACGTTCCACCTCAGAGATGGACCTGATTACAAGAAGGATCATCAAAGAGATGGAAGGGGATGATAAAAACGTAAATTTAAGCGCCTATTCCAACCCGGAGACACCCGAATACCAGGCAATGGTGAAGCAGATTGGCGTGCAGCTTAATTTCACTTCGCTGCGGTATCACAGACTGGATGATCTGATCGAGTCGGTAGGGATCGAGAAAGAGAAGCTTTGTACCTATTGCTGGGATGGGAGAGAGTAAGAAGCGGAGAAATTGAAATAGTTTAGCCTTGATTTTATCATTTATATCATATACAATCATTCTATTACCGCAGGGCGGCATATATATATCTAATATTACTTTGAAAGGAGTTTCCCTATGCACAGAAAATCTAGGCTTGTCTGTGTATTTTTCATATTGACTACCCTGGTCTTCCTTGGGGGCTGTTCTCTCCCGGCAGGGGACGGTGTTTCTCAGGAAGTATCTGACGCAGAGTACGCAGGTTCTGATACGCAGGACGTTCCGGGGGTGGAATTGGGCGAGGATTCTGCAAGCATGAAGATCTTCGGATCTAAATCTGACAGCAAGACGGCTTCCAATGACAAGGCATCCGGCACTAAGCGGACCACCGTGCGCAATTGTCTGTTACCCGAAGCCTCCGGTACATTGACTTATGGAGACAATGCCATTTCCATCGATGCTTCCAACACTTCCGAAGGTTATGTGATGGTTAAATATCAGGGAAGCGCTTCTAAAGTGAAGCTGCAGATCACGGTCCCTGATAATACGGTTTACACTTATACGCTTGCAATCGGTTCCTACGAGACCTTCCCCCTTTCAGAGGGCAGCGGTACTTACAAGCTGGATGTGCTGGAGAACGCCTACGATGATATGTATGCACTGGCTCTTTCCCAGAGCATCAGTGTTACGCTCAGCGATGAGTTTAAGCCTTTTTTGTATCCGAACCAATATGCATGGTTTACGCAGGATGACGTAGCGGTTGCTTTCGGCATCGAAATGTCAGATGCATCTTCCAGTGATCTGGATTATCTGGAGAAGATATATCTTTATGTAATAGAAAATATCACTTATGACGAGGAGCTTGCTGCTACCGTTTCATCTGGCTATCTTCCAGATGTGGATACTACCCTGCGTACCAAAAAGGGGATCTGTTTTGACTATGCTTCCCTGATGGTGGCATTGCTCCGCTCCCAGGGGATTCCCACCAAGCTGCAGATCGGCTATTCCGGCGATGCGTACCACGCATGGATCAGCGTTTATCTGAAGGAGATCGGCTGGGTGGATAAGATCATTGAATTTGACGGAAAGAGCTGGACCTTGATGGATCCGACTCTGGCAGCCAGCAACAGCCGTTCGTCTGTTCAGAAATATATAGGTGACGGAAGCAAATACACAGTGAAATATGTTTATTAAATTAACGGAAACGGAGGATTATCAATTATGAAACCTTTTTCCAGTTTGGAATTATCTTCTTTTTGCGGACAGATCGCCCTGATCTTAAAGGCGGGTATCTCGTCTCTGGAAGGACTTACCATCATGCAGGAGGATGCGTCTTCCCCTGATGAAAAGGAGATTTTAAACGCACTCCTTACCAATATGCAGGAAACCGGAAGCCTCTATCAGGCCATGGAAGCCACAGAGGTTTATCCTCCTTACATGCTTCATATGGTGCAGATTGGAGAGGAAACGGGTACTTTGGACAGTGTGATGGCATCCTTGCAGAACCATTATGCGAGGGAGGATTCCATCAGGAAGAGCATCCGGAACTCCATCACCTACCCCATGATCATGGTTGCCATGATGGCACTGGTGATCATCGTCCTTCTGGTAAAGGTCATGCCCATATTTAATCAGGTATTTATCCAGCTGGGCACGGAAATGACCGGATTATCCCGGACACTGATGAACGCAGGTACTGTGATCAGCCGTTACTCCATCGTTTTTATCCTGCTTTTGGTTGCTTTGACAGTCTTTGCCTTCTATGGCACGCGGACTGCTTCCGGACGGCGCTTGTTCCAGAAAATTGGTTATAAGCTTTCTTTCACCAGGGCAATCTACGAGGAAATCGCTGCCTGCCGGTTTGCCAGCGGCATGGCCCTTACTTTAAGCAGCGGCCTGAACCCTGACCGCAGCATGGAGCTTGTTGCTTCCTTAAACGACGACCCGGTTTTCCGGCAAAAGCTTGACCTTTGCCAGCAAAAGGTGGCGGAGGGAGAGGATTTGTCTCAGGCGCTGTTTACTTCCGGCATGTTTACAGGAGTTTATGCGCGGATGGCATCCATCGGTTCCAAGACCGGTTCCATGGATAAGGTCATGGATGAGATTGCAGGGCTTTATCAGGATGAGATTGACACTCGCATGAATAACCTGCTTGCTGTTCTGGAACCTACTTTGGTTGTTTTATTATCCCTGATCGTGGGAGTGATTCTTTTATCCGTAATGCTTCCGCTGATGGGAATCATGTCCAGTATTTAAGGAGTTTACATATGAACCGTTTCGTATATCGTAAGCAAAAGCATACTGTGCCCAAAATGGCTTTGTCCGTAGGGGTATTCGGACTGATTGCACTGACCTTTTTTCAGGGGGTTTCCTCGATTTCTGAGGGTACCCGGAAACGTCAGCGGGAAAGTCTGGAAAATGCGATCATGCGCAGTGTTACCCACTGTTATGCCGTGGAAGGTTCTTATCCGGCAAACCTGAATTATTTGAAAGAAAAGTATGGGCTGACCTACGATGAAAATGTTTTTTTTGTAGATTATCAGCCCATCGGCTCCAATATCCTGCCGGATATCACAATCATCGAGAGGGGGAACTAACGGTATGGGTTTTCATCTTAAGCAAAGGCATATGATTGATTTTCTGTTCCCTATTGCTTTATTTTTTGTCTTTGCCCTTTCGGCGCTGACTTTGGTTTTATTTGCTGCCAGAATTTACCGTTCCACAACGGAAAATTCTTCTCTCCAATATACATCACGGACAGGACTGTCCTATATCAGCGAGAAGATTCATCAGAATGACGGAAATGGCGCGATTGCGCTTGGGAGCTTTGACGGCTGTGATGCCCTGATCATGGATCAGTTTTATGGAGAAGATGTTTACCACACTTATATTTATGCCTATGGGCAGGAGCTGAAGGAGCTTTTCATCAGGGATGGTGTGACTGCCAGCGCGGCGGACGGACGGACGATCCTGGAGATCCAGAATTTCTCTATAGAGCAGCTTTCCGAAAACCTCTTTCAGTTTGATTGCACAGATGCCAAAAATCAGGCAAGCTCCGCCATTGTCGGAATCCGGAGCAAACAGGGGATGTAAAGTCCCGCAGATTATAAGAAAGGACCAAGATCCAATGACACATTCAGGGATAAGTTCAAGGAGTCAGAAAAACCGAGCACGGTCATCCAGCTTGTTTTTAATGGAATTAATACTTGCCATCCTCTTTTTCTCGGTGGCAAGCGCTGTCTGTGTACAGTTTTTTGTAAAATCCCATCTGCTGAACCTTGATTCCAATATATTAACCCATTCGGTCAATGAATGCTCCGGTGTTGCAGAGATCATTACGACAGCCGATTCTCTGACAGACAGCCTTGCACTTTTGCAAAACCAGTATCCGGACGGAAAATATACAGATTTGGGTTTTCAAATCTATTATGACGAAGCATTTTCAGCCTGTGCAGAAGCTTCTGCCGTTTATACGCTGGATGCGCAGATCACTCATTCAAACCAGATGGTCAATGTTCTTTTAGGGATGTATGAAGCAGGTCAGAGACCGGAAGACGGTCAGGAAGCTCCCATCTATCAGCTGGAAGCAAAACACCATATTGCAAGGAGGACGGACGCCCATGAAAGATAAAGAAAAACAATCGTCTTATTTTGCCAACATCGGCTCTTCTTCCCTGCTGGTCATATTCTTGATTTTGTGTCTGGTCACCTTTGCTGTCCTTTCTCTTTCCAGTGCAAAAAGTGATTATACTTTCAGCCAGAGACTGGCACAGCACAAACAGGTTTACTATGAAGCCTCTGCAAATGCAGAAGACATAGTAGGCAAGATTGATGATATCCTGTTTGAAACCGCAGCTAATGTTGACTTATTTGGTTCATCTGTTTCTGACAGCTTTGACAATTATCTTTCTGCTGTCAGAACTGCTCTGGATGGCAGCCAAATAGGCGACACTTCTGTCGGTTGTGGGCAGTCAGGGGATGAGCTTCTCATTTCCTTTCAGGTTCCTGCCGGTGATTCCCAGGCTTTACTTGTAACTCTTCGGGTGAATGACTGCCGGGAACAGGCAACCTACTATGATATCACGGCATGGAAGATTGTAAATACTGGTAATTGGGAGAATGAACAGCCTCTTAACCTTATATCAATACAAGAATAAAGGAGTTTCACTATGGATTTAAAAGAATGCTTGCAACAGGCAATTTCGGCTAATGCTTCCGATGTGTTTATTATTGCCGGTCTGCCCGTCTCCTTCCGGAAAAACGGCGCAATATGCCAGTTCAGTGAAGAAAAATTATTTCCTGCTGATACGGCAGATATTTTATCCGATATTTACAGATACGCAAACGAGAGGGATATGAAGCATCTTCATGAAAAAGGAGATGATGACTTTTCTTTTGCCATCACAGGTCTGTCGCGGTTCCGCGTCAGCGCTTATAAGCAGCGAGGCTCCTTGTCCGCAGTCATCCGTATCATTACCTTTGACCTTCCGGACCCCCATGCCCTGCACATTCCAGATTATGTGCTTCACCTGGGAGAAGGCGGAAAGGGTATGGTGCTTGTCACCGGACCTGCGGGAAGCGGCAAATCCACTACACTGGCCTGTATGATCGACCAGATCAACCAGACCCAGCAAAAGCATATCATTACCCTTGAGGATCCTTTGGAATATCTTCACCGCCATGCAAAAGGCGTTGTCAGCCAGCGGGAAATCAATGTGGATACGGAAAACTATGTCAGTGCTCTGCGTGCTGCCCTGCGCCAGAGCCCGGATGTGATTCTGCTGGGCGAGATGCGGGATTATGAAACCATCGATGTGGCAATGACTGCTGCTGAAACCGGACATTTATTACTGTCCACACTCCATACCATCGGCGCTGCCAATACCATTGACCGTATCATCGATGTTTTCCCTGCCAACCAGCAGAAACAGATTGGCGTGCAGCTTTCCACCGTGCTCAATGCAGTTGTTTCACAGCAACTGGTTCCCACCGTGGACGGACAGATGGTGCCTGCGTTTGAAATCATGACCGTGACCCCCGCCATCCGTAATATGATCCGGGATAATAAAGTTCCACAGATAGACGGAATCATTTACTCCTCCATGAAAGAGGATATGATCTCTATGGATGGAAGCCTGCTGAACCTGTATAAACAAGGGATTATAAGTAAAGATACGGCGTTGAAATATTCGACTAATGCAGAAATGCTGGTAAAGAAGCTGTAATAATTCGGTCAAATGTCCCAAAAATCCGAAAACTATCGCAAAGCTTAAGGTCATGTAGTGACATGTAAGTATTGTCATACATGACCTTTTGATTCTGGCATCATATGATATATTCAGACGTATAACAAATTCTCTGCTTTTGAAAATTCATCCTCTGTATATCCGTATGATAAAATCTGTTCTTTCGTGGCATTTGCATTCAGCATCCGACCTATAGCATTTATACGTTCCTGCTTTATACCGCGCTCTATGCCTTGTTCAATGATTACTTCTGATATATTACACATAGTCTGTATTCTCCTTTCCAGTTCCACAGTCATAATCATGCCGCATTCTTTCTCCAGAATACGTTTTCTCTCTTCAAGCTCTATTTTTGAAAACAGGGTTTCAAGCATAAAAATCAGCGCATTTTTTGAATCGCTTCTGCCGGGCAGGCATCTGATATGGATGATGACTGCCGTCATCAGGTTCACATTAGAGAATGCAGATTTTCCGCCAAGAATATTCATAACTCTCCCTATGGACGCACCCCTGCGGTAACAAAATGATTATATATGATTTAAGCGATAAAATCAAGGCGGCTATTGACAATCAGTGTTACTTCATTGATAATAAAACATTAGAGGTGACGGCTGTGAAGAAGGAAAAATCGAAAAACAGGCACCGGGGCGGTTACAAGATTGATAATGATTTTGAGCCTAAGATCAAAAACCGGCGTTTCCTGAAAAAATATGACGGTCTGAAATATGGCTGGTTTATGGATATCAGGAAGTTCATAGTGCTGTTAGTGGTTCTTTTTTTAGTGTTCCGGTGCATAATCGGATTTTCTTTTGTAAAAGGAAGCTCCATGGAACCGACTCTGACGGAAGGCGATATCGTCCTGTATACCAGGATCAATCCGAATTATCACAGGGGAGACGTGATATCTGTCCGGATCCCTTCGGGGGAATATTACGTGAAGCGGATCATCGCTGTGGAGGGCGACACCGTTGATATCAGAGACGGGAAAGTTTACGTAAACGATGAGCTCCTTGCGGAGCCTTATGTACCGGGTGAGACCGGGGTGCGCAACGGTATCGTGAGATACCCCTATACCCTGCAGGAAGGACAGATCTTCGTAATGGGGGATAATAGGGACGGCTCCATGGATTCCCGGGATTTTGGCGGCGTGGGAACGCGGCAGATCAAAGGGAAAATATGGTTCCGGGCAGGGAAATTTTTCATACAAAAGATTTGATTCATTTCTTAATTAAATTAAAAAGGCAAGCCAGAAGGCTTGCCTTATTTGCCCATGGAGATGATCAGGTGCAGCTGGTTCCCTGCAAGATCCGGAACGAAAACATTGAGAGTGTTGTCCACATCTCCGAAGGTGATACAGCCTGTTTCAACATCTACAGAAATAGGAACCACTTCCTGACCATCCAAGTCAACGGCTTGAATCTTGTCAAAATCCACACCGGAAAGCCCGTCACTTAAATATAAATAGATCAGATCGCCGTCTTTATTACAGGCGGTTGCCACAGGAACTTCACGGTCAACGGTAGCCACGTCCACATACTGGGTGCTGGTCTGGCGGTTCAGCAGGGTCACAGTCACTTCCATCTTCCCATTTACAGGGGGTTCGATGGAATAAACATGGGAATCCATCTCATATACCGGAACATTGCGTCCGTCTATGGTGGCTGTAATGCGCTCCACCAGCATAAAAGAGTCCACCTCCATCCGGTAAACCGGATTAAAATCATATTGACCGGATTGCTCAACAATAGTAAAGGACGACGGGATGAACAAAAGCGGCAGCAGGATAAAAAGTGCCATGATAATGACCAGGATCGTCCGCTGCAGGGTAAAGCGTTCCCGGCGGTAACTGCTGTAGGAGGCTAAAGCTTCCAGGGAAATCGAGTTAAGCTCCATATTGTTGGCCTCAAATACCTGCTCCAGAATCTGGTTGGCAATGTCGAGGTCCAGCTGCGATACGGCTGGCTTGCGAAATGGTCTTCTCATAGATACGTCTCACCTCCCTGCTGTTGGAAAATCTTCTCAAGATGAGCTTTTCCGTTGTTTAAGTATCTTTTCACGGAACTTTGGCTGATATCCATAAGCTGTGCAATCTCGTGATATTTCAAGTTACGGTAAAATTTCAGGATGATCACCTGGGCTTCCGTAAAAGGGAGCTTCAGGATCTGGTTCATGATATATTCCTGCGAGTCAATCTGGACCACCAGATCCTCGGGGTTGCTTCCGACAGAGGATGAATTGGGGGTGGAACGAACGGAAAGACGGTTGCTTTCCGTATCGATACTGTCATAGTCAATCATCTCCAGATCGTATTTTTGCTGCTTTTTCTGAAGCTGGTAGCATACCCGGAAATTGATTTGGTTCAGCCATGCGATCACCAGCATGGGATCCTTCAGTTTGCTGATATTCTTTAAGGCCATTATGTAGGTTTCCTGCAAGGCATCCTGCGCCAGATGTTCATCTTTTAAGTAGCAGTATGCAAAGTGGTATTGCCTCTGGTACGTTGCTGCATATAGTTCTGCAAATGCATTGCTGTCACCAAGCTGTGCATTAACGACCAGATCAGCCACATAATTGTAGTCTAAAGCCGACATATGCAGTTACCTCCCTCATAAAATTTCCTGTGCTGTTGAAATTTGATTCACGGCAGCCTGCCCCATAAATTTGAAATACCTGCCAGCAAGCTGTCAGTGCTCATAAATACGGCGGTTGGAAAGGGCAATCAGGTCCGTGATTGTCTCTACCGAATCATCTTCCCGGTAGGCGGTGCCATACTGGTACAAAATAGGCAGAGAATCAGGATCATCATTATAATCATCCACCCTGTCGCTGACCCGCGTTAAAAATGTATTCAGCTTTTGGGTAGTACAGTTCTCAAATAGCGCAAGAAACTTGTTGCCGCCGTTGCGCCCGACAAAGCATAAATTCAGGGAAGAAGCCTGAAGAATGCTCGAAAAATCATGGATCAGCTCATTCCCTGCCACATGCCCATGGCTCTGGTTCACTTCCCCGATATTGGTCAGGTCGAACATCACGCAGCCGATGTTTCTGGGAAGAGGCTGGTCAAGGTATTTCTCGATCATACTGTCACAGCTGTAACGGTTGGCAATACCGGACACCGGGTCAGAAGACACGGCGAAATCCAGCTCACGGTAATCCTTCTTAAAGGTGGAAAACAGGCTGAAATCCATAAAAATAAACAGAAAACCTAAAACAAACGCTACCCATAGCAGGATGCATAAAGCACGGACGTGCGTATTATTGGCTATCATCTGGTAAAGATCCGGGTCCGTCAGGATGATCAGCAGACTGATCCCTGCCAGAAACACAAAGATGATCAGCTGGATGGTCTTGTATCGGTCAAATTTCTTCATTTTCATAATATTCATTCCCTCGTAATGATAAGAAGCTGTAAAGAAATAAATTTACAGTTCCTTAGAAGTGCGTTTCCATAAATAATCAATTGCAGTATATCACATATTTTTTTTGATTTCCATAGTAACTTCTGGCGGACGGAAAAGGCATTATTGCAGGCAGAATAAATTTTTTAAAAAATTTTTAAATTTTTGACCTCTTTTACCTTTTTCGACACTCTTTATAAATAAGACCACCAATAAGTGGGTTTAATGGCTGGGCTTCATATGGAGCAAAAGTATCCAAAGTCAGTCAGAACCATATGAGAGCCGGTCTTACAAACACACTTCATTATAAAAGGAAGGGGAGAAGAAATGAAAAAAGTCTTAAAAGGTAACTTGAAACGATGGATTGCTTTTCTTCTGGCAGTTGTCCTGGTCGTGACAACTTGCGTGTATTCTTCTGACGCGCATCTGCGTGCGACGGAAGGAGATCCTGAACCGTTGGAAACAGAAACAGAAACGGTTTCGGAGACAAACGCAATTGTTGCGGAGAACATTTCAGAAGAAGTATCGGAACCAGGAGATGCCGGAACAGATGATTCCGAACAGCAGGATCCGGTTACAACGGACGATGGCGCCGGGACGGATGAAAGTAATTCATCTGGAGAAGCGCAGACACCGGATGCAGCTCCGACAGAAGGAGACGGGGGAGCAACGACTCCTGAACCGGAAGCAGTTGATGCGGCAACGGCTTCGCCGGAAGCAGAAGCTTCACCGGAAGCAACGGAAAGCACAGAGCCGAGCGCTTCACCTTCGGCAAGCCCGAGTGCGACACCGGTTCCCAGTGAAAAGCCGGCAGAGGAAAATGAATGCAAGGTGATCTTTACCTACGATGAAGCAAAAGGAAAAGTAGTAGTGAAGGAACCTGCTGGTTTCTCAGGAAAAGAAGATACTGTAGAAAAAGAATCAGTTGTGAAATTTACAGTAGAACCTGAGGACGGATATCTGGTAAAGGAAGTTAAGGTAGAAGGTGAGACAGATCCTGTTGAACCTGACAGCGATGAAGTTTATACTCTGGATATCAACGCTGAAACAAAGGTTAAGGTTACATTTGAAGAGGAAGTCAAAAAGACAGATGAAAATTCCGAGACAGCCAAGACCTCTTACAAAGTAACGATCAGCGCAGAAGAAAATGGTACCGTAACAGTCAACACATCTGAGGGTGAAGAAGCTGAGGTATCAGGAACATATCGCGAAACGGTAGAGGAAGGAGCTTCAATGTCCTTCACAGTGGAACCGGAAGATGGTTACACCAGCAGCGTGACCATAGACGGAGAAGCTGTCAGTGAAACATCTGTTTACGAGCTGAAAGAGATCAGCGCAGACACAGAAGTTAAGGTTACTTTCACTGCTGATGAAAAAGAAGAGGAAGATGATTCCCAGGAAGCAGATGAATATAAACTGACCGTCAATGTTTCGGGAGAAGGAACTGTAACAGTTAACACTTCCGAAGGCGAAGCAGACGCGTCAAACGGTTACAGTGAAACCGTAGAAAAAGGAAGCTCTGTTTCCCTCGACGTGAAAGCAGATGAAGGCTACACCGGAACCGTGACAGTGAATGGTGAATCTGTTGCAGCAGCATCTGAAGACGAAAATGTTTCTACTTATGAAATAAATGATATCAACGCTGATACAGTTGTCGATGTTGAGTTCGCTGCTGAAGAAGCAGAAGAATATGAAGTAATCCTTAACGTTCCCGAAGCAAACGGAACTGTGAAGGTAAATACTTCTGAAGGCGGAGCAACAGATGTAGCAGGAAGCTACAGCGAAACTGTAAAGGAAGGAGATACATTCTCATTTTCCGTAGAGCCTGAAAGGTTATTTACAAGTGTTGTAACAGTAAATGGAAAGACTGTCAGTGCAACATCCAAGACTTTGAATGTTTCTACTTATGTAGTGACAGTTGAGGGCGAGACGGAAATTGAAGTTGCATTTGCAGAAGAAGCGGATAAAGATGCTATGCCTGGGCAGGAGCTTACAGCGGAAGCTGGCGGCGTGACCGTTACGGTTAATGCAGAGCCGGGTGTCCTCCCGAAAGACACAACCATTAAAGCAGAAGTAGTTCCTGTTGACGAGGTTAGAGACGTACTTGACGCTGTTGTGGAAGACGGCAAGGAAATTAAAGATATCATAGCGATAGATGTCACTCTGTATGATAAAGATGGCATTGAGACGGTGCAGCCTGCGCCTGGCAAGGAAGTTTCAGTCAGGTTCTCTAATATCTCTGTATCTGGAGAAGCAGAAAGCATGGCGGTCTATTATGTAAATGATGATAGAACGTTAGCAGAGGATGTTACAAAAGATAGAATTGTTAGCGAAAGTATTGTATTTTCAAGGGATCATTTTTCTACATTTCCGGTAGTTGCAAAGGGGAGTAGTGATAATGGGATTTCTCCTTTGGCAGATGTGAATGCATATACTATTAAAGTAGGCGAGGCATTAACTTTAGGGACAACTGGTGGACGAGAACATCAGTGGAAATTCGATGAAGTTTATGTTAATTGTTCTGAGATTACTAATGATAAGCAAAAAACTGGGCAGGCAGTTATTGCAGGTAAAGCGATAACTCAAAATCCTATAACAGTTACTCATACGTGGAAGACAGGTAAGGGTGCACAGACTATCACGGAAACATTTAAAATCACAGTGGTAGCTGGACAATCAATTCCTGAGGGTAATACTCGAATTTATGTTTATGCAAAAGTAACAGGTGATACATCAGGATTAACTTTAAATAAGGATGGCTGGTATACAATAGGTTATATTGATGTTCCAAGTAGTGTAATACCAAAAGCAGATAATTCAAATGATGTTACAGAAATTGGGGCTAATGGTGTAAGTTATTATAAAGGTGATATCAAAAGTATAATTAGCGAATATTCGAGCTTAATAGATCGTCATTCAATCAATTCGGCAATAGATTTTGATCTTAAGAGTATGAATTTTAAATATCCGTATGGATTACATCATTCTGGAGGTGCTTCTGATTATGATGTATCAGGCACTCAGTGGCATTTAGATGGAGAATTTAATATTGATAGCTCAAAAGGGTATATATTGAATGTCGAATACAAATATCACGATGGAGAAGAGGGAGATATACAATTAAAAGATAGTTACCGAGAGGATAAGAAGGCGCTTGAATCATATGAGATAATAATCCCACCTGTAAATGGGTATGTAGCAACGATAGATGGGAAGGTAGTATCTGAATCTTACTCAGGTGTGATGGGAAACAGTGATGTGACGAAAATAGTTATTTACCATAAAGATACAAATGGTAATAAAATTCCAGACTGTCAAGAAACAAGTTATACTGTTTCTTATGATGCAAATGCAGATGTTTATTCAGGAAATGTACCATTAGATGAAAAAGTATTAGAAGGTACAGAAACAAATGTAAGTAGTGAGAGGCTTACGAGAACAGGCTACAAATTTGAAGGATGGGAAACAAAAGATGTTGATGTAACAAATGGCAAGTTTACAATGCCTGGTAATGATGTTAAATTTACGGCGACATGGACGAAGGACAGCTACACGATCACGTACGCGGGGCTTGAAGGTGCGACCGTGGAAGGCAGCAACCCGACAAGCTATGCGGTAGACACGCCGGACTTCACGCTGAACAACCCGACCAAGGAAGGCTATACGTTTGCAGGCTGGACTGGGACGGAACTCGAGGGTGCGACCTTAGAGGTTACGGTGGAGGAAGGAAGCACGGGCAACCGGAGCTACACGGCGACGTGGACAGCGAATATATATGCATATTCAGTTGAGTACTATTATGATGACCAAATAGATGCGGATGCAACGGAGCGTGAAGAAGCAGCTTATAATAATGTAGTAAGAGAGTATACTAAAAAGCTCAGAGATGAATATGCGCTTGATAAAGTGGAAGGTTTGCCGTTGACAGTCAGTGAGATTGAAGGGAATAACGTAATTAAGGTATATTATGCTAGAGATGTTATTAACAAGGATAACCCGAATGAGCAAGGATCTGATGGTATCCCTGATAAATATCAGGCAAAAGTAGTATTTGTTATTAACAATGGTACATGGGTTGTTGGTGATGGAGAGCGCGATAATGCTACTCATACCAGTGTAGTTTCTTGGAAGAAGTTAGAAAACGATGAGTTAGTTGATACAACCTTTGAATTTAACATTCTTGTACCGCATGATATGCAAGGTAATTCTGGATACACCGATGATGCTGGATGGAATAAAGTACCTACAGCAACAGGTCTTGAGAGAGGGAAAACAAATGTTTTTACTTACTCCTACGCAAAAGGCAAATTTGGTTACACTGTGAAGTACGTAGATGACGAGAACAAGGAACTCAAAACTAAGATTGGCGAAGCGCAGGAATTTATGTCAGTAGTAGAAGAAGATGCAATAGTTATCGAAGGCTATGCACTGGACGATAAAGCGCACAAAGAGTTGACAATCGAAGCGGACGAAAAGACGAATGTTATTATATTCCAGTATTCATTGGATAAGATATCAGATCCAGCAAAGGATCTTGACGATAACCCTGACAATGGAGATGGTATTCCCGATAAGTATCAGGCGGTGGTAACCTATAGTGTGGTAGGTGGAACATGGAGCGATAACAGCAACAAGAGTCAGGAGCATGTGATTACGCTTGCGGAGAAGGCAGCGGACGGAACATGGACGGCGATAGAAAATCCAGACCGCCATATCCCTACAGGTATGATAGGGAATGAAAGCTATAGCATCGCAAAGGGATGGTATTTAGGTGAGAATACGGATGTAGAAGTGAATCCGGCGGATATAGCGATAGTAGGTGGAGAGGAATATACGTTCACATACATTTATGCTAGAGGCTATATGTTAACAATTAACTATCTTGATAACGATGGTAATGTGATACAACAAAGGAACGAACAAAGTTATGAAGAAGGTACTAACTTAGTATTAAGCGTTCCAGATAGGATAATGATAGATAATGATCATCATTATCAATGGTATGAAACTGAGGTAACACCCGGAGAAGCATTAACGGTAACACTTGGAATAGCGCTGGATGGAACAATGCCAGCTGGTGATGTGGTAATTACTGCTAGGTATAGTCTGGATGAAGTAGATGAGAATGATCCATACAATTCAGGGCAAGATGGCATCCCTGATATATATCAGGCAAAGGTGACCTATAAAATCGAGCATGGTACATGGGACGATAGCGGAGACATAGCCGATAAAGTAAATGTATTTACTCTTCGGAGAAAGGACACGAATGGTGAATGGAGTACAGTAACCCCTGCACCAACGCTTGGAACGACTGTACCCGATGGTATGAAGCCAGACACAGGGTACAGGAATGGAAAATGGTCAGATATTACGCCTACAAGTGATTATGTAGTAACAGGTGACACAACATTTACAGTTTCATGGAGTAATGTATATACTTTGAATGTTCTTTACCGGCTTTCGGATGGAACAGTGCTAAGTAGGCTACCTGAACGATTATTTATTTATGGTGAGGAAGGTGTAACAGTTTATGTACCGGAGATGCCTGGATATACATGTGATTGGCAGACAGGAGTTTTCGGAGTCGATACGAAGTTAGGGGATTTAGACTATACAATAACTTATAGTTTGATTCCAGAAGCTACACCTACACCTGGTGAGGGAGGACCTACACCTGATCCAGATGAACCAGGAGTACCGCCTGCACCGACAGCAACACCTACTCCTCCGGCAGTACCCGGTGGAGAAGAACCACCTGTTCCGGTTACACCGCCAACAGTTGCAGCAGGACCGGCACCGGTAGCATTTGAAGAAGCATTAGTAGCTATAGAAGATGCAGATGTACCTTTAGACGGAATTATTACACAAGATGAGGACGGAAATCCTATCGTGGTACCTGTAGATGAAGTGGAAGTACCTTTGGATGACAAAGAACTGGATGACCATAAGTGCTGTATCATGAGCTTCTTACTGATGCTGGCAACCCTGATCATTTACTCATGGTTCACACACAGCATGAAGAAACGCCAGAAGAAGCTTGCAGAACTGAAGGACCAGCTGGCAGAGGAAACACTGAAAAGGCAGCTTGGCATCGCAGATGAAAGCAGCAGAAGGTAAGGACGCGCAGGCGAGAAGGAGGTAAAAATATGTGGATGAATTTATATAACTTTACACACAACAGCTTAGGCATGCACTTCTGGGAATTACCGGCGCTCCTTGCAGGAGTCATCACACTGGTGGAACTCATCGTGCACAGCCACAAGCAGAAAAAACGCGAAAAGAAGTTTGACGAAGAGCGGACGGAAAGACTGGAAACCATACAGCAGGAAGTTACGGGGAAACCCGTAACTTCAAGGTAACGAGAAGGAGGAATGAATATGTCATACATTTTGGAACATACCACACTCGGCTTCTGCTGGTGGGACTTACCAGCACTCATCATTCTGATCGTGGTGGTCGTGGCATTTGTCTGGAAACACCATGATATGAAGAAGCAGGAGAAAGATCTGGAAGACCAGATTTCGGAACTGTATGCAGATGATGCAGTACCCCTTGAGGGAAAATAAGCACAGCAGTTAAATTGGAAGGAGCAGCGATTACGCTGCTCTTTCCGGTTTACTTTTTCAGATAGTGCAATTTTTATAAATATTTTGTTGTTGAATTTTTTATAAATAATTTATTGACGAAATAATCAAGTGTTTGTTACAATAATACAAAGCATAGAAGTTCTAGCGGAAATTCATTCTATTATCTGAATTGTCTTGCAGGCATCCTGTGGAAGGTATGCCATCTGTTTTAGAAAGTCCTTGCTTTATCACCATTATCAATTAAATAAGGCAGGGAACGGATAAAGCGCTGCAGGATAGAGAATTTATAATTCTTTCGCCCAGACCGGAATCCCTGCCAGTGTGCGAAAGGAGACTGAATGGGAAGAGCTAAAGGGAAAAATACACCGATGGACGTGGCGGAGACCACCCGGAAGAACGCAGAGGAAAAGAAAGACACCGCAGAGAAGGAATTCGTGTCATACCCTGATATTGCGGAGGATGTGATCAACGTGCTGCTGTACCAAGGCGAAAAGGTAACAGACCAGAACAGGATGCTGTCCGGTCCGACAGAAACAATTTTCCAGGGGCTGGAGCGGCTCCGGAGCCAGTTCCAGGACTTGTGCAAATACGAGATGCTGGACGGAAGGATCAACCTGATTTATCTGATTGCCAACCAGACCAATATAGACGGCAAGGCACTGCTGCGGAAAGCCGGATACACAGGCGGGCTTTACCGGGAGCAGTATGAAAGGAAGATGCCGAATCTGTTCCCTGTGGTTGAGATGGTGCTATACTGGGGAAAGGCGAGGTGGGGGAAGAACCGCGACAGCCGGGAACTTTTTAAGAGACGCCGGATCCCGGAGGGCACATGGAAATACATAGACGAGCTTAAAGTCCATGTGTTTGAGATGCGGTATCTGGGAGAAGACGTGAGGAAACTTTTCAAAAGCGATATGCGGATCGTGGTGGATTACCTTGCGGAAGGAGACAGCTACTGCACTGACAGGAAGATTAAGCATAAAGCAGCATTGATCAAGATGCTTAAGGCACTTTCAGGCGAGAAAGCAACGGACGAGGATATTAGAAACTGGCTGGAAGAATGCCAGATCAAAGAGGAGGATGAGGTTACAGTGTGTGAATTATTTGACCAGTATGAGAGAAGAGGAAGAGCAGAGGGAAAGACAGAAGGAAAAGTCGAGGATATCTTAGAGCTTCTTGAGGATTACGGAGAAATCCCAGGGAAAATCAGGGAAAGGATCTTTGGCGAGAAGGATCTGGCAGTGCTAAAACGATGGCTAAAGACTGCGGCGAAAGCAGGTTCGATCGAAGAATTCCAGAGGGCAATGTAGCGGGACCAACATAGGCAGCAAGGCATTGCTGCGGAAAGCCGGATACACAGGCGGGTTTTGCTGAGAGCAGTATGCCAGAAAGAGAAGCAGCCTGGAAACCGAAAGGTTTATATCCAGACTGCAACGATATTTCTGTGGGCGGCGGACCGAAGGTCAGCTTATTACGGTCGCTGGTATTTTATGTATTTCCGGAATAAAATCCAGGTACTGGCAAAGTAACAGGTCAGCAGCAGGATCAGAATGCAGATGATCATTCCTGCCTGTGTCAGCAGGGTATTGATTCCGATATAAGCAGAAATCTGTGCTGAAATCATTTCAAAGAAATAACTGACTATAATAGTCGATACGAATATCGCAACAAAGATTGGCAGGCCAAACCATACGGCTAACTGCTTTAGGATTAGCTGCTCTGTTTCCCTCTGGTCTACGCCGAGTTTTTGCAGTACTCCGAAGCGGAAGCGGTAATGGGCAGTGTCCAATAGCTGCTGCAGGGAAAGGATAGTCAGGCAGATTACCATCAGGACAACCGCGCTGTAGGTCATGGTTGCCTGCAGGATAAAGCTGCTTGCGATGGAGTCGTTGACTTGACTGGTCTGTGTTCGGATATAGTATTGCGCACCAATTCCATTGTCCGGCATTTCCGGGTATTTTTGGACAAAAGCATTTTCGAGGGAAATTGCTTTCTGGTAGGGTATTGCTGTTTCCGTCTGTATATAACGGTTTTGCATAACAGCGAGAAGATTTTCGCAGATGCTGTCCGGAAAAACATAAAGGACATTTGTATAGGAATTATAGACCATTTCTCCTATTGCATCTTCATAACAGGAATTGGGGGCAAGGGTTAAAGTGCCCATATCCGTGGAAACAGTAGTATGGTTGTCTAAAAACTCATTTCGTTCGTCTTCTGTTGCAATGGTTTTCCACTGCGTGGTAAACTCTCCTTCTTTCAGGGTGATCTGCTCATAGCCAAGCATTTTTCGGAGGGTATTGTAATCGGAGAGTGCCATAGCTGCTATGGGAAAATCCAGTTTTATGCGGTTTTGAAATTCCTCTTTGCGCAGCAGGTAAAGGTGGTAAGTATGGTCACTGGTAGCTTGAATGTTATTTTCATTAAGAAAAGCCGTAACCAGTTCATATTCGTCCTGCGGCAGGTCCGCTTCGTCATATATCTGATTGTAGCGGCTGTTAATCTGCACATCATACAGGGAGCGCACAGCCAAATAACCGGAAGCCCACCCGGTTAGTGCAGGGGCTGACAGGAACAGGAATGCAGATAACACCAGGGTCAGGCAGATCAGAGTCATGGTCTTGGAGGTGGTATTTAACTTTGAAATGACCTGCCCGAAGAAAAACAGGTTGGTTCCTTTATATTTGTGCTCCGGCGCTTTTTCTTTCCAGTCGGATAGCAGATTACTTGCGAGGTAAATGATGCAGCAGATCAAAAAGATCACATTTATCAGCAGATAGGTCAGATACTGGTTAAGGGTTCCGGCACCGCTGGAAAGATAGTAGGTTTTCTGGATTACAGGAACACTGGCGGCAAATCCGATGCTCGGCAGTGAAAAAACGGCAGCGGCAAGAAGATAGCGGTTAAAGCTGCATTTTTTGCGCAGGATAAGCCATATTCCATGTAAGAGGATTGAAGCAGCGGGCGCAAGGATATTTCCCCAGAACATGATATGGACAGGTGCTGGGAATCTGGGATCAAAATAAAAGTGCATTTGTGAGATCCCTGTAGCTGTCATGAAAAGGAGAAAAATCATGTATAATCCTGTGATTACCGGCATATACCGGCTTTTTCTGATGTGCGGTTCGTTTTGCTTTTCCGCATAGAGCATGTCAATAATTTTTGTTTTCCTTATGGTGCGGACATGAAACAGCCCCATAGCCAGAAAACTGAGGGAGAAAAAGCCTATGGTCAAAAGCGCGGTATCCGGAAACAGCGTCCAGGATAGCCGGTATTCCAGTCCGTAAGCGGAAAGCAGCATGGCAGTTATCAATTGGGAACAAAATGCACCGGGAAAAATCCCTATGATGACGGACAGGAAACCCATAAAAAAGGTTTCTGCAAAAAAGAGCCATGCAACCGTTTTCTGCTCCATTCCAAGGACTGACTGAATGGCAAATTCCTTTAGTTTTCTTTGGAGCATATACTTGTTCACATAGCGGATGAGAAACAAAAGCAGCAGGGTCACAGCGCAGATTGCCAGCTTCAGTCCGCCGCTTACTAAGGTAAATTCATATTCCGTGCCGAGATCGGGGTCATACCATTTGCTCGTGATAGACAAAAAGGCGTAAAACAGCATCACGCAGATGGTCATGGTGACAATATAGATCAGGTAATCTCTTAAGGAGCGCTTTACATTACGAATAATTAATCTAGCATACATTAGACTGTCCACCTCCAATCATAGCAAGGACATTCAGGATCTTTTCAAAAAATACTTTTCGATTGTCATTGCCCTTTCGTATTTCCGTGAAGATTTCACCGTCTTTCAAAAACAGGATCCTGCCTGCATAACTGGCGGTAAATGCATCGTGGGTTACCATGAGAATCGTAGCCCCAAGCTGTTCATTGATGTTTTGGATGGTTGACAGCAGCATTTGGGAGGAATGGCTGTCCAAGGCTCCGGTAGGTTCATCAGCCAGGATCAGCCTGGGTTTGTTGATGATTGCTCTGGCACAGGCACAGCGCTGTTTCTGACCGCCTGATACCTGATAAGGGTATTTATCCAGAATGTCCGTGATGTTCAGGCACGCTGCCGTTTCATGTACTTTACCTGCAATCTGGTTTGCCGGTACTTTGTTGATCGTCAGCGCCAGAGCGATATTTTCAGAGACTGTCAACGTGTCTAAAAGGTTAAAATCCTGAAACACAAAGCCAAGGTTTTGTCTGCGGAAACGCGCTATTTCTTTCGGCTTTATCTCTGTCACATCGGTTCCGTCCAGATAAATGTGCCCTGCGCTGACGGTATCAATGGTGGAGATGCAGTTGAGAAGGGTAGTTTTTCCAGAACCGGAAGCACCCATAATGCCTGCAAATTCCCCTGTGCTTATGGTAAAGCTAATGTCGTTGATTGCTTTTGTGATATTTCCCTGATTGCCATAATACTTCTGGATATGCTCCAGCCTTAAAATTTCTTCCATGCTTATGATTATCCTCCATTCAAAAAGCGGTGCCGGAAACACCATGATTAAAGATTTGCGGCGTTTTTTCTATTATAAAGGGAACTGTTTTTGGTTTGTATCAGATTTTCTTACGAAGTTCTAACGAAAATGTAAGAAATGCAGGACCGGTTAGTCCTGCAACGGTTGGACAAAGTCGTTGATGAGAAAAGAAAGGCGGATCGTTGTGCAGCCCGTGGCGGACTCGGCAGAAATCCCAAGATCCAGTTTATTGCATAAACGCCGGCACAGGTACAGACCGATACCGGTAGCGTTCTTTTCGGCATTTCTTCCGTTTTTTCCAGTAAATCCTTTTTCAAAAATACGGGGCAGGTCAGCGGAGTCAATTCCTATACCGTTGTCCTGCACGCACAAAACAATTCGATGGTTCTGGCGTTCTGTGTAAAATTTTAAGACTGGCTGAGTTGTCCGGTATTTGACCGAATTGGCAATAAGCTGATTGAGGATAAAGCATACCCATTTTTCATCAGAATAAACGGTATCCTCTGTTTCCTGCAGTTCTATGCTGACGCCGTTTCGCAAAAGCAGATATTTGTTTTCTGCAATTGCCTGATGGACAACGTCAAACAAGCGGATTTCCCGCACCAGATAATCTTTTTCCGCATGTTCGCTTCGGGCATAATAAAGAGCCTGCTCCGTAAAGCGGTTTGTTTTTTCCAGTTCAGCCAGTAATTCGCCTGTCAGCTCAGAACGGTGGTTTTCACAAAGCAGCTTCATGGCGGTAATGGGTGTTTTGATTTCGTGTACCCATTGTTCAATGTATTCTTTATATTCCGTACGCTCCCGGCTGACTTCCCCAATTTGTTCCAGCATGGATTTTTCAGCCATTTTCAAAAGCTGATAATAGACCTGATCATCAGCACGGGTTGGGAGCTCCATTACTTCGGGGAGCAGATAGCGTTCTTTTAACTGTTCCGCAAGCTTTAGCAGCTTTTCCATTTGTCTTTTCCGGTCAAAATAGGATTTGGTGAGGTAAGCCGTCAAAACAGCAGCCCAGATAAGCAGAATAAAAGCTATGGCACCGGAGCTGCTGCCGGTCACTTTTAAGAAAACAGCCAGCCCGATCATGCAAAAAATATGGAGGAACAGAAGCGGAAGCTGCTGGACCCAGTAGAGTTTCTTATTCACAACCACCATGCCTTTCTCACAGTATATATCCCTGCCGATGCTTTGTTTTAATAAAATCAGTTAAACCGATGGCGGACAGTTTATCCCGGATCCGGTTGATATTGACGCTCAAAGTATTGTCATCCACATAAAGCTGATGATCCCATAAATATTCGATGATATCGGCACGGGCACAGATTGTTCCGGCGTGCTTAAAAAGGTAATACATGATCTTTATTTCATTTTTGGTCAGATCTGCTTCACATCCTGCATATTCGATTTTGCTGCTATCCAGATGGAGGATGGCTTCATGACAGCAGAGAGTTTCCTGCCCATGCTCCGGGTATGCCCGTTTCAGCAAAGAGGCAATCTTTGCCAGAAGAATTGCCGTGTTATAGGGCTTTGTGATGAAAGCATCTCCGCCTAACATGATGCTGTTAAGTTCGTCCATATCCGTGTTGCAGCTTGTAACAAAGATGATCGGGACATTGGAAAAGCTGCGAAGCTGGGAACAGAGCGAAAAGCCGCTGTCCATCGGCAGCTTGATATCCAATAGGACCAAATGGGGCTGAATGGACTTGATTTCCTGGATAACATTGTTAAAATCTGTGATGACAGATGCTTCGTAGTCATTTCCTTTTAATAAAGCCGTAAGCTCAGACCGTATGACAGGGTCATCTTCAATAATAAGTATTTTTCGCTTCATCGGATATCCTCCGGAATTTATTATAATATGCCATAGCCGGTTCCGATTCTTCCACCGTTTAACAAATGTTGTTTCATGCTTTTTTGCAGGCGGGTGTTCTCAGGAAGGTCTGTGATTGGAACATTTCTGGTTTTAAATACCCAGTCGATATAGCCGGTGTCCGGATAATCGACCCTCTGGAGCTTGAAACGATGCTGGAATGCGATGATGTTGGAATCCGGCGGGAGCAGATCGCACAGCTCAGGAGCCAAAAGCCAAGAATGGCAAATATAATCCCTGCCATGAAATTCGGGGAAATATCTGGCAAAGAAGTTTTGGGCGCTTTCAATGGATGCATCACATTTTTGGCTTGTCAGGATAGAATCGGAAGGAATATGAATGCTGACAGCGGGAGCAGATTCCGTGTTTACCATTTCATATTCTAATTCTCCAATCCGGAATAAAATTCCGCTGACTTGCCGGGCAGTCCACCATTCCCTGTCGAAAGCGTACTGTCCGGTTATTTGTTTGCATTCCTCTGTAAATCTGGTAAAACAGCGCATGGTATCAAAGAATATCGTTTCAGATATTCCTTTTTCCTGATACCAGGGGTAAAGCTCCAATGCACAAACCAGCATACATGTCAGCATTTTGATTTTTTGGGGGTCTTCGCCTAATAATTGTGTCAGTTTTTCTCGTGTGCTGGTTTCCGTATCCATGTTTTTCAGCCCATTGGTAAAAGGATGAACCTGGATAAAATCGTCTGTTTGGGAGTAGGCGATCACTTTTTTTTGAAGTTCTTTTGGCAGATTGATTTTGCTGCATAATGTTGTCAGATCCATGTTATTTCCTTTCTGCAAGGTGTGCGGATGCAATGCGGACAGCCGCCGCCATTCCCCCATCACCGTAGGATGGGCTTTCAATGAATTCTTTTGACGAGTTATGTAAACTATTATCCGCTGATCTTGAATGAATGATTTCGCTTTCCCAGCCATAAAGTCTCGATATGGATATAGCTTCAATGCCCAGAATAGCGTCTGTAATGTGCTCTTTATAAATAGCGGCATGCTTTTCAATGATATAGCGCATGAGCTGAAGCCGCTTTTCCATGCTCTTTATATTGGAGGAGGCAGGAGTTGTCCGGTAATTGATCAATGGCTTTTCAACAATTCCGATACAGGTGTTTGGGAGGGCTTCCAGCATATTTAAAAAGAAATCCCAGTCTTCAAAGCCACTGCGCATAGTTTCGTCATATCCGCCACATTTCTGCCATGCTTCACGTCGGAAAATATGCGTGGCAGGGCAGCAGTTGTGTGAAAGAAATGCGGTGATATCTCCTCCCGTTGGACGCACGGTTGCCTCAAGGACACCGAAGGTATGCAGCCATGAGGATGCAGCGATCATAGAGGGGTTGTCGTATAGCATTTTGCTGACTTCTTCAATAAAGGATGGTTCGAGGCTGTCATCTCCGTCAAGCACCAGAACCAGAGGGGTCTGGGTTTTTCGAATACCAGCGTTTCTTGCTGCTGATACGCCGCCGTTTGCCTGGCGGATCACCTGTAATGGAACAGGTATGGTATTGTCGGTTTCTATTTGCTTTAAAATATTGAGAGACATTTCGTCCGTTGTTCCATCGTCAACAATAGTAATTCTTTTTGGCATGGTTGATTGCCGGCACAAAGAGAGAACCGCTTCGCAGACCATAGATTTCTGATTAAAACTTGTAATTACAGCTTCAATGCCGTTATTGATATTCACAATATCCATCCCCTTAATTTTCGTATTATTGTCCTTCTGAAATTTTTGGAATCCGTACTTGCTTTATAATTTACTATAGCACAATATGAATAAGACATAAAGAACTGTTCAGAATTTTGATGCAGTCTATTTGGGAGAAATATTTATTGACAGAAAGTTATAGATTGCATGTAATGACTATATAAGCAAAAGCAGTCAAACAGGAGGCATCAGGGTGCCAAAGAGCTATTCAGAGCAGGAGAGGGGATATATCAGGAAACGATTGAAGGAGACGGCGAAATGCCTTGCGGGGTACGGTGTCCGCCGCACGACAGTTGATGAAATCGTGAAGCGGGTCAATATTCCCAAGGGAACCTTCTCTCTCTTTTATCAATCCAAGGAGCAGCTTTTGTTTGAGGCTATTCAGGAACAGTATGAGGTCGTCAACCGGGAACTTTATCGGGCTATTTCAGATATTGCCGATACAGGGTTTTCAGCAGAAAACTGACCGATGTGATTTTTGAATTTTTAAAATGACAGAGGAAATATATGATTTTTACCTATTGAAAAAAAGTACTTCCTATTTTATGAAATATGGTGTATAATCATTAGCATAAACATTTCGAATAACAGATCGCACATTTTCCCAAGAGAAAAATTTTGGATTTAATATTGTGATTTTATATATAGAAAGGCATGGTTGTATTTTATGAGAGAAAAGTACGAGTCTTTAGGGCTTGCCGATTTGAAGGCAATCGCAAAGGCAAGAGGGCTGAAGGGAACTTCGGCTATGAAGAAGGCGGAGCTTGTTGAGCTGATGCTTGCAGAAGATGAGAAGGACAAGGCTGACGGAAAGAACGTACAGCCGAAAGGTGTGATGGAGAAATCCGCCAGACCGGAAGGAAGGCGCCCGGAGCGTCCCGCAGGAAGGGGCGAGCGTCAGGAACAGAAAAGCGACTCCGCAGATGGAAAGACAGAAGCAGCTCAGCCAAGAGAAAGGACTGAGGGGAAGAGTGAGCGTCCGGAAGGGAAATCAGAGGAGCAGCAGGAATATCTTGCAGAGCTTGACAGCGGTATTGCAGCCAGCGGAATTCTTGAGGTTATGCCTGACGGGTTTGGCTTTATCCGCTGCGAGAATTACCTGCCCGGTGATCACGATGTGTATGTTGCGCCCAGCCAGATCAGGCGGTTCGGGCTTAAGACGGGCGACATTCTTGAAGGAAATACAAGGGTGAGAACGCAGGGGGAGAAGTTTGCAGCTCTTCTTTACGTGAAGACGATCAATGGTTATACCACGGAGGAAGCTGCAAAGAGATATAATTTCGAGGACATGACACCTATTTTCCCCGATGAAAGGCTTCATCTGGAGATGCCCGGCGCCAGTGTGGCGATGCGTGTCATGGATCTGATCAGTCCTGTAGGCAAGGGGCAGAGAGGTATGATCGTTTCCCCGCCGAAAGCCGGAAAGACAACGCTTTTAAAGGATGTGGCGAAATCCATTAAACGGAATTCGCCGGAAGTGCATTTGATCATTCTCCTGATCGATGAGCGTCCTGAGGAAGTGACGGATATCAAGGAAGCGATCGAAGGACCCAATGTAGAGGTGATCTATTCCACCTTCGACGAGCTGCCTGAGCATCATAAGAGAGTTTCAGAGATGGTAATTGAAAGAGGAAAACGTCTGGTAGAACATAAGAAAGACGTTATGATCCTGATTGACAGTATTACCCGGCTGACCAGAGCTTATAACCTGACAGTTCCGCCCAGTGGGCGTACGTTGTCTGGCGGTCTTGATCCGGCAGCACTGCATATGCCTAAGCGGTTCTTTGGTGCAGCCAGAAATATGCGGGAGGGCGGTTCTTTGACGGTGCTTGCAACGGCTTTGGTAGAGACGGGAAGCAGGATGGATGATGTGGTCTACGAGGAGTTTAAGGGAACCGGCAACATGGAACTGATCCTTGACCGTAAGCTTTCTGAAAAGAGAGTGTTCCCCGCAATAGACATACCTAAGTCAGGAACCAGAAGAGAGGATCTTCTGCTGGCGCCGGATGAGCTGGAAGCGATCAATATCATGCGAAAGGCATTAAACGGGCTTAAGCCGGAGGAAGCAGTGGACAAGATTTTGGATATGTTTGCACGCACCCGGAATAATCAGGAATTTGTAAATATGGTGAAAAAGATCAAATGGGTGTAATTAAATAGAAAGTTTTGTTACTTTGACCAAAAAAGGCTTGCATCACAGGATGGCCTGTGATACAATTAAAAAGCTGTTTCGGGAGAAACGTAGTTGTTCCAATAGAGAGAGAAAGGGGCATGTGTTCAAAATGAAAGAAGGAATTCATCCTGAATTTTATCAGGCAACCGTAACTTGCAACTGTGGCAATACATTTGTAACAGGTTCAACCAAGAAAGAAATCCATGTTGAAGTTTGTTCTAAGTGTCATTCATTCTATACAGGCCAGCAGAAGACTGCAAGAGCTGATGGACGTATCGACAAGTTCAACAGGAAGTATGGTGTGGTAAACAAATAGTTTTGCACGAAAAGGTTGAGGTGTTTCATCTCAACCTTATTTTTGCACAGATCCGCATGTGAAAGGCAAACAATTTATGAAAAAGAAAAGAGGCAATCGTTCTTCGGGGATTGGCGGACAGGCCGTTCTGGAAGGCGTGATGATGCGAAATAAAGACGACTATGCAGTAGCAGTCAGAAAGCCGGATGGGGAGATTGAAGTGGAAGTGGATGTTTTCCATGGATGTCTGCATGGCAGTAAGATTACGAAGGTTCCGTTTATCAGGGGGGTGTTTAATTTTATTGATTCTCTGCGTATCGGGATGAAGACGCTGAATTATTCGGCATCTTTTTATGAGGACGAGGAGGCGAAGGAGACAGCCCTTGATAAAACGCTGGATAAGATATCCGGCGGGAGAGCCGAAAACATTCTAATGGGTATTACGATGGTGTTTTCGATCGTGCTTGCGGTGGGAATTTTCATTTTACTGCCTTTTTTCTTGTCTTCTCTTCTTGCAACTTATATCAGGAATGCCTCTCTTTTGGCGATTTTAGAGGGAGTTATCCGTATACTGATCTTTTTTGCCTATGTGGTGGGAATCAGTCTGATGAAGGATATTCACAGGCTGTACCAGTATCATGGCGCCGAGCATAAGTGCATCAATTGTATTGAAAAGGGCAGGCCGCTGACCGTGCGAAATGTGATGCGGAGTTCACGGATCCATAAAAGATGCGGAACCAGCTTCTTATTTTTTGTAATGTTTGTGAGTATTATTTTATTTTTCTTTATCCGGGTGGATAATATGGTATTGAAATTGGTACTTCGGCTATTGCTTATTCCCGTGATCGCCGGGATTTCTTATGAGATCATCCGTCTGGCGGGAAGGACTGACAATATTTTTGTGCAGATCATTTCTGCGCCGGGAATGTTTCTTCAGAGACTGACTACGAAGGAGCCGGATGAGAGTATGGCAGAGGTGGCGATCAAATCCGTGGAAGCAGTGTTTGACTGGAAAGATTATTTGGTTGAAAATTTCGGATACGAAATGGATGAGGAAGGAAATATTTCCCAAAGGAGAGGGGAAAAATAGCAGATGGAATATGCAGCTATTTACCGTATGGGAGTAGAAAGCCTGCAGAATGCAGGGATAGAGGAGGCTTTGCTGGATGCAAGGCTTCTTTTGGAAGAGGTCTGTGGTACGGACAGGAATACATTGCTGGCACATGGGGACATGGAGATTACAGAGCGGCAGAAGGAATGTTATATGGATTATATTGAACAGCGAAGCAGCCACATTCCATTGCAGCACATCACCGGATATCAGGAGTTCATGGGACTGCGTTTTCGGGTTTCGCCGGCAGTGCTGATACCAAGGCAGGATACGGAAACACTGGTAGAAGAGGTGATGCGCTGTCTCCATGACGGAATGCATATTTTGGATGTGTGTACCGGTTCCGGATGTATTCTTTTAAGCCTTCTTCGGTATTCCAATGACTGTGTGGGAGTAGGCTGCGACCTGTCAGGCGAGGCGCTTGCGGTTGCCAGGGAAAATGCTTTGGAGCTGGGACTGGAAGCTGAATTTGTCCAGAGCGACCTTTTGGAAAAGACAGGAGGAAAATATGAGATTATTGTGTCAAATCCTCCGTATATACGAAGCGGTGACATATCCGGGCTGATGGAGGAAGTCAGGGAGCATGACCCGCTGATGGCTCTTGACGGCGGGGAAGACGGCCTGTATTTTTACAGGGAGATAATTGCCCAGGCAGGAGCACATTTGTATCCTGGGGGCATGCTCTTTTTTGAGATTGGTTGTGACCAGGGGAAGGCAGTGTCCGGGCTGATGGAAGAGGCAGGTTATCAGGAAGTGACTGTCTGCAGGGATCTGTCAGGGCTGGACCGGGTAGTATATGGAAGATTTTTAGGATAAGCGTCAGAATAGTAATGCATTGGATGCCCAAGGGGCAGAAAGGTAAGGGATAGTAGTGTTTGATAAATTAGAGGATCTGCTGATCCGTTTTGAAGAGATCATGGGAGAGCTGGGAGAGCCTACCGTAACCAACAATCAGGAACGGTTCCGCAAGCTGATGAAGGAACAAAGCGACCTGACACCGATCGTGGAGGCTTATAAGGAATATAAAAAGACCAGGCAGGACGTGGAGGACTCGCTTGTTATGCTGGATGAGGAGTCCGATGAAGATATGCGCGAAATGCTGAAGGAAGAATTAAATGCAGGCAAAAAGCGAATCGAGGAATTGGAGCAGGAGATGAAAATCCTTCTTTTGCCCAAGGATCCGAATGATGAAAAAAATGTCATCGTGGAGATCCGCGCCGGTGCCGGCGGGGATGAGGCAGCTTTGTTTGCGGCGGAGATGTACCGCCTTTATGTCCATTATGCAGAAAGCCAGCATTGGAAGGTGGAAACCATGAATATGGACGAGATCGGGATTGGAGGCATGAAGGAAGTAAACTTCATGATTTCCGGCCAGGGAGCTTATTCACGGTTAAAATATGAAAGCGGCGTGCACCGTGTACAGCGTGTGCCTGAGACGGAGTCAGGCGGCCGTATCCACACCTCTACCATCAGTGTGGCAGTGATGCCGGAGGTAGATGAGGATATTGATATTGTGATCGATGAAAAGGACATCCGGATCGATGTAATGCGGGCATCTGGCAATGGCGGGCAGTGTGTCAATACCACGGACTCTGCAGTGCGTCTTACTCATTACCCTACGGGGATCGTGGTGTACAGCCAGACTGAAAAGTCCCAGCTCCAAAACAAGGCTAAGGCGTTTGCCCTGCTGAAAGCAAAGCTTTATGACATGGAGCAGCAGCAGCGCCATGATGCGGAAGCAGAGCTTAGAAGGAGCCAGATTGGGACAGGAGACCGTTCAGAGAAGATCCGTACTTACAATTTCCCGCAGGGGCGCGTAACCGACCACCGCATCGGTCTTACACTTTATAAGCTGGATAAGATCATGAACGGTGACATTCAGGAGATCATTGATGGATGTATAGCTGCGGATCAGGCGGCAAAGCTGGCAAAGATGAATGAGTATTGAAAAAGGAAGACGGATTATGCCGCTCCTTATCAAAAGTTTCTAGGTTAAAATATCAAAATTGCCGCCTTCTGTCATAACAGGCACCTCAGTGGTTTCTACCGGGATATCAAGCCCGCCGATTTCCAAAGACACAGCGTCAGAGTAGTCGTTGGAATTGGAATTGTCGGAGCTTCCCGGACCTTCCGCCTTTTCGCGGGCAAGCTTGTTAAACAGTGCTTTGAGGTATTTCATGTCAGCTTCCATGATTTCCCGCATTTCTTCGGAGCGGTGTTTTTTCTTGAGAAGATCCAGATCTTCCGGGTCCATTTCCCGGGTGCTGATGGGCATCAGTTCTTCGGAGAGCTGCCCCAGGGAGCCTTCGGATAACTCTCTTTCCAGTTCCTGAAGCTCCGCCTCTATTTCCTGCATGAGTTCTTTCATCTTATCAGCGCTCATGTTGAGCAGATCAGGTTCGCAAAGCTCGTCAAGATCTAGGGGATCCTTTTTCTGGTCTTCCATATCGCCTTCACACATTCCGCCTTTTTTGCACATTTCCTCTTCACGGAGATGTTTCATTTTCTTTTTGGCGATCCGTGCCATCTTTTCCGCGTGGATAAGAGCGCGCCGGACTTCCGAAGTGTCGTAATCGCCGCTGTAAAGCTTTTTGCGGAGAAGTACCACGTAGCTTCTTGCCGTTGTGGCTACCTGCTTTGCACTGACGGAAGTCTTGCATTTCAGGATCTGGCTGGAGACCTGTTTGAAATGGTAAGTCAGCTTTTTGGTTTTCTTGGGTTTGCTGATTGTGATGGTGCCGGCTTTTGACCCATCCCTGTTTTTAATGGTAACTCGTTTCACACTGGAATTATGTACACCAGTCATCATACCGATCATATTTGTAACCTTGCTCTTTAGAGCGTCCTTCCATTGACATGAGTAGGAAATCCATTTCCTGCTTCTATAAGCGGTTTACACGTATTATATCGGTATTTCTGTGGAGATTGTTAACCTTTTTAATTGTGATTACACGGGATAAGTGGTATAATGGCGGCACGGGCGAGAATACTAAAGGAACAAGGGAACTGGCGGCGTTCTCTGGAATTGTGATGAGGAGGAGAAAGAGTGATTCACTACTTTTTGAAACAAACCAATCAGGCTGTGTCGATCATAGGGCTTCTGGCAGCTTTCGGACTGACCTGTCTCTTTATTGCCAGGTTTGCACATTGCCTGCCCAGGGATGCCGGCAGGGAATTTGCCCATGACGGAAAGCTTTCGGCAGGAAAGCCAAGGGGGGCAGGGCTGATTTTTATTCTGGTGTTTGTGGCGTCGGCGGTTATATTTGCGCCTGTGGATTTGGAGCTGGTGATCTATCTGATGCTGGTGACAGTGGAGATGCTGACGGGCTATCTGGATGACGCGTCGGAGCATCCATGGGGGGAGCTCAAAAAAGGATTGCTGGATCTGGCGGTGGCGGTTATTCTGGCGGCAACTTATTTATCCTTTAATTATAATACGATACAACTGGCAATACCGGGGATCGCAATTGAGATCCCGCCCTTATTGTTCGGAGCATTGATCGTTATTCTGGTCTGGGGATCTGTCAACGTGACCAACTGTGCGGATGGTGTGGACGGACTTTCGGGAACGCTGGCGATCATTACGCTGGCAACCTTTTATGTTATTGACCATCTGATGGGAAGCGGAGACAAATTCAATATCCTGATCTTGATGTTCTGCGTATGTGTTCTGGGATATTTGTGGTACAATGCCACGCCCAGCCTTTTAATGATGGGGGATGCGGGAAGCCGTGCAATGGGGCTGTTTATCAGTATTGCAGCGTTAAAGAGCGGCAGCCCGGTTTTGTATATTCCGGTTGCAATCGTGCTGATCTTAGACGGCGGGCTGGGGCTCTTAAAGCTTACCTTGATCAGGGTATTCCATATCCATATTTTAAAAAATGTGAGGACGCCGCTGCATGACCATGTGCGGAAAAATATGGGATGGTCCAATACCCAGACGTTGTTTCGGTTTGCAATCATTCAGATTGCAGTTTCGATGGCTGTGATTTCATTGATCATATTGTAAGGAACTGCTACAGTTTCTAAAAAGAGAGGATGCAAAAGATGGAGAGACGGGATAAAACCAACTATTATCTGGATCTGGCGGAAACAGTTTCCAAGAGAAGCACCTGCCTGCGCAGAAGATACGGCGCGGTGATCGTGAAAAATGATGAAGTGATCTCTACGGGATATGTGGGGGCGCCCAGAGGAAGGAAGAACTGTACGGATATCGGAACCTGTATCCGCAAGCAGCTCAGTATTCCCAGAGGGGAGCGGTATGAGCTGTGCCGCAGCGTCCATGCAGAATCCAATGCCATTATCAGCGCTTCCAGAGATAAGATGATCGGAAGCGACATGTATCTGGCAGGAGTGGACGCGGAAACAGGCGAATATATTACCAACTCCAATAGCTGCTCCATGTGTAAGCGCCAGATCATCAATGCGGGGATCGAGCGGGTGATCATCAGGGACAGCCAGGACGAGTACCGGGTGGTCATGGTGCAGGACTGGATCGACCATGACGAATCCTTAGACGGGACCAGAGGATATTAAAGCAAGATGAGTGATAAGAAAGAAAAGGTAAAGGCACTGGCGAGGGAGCTGATGGGCTATGCCAGAGATACGATCTTAGTCAATCTGCGCTTTCTGGATGTGGCAGTATCTGCGCTGGTGCCGGAGCAAAGAGAGGGCATGGGCGGTTTTGCCTGTGACGGAAGCAGGATTTATTATGATCCGGTGTTTCTTTTGAAAAGGTATCAGGAGGAACCGGCTTACGCGCTGCGGATGTATCTGCATGTGCTGTTCCACCTGATCTTTTTCCACAGCTTTCAATATGACAAGCTGGATAAAGAGGCATGGAATCTTGCGGCGGATATGGCTGTAGAGGCGGCGGTGATGGAGCTTTCGCTGCCGGGATCGGCTTTAATGGCGGATGAGGTGAAGGAAAGAAAGCTCCGGGTGATCCGGGAGGACATTGGAGCGCTTTCTGCGGAAAAGCTATACAGGTATCTGAAAAACTTTGGAATAAGCACGAAGGAGCATGACGAGTTATCTCTCCTTTTTTTTATGGATTCCCACGTCTATTGGGAACCGTCCCAGGAGCTGGCAATCTCACCTCAGCAGTGGAAAAAGCTCAGTGAGCGGGTGCGGGCAGATCTGAAATCCTTTTCCGCAGGAAAGACCAGATCGGAGAGTATGGAACAAAGCCTGACTCAGGCAGTGAAGGACAGATACCGCTATCAGGACCTGCTTGCCGGTTTTACGGTGATGAATGAGGATATGCAGGTCAATGATGATGAATTTGATTATGTGTATTATACCTATGGACTGTCCCTGTATGGGAACATGCCGCTGGTAGAGCCTCTGGAATATAAAGACAGCAAAAAGATCAGGGATTTTGTGATTGCCATAGACACCTCCGCCTCCTGCCGGGGAGCGCTGGTGAAGGCTTTTTTACAAAAGACCTATGCCATTTTAAGCGGTGAGGATACCTTTTTTAAGAAGATGAACGTGCACATTATCCAATGTGACCATGAGGTGCAGAAGGATACCAGGATCACCTGCAGGGAGGACCTGGATGCTTTTTTGAAAAATGAAAAGCTGACCGGGTTTGGCTCTACGGATTTCAGACCGGTGTTTGAGCATGTGGAGGATCTGCTTGCAAAGCATGAATTTGAAAATTTAAAGGGATTGATCTATTTTACGGACGGCTACGGCGTTTATCCCCAGAAGATGCCGCCTTATGATGTAATGTTTGTATTTTTGGATAATGGGGATGAAGGACCGGATGTTCCTACATGGGCGGTCAAGGTTCTTTTGGATTATGAGGAGTTGGAAGATGAACATTAAGCAGGCAAAAGATTATATCGAAAATACAGTCCGGCTTTATCTGAAAAAGGATGAATTCGGAGAATACAGGATCCCGGTGGTACGGCAAAGACCGGTATTTCTATTGGGCGCGCCGGGAATCGGAAAAACGGCAATCATGGAGCAGATCGCACAGGAGCTGCATATTGCGCTGATCTCTTATTCCATGACCCATCATACCAGGCAGTCGGCGCTGGGGCTGCCTTTTATCGCCCATAAGGAATATCAGGGGATGAAATATGAGACCTCCGAGTATACCATGAGCGAGATCATAGCGTCCATTTATGATGTGATGGAGAAGAGCGGCATTCAGGAAGGAATTTTATTTCTGGATGAGATCAACTGTGTGTCGGAGACTTTGGCGCCTTCTATGCTGCAGTTTTTGCAGTATAAGGTTTTCGGCCGCCACAGTGTGCCGGAGGGCTGGGTGATCGTGACGGCAGGAAATCCGCCGGAATATAATAAGTCGGTGCGGGAGTTTGACGTGGTGACTATGGACCGCTTAAAGCTTCTTGAGGTGGAAGCGGATTATAAGGCATGGAGAGAATATGCCCAGCATAAGGGGATCCATGCGGCGGTGCTCAATTTTCTGGAGATCAAGAAGGATTATTTTTATAAGATCGAGACTACGGTGAACGGAAGAAACTATGTGACGGCAAGAGGCTGGGAAGACCTGTCGCAGATTCTTTATCTTTATGAGGAAGAACAGATGAAGGTAGATGAGTCGCTGGTGGAACAGTATCTGCATAACCAGCGGATCGTAAAGGAATTTACGGCTTATTATGATCTGTTCAATAAGTATAAAAAGGAATACCAGACGGAAGAGATCCTTGCGGGAACGGCAAAGGAGCAGGTGGCAGTCCGGGCAGGGAACGCGCCCTTTGACGAGCGTCTCTCTCTCTTGGGGATGCTCATCGACAAGGTGCTCAGCGAGATCAGGGAGGATATGGAGATCAGCGATTATCTGGTGGAGCTTTTGAAAAATCTGAAGGCGGTCAGGGCAGTGATCCAGAGGGAAGCTTCCGGTGGGGAAAAACTGCCCGCGCTGGAGCAAATGCTGGAAAACCAGATAAACGGAAGGACAAATGCTTTAGAGAAAGCGCGGATGGCAGGCAGCCTGTCAGATGAGGACAGGCGGAAGGGCAAGCGGATCATCCGTTTTCTGGAGGAACGGAAAAAAATGCTTACGCTGGAAGGAATTGCAGACAGAGAGCAGGGCTTTGAACAGATCAAAGCAGCTTTCGACGGTGAGGCAGTGAAATTGAAAGAAAAAACGGCTCTGACCGGAAAAAGACTGGAAAACCTGTTTGTCTTTGCGGAGCAGGCATTTAAAGAGGGCAATGAAATGCTGATCCTGGTGACGGAGCTTACGGTGAATAATGACAGCGCCAGATTTATCGGGCAGTTTGGCTGCCCGGCTTATGAGCGCCACAGCAGGGAGCTGATGTTGTCCGAGCGGCAGAATAATCTGTTAGGCGAGATCAAAGCGCTTCAGTTAGAGGTTTGATATGCATAAGGAAAAAGAATTGGAAATTGAAGGGGGAAGGCTTCGCTATCTGGAGGGGGAAGAGGGCATTGCGATCACAGGCTGCAGGGTGGTGCAAAGCAGGGTGACGCTCCCTGATGAGATTGAAGGCGCAGCGGTGACAAAGATCGACCGGAAAGCTTTTTTAAGCAGCAAGCTGCTAAAGGAGATCCGCCTTCCCCGGGGGCTTTTGGAGCTTGGAGACTGGGCGTTTGCCTATTGCAGTAATCTGGTTTCTGTATGGATGCCCAAGCGGAATCTGCTCATGGGAAAAGGGGTTTTTAAGGAGTGTGAAGCCCTTGCAGGAATTTTCCCTTTGGAGGAGCTTACGGTGGAGCAGCGCCAGAGCGGTATGCTGCTGGGCAGTGTGCCGGTGAAGCTGGAGACAGAATATCTGTTTAAGCCCGGAGAGGCGGGCAGCCGGCAGTGGCTTTCTGCCTATGATACCAGGCTGCGGGAATTTTTGGCACAGCCGGATGAGGATGGTTATATCAAGATGGTCTATTGCGGGGAAGAGGATATTATGTCCAATCTGGATTTGTATCTTGCGGAAAGAAGGCGGGCAAAGTCGCGGCTGAGTTTTCTACGGCTGATCAATCCGACAGGGCTTTCCGAAGGCTTTAAGCAGGAATTGGAGCAATACCTAAGGGATCATACCAGAGGCTGTGATTCTCAGGCAGCCTGGGAAGTGGTATTTTCGGAGCATGGCAGCGAACAGGAGTATTATGAGGTCTTTACCCGGGCGGGCTGTGTGACGGAAGAAAATTATGACGGGATTTTGGGGGATATGGGGGAGCAATATCCGGAGATGAAGGGGTACCTGATGCGGTACCGGTCAGAAAAAATGGAGCAGGTGGATTTTTTTGCGGCACTGTCTTTGGATTAAAAGAATCAGGAAAGGATTGAGGAAAGAAATGGGAAAAATGATTTTGGATTTTGACAAGTATTATGAGACGGCAAGACGTGCCGTGGCGGAAGGCCAGGTGTTATTGAAAAACGACAATCAGGCGCTTCCCTTGCCGGAAGGCGCCAGAGTGGCGGTGTTTGGAAGGATCCAGACCCATTATTATAAAAGCGGAACCGGCTCAGGCGGTATGGTCAATGTGGACAAGGTGACAGGGATTCTGGATGCCCTTTTGGAGGAGGAAGGCATCCAGGTCAATCAGGAGCTGATGCGTACATATATGGAATGGGAAAAAGACCATCCTTTTGACGAGGGGATCGGCTGGGGAAATGAACCCTGGTGCCAGAAGGAAATGCCCTTGTCGGATGCGGTGGTGCAGGCTGCTGCCAGGGAGTCGGATCATGCGCTGGTGATCATTGGACGGACCGCAGGGGAGGATCAGGATAATTTTAATAAACCCGGATCCAATCTGCTTACAGAGGAAGAGGAGGAGATGCTAAGGAAGGTCCGGGGCAGCTTTTCCAAAATGACCGTGATACTGAATGTAGGAAATATTATGGATATGGGCTTTGTGGACCGGTTCTGTCCGGACGCAGTGCTTTATGCATGGCAGGGCGGCATGACAGGCGGACTTGGCACGGCAGATGTGCTCACCGGAAGGGTATCTCCCTGCGGGAAGCTGTCCGATACCATTGCTTATGAGATCAAGGATTATCCTTCCGATGCCAATTTCGGGAACCGGGAGCGGGATTTTTATGTGGAAGATATTTATGTGGGGTACCGCTATTTTGAAACCGTGGCGAAAGACCGTGTCCGTTATCCCTTTGGCTTTGGGCTGTCTTATACTTCCTTCCAGATTGAGACCAAGGGCTTTGAGGCGAAGGATGATGCCGTGAAAGTGACGGTGGCGGTACAAAATACCGGGAACTGCGCAGGGAAGGAAGTGGTGCAGACATATATCAGCGCCCCTCAGGGGAAGCTGGGAAAGCCGGAAAAGGTACTTGGAGCTTTTGCAAAGACAAAGGAACTGGCACCGGGAGAAAGTCAGATTCTGGAGATGGAAATTCCTTTTTATACCTTTGCTTCTTACGATGAGACCGGAGTGCTTGGAACGCCTTCTGCCTATGTGCTGGAAGCAGGAGAATATAAGGTCCAGACAGGCAGCAGTGTAAGAGATGTGCAGGAGAGTGGAAGATTTACATTGGCGGATACAAAGGTGCTTGCAAAGTGCAGTCAGGCGCTTGCGCCGGTACGTGCTTTTAAACGGATGAAGCCGGCAGAAAAGGCGGACGGTACCTTTGAGATGGAAATGGAGGAGGTGCCGCTGCGGGGAGAGAACCCATCGAAAAAAAGGCTCCGGAACCTTCCGGCAGATCATGAGATCACAGGGGACCGGGGATACCGCCTTAAAGATGTGAAGGATGGAAAGGTATCTATGGAAGATTTTATAGCCCAGCTTGATAAGGAAGATCTGGCTTGTATCATCCGCGGCGAGGGTATGGGAAGTCCCAAGGTGACGGCAGGAACGGCAGCGGCTTTTGGCGGCGTCTCTGAGAGCCTGAAAAGGTATGGGATTCCCTGCGGATGCTGTGATGACGGTCCTTCCGGTATGCGCCTCGACAGCGGTATGAAAGCTTTCAGTCTGCCTAACGGAACCCTGCTGGCATGTACCTTCAACACGGAGCTGGTGGGAGCGCTTTACGCCTTTACGGGGATCGAGATGGTGAAAAATAAAGTGGATGCCCTGCTTGGACCGGGGATCAATATTCACAGACATCCTTTAAACGGAAGGAATTTTGAATATTTTTCGGAGGATCCTTTACTGACAGGAAAGATGGCTGCGGCCCAGGTCAAAGCTTTGCATCAGGCAGGCGTTACCGGAACCCTCAAGCATTTTTGTGCCAATAATCAGGAAACAGGGCGTCATACGGTGGACAGTGTGGTATCGGAAAGAGCCCTCCGGGAAATTTATTTAAAGGGCTTTGAGATTGCCGTAAAAGAAGGCGGAGCTGACAGCGTCATGACCACCTATGGCGCTGTAAACGGGTTGTGGACCGCCGGAAGCTATGACCTGAACACCACAATTCTGCGGGGAGAATGGAACTTTGACGGCGTGGTGATGACAGACTGGTGGGCAATGATCAATGAGGAAGGAGCGCCTGCGGATAAGACAAATTTCGGGGCAATGGCAAGGGCGCAGAATGACGTTTACATGGTCTGCCAGCAGTCTGACGGCGATGAGAATGAGGACAATACACTGGAATGTTTGGAAAAAGGAAGCCTTGCCATCGGTGAGCTGCAAAGAAATGCTGGAAATATCTGCCGTTTCCTGCTGGGTACCCATGCTTTCCGGCGGATATGCGGCGATCCGGCGGAGGTGGAAACGGTAGGGGAAAAGGCGGCTTCCATTGCAGAGAATCAGGAAGTTACTTATTATCAGATAGAGGATGAGCTTACCATTAATCTGGAAGGGATCAGTGCAGGGAAAGGCAGCGACTTTGTATTTGCGCTTGATATGGAGCGTGTGGGCGGATACAGAGTCAGCGTCACTGCCAGGTCCGATTTAGGGGAGCTGGCGCAGATACCGGTTACGCTGTTTTATCAAAGCATTCCTTTTGCGGTATTTACCTTTAACGGAACAGGCGGACAGTGGCATACGCTGGAGAGAAAAACTGTGCTCAGGAACAAATATTCTGTCATGCGCCTTTATTTCGGGCAGAACGGTCTGACTCCCAAGGAGATCCATTTCAGCTTTGATAAGCCCCTGGAACAGATCACGGATGATGAGACTTATACGAGATCCTGAAAAAGGGAAACGGAACATTTCCGAAAATCTGACATAAGGTATAGTAATGCGGATTTTAGGCAGAGATGCCAGAGTGAGGAAATGTGAAAAGGATTTTGATTGCCGGGGAAGCCGGGAAAACGAAGAATTATGAGGAAGCAATGAGACAGCTTGGGGCTGACCCGGTGACCGCATTGCATGCACCGAATATTGCAAAATATGACGGGCTGGTCTTGCCTGGGGGAGGGGATATTGACCCCAGGCTGTTTGGCCAGCTTCCCCGGGAAACTAAGTTTTTTGACCCCATACTTGACCGGATACAGCTTGCCATTTTAAAAGCCTTTGTGTGGGAACGGAAGCCGGTACTGGGAATCTGCAAAGGGATGCAGCTGATCAATATTTTTTTTGGCGGGGATATGTTCCAGAATCTGGGGTCGGCAAAGGAACATGAATATATCGGAAGAGACCAGGTGCATGAGACGAGGGCACATCCCCAGAGCCAGATGTTTCGCCTGTATGGGGAGAAGTTTGTGGTAAACAGCGCCCACCATCAGGGGGTGGATCTTCCCGGACAGGGGATTACCTACACACAGTTTGCGAAGGATGGCGTAGTGGAAGGGCTGGAGCACAGGTATCTGCCTGTATCCGGCGTGCAGTGGCATCCGGAAAGGCTGTGTTTTCAGCATAAAAGGGAGAATGCGGCAGATGGAAGTATAATTTTGAAAAATTTTCTTAAAATAACTTGACAAGTCATGTAAAAAAATAGTATACTAGCAAAGCGGGTTCGACAAAAGCCCGAGTGGTGAATGGGATCTTAGCTCAGCTGGGAGAGCATCTGCCTTACAAGCAGAGGGTCATAGGTTCGAGCCCTATAGGTCCCA
>ERZ808054.211-NODE-211-length-73996-cov-6.979505_pt1 | contig 73996 bp, 67 predicted proteins | sample MGYA00380201_ERZ808054 | MGnify/ENA primary metagenome ERZ808054 (study PRJEB31490, sample SAMN06133419) | mouse gut metagenome | isolation source: Z5_2 | host: mice | place: China: Chengdu | collected 2015-05 ... | reverse complement strand
CAGACAGCAGATTCCGTTTTTCAGGATTTCAGCGTCCGCATCAGCGAAGATGACGGCACGCTGTCCTTCACCCGCGAACATGCAGTTTATGACATCCACTTTGGCATTGGCAAGATGCAGACCGGCATTTTCCCGATCTATGACCTGCGCTATGCCGCAAGCGGCGCATGGCTATTTGACGGTACATTGCTCATCAGGGTACACATCATCGACGCGTATGTCGGCTGTGTGCAGTTCCAGTTGTCCTTCCACGGCGATGAACTCACCCTGTTCATGACCAGGAAAGAAGAGAGCCTCTTCCATGAATTCCAGGGACACCTTCACTGCAAAATGCCATCATAAACACTTCTTATAAACATGTCCTTAAAAACTGTACAGTAAACACTGTCCGCACGCCGGGCCTGCTTGCGAGCGTAACATCGCCGCCCATCTGGTTTGCAAGACTCTTCGCGATGGTGAGCCCCAGGCCGTTTCCCTGTATGCTGCGGCTGCGGGAATCTTCCATCGTGTAAAGTCTCTCAAACACACTGGCGGCGAACTGTTTTTCGATCCCTTTTCCCCTGTCCACGACATCCACAAAGACATGATCGCGCTCCTCCCGCAGAAAAAGACCTATATACTTTCCGTCACTGCCGTATCGTATGACATTCGACACAAGATTGCTCAGGATCCGGTTGACCGCCTCCCCATCGCCCATGATAAAAACAGGCTGCTCCGGAATAGCGATCTCCACCTCAAAGTCCTTCTGGATCAGAAGTTCATAGAAACCAAGAATATTCTCCCTGCACAGTTCACAGATATCGATCTTCGCCATCTCGATCTTCTTGTCGCCCGCTTCCAGCTTTGCCAGCGTAAAAAACTGGTCGATCAGCTCCATCACCTGTTTCGCCTTCGCCTCCACCTTCTCGAGTGTCTCATCCCCGTGCCCCTCATTCTGAGGTTCTCTTAAACGCATGATCTCCAGATATCCGAGTATGACCGTCAGCGGCGTCTTGATATCGTGCGAGATGTTCGCGAGCATCTTCTTGGAGGCGATCTCCTGCTTTCTGAAATCCGCCTTCATTTTCTGTCTGTCCAACAACAGCAGATTGATCTGTCCGCACAGATCCATCAATATCTTGTCCTCCGTAAAGACCATGACCTGTTCCTCGCTGTCATTTTCCAGTATATCCGACAGTTTGTCCGTGATCTCTCTCAGTTTTGCCCGTGTTCCCCTGTTCATTCCAGATCCCCCAGTTTGTACCCGATCCCCCACACGGTAACGACATACTTTGGATCGCGCGGATTGTCCTCGATCTTGTTGCGCAGTCTGCTGATGTGGACATTGACCGCATTCTCGTCTCCCATGTAGGCGTCCTTCCACACAAGGGAATACATCTGTTCTTTCGTGTAGACCTTCTTCGGATTTTTCATGAGCAGATGCAGTATCTCAAACTCCTTTGCCGTCAGTTCGATCTTCCTGCCGCCCTTTGACACAGAATAGTCCCCTGTATTGAGCACCAGATCCCCTATCGTGATGATGTCCTGCTCCGCGGCTGTGCCCGCCGCATACTGTGTATTCCTCCGGATATTTGCCTTGATCCTGGCGAGCACCTCCGTGACCGAAAAAGGTTTCGTCACATAGTCGTCCGCCCCGAGCCCAAGCCCCAGCGCCTTGTCCGAATCCGTGTCCTTTGCGGAGATGATCATGATCGGCACAGTGCTCGACGCCCTTATGGTCTTCATGACCTCCATTCCGCTGATCTTGGGGATCATGAGATCCAGCAGCACGATGCTGTACTCATCCGCAAAGAACCTCTCACAGGCACTCTCCCCATCGTATGCAGTCACAACCTCATAATTTTCAGTTATCAAAAAATTTTTCAGCATTTCACTGATCTCTGTATCGTCCTCGACCAACAGTATCTTCATCGCTCCATATTTCCTTTCCCGGCTGCAATCCAGCCTTTATCTATTGCACCAGGCGTCTTCGACTTTCCGCATGATCTTTCCGCCTCTGCCCCTATCACATTATCTTACCACAATCTGCACATTTTCGCCAGATACATCAAAACGATAGACGCGCCCCGTAGCGCATAAAAAACTGACACAGCCTGACTGTTCTATCTCTCCGAACAAAACCACCACGGCAATTTCAATCGAAAAAATAGTTAGCACAACCTGTATCAGTTATTTTCCTGCATTTTTTAGTCTATGCCCACCGTCCCTCCCGCTCCTACAGCAGATCCTTTGTCTCCGCATTGAATACGGACAGATACACCGACACTGCCGACAGCACGAACAATACCACAAAAAACGGAGTGTTGTTGACCAGACTGACCGTTCCGACGTTTCCCTGCGTGAAGAGGACAAGGATAACAGCTGTCACGATCGTCGCCTTGGAGGATTTCATCCTCAGACCCACCGGCAATGAGATGTAGGTTATACTCACCATCGCCGCCGAGCGGATCAGAAGATCGAGCCAGAAAGACAGCGATCCAAACTGGATCTCCGCCATCGATATCCCCAGGACAGGGCTTGACAGCAGCAGAATGGCATAGATCAGCAGCTTGCTTGCGATCATCGCGGTCATGTTGAAGATCCACACCGCCGCCATCTGCGACAGCAATATCTTCCTGCGCTTGATCGGATAAGAAAACATCAGGTGCATGGTCTTTTTGGTATAGGCGCTCACGATAAAGGACGCAAGCATGATCGCTGTAAAAACGATGTACGCTATATCGACAAAAAGCTCCACTGTCGTTCCCACGATGCCCTTTCCGTACAGATAGGAAGCATCGATCTCATCCCGCTGCAGTTCTCCTGCCATCGGCAGGATCAGAAGCGCAATGACAGCCGTCATGATCGCAGCATTCCTGACAAATTTTAAAATATTGTTTTTCTTCCATTCCAGTCGTATCAGCTTCATCATGACCGCACACCCTCCCCCGTTAACTTCAGGAAATAATCTTCCAGACTTTCTGATCGTTTTCCGATAAAATAGATATCCACATCGTTCAATGTGAGCGCTTTTGACAGCTCCTTTGTGGTTGCCTGTTCATCGTAGACGCGGATCGTATGCCCGTCAACCACCTTAAAGTTCTTTAACAACAATTTATCCGCCAGGACGTACGCCGCCTTTTTCGTGTCCTCCACGGCAATCTCAATGTACGCGGTGTTCATCTCGGAGATCTCCTGCATGGAAATCTCTTTCATCATTTTTCCGTGATCGATGATACCGATCGTGTCCGCGATGCTCTCCACCTCCGAGAGTATATGGCTGGAAATGATGATCGTGATCCCATATTCCATGCACAGCATCCGGAACAGATCCCGAAGCTGCTTCATGCCCGCCGGATCCAGTCCGTTCGTCGGCTCATCGAGCACCAAGAGCTCCGGTCTGCACAGGATCGCGCGGGCGATCCCCAGGCGCTGCTTCATGCCCAGCGAGTAGCGTTTCACCAGCTGGTCTCCCGCGTCCTGCAGCCCAAGCATTTCCAGTGCGTGATCCACACTGTCAGGCACATAATAGCCCATGTACTCGCAGTGCAGCTGCAGGTTCTCCCGCCCGCTCATGTGCTCATAAAAACACGGAAATTCGATGATACTCCCCATACGCTTTAACACCTCATACGACGTCGGCGTCAGTGTCTCGCCGAACAGCTCCACCGTCCCGAACGTCGGCTTCCACAGATTGGTGAGCATCTTCATCACCGTCGTCTTACCCGCACCGTTTGGTCCGAGAAATCCGTAGATCTCTCCCTTTTTCACATGGATGTTGACCTCCTTGACAAGTTCCTTGCCGTCGATGACCTTGGTCAGCTGATTGGTCTGTACGATATTTTCTGATCGATTCTTATTCATTGGCATATGCTCTGCCTCCTCTCTGAAAACCAGTATAGCAGTATGATTTTTCAAAACTGTTGCCTAATTCTTACGAATTTCTTTCGAACCACACAAAACACCAAAAACCCGACCAGCAGCATCAGATAAAAGCTGATGCCCCGCGTGATGCACACCGATACCACCAGATAATTCCCCACAAATATATCGCGGAACACACTGCGGTACATCGCCTCCGTGATCCCCTGTGCCCCGGGGATCGGCAGCATGTCCACCGCAATGTAGACAGCCGCCTGCACCAGCACGACGTCCGCCATCGCCACACCAGAAAGCCCCAGCCCGCGATATACCATGTACGTCATCACAAACACGCTGAACCGCTGCAGAAACGTCCCCGCGACAGTCATGCCGATCAGCCGCCTGTGGCTTTTCAGGAAAAGAACTGTCTGCTGATAACCGGACAAAAACTGCTCCATCTTTTCCCTTCTCTTTTCCGATCCCTTCCACAGCCGAAAACGCACCATGACATTCTCGATCCGATAAAAGCATGTCCTGATCGTCCGCTGCGAAAACATGACCATGAGCAGTATCACCACCAGAACGATATTGAGAAAAAGCCCCAGAAAATACAATCCGCAGTACGCCTGCAGATACCGTCTCAGCGGCGCGCCCCAAAACAGCAGCAGCCCGATCCCGATCAGCACAAGTACCAGTTTGTAGATGACAGCGACCGTCATCAGGACAACGGAAGCCGCCGACAGCGAATTGCCGTCACGCTTCATATAATAAAGCTGCATCGGCTGCCCTCCGGTTGCAGAGGGCGTGATCCCCGAAAAGAAGAACCCGATAAACGAGTACGAGATACAGCGCGGGAGTGTCGTCCGCTCCCCGATCCCCCTCAGCAGATACCAGATCATGCAGCCCTCCCCAGCCACAAAAAAGACAGCGAGAAAGGCAGATGCCGCCAGGTACACCCCCGACATCTGCCCGATCGCGCCGACAATCTCCGCGATATCCTGCCCCCGGAAAACGCTCCAGAAAGTCAATCCCATGATGACGGCAAAAATGCCCGCATTCATGACCAGCTCACGAATCTTTTTCTTATTCATAAGCAGTGACTCCCCCTATCTTTGCGCACGCCGTATTACAGCATGACACATTTTGGCATGTCATTTTACAGCATGACGCTTTACAGCACGGGCTCCCGCCCGCAATTTCGCATAATCTTCCCTCGAATATCACGCGCATCCTGCCATATGCATAAAAATCCTTCGGCGTCACAAGCGAGAAATGCTTTCCGGCGATCCGAATCCCATTTTCCTGCAATACCTTTGCAATATACGACGAACAGGTATACTGATCCCTGATAAAAAACGGGATATTCATCAGAATGAACGGCAGCCCCAGCACCGCGTAATGTATGTGAAACCGCCTCTGATAATCCTCCTGCAGCTGCTTCATGATCCCCCGTTTCTGCGCCTCCGTGCATTCCAGCTCGCAGATGCGGTAATATGCCGTGGGAAAAGCGCGCAAAATGCGGTTCTTGTCCTCCTTCTCAAACCCTGCAAAGACCGGGACTGCCGGATTGCGCCTCCCCACGCTGTACGCCTCCCTCAGCTCCGCGTCGGACGCGATCACGACATGAATATACCGCTGTCTCAAAAATCCCCGGATCAGCGCCGCAAAAAATCCCGGCGTGTCCACAAGGGCTATGTACATATGCGCCATACCAAACCCTCCTCACCCTATTGAAACTGATAGATCTTCCTCGCCAAACGGTAACCGCCCACTGTCGCAAGCTTTCCCAGTTTTCCCGGAAGATTGGTAAATCCACTGAGTTTCGTATAGCGCAATCGGTAGTATAACCCCGGATTGCTCCTCTTGATATCCGACCAGAGCTCAAAATGCCTGGTTCTCGCCCGCTCATCACCCCGAAGCAGCAGATGGATCGACGAGATCGACATCATGATCGAGATATTTCGGCACATATAATTTGCCAGTTTCGGATATTTCCGCCTGACTGCGTTCAGATCCACGCTCTCCGCCACCATCTTCGTCACCTTGATCTGCTGCTCGATCCGGGAGATCAACACCTTTTCATTCACCGACTGGTCTTCCCTGCCCAGATAATACTGGTACAGATCGATGTTCATATAATAAAGTGTCTCCACATAAGGCAGCGGACAGTACGCAAAGAGATTGTCCACATAAAAAGTGTGCTCCGGCAGGACGACGTTTGATTTCCTAAGGATATCCGTGCGGTAGACAAGCGCGTGCATCACCAGGTACTGGGAAGGACGGAACGCGCCGATCTGATCCCATGTGCAGACTTTGCCGGCAGGAAAGACATTTTTAAAATGGATCGTCCTCTCCGTTTTTTCTTCCAGATGGTTATACGTGTAGTCGCAGACCAGCAGATCGGGACCATATCCCGCTCCACACCACCTCTCTATATTTTTCAGGAGCTCCAGGTAGGCGTCCTGCTCAAGCCAGTCGTCGGAGTCCACCACCTTAAAGTACATTCCCGAGGCAAGCGCAAGCCCTGTATTGACGCCGGAGCCATGCCCTCCGTTCTCCTTGTGGACCACAGTCACGATATCCGGAAACTGACTGGCATACCGCTCTGCGATCTCCCCCGTCCGGTCCGTGGAACCGTCATTGACGATGATGATCTCCACATTTTCCCCGCCGACGACCAGCGAGTCGACACAGCGCTCCAAGTATTGCTCCGAATTAAAACAAGGCACAGTTATCGTTAAATGTTTCATAGAAAATTTCATAAAGATCCCCTTTCTCTCTTGAATTCTATAAAACATTATAACGGCTGTACCTTTCAAAACCCTTGATGAATTCTTACTATTTTCTTAAATGCCGCGAAAAAATTTTTAAATTACTCTGCTTTTGTCACTTGCCCCAGATACTTCACCGGCACCCGCTCTACCAGCCAGACTCCGTTTTCTGACAGATAAAACACAAATCCATCTCTCATCATGCCGCTGGCATCAACCCTGAGCACTGCCGGAACGCCATGCCGCATCCCCACTTTCACTGCCGTGTCGTAATCCTTCGACAGATGGACATACAGCCTGCTGCCAGCCCTAAGACCCTCCTTCGCATTGAGGATACTTCCCAAAAAGCGCGTCGCCGTTCCATGATACAGCACATCCGGCGGAACAGCCGCCTTCAACTCCACATCAACCTGAATGCTGTGCCCCTGATTCGCCCTGATCCTGGTGCCATCATCACTAAAGCTGAAACGCTTCTTATCGTTTGTGCGGACAATCTCCTTCAACATCTCCAGATCGAGTGTCCGCCCCGTCTCATTGACTCCATGTATCAATTCCTTTACATCCGCCCAGCCGTTGTCATCCAGTCGGATTCCTGCAGCACCAGGATCGTGCCGAAGGACAAGGCTGAGGAATTTGCCTGTTTTTTTATAGGTGTCATTTCCCACAGCAATTCCGCCTCCCATCTCATTCTTATTTTTCCTTGTTTTTTCCTTACTTTTCTTCCACACTCACCGTACCATGCACCCGTCAGTGCCGCTGATCATTTCCCCGGGTGCATCAAAAAACCTTGCAGATAGTATATCTGCAAGGTTTCCAGTGCAGGAGATGGGACTTGAACCCACACGGTATTGCTACCACAGGCACCTGAAGCCTGCGCGTCTGCCAATTCCACCACTCCTGCGAACAAATATATCTTAACGTATTTTGCCTCAAATGTCAAGCACATATTTAAAAATTTTTCAAAAAATATAATCTTTTGAAATAGTTGCAAAAATTTTAATTATTTTAAAAAATCCTGTTGACATATCCGCGCTGTGGTGCTATCATATATATTGCAGATACGCAGAAAACGGTTGTGCGCAGTACTGTTTTATAGGACAGATGCGGAAGTGCTGGAATTGGCAGACAGGCAAGACTAAGGATCTTGTGTCGGATACGACGTGTGGGTTCAAGTCCCATCTTCCGCAGCTTAAAAGCTTAGAGTTTCTAAGCTTTTTATTTTGTTGTGCGGAGGAATTTTATGACAAAGAAAGCATTCAAGTACGACATGCAGCGCGGATTGGGCAGTTGTGTGCTGGCGTTAAAGAATATGCGGGAGGATGAGAAGGAAGCGTTCCGACCGCTTGTCCTGTGGGGATGTTCCCGCGATCTGGCATATAACGCGCAGTGCGAGGGGTGCCGGAGTTATTATCTGTACGAGCTGATTAATGAATTTGCAGAGATCTCACCATTTCTGGAGGTGATCGAAAAGCGATTGTTTCACGGTATGCACTCAACTGGGTGGGAGTTTGCGCAGGATTGTACACTGCTAGCCTATTTCGTGTCAGACGGAAATAAGCGGGCTTGGAAAATACTGATATGCTGTTATCAGGCATTGCTCAAGATTTTGTCAGAGAAGCGCAGAAGAGAGCAATACGGATTGCTTCCAGAGCGGGATAATTTTGAACATATGTGTGTTGCATTGGTGTGTTCGTGTTTTGAAGATCGAGAGCGGCGCATTCAGATTTACCAAAAGATTGTCAGAGACTTGGGTATCTTAATCGAAGGGAACCTGCTGTATGACTATGACGATTTTGAGTGGTTTCAGGCATCCAGTGAGGAAAGTCTGGGGAAAAGGACAATTCAAAAGCTGCTGCACAGCAATGATATTGACGAGAGCACAAGAAACTACGTGCAGTTTAGGGAGGAACGTCTCAGTACAAGGAAATCTGAGACAAAAAGAAAGAGCCGGACAGAGCCAGAGACAGCGAAGGAGGTTTACCAGCGTCTGAAAGAGGGAGAGCGGGTAGGGCAGATGTGTTCACTGATGCTGGGACGGACTTTTATGAAACAGGACAAAAAGTTAGAGATTCTGAAACTGGCGTCATACTACAGAGAGGAGCCAGATTTGGAGATTCGATACAATCTTTTGCGGCTGCTTGCGAATAAAACTTGCGCGTGGGCGCCAGACCTGTCAAGTCTGATTGCCGATTCACAGTCAGAACATTCCGAATTGTCCGAGTATGCATTCACGGCATTGGGCTACAGAAAGGATACGAAAGTAAGAGACTATGCGCTTGCGCTTTTACAGCGTAAGGAGCATACAGCGGATGCGGTATCTATGCTTGCTGCAAATTACGAGGCAGCAGACAGAGAGCGCTTTGTGGAGGCAGTCAAGCAGATACCGATCACTTATGCAGACGGCTACTGGCATTCGGCATTTCATGATGTGATGGAACTGTTTGCTGTGCCGGGAACAGGAAAGCCCAGGGAACTGCTGCCTTATATGTATCGCAATACATTGTGTTCTTACTGTAGGGAGCATGTTGTCAAAGAGATGGGACGCAGGCGTCTGCTGACGCGAGAGATGTTGGAAGAAATGCAGTATGACAGCAACAGTGATATCAGGGACTATGCGGACAAAAAATTTCATATTTTTTCCATGAAAAGTAAGAAAATAGTAAGAAATTGTCAAGAGTTTTGAAAGGTACAGACGTTATAATGTTTTGTAGAAAGGAAGGGGATTCTATGAAACATTTAACGATAACTGTACCTTGTTTTAATTCAGAGGCTTATTTGGAGCGCTGTGTGGACTCGTTGGTCGTTGGCGGGGAGCATGTGGAGATAATTATTGTCAATGATGGTTCGACAGACCGCACAGGAGAGATTGCAGATCGGTACGCCAGACAGTTCCCTGATCTGGTGACGGTGGTGCACAAGCAAAACGGCGGCCATGGTTCGGGCGTCAATGCGGGACTTGCACGAGCGACAGGAATGTATTTTAAGGTGGTGGATTCCGATGACTGGCTGGAGGAGGACGCGTACCGTGCGCTTTTGAGAAAGATAGAAGGATGGTGCGGGGAGTGTGTTGGACCAGATCTGCTGGTATGTGACTATACATACAATCATTTGGAGGAAGGGACGAAGAAAACAATTCATTATAAGAATGTTTTCCCGCAAGACCAAGTCTGCACATGGGATGAGATTGGATTGTTTCACCCTGCGCAGTACCTGGTGATGCATGCGCTGATTTACCGGACGGATATTTTGCGCAAATCCAGAGTGATTCTGCCAGAACACACATTTTATGTGGATAATCTGTTTGCGTATTGTCCGCTGCCCTATGTGGAAACGCTTTACTACATGCATCATAATCTATATCAGTATTATCTAGGCAGGGACGATCAGTCGGTCAATGAAAAGGTGTTGATCTCGCGGATTGATCAGCAGATTAAGGTGACAAAGATGGTTGCGGAGAGCGTGGATTTGCAGGAGGTGAAAAGAAGATATCCCAAACTTGCCAACTATATGTACCGCAATGTTTCAATTATGATGGCGATTTCTTCAATTCATCTGCTGCTCAAAGGGGATGAGCAGGCGAGGAGCAGACACTGTGAACTCTGGGCAGATATCAAAAAGAGTGATCCTAAGCTCTACTATCGTCTGCGGTACACGAAGCTCAGCGGGTTTACCAATCTTCCCGGGAAACTCGGTAAACTTGCCACGGTGGGCGGTTACAGGCTTGCGAGGAAAATCTATCAGTTTCAGTAGCGCATTGCAGCTTCGCATTGTTGTGAACGGATAGTGCATAGATCGTATTTCGTGATTTAGAAGGGAGCGTGGCGTATGGCGCATATTTATATTGCTCTTGTGGATACACCGGGATTTTTTGCGGCGTTGATACGAAGATTTTTAGGGCAGAGATATATCCATGTCGTGCTGGGATTTGATGCCAGATTAGGGGATGCTTACAGTGTAGGACGGCGCAATCCGGCGATTCCGGTGTTTGCCGGATTCGAGAAGGAGGAAAGGGACAGGATTCTGCATACATTTCCGACCGCGTTTTACAGGATTTGTGAACTGGAGTGTACAGCCATGCAGAAGAAAGCGCTTTGGGAAAGAATGCAGAAGGACCATCGGAGGCGGTTTCGCTGATTGGGATAGGAATCTTTTTGCTATGGCGAAAGCCATTAAAGATATACCTGCGAGCGTATTATGGATTGTATTTTCTGGGATTGTTCTTGAATGTTACGCTGGTGGCAGTTTTGCTCATAATTATGTTCTCACAGAGGGTCATCAGGACATGCTTTTACAGGATTGAGCGGGTGCTGGTGCGTCTTAGGCTGTGGAGGAGAACAGATACAAGAGCGGAGAAGGTGGAACAGTTTTTGTTCGGCTATCAGGAGACTGTAGATTTTCTGCGCAATCATAAAAGGCTGATTGGGGTGACAATCGCAGGAACATTTGTACAGCGGTTCAGCGTGTTTGTGCTGACGGCCGTGGTGTATCGCGGGCTGGGGCTTTCTGGTGTGTCAGTGTTGGATATCGTACTGGTGCAGGCGGCTGTCTATATCGCGGTGGATATGCTTCCAGTTCCAGGAGCACAGGGAATCACAGAGGCGATGTATCGGTGTGTGTTTCAGGATATTTTTGTCGGTCATACGCTTGTGGTGTCGGTGTGCATCACAAGGGGAATCAGCTTTTATCTGGTGATGCTGCTTGGGTTTCTCGTGTTTTGTACAGCGGGGAGAAAGTGATCGTTACGTATATAAAATATCGTCAGTTTTTATTGTGACATAGTTTTATTCAGTCTGTAAAAGTGCTATAATTTGATTGAAAAATTGCACGTTGAATGAAGGCTTATCAATAATAGAAACGGAGCGTGATACGATGCTGAATAATTTTCTCGCAAAATACCATTCCAAGCTTGTCTCTCCTGAGGAGGCGGTAAAGGTTGTGAAGAGTGGCGACTGGATTGATTACACGAGCTGTCTGGGCAAGCCTGTGCTCCTCGACCGGGCGCTGGCAAAGCGCAGAGATGAGCTGTATGATGTCAAGATTCGCGGCAATCTGATCTCAGGCCCGATTGAGACCGCAGAGTGTGATGTGACACAGCAGCATTTTACCTATCATAGCTGGCATTGTTCCTCTTATGAGAGGAAGTTATGCGACAGAGGGCTTTGCTATTATATTCCAATGGTATTTCATAACAATGCCGCGTATTATGAGTATTTTCTGAAAGTGAATGTCGTGATGGTCAGCGTCTCACCGATGGACAAACATGGATATTTTAATTTTTCTGTCAATACAGGAGTGGCAGCGCCGATCACTCGTATGGCGGATATTGTGATCGTGGAAGTCAATGCCAATCTGCCAAAGGTGCATGGCGGTTATGATGAGTGCATTCATATCTCGGATGTGGACTATATTGTGGAGGGAGAACATGAGCCGTTTGCAGGGAGCAAGGCAATTCTGCCCACCGATACGGACAGGAAGATTGCGCAGAAGATTCTGCCATATCTCGAGGATGGTGCGACGCTTCAGCTCGGTATCGGCAGTATGCCAAACGCGCTGGGGGAACTGATTGCAGAGTCTGATATCAAGGATTTGGGGATGCACACAGAACTATGTTCGGATGCCTATCTGAGTATGTACAAGGCGGGAAAGCTTACGAATAAAAGAAAGAAAATTGATAAGGGAAAAGGTGTGTTTGGCTGTGCCATTGGCTCACCGGAATTGTATGAATGGGTGGATGACAATCATGGCATTGCCGCGTATCCGTTGGAATATGTCAATAGACCGAGTGTGATTGCGCAGATTGACAATATGGTATCGATCAATAGCTGTGTTTCCGTGGATTTGTATGGTCAGGTGGCAGCGGAGAGCTCTGGCTCCAGACAGATCAGCGGCACAGGCGGTCAGCTGGATTTTCTCATAGGCGCTTCTGCTTCTAGGGGTGGGAAAGCGTTTATTTGCATGAGTTCAGTGTATAAAGATAAGGAAGGTGTGTATCATTCGCGCATCCGGCCGCAGTTTGATGGGGATATCATCACGTCACCGAGGAGCCAGGTTTATTTTCTGGCAACAGAGTACGGTGTGATCAATCTGGAGGGGCGCTCCACGTGGGAGCGGGCGGAGGCGCTGATCTCTATCGCGCATCCTGATTTCCGGGAAAGTCTGATCCAAGAGGCTGAGAAACGAAAAATCTGGCGGAGGTCGAATCGGCGTTAAAGGACAAATGAAGGAGGAACTTGGCAGCATATGACAGACCAATTGACTACAATCACAATCCACGGCAAAAGGTGCCATGTGTACCAACAAGAACATCACCCAAATGAGGCAAAAGCTGCGGGCTGTATGCCTGTATTTTACTGGGGGGTCAACAGGGGCAGCAAAGATAATATAATGACAGTTGTGTCATATTTGAAAGAGCATATGCCAAGTGCCAGATTTCTTTTCACAGCGTATGAGACTGAGAACTGGAATGATGATTTTTCTCCCTGGGAAGCGGAGGCTGTCTTTGGAAAGGATGCCTTTGGCGGGAAGGCAGTGGATACGCTTAGGTGGCTCACAGAATACTGTATGCCGTCTGTTGAGAGGGAGATGTCTGAAATTGCCCGATTTCCAGTCGGATATTCTCTTGCGGGGCTTTTTAGTCTGTGGGTATACTGTAAGTGTGATCTGTTCGCAGGAGCAGTCAGTTGTTCGGGCTCACTATGGTATGAGGGGTGGCTGGACTTCGTGCAGGAGTGGGCAGCCATAGTCAGCAAAAGGCAAAAAAATTGGAATAGTTGTAATCAGGAAATGGAATATCTTTATCTGAGCCTAGGTGACAAAGAGGAGAAGACCAGACAAAAGCGATTGTCAACGGTGAAAGATTGTACGACGAAAACATATGCGTTGCTCTGCGGGGAGCAGGCGTATCGAAAAGGGATTTTGGAGTGGAACCGAGGCGGACATTTCACGAATCCTGATTTGCGGATTGCCAAAGGTATTCATTGGATTTTGAAACAGTTTGATGTATAATAGAGAATGAATAGATAGAGATATCATTTATTATAGGAAAGAAATTATATGAAGGAGGAAGAAAAATGAACATCCCAAGCAGCGAGAGATTGGAAAAGGTCTACGGAGAAGGTATCAAGAGCGCGGAGCGTTTCAGGGCGCTGGCAGAACAGTTCAAGGAGAAGTATGGACATGACGAGGCTGAGTTTTTCACCGCGCCGGGAAGGACGGAGATCATCGGCAATCATACAGACCATAACGGCGGCAAGGTGATTGCGGGAAGTATTGATTTGGATACGATCGGTGCAGCGCTTCCCAATAACAGCAATGTGATTCGCATTACAAGTGAAGGCTATGATAAGGAAATTGTTGTGGATCTCGATGCGCTTGAAAGTGTTGTCAAGGGCAGTGGGACTGTGGCGCTTCTTGCAGGTATGATGGAGGGGACACGGAAATTCGGATTTCAGGTTGGTGGATTTGATGCATATGTGTCCACGAATGTGATCGCGGCAGCCGGGGTTAGTTCATCGGCTTCGTTTGAGATGCTGGTGTGTACGATCGTCAATCATTTCTTTAATGGCGGTGCGATGAGCTGTGCCGACTATGCGAAGATTGGCAAGTACTCTGAGAATGTATACTGGAATAAGGCGTCAGGCATGATGGATCAGATGGCATGTGCAGTGGGGGGCCCTGTGCTCTTTGACTTTGCAAATGGCAGTCAGCCGGATTACAGACCACTTGCTTTCTCCTTTGAGAAAAAGGGATATCGTCTTGTCATTGTGAATACTGGAAAGGGACATGCGGATTTGAGCGAGGAGTATTCTGGGATTCCAAATGAAATGAAAGAGGCGGCGAAGGTGCTTGGTGTGGAGCTGTTGTGTGAGACAGATCTTGACAGTCTGCTCGCGCATGTCAATGAAATCTCAAATGACAGGGCAGTACTGCGCGCGATTCATTTCTTTGAGGAGAACAGAAGGGTGGACGAGATGGCAGCAGCGATTGAGAAGGAGGATATTGACACCGTGCTGAAACTGGTCAAGGAGTCAGGCACATCCTCATGGGAGCTGTTGCAGAACTGCTATTCGTTACAGGATTGCAAGGAGCAAAAGATTACAACGACATTGGCACTCACAGAGCTGTTTTTAAAAGGCATTGGAGACGGTGTATGCCGTGTGCATGGCGGTGGATTTGCAGGGGTTATCATGTGTTTGGTTCCGCTTGCTGAGACGGACAATTATGTGCGGTACATAGCGCAGTATGTGGGCGAGAGCAATGTTTATCCCATGAATATCAGGGCAGTTGGCGCGGTTAGAATTTAAATATTTTGGACAGTGTATGTCGATTTAGGGAGGGATAAGTCATTGGACTTATCCCTTTTGGTGCACATGGGCGTCCAAAGGAACAATGTCGGCAGAAGCTGACGGAAGCCCGCGCGGGAGTAGGGGAGAAGGTTATTCCCCTGCTCGATTAATATACATTGCTATTTTTGGTATCATTTTGTATACTGTATATGGATAACTGTTTACATTCAGTACAATACTGCATTTATGGCGGAGTGCTGGAGAGAGCATATAATACGATACAAAGGATGGTTATATATGAAAAAAAGAACAAAGTTGCATCATGTTTTGGAGGCAGTTCTTGTCTTTGGCATTTTCATCTGCTGTCTGCTGTCAGGCAAAATGGCGATGACAGTCTATGCGGACGAACATCGTTTTGATGTTGAGGCAAACTTGCTGCCGCAGGACAAGGATACCTATGATATCCAGTTTGCGATTGAGAATCTCGGTGAAGATTGGGAGGGGACTGTGCGGCTCTTGCTGAATGGTTCACAATACGACGAGGTTTATGACTGTTCTTATGACACCTGGCTGTCGCTGCCGCAGGGCAGTACGAAAACGTATATTGTCCGTGTGCCGAAAAGGAGTGTTGAGCACATTGAGGACCCCATGAAGCTGGTTTTTCTGGATAACAGGTCGGTCATAACTGACGGGAAGGTGCTGAATCGATTGTTGACAGACGGAGCCAGTGTCCTGTCAATGGGGATTTTGAGTGATGAATATTCAGCGCTTACCTATTTGGATATGGGCGGAAGAGAGCTGACTTTTGAGCGGACAGATTTTCCGATCAAGCTAAAGCGGCTGGATCAAGATCATATTTCTGACATGCTTGATAAGCTGACTTTTTTGGTTATAGACCATTACAACACAAGCATTCTCTCAGGGGATGTACTGAGGCAGATCGAGTATTGGGTCAGCGCAGGGGGAATCCTGATTGTCGGAACGGGAAGTTTTGCGGAGGATACGCTGAGCGGGCTGACGTTTTTGGAGATGGAGTGTACAGAGGTTCATGATCCAGGCGAAAGTCTGAGTGGACAGGCGCATGGTGTGGATTTATCCCAGCTTCCGATTGCTGAGCTCTATGACAGGAAGAACTTGTATAATGACAAAAATTACAGTCAGGCGTTTACCTGCGAATGGGGACACGGCGCTGTCGGGATTCTGCCGTATGCGCTGTCGGAGCTTGGCAGACTGGATGCATCCGCATTTCAGAACGGTTACACACAGGAGGACTTTACGGAGCAGATTCTTGATGAGGTGAGTAAGATATCAGATTCCCGATATGGGAAGTCTTCCTATACGGGGACAGTAAGCAATGATTCCTATGTTTTTCGGAGAATCATGAATATGTTTGGAAACAGTGGTGATCATCTGCATTTCGGTTTGCTGGAGGTGATTGTAGCTGTCTATGTGGTCTTTGCGGGACCTGTTCTCTATTTCATTTTGCGTATGCTCCAGAAGAGAGAGCTTTATTGGATAGCAGTGCCGATAACGGCAGTGGCTGGCATATTTCTGGTCTACATCGCAGGGAGAGGATTTGAGGTTGCAAGTACCAGAGTGTTTTCTGTGGAGGTTGAGAATCTGACAGATCAGAATAGCCTGACGTATATGCATTGTTATGATGCGGGATATAAGGAGTGGGACTTACAGCTGGCAGATGCGTTTGAGTTTGTGGGTCCGTTGGTAGAGGTCAATTATTACAACCGTGATAAGAACAGCTATTATCAGATCAAACAGGAGGGAGATAAGCTGTTGTTTGGCATGAATCCAAACAGTGCATTTGATGATGGGTATTTCCTTGCGGGAGGAGGCAAAGAAACCGTGAAAGGTACGATTCAGAGCCAAGTGTCTTGTGATATACAGGGAATCGAAGGAACTGTGACGAATGAGACTGCGTGGGATTTTGAGTACTTTGCAGTCATTTGCAATGATATGCTCTTTGTGTACCGCAATCTGCCGGCAGGGGGGACTTGTGTTTTGGAACAAACCAAAAAAGTTTTTAACGGGTTCGGTCATTCAAGATCACCAATTGAAGTGTATTTGTATGATTTTATGAATAGTTATTATGATCAAGAGCGAAAAGAAGATATAGATATGATTGCAGCGTTAGGAATAGCAGTCGCCACGGCTTACTCAGGTAAGAATTCGAACAGGACGATCATTGTTGGAGTGACAAGAAACTGGGAAAAGGCTGTTGATGACAACTGTAGCGAGGAGGCATACGGATGTCTCTATGCAGTTCAGTAGGGGGGGGTGAACTTTTGTTATACATAAATAATCTGACGAAAAAATATGGCTCTTTCACAGCGGTCAGACAGTTGTCACTGCACATTCCAGAGGGGGATTTATTTGGCTTTGTGGGACCAAACGGTGCGGGCAAGACAACGACAATCCGAATGGTCTGCGGACTTCTCAGAGCAACTAGCGGGTCGATTAAGATTGGCAATGTGAAGGGCGCTGTGGGAAGCAAGGAGATGAAGCGCATGATTGGATATGTGCCGGATTTCTTTGGGGTGTATGATAATCTAAAGGTACGCGAATATATGGATTTGTATGGCTCTATGTATGGGATGTACTCGAGAGATATTGCCAAGCTGACAAATGATTTGTTGGAATTGGTCAATCTCTCGGACAAAAAAGAGGACTATGTGGACACGCTCTCTCGCGGGATGAAGCAGCGGTTGTGTGTGGCGAGAGCATTGCTGCACAATCCCAAGCTTCTGCTGTTGGATGAACCAAGCTCCGGGCTAGATCCCAGAGCGCGGGTAGAGATGAAGGAACTGTTGAAAAATCTTCATTCAATGGGAAAGACAATTCTGATCAGCTCCCACATCCTCTCTGAACTTTCGGAGATGTGCACTAGTATTGGCATTATGAATCATGGACAGTTAATTACAGCCGGGCGCATTGAGGAGATCATGTACCAGATTTCAGGAGGAAGGCGCATCCATATACAGATTTCATCAGGCATGGAGACTGCGGTGCGGATGCTACAGGAACATGCGGGAGTTGCAGTGGAGTCTGTCAGAGAAAACGAAGTGATTATCACAAACAGCGGCACCGATGAGGAAATCAGTGTTCTGATTGGCGAATTAATCCAAAAAAAGGTTGTTCTAACAGGTTTCTACAAGGAGGAAGGAAACTTAGAGTCTTTGTTTATGCAGTTGACGGGAGGGAGCGAACAATGAGAGTGCAGTTGAATCCAATTGTTAAGAAGGATTTGCAGGTGACGGCGCGCAGTATGCGGTTTAGTTGGGGATTATTTGCCTATGAGGCAGTGCTCGCACTGGCATTTATGTTGGGACTGCTGTCAATCCAATCGAAAGTTGACAGTTATTACGGCAGGAATGTCTATCAAGAGTTGGTCAATCTATTTCCGGGTCTCGCGGTCTCGCAAGTGTGTATCGTTGGGCTGATTGTGCCAATTATGACAGCGGCGTCCATTTCGGGGGAGAAGGAGCGTCAGACCTTTGAGCTCATGATGACTACTTGTATGTCGCCGCTGTCTATTGTATTTGGCAAAGTGGCATCTGCCGTGATTCGTATTTTATTTTATGTGATAGGGAGTTTGCCCATTATGGCGTTGTCCTTTGTGGTGGGGGGACTTCGTTGGAGCGTGTTGTTATATTTTGTGCTGGCGGTCATTCTCCTGTCCGTTTTCGCGGGGAGTATAGGAATCTTGTGTTCCGCGCTGTGCAAGAGATCGATCTCTGCGGTAATTCTTTCTTTTATCACGTATTTTCTGTTGAATATTTTGACGATAATACCATTGGTGGTGCGGGTTATCTGGTTCTCGAAAAGTCAGTACTTAGGGGAATCCCTGCTGCCGTTATTGTTTAACCCATTTATGTTTTTTGAGGAGTTTTTCATGCAGATTCTCACAGGAGACTCTCTTTTTGGAAATACGGGAGGTATGCACTTTAGTAGAACGGATGTCGGATTTTTGACTTATAGTTTTGCACAGGGAAAAATCTGGATGTTTCTCTCCGCAGGATGTATCTTACTGGTATCATTTTTGTTTATTTTGCTTACAGCGTGGAGAATAGATCCGCTGAGAGCGTCGTCTGGCAGGAAGGCGGGCAGAAGAAATCAATAGTAGGCATGAGGAGGATACAATGGGACAAAGAGAATTGATAAGGATTATCAGGTCGTTTCAGTACAGACTCAACATTGCAGATGTGATTCAAAAATCAATTATGGCATTGTACGTTGGTGCCGGCGTGGGGATTTTGTTTCAGGCAGCAGCGTTTGTGGTTCCGTTTTATGATGCTGCCCTTTACTCTGTGCTGGCACTGCTTGTGGCGCTTCTGACTGCAATTTTGACTGCATTTGTGAAGCGGACCTCGATGCGTCAGACTGCGCTTGTGATGGATAGATTTGGCTTTGAGGAGCGAATTGTCACAGCATATGAAAACATTGGGCAGGAGGGCGCTTTGATCGAGCTTCAGAGGGATGACGCCATGAGCCAGCTCTCACTTTATCGAGATCGGATTCGTATTCCGCTGTTCCCCTCGTGGAAGAAAATGGTGTTGCTCCTTGTTTTGCTGTCAGTGATGCCGGTTCTGGCGCTGCTGCCATCTGCGGTGAAGGAACGCGCAAAGGAACTACATGCAGTCAGGCAGGAGGCGAGAGAGAAGACAAAGGAGATCGAGGAGCTTGTCGATTCTCTTGAGGAGTTTGCGCAGCAGGACTTGTCTCAGGAACATAAAGCGACTTTGCAGGAGATGATCGAGCGCTTGGAATCTTCACAGATGGAGTGTGAGCAGACGGTTTCATCGGAGCAGCTTACGGCTGCATCCAACAAACTGGAATATAAATATGGCACGATGGGCAGTGAGCTTGCAGCACTGGCACAGCAGTTACAAAATGGCGCTTCAGTCTCGACAATGACGCCGGAATCTATGCAGGCATTGGCAGAAAAAATGCAGACGATGGGAGGCATGGAGCTTGCTGACGGCGACAGTATGCAGTCTGGTTCGAATCAAAACGGACAAAGTGGTAATGGCAGCCAAAACGGCCAAAATGGCGGACAGGACGGCGCTGGGAGTCTAAACGGTCAAAATGGTGATGGAGGTCAGGATGGACACAGCGGCGCCGGAGGTCAAAATGGACAGAATGGTGACGGGAGTAAGGATGGACACAGCGGCGCCGGAGGTCAAAATGGACAGAATGGTGACGGGAGTAAGGATGGACAAAATGGTGATGGAGGTCAGGACGGACAGAGCGGCGCCGGAGGTCAAAATGGACAGAATGGTGATAAGAGTCAAGGCGGTCAGCAGGGAGATGGCAGAGGGACAGGCAGCAGCAATACACCGCATGACTATGTCAGCATTCCAAATGATATCGCTGACACTGAAAATCTTACAGGAAATGCAGTGAATCATGAGGATTCAACGTATTTTCGGGCGCAGAATGGACTGAGTTGGGAGGGCGTTCACATGTCCCACGAGGCTGTTTTGGGAAGTTATGAGCAGAAGGCTTACGAAGGAATTGCTGCGGGGCGGTATCCTAGTGGAATGGAAGAAGTGATCAAACAGTATTTTTCGAGCTTTAACCAATGATGATAAAAGGAGACAAAGATATGGATATATTGGATAAAAGTCTGTTGCAAAATCCGGGGTATATGGCACAGCGGGTCGCAGCCTGTGAGTTGGAGATTCAGAAGGGAATGATCGGTCAGCGCGAGATCATCCGTCAGGTGATGATTGCCATGTTGACCGGGGGGAATGTATTGTTGGAGGGAATGCCAGGGCTGGGCAAGACCCGGCTTGTCAGCACGATCGCGAAGGTCTTTGACTTGTCGTTCAAACGAATCCAGTTTACGCCGGACTTGATGCCAAGCGATGTGACAGGGACGAATATTATTATCAAAAATGAGCGGGGGAGTGTATTTTCCTTTGAGCGCGGACCGGTTTTTGCAAATCTGGTGCTGGCGGATGAGATCAATCGTGCCACGCCCAAAACCCAGTCCGCGCTGCTTGAGGCGATGCAGGAGCATACGGTGACTGTCGGAAATGACAGTCATGTGCTCGCAGAACCCTTTTTTGTGCTTGCTACGCAGAATCCGATTGAAAATGAGGGAACTTATCCGTTGCCGGAGGCGCAATTAGATCGTTTTATGTTTAAGATATTAGTCCGCTTTCCCTCGAAGGAGGAACTAAGAGGGATTGTTGAACTGACAGAGGGGATGCAGTCTCCTGACATTCAGAGACAATTAGACGCGCAGGGACTGCTTTCGGCGCGGGCTTTGGTCAGTCAGATTCCCATAGCAGATGCTGTGATGGACTATCTGTTGGAAGTCGTGATGGCGACGCATACGCCCAATACCCACATTAGAGAGGGGGCAAGCCCGAGAGCTGCTCAGGCTATGATTCGCGCAGCGCGGGCAAAGGCATTTTTGGAGGGACGATTCAATGTCTCGTTTCAGGATGTGAAGGAGATGGCATATCCTGTACTCAGACATCGTATATTACTGAGCTTTGATGCAATCAGCGAGGGGGTCAACGAGGATCAGATCATTCAGAGAATTTTGGAGGATAGGAAGATATGATGCTGGATGCAGCTTTTTTTGACAGGCTTTCCAGACTGCGGCTGGCGATGGGCTACAAGTCCCTCATGAATATGGCAGGAAACCGCAAGTCGATGCAGAAAGGATCTTCCATAGAGTTTTCAGATTTCCGCGAGTATATGCCAGGTGATGACATCCGGCGCATTGATTGGAATGCATATGGACGTTTGGACAGACTGTATGTGAAGGAGTACATGGAGGAGAAGGAAGCCGTTGTTTCTATTTTAATAGATACGAGTGCATCGATGGATTATGGAGCGAAGAAAAAGGGAGAGCTTGCCTGTATGCTTGCGGCGGCACTTGCCTATATGGGATTGAATAATATGGACCGGGTGGTGCTCTATGATATGCAAAATATGCAACAGCCTTTTATGGCTGGCAGTGGGAAAAAGTCACTGCCAATGCTGACTGGATTTTTGTCTCGGCTTTCATTCGGGGGACGGGGGGACATCGAGGAGGCGGTCAGGAGGCTTCCGGCAAGAGGGGCAGGCGTGGCCATCATAATCAGTGATTTTTTGCAAGATGTATTTGTGGAACAGGAGTCCGAAGCGTTGGCTAAATTGCTGCGTTATTTGAACTACAGAAAGCAGAGGACAGTGCTTTTGCATGTGCTGGCAGGCGAGGAGCTTTCGGTGGGGCTGACAGGCACGAAAAACTTGATTGACATGGAGGAAAAAAGTGTGCTGAGTCTTACCTTGGATGCTGCCAGTATCCGGGAGTATGACGCTGCTTTACAGGTATTTGTGTCTGGCTTGCGACGCGCGTGTGCGAAAGCAGGCGCACATTATGCAATCTGTAGCACGGAGAGGGAGATTGACAAATTGATTTTTGAGGATTTAAGGAAATTATATGATATTTGAGAGTTTATGGCCGCTTTTTTTTCTGGCATCAGTGCCAGTCATTATCATGTTATATCTGCTCAAGCCAAAGGGAGAGGATTATCAGATATCTTCCAATCTCTTATGGAAGATGCTGTTGAAAAATGAGCAGTCGAGAACCTTTTTAGAAAAATTCGTTCATAATATATTGATGTATCTACAGATTTTGATTACAGTGCTGCTTGTGCTGGCATTGATGTCGCCGTTTCTCAGAGCGGATGGGCAGTACGGCGGGAGAAAAATACTGCTCCTGGATACAAGCGGGAGTATGCAGCATGTGGATGGTTCGGGCAAAAGCCGCTTAGACGAGGCGATAGCATATGCCTGTGAGGTTGTGCGAAATACTGAAAATACGAAGTTTTCGATTGTAACAGCAGATGCGGCTGGTGTGAAACTGCGTGCAGTGGATCTCACGGACACTGACAGTCTGGTGCGCTCGTTACAGCAGACTGCGTGCAGCGACAGCGGCGGAGGTCTTAAGTCGGCGCAGAATATGCTTGATACATTGATGGGTGAGACAGATCAGGGCGCTGCGGAGCTCATTGTCTGTACGGATGGTGAAGGCGCGTCAGACTTTGAGGCGCTGCGAAGCACCGGCGGAAAAGAACTCTATGTGGCGGGGGCCTCGTCTGAAAATATTGCCAATGAGTACACCGTATATACCAGACGGGAGGACGGGCTGTATGATGTGTTGGTGAGCGTGACAAATTACAGCGATACAGAGGCTTCGCTGGATGTCAGTTTATATGATGGGAAGGATGCTGACGGGCAGGTGATTGCGCTCAAACAAATGCGCCTTGCGCCTTCTGAGAGTGCCTTCTGTCTGTTTGATGCAGTGCAATGGCAAGGGCAGGTGCTCAGTTCCTGTCTCGATGGGATTTCCTTTGCAGGGGGCGCACGTGACAGCCTTGCACGGGATAATGTCTCTCAGGCGGTAAAAGGAAAACAGCATTTGATTGATGGCCTGCTTGTCGGCAGGGGAAATACATTTCTCGAAAAAGCGTATCTAGCTGTGACAGGTGAAAGCATTGCGAAGGCAGAGACAGATGATGCGCTGAACCACGACGATCAGACCTTGATGCGGACTCCGTTTACAGAGATGGAATACAATGTCGTGATCTACGATGCGGGAGTGAAGCCTCAGATGACAGATACCAACAGGCTGATATTTGGGGCGGCAGGCGAGACGGTGACAAAGACGCTTGAAAACGTGGTGCTGGATATGACAGACTGCGATTTGACCACAGGGTTGTCTGGGTTTACAGTGGGCGTGAATACTGCGTATTGTTTTGCGCTGCCGGAAGGGGCGAAGAGCTTTCTGGAATACGATGGAAATTGTGTGGGTTACTATAGGGAAGTGGATGGACACAGGGAGGTTGTGGTAGGATTTGACATTCGCGAGTCAGATTTTCCGCTGCGGGCAGAATTTCCGGTCTTTCTTGCAAATGCGATGATTTACCTTACGGATACGTCATGGCTCTCTTCACAGATCTGTTATGCGGGGGAAGAGATTGCGCTACAGCCATGGGCGGAGCTGGACAGGACGCAGTTTGACAGCCGCCCAGCCCAAGCGGGACTTTACAGTATCGGAAATGAAACCTATCAGGAATCTTATGTGGTGCGTTTTCAGACAGCAACAGAATCGGATGGGCGCAAGGAAGCGGCATCTGTCAGCGGTGTGGGTGGACTTGGCATACAAAAGGTAAAGCGGACGCTTAGAAATCTTTTTTTGATCGTGGCGATTGTGCTGTTAGTGGTGGAGTGGATTGTCTATGTGCGTCAAATGCGCTATCGAGGTAAATTCTACCTAGTTGTCAGAGGTATATTGATGTTTTGTTTGCTGCTTGCGCTGGCTGGCATACGAATTTATCGGGGAAGCAGTCAGACCGCGACGGTATTTGTGGTGGATTGTTCCAACAGTAACGAGACGAATTTTGAAAAGATGGAGGATTATCTGGAGGAAACGGTCAGCCGTATGCCCTCGGGAAATGTTTATGGTATTGTGACTTTTGGTAAAAACACGCTGGTGGAGCAGTTTTTGACAGGAGAGCGGCGCTATGCAGGTCTGATGACTGTACCGGAGATGAGCGCAACGAACTTTGAGGATGCGGTATCGAAGGCGTTGATGATGATTCCGGCAGAGTACAGTAAACGGCTGGTGATGCTTACAGATGGCAAAGAGACAAGAGGCGATATTCAAAATATGGCACAGGCGTTGACGGCGAGCCGCGCGGAATTTCTGACGATCTTGTATGAACAGGAGGAAACGCCAGATGCCTATATTGATAATGTAGTTCTTCCAGCATACCTGCATCCCGGCGATAAATATTCGATTACGGTGCTGGTGGAGAGCAATTATGATACCGATGCAGTCATTGCGCTCTACAATGGAAGCCGTCAGACCGCGGCAAACAGTGTGCATCTCAACAGAGGAAGCAATCGTTTTGTATTTGGAGCGCAGGCTGGGGCAGATACTGGCAGCAGTGCTATGGAAAATCTAAGAATACAGGTTCAGGCGCAGGGGGATACCTGTGCAGAGAATGACTTCTATAATGCATATTCGATTGTGGAGACACCGCCTGGTGTGCTTGTGATTGCTGGACAGGATGTCAACGCCTCCGGCTTTGCCTCTGTCTTGAAGGCGGCAGGCTGTGACTACAGGATTGTTTCGACATTAAACGCGCCGGATGATATCAACGCTATGTTAGAATACAAGACGATCATGCTGGTCGATACATATATTGATGAACTGCCTGAAGGATTCCTGCAAAACCTGGAAGCTTATGTGAAAGATTATGGATGTGGCTTTGTCTGCTGCGGTGGAGAAAACAGTTTTGCACTGGGAGGATACCGCGACACAGTGCTAGAGACAGTATTGCCAGTGGATATGCAGCTGAGAAGTTTCAACGAGATGCCTTCGATGGCTATGGTTATGGTCATTGACCGCTCTGGCAGCATGAGTGGATCTGTGGATGGTGGACGGATCAGCAATCTGGATATGGCTGTTCGCGCCGCAGAAGTGGCAGTTGATAATCTGAGTGATTCTGATTATGTAGGCATTTTGACCTTTGATAACCAATATTATTGGCAGACGGCGCTTCGGAAAGCAGATGACAAGCAGACAATCCGGGATGAGCTCAGACAAATTACAGAGGGTGGTGGTACGACGATCAAACCAGCATTGCAAGAGGCGTGCAGGGTGCTTTCACAGAGTGATGTATCGGTCAGGCACGTTGTGCTTCTGACAGATGGGATGGGAGAAACACACGATTATTCGGATATTGTCAGTGAGTATACAGACAATGGTATCACACTCTCGACGGTGGCAGTGGGAGATGGAGCGGATTTAAACCTGCTGGAGCATTTAGCTGACAGCTGCAAAGGGCGGTATTACTATGCAGATGTGTCCAGTGATATTCCAAGGATTTTTGCACAGGAGGTCTTTCTGGGAAGTGACAGTTATATTCAAAATGGAGTATTTTCGCTGGCAGTGCAGGGGGGACATGAGCTGACAGGCGGACTCTTTGCAGAGGGCTGGCCGACTTTAAATGGATATATTGCCGCGACGCCAAAGACTGCGTCCAATCCATTGATTGTTTCAGGTGAAAAGAAAGACCCGATTCTCACAGTTTGGCAGTATGGACTGGGTAGGACTGTGGCGTGGAACAGCGATGTCACAGGAGCTTGGAGCGGCGCTTTCGCAGGGCAGGAGGATTATGTGCAGCTGTGGAAACGGATTGTGGATTACGCTGCTGGAAATGCCTCGATGGGTGAGGACCGTGTGGATGTGGTGACATCGGGAGAGCAGACAGAGATTGCATATCAGGCAAAGGACTATGACAGTGAAACAGAGATTCTGGTGACAGTGATCGATCCGAAGGGAGAGACGACAGAGGAGAAGCTTCATGCAACTGCGCCGGGGAGCTATACTGCAAAACTTTCCACACCGCAGACAGGTTTATACCATTTTAATATTCGGCGGACAAAGGGCGGAGAAATTCAACGATATATGACGACTGCTGCCGCAGTTCAATTTTCGGACGAGTATAAGTTTGATGTGAGTTCGGATTCGTATCTAAAGTTTGCAGAACAGTATGGAAAGGTTATCACAGAGAAAGAGAATGTCTGGAAGCGTATTTTAGCAGGAACAAGGGAGCGTTATCTGTTGACAAACTGGCTGCTGGCATTGGCGATTGGTTTGTTTCTAGCGGATGTGGCGATGCGGCGCTTCCAGTATGTGCCCAAATGGCTGTCATTACGATTCGTCATCAGACACAATAAAGTTCAGGACAATGAAAATACAGCTGATGAAGAACAGCGCGGAAATATGACAGAGATGTCATCAAGGACAGATACAGCACAGGAGCAGCCTGTCGGGAAAGTAACAGCAAAAGCTGGACAGAAGAAAAAACAGAAAAAGAAACACGGACAGTCCGAGGAGACACTAGATACTTCGCAGCTGCTAAAGAAAAGAGACGAGCGGAATCTGTGACAACTATGGAACATACGGCTGTGGACGCGGCGGGCGTGGACGTGGCTGTACTGTTCTAATCCTCAGCGCCGGGAATATTAGCGTTTAACTGCAAATATTCCCGGCGCTGAGTTTGGTAGTGCATTTGACTACCACTCCAGTTCATACACCCCATATTTTTTAAAATCCTTGGCAATGCCGCCTCGGAGCATTTTTTCACATTCTGTTTTGTCCACCCAGCGGTATTCGACATGTTCACCGCTCAGGTGGACATTTTCTTCTGTCGTGGAACAAAGATAGACAAGAAAGACAATCCTTTTTCCGTGAATTTTATCCAATGAAGCATATAAGAGCCGTTCAGGAGTCACGGCAAGTCCTGTTTCCTCGAGAACTTCCCGCATAATTGCTTCCTCCAGCGTTTCATTTTCTTCCACAGCGCCGCCCGGACCTTCCCAGTTTCCGAAATCATCAGGGTTTCGGCGTATGAGCAGTGCTTTTCCCAGAGCGTGATTGATCAGTACGGTTTTTACGACAATATGAGCCTGCATAAGAGAACTTCCTTTCTTAAAACAAATAGCGCAGCAATGAGCTTATAGTTATTATGGCACAAAAGGACAAAAATTGGTAGAATGAATTTTAGAGCGTGTTTGAAAAATAAATCAAAGTAAATACAGCAATAAATTTGTGACTTATTATGGAAATGATATGGAAACGGGCGAGCGAAAGAAATTCGTAAGAATTGGTCAACAGTTTTGAAAAAATAACCTGCTATGATAACAATAGAGCGTGACGGAACCCATTTCAGGTATCACAACGCAAGGGAAAGGAGGCATTTATAATGTCAAATACAAATATCATACAGACAAATCAGTTGACGAAAATCATGAATGGCAAGGAGCTTGTAAAAGATATCAACCTCCATGTAAAAAAGGGAGAGATCTACGGGTTTCTTGGTCCAAACGGCGCCGGCAAGACGACGGTGATGAAGATGCTCACAAATCTCTGGAAACCGACTTATGGGACAATCGAGCTTTTCGGGGAGAAGCTGACACCGACTTCTTATGAGGTGCTCAAAAGAATGGCAGGTATCATCGAGTTTCCATGCTTTTATGAGCATATGAGCGGCAGGGAAAACCTCAAGCTGCACTGTGAATATATGGGTTATCACACGCCGGGCAGTGTGGATAATGCGCTCAAGATGCTCGGACTTTTGGAGGCTGGCGGGCAGCAGGTAAAGCAGTATTCGCTGGGAATGAAGCAGCGTCTTGGCATCGCCCGCGCAATCCTGTGCAGACCAGAGCTTCTGGTGCTGGATGAGCCGACAAACGGTCTTGACCCCGCCGGAATGAAACAACTGCGGGATTTATTCAAGATGCTGTGTGTGGAATACGGGATAACAATTATCATTTCCAGCCATATGCTCTCGGAGGTGGAGAGCATTGCGGACACGATTGGCATTATTGCACACGGCAAAATGATGCGGGAAATTTCCATGCAGGAGATTTCGGAAATGAATACCGCGTACATTGAGCTTGCGGTGGCAGATACGAAACGGGCGGCTTATGTGCTGGCTGACAAGATGGCTCTCAAGAATTTCAAGGTGGTTGACGAACATCATATCCGCGTCTATGATGACCAGATACAGACGAGTGCGCTGTCAAAAACCTTGGCATTGAATGATGTGGCAATAGATTTGATCGGGAGGAAATCAGAAAGTCTGGAGGACTATTTCTTGAAAATGACAGAGGAGGGTGAAAAGTGATGATAAAGCTGATAAGACTGGAATGGAAGAAAAATAATATTTTAAAGAGTATTCGAAATGCGGCGATAACGATGGCTGTCCTTCTGGTATTTATGCTGATGACAGCGCGGGAACTGGAGACGCAGGAGACATTGGAGATGTACGGAAAAGGGATGCTGGACAGTTCCGTAGCGCTCTTTGTCCATATGTCGTACATCGTTTTTACCGGCGTAATGATTGCGGCATATATTGTGGGCGCATATGAAAAAAAGATGATGAACCTCATGTTTTCTTATCCGATTGAGCGTAAGCGGATTATTTTGGCAAAGGTCAGTGCGGTGTGGATTTTTAATTTTCTGGCAATGGTGACAAGTAAAATTGTGATTTATGTTGCTTTGGTTTTATCAAAATCCTTCATGGGCATTACCGCGCAGAGCATACCAATCGGGGAATTGTCCTTCTGGCTTGACATCGTACTTAGCTCGGCGGCGATGGTAAGTATTAGTTTTATCGCACTGCCCATTGGTTTAAAGATGAAATCCTCCAAGGCAGCGATTGTTGCGTCAGTTCTCATTGTCTGTTTCACGCAGGGTAATATTGGTGGGGCGACACTGGTGAACAGTATCCCGTTTTATGGAATCCTGCTTGTGGCGGCTGTGGTGTCTGTGTACCTGTCGATCTATAATATAGAGACAAAAGATTTATTATAGGGGTTCAAGAGAGTGAATGTGAAAAGATTATTTTACATTCACTTTTTTAAAATTAGTTTCATTGTATACGTGTTTGTGGTAAGATAATGACAATCAATCTATCAGAAAATGGGAAATCCAAGATTTCTGATAGCGTAGATAATCTATTGCAAGGGAGATGGTTTTTATGAAGAAATGGTTTTATATAAAAAATAAGCAACTCGGTTACGTGAAAGAAAGTTGGAGGGACAAGATATCATAACCCTCCACAAATTCAGGAGGTAAAATGATTACAAACAAAATTGATGCTATTGAATTTAGGCTTAGAGAGCTGCATGATTTTACTTGGTTAAAAAGATATGGCACTGCTTTTTGGGTTGTTGATGAAACGGGGTCAGGCTGTATCTGTATTGGCATGGAACGTGAAGATAAAAAATACTTTTGCAAGATTGCGGGTGTGAATACGATTGAGGCGGATGTATCACCGGGAGAAGCCGTTGAAATATTAAAAGAAGCGGTGCATTTGTATCAGGATTTGCGGCATCCGAATTTGGTGAAGCTGATTGAAGCTTATGAATACAGTCAATTTTATGTCGCGGTTTTTGAGTGGGTGGAAGGAGACTGTTTATTTGACCATTGGAACTTTGATAAATATCAAAAAGATCCTGCGATGAAAAGTCCTAAAGAAAAATTTAAGCAATTATCTGTCAGGAAAAGACTAAACACAATAGACGTGCTTTTTTCATTTTTGAGCAATGTAAATGAAAAAGGATATGTTGCGGTAGATTTTTATGACGGCAGTATTCTATATGATTTTTCAACGGACCAAACTGCGATTTGCGATATTGATCTCTTTCGAAAAGCGCCCATCATCAATGACAGAGGTGAGCAATGGTTTGGGACAAAACGTTTGAAAGCACCCGAAGAATATATAAAAGGCGGTGTTATTGATACGCAGACTAATATTTTCACGCTTGGCGCATTGATTTTTGAATTTTTGGGCTGTTTTACGGAAGAGGAAATCAAACAGAGATATTGCAGCAATCAATTTCTGCCATGCGCCTATTCTAATTGGCAGTTCAATGAGGAAAGCTATCATGTAGCAAGAAAGGCTGTACAGCTCGACAAAAATGAACGTTATAGGACGTTTGATGAGTTTTTTGCAGAATGGAAAAGGGCAGATGGCAGAAACTGCGTGAATAAAGCGGTGTGCGATGTGGGAAAGGAAACAATGGAATGAAAATATTATTGGTAGAAGATGATGTGGAAATCAGTGAGATGCTGAAAAACTTTCTGATAACGGAAAACTTTGAGGTGGTGACTGCTTATGACGGGGAAAGTGCCTGTGAAAAGTTTTTTGCGGACGAGTACAGTATTGTGTTATTGGATTTGATGATTCCCAAAATCAGCGGAATGGAGGTCATGAAAACCATCAGGGCGTCCAGCACAGTGCCCATCATGATTCTGTCTGCCAAGGATACCGATTCAGATAAGACACTGGGATTAGGGCTTGGGGCGGATGACTATGTCACCAAGCCGTTTTCTGTGACGGAGGTGCTTGCAAGAATCAAGGCAAACATCAGGAGAAACACACAGTACACAGCCGCTGTTGCTGCGGAGGAGGAAGAGATTCTCACAAAAGGGGAGCTGGTGCTCAATCTGAATGCGTACTCGGTCATGAAAAACGGGAAAAAGGTTGAGCTGACAGCCAAGGAATTTGAGATTTTAAAGCTTTTGATGAAGAATCCAAAGAAAGTATACACAAAGGAGCAGCTTTATTCCCAGATTTGGAATGATGCTTATATGGGAGACGAAAATGCGGTTAACGTTCACATTAGCAGGCTGCGCAACAAGATTGAGGACAATCCCCGTGACCCGAACTATGTTGTCACTGTCTGGGGAATCGGCTATAAACTGGGGGACGGAAAATGAACAGAGGGACGCGGGCAAAGCTGAAGGAAATCACGGAGAAACTGTCAGAGATTCTCGAACAGGACACCGACGAACAGATCATGGTCTTTACGGACGACAAGGTATTGATGGAGTTGTGCGGACAGATGAATTTGCTTTTGCTGGACAGGCAGAAGATAAAGGCAGATTTCAGGAAACAGGAAATCGCTTCTAAAAAAATGCTTTCCAATATTTCGCATGATATCAAGACGCCGCTGACAGTGATCCTTGGGTATTTGGAAATCATGCGCCTGCGTGACTGCGAGGACGTGACGCTGCAAAAGGTGGAGGCGAAGGCGAAACAGGTGATGGAGCTGATTGACCAGTTTTTCACACTAGCAAAGCTTGAAGCCGGAGACAAGAAGATCGAGATGGTCAAAATAAATATCAGTGAATTGTGCAGGGAGACTGTGCTTGAGTATTATGATATTTTGATGCAGAAGGATTATGCGGTGGACATCATCATTCCAGAGCAGCAGATTTTTGCGCAGGGGGACATGGAGTCCATCAACCGAATCCTGAACAATTTATTGTCCAATGCCATACGATACGGCAGCGACGGAAAATACATTGGGCTGTTTGTGCGGGAGGATTTCGATTTTGTCTATATAGATGTGGTGGATAAGGGAAAAGGAATAGAAAAGCAGTTTGCCGCCAGTGTGTTTGAGCGGCTCTACACAATGGAGGACTCCCGCAACCGCAGCATACAGGGAAATGGTCTGGGGCTCACCATTGCCAGAAATCTTGCAAGGCAGATGGGGGGCGATCTCCTGCTGCAAAGTCAGCCGGGCGTGCGGACAGTGTTTACCGTGAAGCTGCGGCGGTATCCCATTATATGAAAGGTGGTTAAGCACAATGAATATTATGTTGACAGTCAGTTATGAGATAGACATTCCGCGCGATGCGTTTTTTCACGCAAAAAGCGGAGTGGTAAACGAAGAAATTATGAGACGGCTGGAAACGCTGTTTCCAAAAGAAATCGCGCTGACAGAGAATGCAGACGCCCACAGGACGCACGTAATTCACTATCCTTTGCTAGAAAATAAAAATTCATTGCGCTGCGCCTCCTGCAAAACATGGCTGTATATGCCAGAAAAGGAATATTTGCCAGTGTCTCTGGAATACTGCAAAATGGTAAAGGGAATCCCGCTGTGCCCTAGCTGTGCGTGGGAGCTGGAAGCAGATCTGGAAAATGAGGCATTTGTCCAGAAATTGAAGGAACAAGTACCAGACAAATAGAACTTTCAATGCAAATAGAACTTTCAATGCAAATAGAATTTTCAATGTTTGTTATAATTGAGGAGGAACACAATGTTTCAGGAAATTTTAAAAAATTATATTGATGCTTTTTTCAAGGTATATGAGGAGGATTTGAAATCGCTGCCCAAACTGCCTTATGATGAGGATGAGCCGTCCAGTCTATATGTGGGCGAAATAGATGAGGAGGGCTGGATTGAATGGCAGTATGTTCCTGTAGATAGGATTCTTGATTTTTCGGAGCTGGAAGAGGAGTATGCCATTCATCTGTCAGAGGAACTAAAGGAGTACTATAATTCATTTTATTTTTTGGAGCTCTGTGGATTTTGGAACAATAAATGTATTATGCTGGACAAAATTGATGCGGCAACTGATGTATTAGATGATTTTAGAAGCGTGCTGAATGAGCAGGAAGATATGATTGAAATTGGTTCAATGGACAGTTATGCTTCTGTCTTTGTCAAATTCGTCAGTGGACGTGTAGTCTTGTATGACTGGGAATTTGAGGAAGAAGCTGTGCTGGCGGATTCACTGTCTGAGTTTTTTACTAAATTGAAAGTACGTATGGATCAAGTTGAATAAGTTCTATGAACGACCTGTTTGAAAAAATACAAGGACTTTAAAGAGGTAGCATCACTTATGAAGGTGAAACGAAAACGTGTTCGAACCATGCAGATCATAGGGTTTTGCTGTTTTAGCATTGGTTTGTGTGCATGTGAACAGAACACTGTGATTCAGGAAACGGACAAAGAAGAACAGCGTATTGAATCAATACTGCCGGATACGTATATTGAAAATGTCAAAAGTGAAGAGGAGATGTCTCTGGAAAACTGCTTGATTCAGACAACCACGCAAGCGAGCATTAACAAGGGGGAGCATTGCGAATTGGCGGAGTGGAAACAGGCGTACTTAAATTATTTGGACAACTTCACGGGTGCGGATTCGTTTGTGTACAGTCTGATTTATGTAGATGATGATGCGATTCCTGAGCTGGTGATTGACAGCGGCTTTGGCAAAGAGGGTATTATGGTGGATGGCGGTTGTCAGGCACTGTTGACGTTTCATGCGCATGAGTTGGATGTGTGGAAGCCGATTCGCAGCCGTTTTACGTATATTGAGAAAGAGAATGTAATCTGTAATGTGTGGGAGGGAGTCAGCGAGGACGCAGTACTTCATTCGGACAGTGTATTTACCATTGAGAATGGAAAATGGACTTATATAGGCGGCGGTTATTGGGCGTGGCGGACACGAGGCTTTGCATTGATAAATTATGAGGTATATGAATATTATTGGGAGGAGAATGGTGCTGATAGACAGGTTCGCGAGGACGAATACAATGTGCAGCTCAACGCAATTTATCCGAAGGAACAGGAGAAATACCCGCAGAATTATTATGGATTGGATGAGATTCGTTCTGTCATAAGGACATGGGATTAGGATAGATCGTGTGAAATATAAAATTTCACCATCCTGATTTGTACGCCTGCTGAAGCAGGCAGATGGGAGTTCGTGTGAGAAGTACAATGTCTTACACCGAGAAATGCCTGTAATACGGCATTTCTTATCTGGATTTGTGATTCCGTGAAGCGCAATTATGGGGGGTAGCGTGAAGCGAATGGACCACATAAAAGAGAATAGTATTATGATTGTTAAGCATCACAGATGAAGTGAAGGAGGCGAACAGTGTGGAAATGAAAACAAAGCTGCCAATGGGGATAGAAAATTTTAGAGAAATACGCAGACAGAAATTTTATTATGTGGATAAGACAGCATTGATCAGAGAGCTATTAGAAAACTGGGGAAAAGTGAATCTCTTTACACGTCCAAGACGTTTTGGAAAAACCCTGAATATGAGTATGTTGAAATGTTTTTTTGAGATTGGCAGTGACAGCGCGCTATTTGACGGACTTGAGATTTCGAAAGAAACACAGCTCTGTGAGGAGTATCTGGGAAAGTTTCCAGTGATTTCGATTACCTTAAAAGGGGCAACAGGGAGAACCTTTGACGAGGCGAAGAGTATGCTGCGCCGATTGATCGGAAAAGAGGCACAACGGTTTCAGGTTCTAATGCAAAGTGACAAACTGACAGAACTAGAACACCAGCAATATAAAACGCTTATTCATATGAATGATAAAGGCATTTTTACAATGGAAGATGAGGTGTTAAAGGATAGTCTGTTTACATTATCGCAGCTCTTGAAAAAACATTACGAACAGGATGTTATCATGCTGATTGACGAGTACGATGTGCCGCTCGACAAAGCATACCAGTCAGGGTATTATGATGATATGGTAGAGTTAATTAGAAGCTTGTTTGGGAATGCCTTTAAGACAAATGATAGCCTTTATTTTGCAGTGCTCACAGGGTGCCTTCGTATCTCAAAGGAGAGTAATGTCTCGGCATATGCCGAGACATCGGAAAAACGCCTAGGGCGTTTTTCTCAGACATCTCCCCAAGGAGATGTCTTGTTTACAGGGCTCAATAATTTTAAGGTATATACAGTTAAGGACGTGCGCTATAAGGAATATTTTGGGTTTATTGATACAGAAGTCAGACAAATGCTGGAATACTATGGATTTACATCACACTATGATGCAACAAAAGAATGGTATAACGGCTATCTGTTTGGTAATACAGGAATTTATTGTCCGTGGGATGTAATCAATTACTGCGGCGACCTGCGCGATGCGAGTGTGACAGAACCTCAGAATTACTGGGTAAATACAAGCAGCAATGACATCGTCAGGCGTTTTGTCAGTAAGGCAAACACAACAACCCGCGACGAGATTGAGGTATTGATAGACGGCGGAAGTGTGAAAAAGAGAATCCGGCAGGAGCTGACCTACAGAGATTTGGATTCAAGCATCGACAATCTTTGGAGTATTTTATTCACAACAGGATATCTAACACAGCGCGGTTTTGATTCAAATGACTTGACAGAGCTTGTCATTCCAAATAAGGAAATTCGCTGGATATTTGTACAGCAGATTCGGGAGTGGTTTCAGGAGGAGTCGGTGAAGGATCGCAAAAAACTGGAAAGTTTTTGCAGGGCATTTCAGGAAAATGACACCAAAGCAATTGAGAAGGGCTTTAATGAATACCTCTGGAATACCATCAGCATACGTGACACGAGTGTCAGAAAAGAGATGAAGGAGAACTTTTATCATGGGATTCTTTTGGGGCTTTTGGCATATATGGATGGGTGGCTTGTGAAGTCAAACGCTGAGTCAGGAGAGGGCTACAGCGATATCAGTATAGAGATCAGACAGCGTGAAATCGGCATTGTCATTGAATTGAAATACGCGGAAAATGGAACCTTTGATGCAAGCTGTCAGGAAGCACTCAGGCAGATTCATGAGAGAAAGTACGAGACTGCGTTAATAGAAGATGGACTGCATACCATTTACCGGTATGGGATTGCGTGCTATAAAAAACGGTGTAAAGTGGTGTCAGAATGTTTTGAAATACTAGAATAGATATAGGATTGCGTACTGTAAAAATGATGTTTGAGAGCCTTGAAATAAAAAAGATCAGTTTTATGACGAGAGGCAGGATGCAAAGCCTGGAGCAGACAAAAGAGAGCAAACGATGTCGGGACAGGAGGATGGATTATTTGTATACTGGAATCACAGCGAAGGAGGCTGATAAGCATGGAATGGACAGAGGCAATCAGGGAAGCAGTCAGTTTTATGGAAAGCCACATCACAGAGGAGATAACAATGTATGATGTGGCGGCGCATGTCAATGTTTCACCGTTTTATTTTCACAAAGGGTTCAACATCTTGTGCGGATATTCCATAACAGAGTACATTAGAAACCGCAGGCTGGCGCTTGCCGGGGAGGAGCTAATCAGCAGTGATGCCACAGTGACAGCGCTTGCCATGAAGTATGGATATGATTCCCCCGACAGTTTTACGAAAGCATTTGCTCGGTTTCACGGATACGCGCCGTCGGTTGTGCGCAGGGACAAAACCATGCTCAAGGCGTTTGCACCGCTGCAAGTAACAATATCATTGAAAGGTGGTTATGCGATGGATTACAAAATTACAGACAAAGGGGCTTTTTCAGTTTTAGCGGCATCGAGGATGTTTGGATATGAAAATGCAAAGCAGGAGATTCCTGCATTCTGGCAGGAACACTATGCTTCTGGGAGAGGTGAAGCTGTATGTGGAATGTTTGGAATCAACATTGATCCCCAGATGGGCAATGAGCGGTTTGAATATTTGATCGCTGATCTTTATAACCCGTGCACAGAGATTCCAGAAGGATTTGTGGTGCGGACAATTCCGGCATTCACATGGGCAATTTTTCCCTGCAAGGGTGCATTGCCGCAGGCATTGCAGGGAGTGAATGAAAAGATCTTTTCCGAATGGCTGCCAGCACTGCATGAGTACGAGTTTGCGGCAGGATACTGTATCGAGATGTACGATGCACCAGACAATTATCCGAATGGAACAAATGACGAAAATTATTATACGGAGATCTGGATTCCAGTCAAAAAGAAGGGCCTATAGAATAAGATCTAACGTATAGAAAGGAAATCCAACTGCACCAGTTTCTTTCTGTTTGGGAGGGGATATTCCTTTTCGGAAAGACACTGGTAGCTGAGTTTGGATAGGATTTGCCTCAGTTCATTGAGTTCAATTTGGTGATGAATGCGGCCAAGTTCATCAAATGCGTGGAGATAGGGGGAGTCAGAGACAAATCCATTGTCTGTATTTACCTGAATGCCACAGGAAATATAAGTGGGTTTTACCTGTGTGATGATGTTTTGAAAACTGGTGTAGCCGATATATTCTATCAGCAGGTTTGCAATGACCAGTGCACACGAAGGAAGCTTCTGGCTTTCTGTGGTCAGATCGAGGCAGAGGCATGTCAATGCAGTGTCAAGATCTGCATATCTTTTTTGGACTTCCCGCAGATATTCTGGATTGATATCAACAGCGTAAACGCGGTGGTACTGTTTCGTGTCAAGGTGTTCGAGACCATTCCCGCCAGCGATGCCCAATATCATTGCGCTATGAGCAGGAAATGTGTTGAGTTGTTCTTTCATCATGCAGTTTAATGCTTGTAGCTGCATGACCATGTCTGATTTCATGTGATTCTCATAATCGGACAATGTGATTGTGTTCCATGGGTTTTGCATTTGTTGTTTCCTCCATTGTTGTAGTGTAGAATAATCGTATCATTTCTAAATATTATATACCTGTCAGTTATTTTTAGGAAGATGGTTGACCGTGAAATGAATAAAATGTTGGATATGTTTGTCAGGAATTGGCTGCATCGCAGGTTTTGCAAGAATAAAAAGAGTGCGGAGGTTATATTATGAAGCGTTTTGATAGGTGGAAAGGCGGATTATATGGGCTGTTGATCGGCGATGCGTTAGGCGTACCATATGAATTTCATTCTGCGGAGCAAATTCCAGCATTTGATAAAATTGACATGGAGCCGCCAGTTGGATTTAGCCGGGCACATGTGGGGGTTTTGCCTGGCACATGGTCGGATGACGGTGCACAGGCGCTTTGCCTGCTGGACAGTCTTATGGTCTGTGGGGCGTTTCAGCTAAAGGATTTCTCGGACAGACTGCTGGCGTGGTATTTGGAAGGTACATGGGCAGTGGACGGCGTCGTATTTGATGTCGGCATACAGACAGCTGAGGCGCTGAACGCTTACAGGAGTGGGAAAATGCCAAAAGAGTGCGGCATGATGCGTCCAAATGGCAAGGGAAACGGTGCCCTCATGCGGGTGCTGCCGCTTGCGCTCTGGCACAGGGGAACAGACACAGAACTGGTACTGGATGCACATGCACAATGTTTGATCACCCATGGAAATCTATGCAATCAGGTGTGCTGTGCACTCTATTGCCTTGTGGCGCGTTTTCTGCTGGACGAAATGACGTTCTCGAATGCCCTTGAGCGCGCAATCTCGATTTTGCGAAAAATCTATGAGACGATGCCGTCCTATGCGCAGGAGTTGGAATGGAGTGTGCGTCCCGATGCGTCTTGGATTGGGAATGGGTCTGGTTATGTGGTGGACTGCCTTCGCAGTGTGTTTATGATCATGAAGGACGCTGCAAGTTATGAGGATGCTGTGAAACGGGCAGTTTTGCTTGGGGATGACACGGACACGACGGCGTGTGTCACCGGCGGGTTAGCAGGGATTTTATTTGGATTTCATTCAATTCCAAACCGCTGGTATGAGGCGCTGCGGGGAAAGGAGGATGTGGAAGAACTGCTTAAAACAGTTCTCCCGCTTTTTGCATTTTATCGATAATATGTACGCCAAACGGACAGCGTTTCTCACAGCCGCCGCATTTTACGCAGTCAGAGGCGTGTGCGGACAGCACTTCATAATGAGCACGCACAGTCGGGGGTACCACGTCCTGCATTGCCGCCAGATCGTATAGTTTGTTCACCATAGCGATATCAATGCCTGACGGGCAGGGAGCGCAGTGTCCGCAGTAGGTGCATTGCCCGACATAGGCATGGCGCGGCGCGTTGGCAAGGATGGTGGCATAATCCTTTTCTGCATCGGTTGCCGTCTCATAGGCAACAGCGGCATCCACGTGGTCCGGTGTGTCAAAGCCTACCATGACGCTTGCGACAGCAGGGCGTGTCAGAGCATAGTGCAGACATTGCACAGGGGTCAATGCCACGCCAAAAGGGGAATCCTTTGCGGAGAACAGCCGTCCGCCGGCATAGCCCTTCATCACGGTGATACCAATGCCGTTCTGTTCACAGATCTGATACAGCTGCGCGCGCTGTGGGGTGATGCCGCCTACGTTTTCTGCATAGTCCTCCTTAAAGTATTCGTTTAAGTCCTCGGATGCAGGAAGCATATCAAAGGCGGGATTGACTGAAAAGAGGATCATTTCCACAATTCCGCTTTGCGCTGCGAGCCTTGCAACATCTGGATTGTGGGTGCTCATGCCGATGTGGTGGATGATACCTTGTTCTTTCAACTGTTTGACATAGGAAAGAAAGTCACTGCCGTCCATGATTCTATGAAATTCTGCTACCTCGTCCACAAAATGAATCATGCCAAGATCAATGTAATCCGTCCGCAGGCGGCGTAGTAAATCCTGAAAGGCTTCCTGTACCTTTTCAATATCGCGCGTGCGCACATACTGCCCATTTTGCCAGGTGGAGCCGATATGACCCTGAATAATCCAGCGTGCGCGTTGTTCTTCGATAGCTGCGCCAATATTGGACCGCACGTTTGGTTCGGACATCCAGCAGTCCAGGATGTTGATTCCTGCCTGTGCACAGCGGTCGATGACTTCTTTTACTTCCGCGGTATTATGGCGCTCCAGCCACTCGCCGCCAAGACCTATTTCACTGACATTTAATCCAGTGTTTCCAAGTTTTCGATACTTCATCATCATGTTCTCCTTTTTCTGGTGTTCATTTTCTGTAGTGTATCATGTAATAGAAAAAATATCAATGATCTTACAGCGTCGATAAATAAATGAATGGACAAGCAGCCTACACAACGGATTCCCGAACCCGTTTTTTGTATACCCTGGGCGATTCACCATAATATTTCTTAAATGTCTCACAGTAGTAGCTTGCGCCGCTGAATCCGTGTTCATAGGCGATCTCAGAGATTGTTCTGTCAGAGTCAAGCAGTGCAGTGAGACTTTTGCGCAGACGCAGCTTTGTGGTGTAGTTGATGGGGGTATCACGCAAATATTTTTTGAAAAGAAGGGCACACCTGCTCTTGCAGCACGCGCCAGACAGGGCAATCTCTGTGAGCGCAATGTGCTCCGAGTAATGTTCTTCGATGTATGCGATCATATTCCTGAGTGAAGAAAGTTCAGAATTTTCTGGTGTTGTGTGCTGGTTTTCAATATCGAGGTTTTGGTATAGTATCTTTAAAATATCAATGAAATATAGAAGCGAATCATAATAACACAACGATTTTTCTGTCGTATTAGCAAACGAGGCATAGAGCAGATTGAGTCGTTCCAAAATCGAATCGGTCCAGTTTTTCGGCGTGAGATACAGGTAGGGATAGCTGGAGTTTTCTGTGATGCATGTCACACAGTTCTGAAAAAACCAGTCGCTACCCGATAGCAGTTCTGGTGAGAGCAGAATACAGAGAAATTCGCATTCTCTATGCGCTGTGGAAAAACCATAGTGGAGCTGCCTGCTGTTGACAAAAATGCCGCAGCCTTCATTAAGCGTTACCAGTGTGCCATTTACATTGTAGGTCATGGTGCCCTTTTTGACCACAATCCATTCTAAATCCTTGTGCCAATGGCTGATGCAGGAGTAATCAGGATAAGCGGACAGGAAACTGTATTCCGCATATACAGGAAACAAGGGATTGTTATATGCGACTGTCTCGGAAAAGTCTCGGTTGAATGTCGCGCAGTATTTTGTAGTTTTATTCATGGGAAACCTCCAATTTCATATCAGGGATAGTTCAGCCAAACAGGGTTTGTGAAGGCGTTATCGTATTCAAAAAAAGAAGATTGTTATATAAATAGAGAATATATTGAATGATTTTAACGCATAAATGTGATATTGTCAAATAGATAACAGAAAACAGCTTCATGGGGGCACAATCGTTATTGGAACAGAGTGAAGCAAAAACCAGGAGGAAAACAAAGTGGATAGCGGAATAAAAAAGAACATGACAAACAGTGAGCGCAGGGATGCGGGATTGGCGTATATTTCAGATGACAGTGTCTTTGAGGAGCAGCGTGTGTGCAGGAAAATCTTACAGCGGTTAAATTTTATGGACCGATCAGATTTTGCGGCGATCAGTGAAGTGGTGAAGGAGCTTTTTGGCAAATCGGATGGCGCTTTTGTCAATCCGCCATTTTACTGTGATTATGGGAAGCATATCGAAGTGGGCAAAAATTTTTTTGCGAATTATAATTGCACGCTGCTGGATGTGGCAAAAATCAAGATTGGCGACAACTGCCAGATGGCGCCGAATGTGGCAGTCTACACGGCTGGCCACCCAGTCCACCCAGTCAGCCGCAATTCTGCCTATGAGTACGGCAAGGAAGTGACAATCGGTGACAATGTCTGGCTTGGCGGCAATACTGTAGTCTGCCCTGGTGTACATATTGGGAGCAATGTTGTGATTGGTGCCGGCAGTGTGGTGACAAAGGATATTCCAGACTGGTGCATTGCGGCGGGAAATCCTTGCAAGGTTCTGCGCAGGATTACGGACGAGGATAGAAGAAAGCTGTTTCGTGACGAGGAGATCGACGAGGCGGCATGGAATGATATTGTGGCACGAATGAAATTTTAAGAATTGTTTTGACATAAGATATCAGCGCATTCGGGCTGATATCTTTGTGTATGGCATCTCTTGAAAAGATAGGAATTTCTACACAATTGTGGTTCAAAAAAGGACGGACTGTGTGAAATCGTTCTCACAAAAATATTCAAAAATTTATAGAAATATTGGAGAAAATGACTATTTACAATAGTTATATCCTATTATATGATAAGATCATACATGAAACCGATAACACATATTGATAACAGAGCTCAGAACTTTGTTGTTTCTGACTGCAATGAAAAAGCAGCGTGCCTGATGGAAATTTATGTGGTGTATATCGGCAGGAATCATACAAAAGTTGAACTTATTTAGAAAGGAATGATTTTATGCAGAAGGTAAATATTAGATTTAAGGATGTAGAGCAGGTAAGGCAGTTTGTGAACACAATTGACAAGTTTGATGCGAGTTTTGATCTCGGCTCAGGGAAGAAGATTGTTGATGCAAAATCGATACTTGGCGTGATGGCATTGGATTTATCTGGTCCGCTCTGCCTGAGATATCATTCAGACGATAAGGAAATTGAGGAAAAAATAGCACCATTTGTATGTGTGGAAGCGTAGGAACTATGTAGAAATAATTTAATATAGAAAAATATTATGAAAGAATAAGAGGTGTAGTCATGGGAAAAGAAGACAAGGTTTTTTTGGAGAGACTCGAACGTCATCATGATGAGCTGCGTTGGCTATATATGGAGCTGTATGACAACGACGCCATGTTTGCCGAGCTCAGCGATAATCTGCGGCAGTTTTATCTTGAGAGAAACAAGGAGCTGAAAAAAAGTGATGAGAGCCGGTCCTCCAATCAAGGCTGGTACAAGCGCAATGACATGCTCGGCATGATGTTTTACATAGACAATTTTGCAGGAAATATGAAGGGTGTACAGTCAAAACTGGACTATATAGAACAGTGCAATGTGAACTATATCCACCTGATGCCGTTTCTCGATACGCCTGAGGGACGATCGGATGGTGGGTATGCCGTGTCGGATTTCCGCAAGGTCCAGGAAAAGCTTGGTTCCATGAAGGACTTGGAGAACTTGACAGCTGCCTGTCACAAAAAGGGTATCAATGTCTGCATGGATTTTGTCATGAATCACACCTCGGAGGATCATGAGTGGGCGAAAAAGGCACGTCAGGGAGACGGCGAGTACATGAGCCGCTATTTCTTCTATGATAATGCTTCGATTCCCCAGCAGTATGAAAGGACTGTTCCGCAGGTTTTCCCGACAACTGCACCTGGAAATTTCACATGGCTGCCCGATATAAACCACTATGTAATGACCACCTTTTACCCTTACCAGTGGGATTTGAACTATAAGAACCCAAGAGTTTTTAACGAAATGATGTATAATTTCCTCTATCTGGCCAATCGGGGAATTGACATTATCCGCATTGATGCCGTCCCATATATATGGAAGGAACTGAACACGCCATGCCGCAATCTCAAACAGGTACATACGATTGTACGCATGATGCGCATGATTAGCGAAATCGTCTGTCCAGGTGTATTGCTGCTTGGAGAAGTCGTGATGGAGCCAGAGAAGGTCACACCGTATTTTGGTACGATTGAGAAGCCAGAGTGCCATATGCTCTACAATGTGACCACGATGGCGACCACATGGCATACGGTTGCAACACGTGATGTGAAGCTGTTGAAAAAGCAGCTCGATATTGTAAATGCACTGCCAAAAGAGTATACCTTCTTAAATTATCTGCGCTGTCATGATGACATTGGCTGGGGACTTGATTACGGTACGTTAAGGATGGATGGCATGGAGGAGCGGGCGCACAAGAAATACCTCAATGACTATTTTCAGGGATACGATGGCGGCAGCAACAGCCGCGGCGAACTCTACAATGCCGACCCGGTCACTGGCGATGCGCGCTTCTGCGGAACGACAGCGTCGATGTGCGGCGTGGAGAAGGCAGGATTTGAGGGGGACTCTGCCGCGATGGAGCAGGCGGTACAGATGGATTTGATGCTTCATGCATATATGTTTATGCAGTCGGGAATCCCTGTATTGTACAGTGGGGATGAGATCGGGCAGGTAAATGATTACCTTTACAAAGAGGATGTGAATAAAGCAGCAGATTCGCGCTATATTCATCGCGGAGCGATGAACTGGAAGCTGGCAGAGAATATCAGCGATTTAGATACTGTGGAGGGAAAAATTTTTCAGGGATTAAATAAGCTCGAACACATCCGCAGGACGGAGAAGGTGTTTGTCTCCTACGCGGATGCATGGACCGTGGACACAGGGGATGCGTCTGTATTGTGTATTGGCAGACATATTGAGGGCGAGACAGTGTACGGTATTTTTAACTTTAGTGAATTAGACAAAACCGCGCAGCTTCATGGCGTGGAGGGTGATAGCACAGATTTGATTTCAGGGGAAAAGAAGAAGCTGGATTCTATATCAATTCCGGCGTATGGATATTTTTATCTCAAAAAATAGTCAGCTTACTGCTTTGTGTTATGAAGTGTATTGGAAGGGAATGGTTCTGTAGATGCTGCGTTTTGTCTGGGTATTGTACTGTAAGCCCGGCAAAACACGGTTCTTGATATGGGAAAAGGGGAACTGCGAATGAACATAGCAGATATAGCGAAGATGGCAGGTGTGTCGCGGGCAACGGTATCGCGGTATTTTAACAATGGATATATTTCGGATGAAAAACAGGCCGCAATCCGCAAGGTTGTGGAGGAGACTGGTTACAGGCCCTCCATCCAGGCACAGACACTCAGGACAAAGAAAACGAAAATGGTGGGTGTGATTGTGCCTAAGATCGCGTCGTCCTCCATTGGAAGAATCGTGGAAGGGATGCTTTCCGAGTTTAATAAAAGTGAGTATCGGATGATACTGGCTGTCACTCAGAATGAGCCCAAAAAAGAAGTAGAGTATCTGGATGCATTTAATGACAAGCAGGTCGATGGCGTTATCTTGGTTGCGACCGTATTCACGGCGGCGCACAAGCGCACATTAAAGAGTATGTCTGTTCCTGTCGTGATTGTGGGACAGCATTTATCGGGATACTGTTGTGTGTTCCATGATGACTATCATGCCTGCTACGATCTCACAAAGCTGCTGTTGGAGAAGGGAAGGACAAGTCTGGGGTATATGAGCGCGATGTTACAGGACAAAGCAGCGGGTGAAGCCCGCTACAAAGGTTTCTGTGACGCTGTGTGCGATATGGGGCGTGCAGATCTGGCTGAGAATGTTGTTATCGCTGATTTTACGCTTGCTTCCGGCTATGAGAAGGCAGGGGAAATGCTCGACAAATGCGATGAGCTGGATGGACTGGTCTGTGCGACAGACGCGATGGCGGTCGGGGCGATGCAGTATTTGCGAGAGCATGACATCGCAGTCCCACAGACAATATTGGTAGCGGGACATGGGGATTCAGAAATTACACGCATGACAGTGCCTTCTCTGATCACAGCGCACTATTATTATGAAAAGAGCGGCAGGCTCTCCGTGCGCAGGCTTTTGGACCTGTTGCAGCATGATGAAAGCATGGCGGAGGAAGTGAAGCTGGGATATGAGATTGTGGATTTGAATGGATAAATTTTAAGAACAGGGCAAGATAAACAAGATTTTGTTTATCTTGCTTTTTTGGTGGACACGGGCGTCCAAAGGAACAATGTCAGCAGAATCTGACTCCCGCGCGGGAGTAGGGCAGATTGATTGAGATAAAATATACCTTGACATTAGTATGACAACATGTTATTCTTTAAGCATAACATGTTGTCATACTATGGATAGAAAACAATAGCAAGTAAACGAATAACAATCATAAGGAGGAGAATACTATGCATCAACAAATATCAGACGCCGAGTTGGAAATCATGAAAGTAGTCTGGGCAAACAGCAAATCGCCTACACTCTTTGCTGATCTGACAGACGAATTGGCAGCCAAGGGCAGACCATGGCAGAAAAATACGCTGATTACACTGCTCAACCGTCTTGTAAACAAAGGTTTTCTAAAGGCAAAGAAAATCGGGCGCCGCAATGAGTACACACCCCTTGTATCAGAGGCGGAGTACCAGACTGCACAGACAAAAAATTTTCTGGAGAAGCTATATGAGGGAAGTGCGTCAGGGCTTGTTGCCACGCTCATTTCAGGGGATTTGCTGACAGATGACGAGTATGAGGAGTTAAGACAGCTGTTAGAGCGAAATTGAAAATCATGAGAAAGGAAAGAAAACGATGAATACTTTTTTAGAGGTTTTTATGTCCATGTCTCTTTCCGGCGCGCTGCTAATTCTGGTATTGCTTGCGGGGAAGCGATTTTGGCAGAACAAGCTCAGCAGGCAGTGGCAGTATTATATCTGGATTATCGTGATTTGGCGCCTGTTGGTGCCCTTTGCACCGGAGTTCAATCTAATGGAAACAGCCCGTCAGACTGTCGAATCAATCATGCATTCGAACGCGCCGTCTGCCCGCCCGCAAACATCATGGAATCGTTCAGCAGATATGGACATTGATGCTAGCCGTCTGATGCAGGGGAAGGAACAAACAGGCAGCGCAGTACAATCCATGCCGTCCCAAAAGCCAGCGGGCAGGAAGGCTATGATGCTGAACAAATGGATCGACCGTCTAAAAAACAGTATGCTGCTGTTGTGCCGTCAGTTCTGGTTGATCTGGCTTATTGCAGTGTCAGGGCTGCTAATACGAAAAATAACAATGTATCAAAGCTTTGTGCGCTATATCAAAGCTGGAAATATTCCTGTAGCTGACACTGAAATGTTGGACAGATTTTCGGCTGTGGCAAAACAGGCAGGGATCAAAGGAACCATAGAGCTGTGTGTGAACTCGCAGGTCGCATCTCCGATGTTGATGGGATTTTTTCGTCCCTGCGTTATCCTGCCAAGTACAGATCTGTCCGAGACGGCATTTTATTATATTGTCCTGCATGAGCTGACGCACTGTAAGCGGCTTGATATCCTTTACAAATGGCTGGTACAAATTACTGTCTGCCTGCACTGGTTCAATCCCATGGTATATTTGATGCGGCGGGAGCTTGCCAAGGCGTGTGAGTTTTCGTGTGATGCGGCAGTTCTTGCAAGGGTGGGTGATATCCATGCGCCGAAATACGGAAAAACACTGCTTGACGCCATGGCGGCAGTTCGAAAATACAAGGAAGCCTTTGGCGCTGTCACATTGAGTCAAAATAAACAATTATTAAAAGAAAGGTTGTGTGCAGTTATGAAATATCAGAAAAAATCAAAGGAAGCTAGGCTGTTGACGGGGGCTTTGACATTGGGTATTGTTTTGGGCACCGCTTTGGTAGGCGTGTATCCTGCCGCTGCCGCAGAGTCTGATCAGAACCTGCGACAAAGTTCTGGCGGCAATTACATTCTACAGAGTGGCGAACCACAGACAAGCAGCTTTGACAAGGAGGCACAAGACGCTTTTGCTGCGCAGATAGATCAGTACTACGAGGAGGGAAATCTGCCGCTGTTTCAGATTGCCTTCTCGCGGCTGGACGAGAGGGCAAAAAGCGCATGGATTGAGCGTATTTATACAGATGGGCAAATATCGTTTCTGGGACTTGTTGTGAATCAGTTACCAGTTGACAGTGCCGAAGTGCAGCACTGCGCAGAAAGAGCATATGCAGACCGCTCTGTAGTCCTTTTTTCCATTGCGGCAAAACGTATGAGTGAGAAGACCTTGAAGGGATGGCTGGACAGGACACTGGCAGATGAGCAGTTTGTATTTCAGTCTGTGCTGTTTGGGCTGCTGGACGATGACAGGCTGGACGCATTGGAGGAGGAACTTGACCGGAAGTTTACGAAGAAACAGATGCAGGAGTATCTGGAACATGACATTCAAGGCGATGGAGAGAAGACATTTTATTATGAATCGCAGCTCGTGCATATCTTTCTCGACATCAGGAAGGAAGGCTCATTTTATTTCTTACAGGTTAACCCGCAGGGCACTGTCAATGTCAAAGTCACTCGCGACGAAAACGGCGCGATCAAGAGCGTTGGTTATATGACCGAGGCAGAGGTGGAAGAGCTTTTTGGCGACATGGAAGATGAAACGTGTATTGGTGAGATGGGAGGTGCAGATGAGGGTGTAGTGGACGAAACAAAGTATGGCATTCCGCAGATAATTGCAGTCAATGAACAGTACATAGATGCAGGAGAAAAACTCTGGTTTGGAGATTATGAATTGCATAGCGGGGATAGACTCCGATATGATATTGAGGTGGAGACTGGAGATGCTATCGCAGTCGGATTTATCAGCAATGACAAGGGCAGTTCTCCAAACGTCTTTTATCATTCCGCGCTGGTGCATCGCACAGATGGTGTGCTGGAGTGCACTGAGGAGTTTATCCGCGGTGAAGCTGCAAAAGATGGAAACTATAAGCTGTGTATCTATGCACCTGAGGGGGCTTTGGGAAATGTGAAGGGCAGTGTCTCGATTATACATGCTCAGTAGTTGAGGAGATGCATGTTGGGGGACTGTTTCTTCTGAGCGACATTCGCCTATCTCGATATCATGTGCAGATACTTTTTCCTGAATCCGTGTTATCACCTTCGCCACTTTTTTCTTTGGGAAAGGCACTTAATAGCGACGCAGTTCATACAATAGAATAAATGAGTCCTGGGGGCATTTCTTGAAGACCTTTGAGCAACCTTTATCAGCCAAGGAGGAGACCGAGTACTTGGAAATAATGAACGGCGAGGATTTGGAAGCAGCCCATAGGGCAAGGCAGATTCTAATTGAGAGAAATCTGCGCCTAGTGGCGCATGTGTCCAAGAAGTACATGGGATGCGGGGAGGAGATGGAAGACTTGATCTCCATAGGCACCATAGGACTGATCAAGGCAGTAAACACCTTCAAGGCGGAGAAGGGCAGCAGGCTTGCGACCTACGCTGCAAAGTGTATTGATAATGAGCTGTTGATGATGTTTCGGGCGAGGAAGAAAGTCACGCGCGAGGTATCGCTGTATGAACCGATTGGAAAAGACAAGGAAGGAAATGAGATTAACCTTATTGATGTCTGTGAACAGGAACAGCGCGATATCGTGGAGGACATGGACATGGCAGCGAAGATTGACTGCCTGTCACACTTGATGGAAGAAAAACTGGATGAAAGAGAGCGCGAAATAATAAAAATGCGTTATGGCATCCTTGGAACAAGCTTCACAGGAGAGGAGATGACACAGCGCGATATTGGAAAACGATTAGGGATTTCCAGAAGCTATGTGTCTCGTATTGAGAAGAAAGCACTTGGCAAGCTCAAAGCAGGGCTGAAAGAGGAAAAACTGTGTTAATTTTTACATTTGGCGTGTTAATTTTTACATTTGCGTTGTAATCATATATTCGCTGTGTTATATAAAGTACTGTCACACAATAAATACCAAGGAGTAATAAGTGATGTATAGCAGAGTGATCACAGGTGCCGTCAGCGGCATTGACAGTATTCTTGCAACAGTCGAGGTGGATGCGTCAAAAGGTATGCCTGGCTTTGAAATGGTAGGGCAGCTCAGCAATGAAGTGCGGGAGGCAAAGGAACGTGTCAGAGTAGCGCTCAAAAACGCTTCTGTGGAGATACCGCCGATGCGTATCACTGTCAGTATATCGCCGGCAGAGATGCGCAAAGAGAGTGCTTCCTATGATTTGCCGATTGCAGTTGGCATTCTTGTATCGCTGGGGCTGATACCACGCGAGGGAATACGGGACACATTGATACTGGGAGAGTTGGGACTGGATGGGGAAGTCCATTCTGTCCGAGGCGTGCTGCCGATCGTACAGAAGGCGAAACAGGAGCGAGTTAGACGCTGCATTCTGCCGCTGGCAAACGTGCGGGAAGGCGCAGTCATCGGCGGAATTGACATTATCGGGGTGGGGAATCTTTCAGACACAATCGCATATCTGAGGGAGGTTGAGGAGCGCAAGGCACAAAAGATAGCGCCCGCAGAGCGCACCTTGATAACACATCTCGATGAGATGGATATGGATGTGGACTTTGCGGAGATTAATGGTCAGGAGGCAGTAAAACGTGCAGTGGAAGTGGCAGCGGCAGGTTTTCACCATATTTTGATGATTGGACCGCCCGGTTCAGGCAAGACCATGATCGCAAAGCGAATTCCTGCCATATTACCCGATTTGTCCATGGAGGAAAGTCTGGAAGTCTCTACGATATACAGTGTGGCAGGGCAGCTGGATGACAAAAGGGCGCTGATAACAAGACGTCCCTTTCTTGATCCGCATCATACCATTTCAGAGCAGGCGCTTGCAGGCGGTGGGCGGATACCCAAACCAGGAGTGATCTCATTGGCTCATCGGGGAATTCTCTTTATGGACGAGCTTCCAGAGTTTCGCCGCAACACGTTAGAGATCCTTCGACAGCCCCTTGAGGATAAGCGTATCCATATTGCCAGAACTTATGGAAGTTTTATTTATCCAGCGGATTTTATGCTTGTGGCAGCGATGAACCCATGTCCGTGCGGTTATTATCCTGACAGAAGCCGCTGTAATTGTTCAGATGCAGAAATTAAAAAATATCTGTCGAAGATATCAGGACCCATATTAGACAGGATTGATGTGGTGGCAGAGGCGCCGAGGGTCGATATCCATCAACTCTCTGCCACCATGCAAAATGAGTGCAGTGCAGATATCAAAGCACGTGTCATGGAGGCGAGAGAGAGACAGAAATACCGATATAAAAACACAACCTACCGCTTTAATGCGGAGATTGGTTCGGGCGATATCAGGACATACTGTAAGCTTGGCACAGGAGAACAGAAAATGATGGAGGAAGTATTTACCATGATGAATTTGTCAGCCCGCGCATATCATAAAGTAATAAAGGTGGCAAGAACAATAGCAGATTTGGAAGGCAAGGACGATATCTGTACGGAACATATCAGTGAGGCGGTCTGCTATCGAAGGAATGATAAAGATTATTGGGGGTAAGGACACGATTTATAAGACTGTTATAAATAATGAAGTATCCGCACAGAAAGTATATGCATGTTGGCTGGATACAATCTACTGGATATCAAGCCGGACAAAGTACAGGCTCCTAGATGTCGCTGGAAGCACACAAGGTATCTATCAAATGGCACAGGAGCAAGTGGAGGCTGTCATGGGGAAGCGGGGATGTGAGCGGTTTGTACAGCACAGGGAGCACTATAAGCCGAGCCGGGTGTGGAATTATCTGGCACAGAGCGGCATTTCCTATACGTACTGTCAGGAACCCGATTTTCCACAAAAATTAGCCAGAATACCGGACCCGCCCTTTGGAATTTTTTATAAAGGAGAACTTCCAAAAGAAAATGTGCCTGCCGTAGCGATGATCGGGGCGAGAAAATGCAGCACATATGGGAGATGTATGGCAGAACAGTTTGCAGCAGCGTTTGCAGCGCACGAAGTGAACATTATAAGCGGTATGGCAATGGGGATTGACGGAATCAGCCAGGCTGCCGCGCTAAAGGCAGGCGGCAGGTCATATGCTGTCTTGGGGTGCGGCGTGGATATTGTGTATCCGAGAACAAACGAGACACTCTATCAACAGCTTGCCGCGCAGGGTGGTCTGTTGTCGGAGTATCCGCCGCAGATGGCACCTCGTTCCAGCATGTTTCCGCCGCGGAACAGGCTGATCAGCGCGCTGTCGGATGTGGTGCTTGTCGTGGAGGCGTGCGAGAAGAGTGGAACGCTGATCACCGTGGATATGGCATTGGAACAAGGCAGAGAAGTCTACGCCATACCAGGCAGGTGTACAGACAGTCTCAGCATGGGATGTAACCGACTGCTGCGTCAGGGAGCTGTGGTTGCGTCTGCACCGGAGGATATCATTGAGGACATGGGCTGGGGGCAGTGCCATACCAGAAAGTATTCAGGTAAAACATCATCAATAAGATTATTAGAGACGCTTTCCCCCACATCACAGGAAGTTTATGCTGTGCTGGATGTACTGCCCGCCTCGCAGGATGGGATTGTCACAAAGCTCAGGGAGAAGAATAGTACCTGTACGATACCGCAGATTTATCAGGGGCTTGTGGAGTTGGAACTCAAAGGACTTGTGATGAGTCAGAATGGGCAGTACAGAATTATAAATGCCATAGTATGAAAAATATTTGGCAGATTTACAAAAAATTTACTTGCCACCGTTTCAAAATTGGGTTATAGTGATGAACGTAAGTCAATCAATACAAAAAGTGGTCAAGGGGTAAGGTATGGCAAAGTATTTAGTAATCGTGGAGTCGCCTGCGAAGGTGAAGACTATCAAAAAATTTCTGGGGGCAAACTACGAAGTGATGGCGAGCAATGGTCATGTGCGTGACATGCCCAAAAGTCAGTTGGGCTTTGATGCGGAGAATGATTATGAACCCAAATATATAACAATCCGGGGAAAGGGAGATATCCTTGCTAAGCTGCGCAAGGAAGTGAAAAAGGCAGATAAAATCTACCTCGCAACGGACCCTGACCGCGAGGGAGAAGCGATTTCGTGGCATTTGTATATCGCTTTGAAGCTGGAAGACAAAAAGGTATACCGCATTACCTTTAATGAAATTACCAAAAATGCAGTGAAGGAGTCCTTCAAAAACCCAAGAGAGATTGACATGAGTTTGGTGGATGCGCAGCAGGCGAGGAGAATGCTTGACAGGATGGTGGGATACCGCATCTCGCCGCTCTTGTGGGCAAAGATCAAGAGAGGGCTCAGCGCAGGAAGAGTGCAGTCCGTCGCACTGCGCATTATCTGCGACAGAGAGGATGAGATCAACGCGTTTATTCCAGAGGAGTACTGGACGCTGGATGCAGCACTCAAAATCAAAGGGGAGAAAAAGCCGCTGATGGCAAAGTATCATGGCATCGGTGACAAAAAGGCGGAAATTTCCTCCAAGGCAGAGATGGACAAAATCCTAAAAGAGCTTGAAAACGCACAGTTTGCGGTGACAGATATCAAGAAGGGAGAGCGCGTCAAGAAGGCGCCGCTGCCGTTTATCACGTCCACACTCCAGCAGGAGGCAAGCAAGGCGCTGAATTTCTCGACACAAAAGACCATGCGTCTCGCGCAGCAGCTCTACGAGGGCGTGGAGCTTAAGGGGCAGGGGACGGTCGGTCTTATTACCTATTTAAGAACGGACTCCACCAGAGTTTCCGACGAGGCGGTGACAGCGTCCAAGGACTATATCACAAAAAACTACGGCGAGGAGTATGCGGCAGAAATCGTTGCGGCAAAGAAAAAAGATCAGAAAATACAAGATGCGCATGAGGCAATCCGTCCAACAGATATCAGCAATACACCGGCAAACCTCAAGGAATCGTTAAGCCGGGATCAGTTCAGGCTGTACCAGCTTATATGGAAGCGGTTTGCGGCAAGCCGTATGACGCCGGCGAAGTATGAGACGACCTCCGTGAAGATTGAAGCCAACGGACACCGCTTTACAGTGTCCGCATCAAAGCTGCGTTTTGATGGATTTATGAGCGTCTATAAGGAGGCGGATGAGGAGAAGGCAGAGTCCAATACGCTGGTCAAAGATATCACAGAGGATACAGTGCTGACACTCGAATCCTTCGATCCAAAGCAGCACTTTACCCAGCCGCCCGCACACTATACGGAAGCATCTTTGGTCAGGGCGTTAGAGGAGCTTGGTATCGGACGTCCCAGTACCTATGCGCCGACGATCACGACAATTCTTGCAAGGCGGTATGTGGTCAAGGAGGATAAAAACCTCTATGTATCTGAGCTTGGCGAGGTCGTCAACAGTATGATGAAGGATGCGTTTTCCTCGATTGTGGATGTGAACTTTACAGCAAATCTTGAGGCGCTGCTCGACAAGGTGGAGGATGGCGCGATGAACTGGAAAACTGTCGTGGCAAACTTCTATCCAGATCTCGACGAGGCGGTGCAGAAGGCGGAGAAAGAGCTTGACGAGGTAGAGATTGCGGATGAAGTATCAGACGAACTATGTGATGTTTGCGGGAGAAATATGGTCATCAAGTATGGACCGCATGGTAAATTCCTTGCCTGTCCAGGATTTCCCGACTGCCGCAACACAAAGCCTTATTTTGAGAAGATCGGCGTGACTTGCCCGAAATGCGGCAAGGAGGTTGTGATCAGAAAGACCAAAAAGGGCAGAAAATATTATGGCTGCGAGGCGATACCAGAGTGTGATTTCATGGTGTGGCAGAAGCCTTCTAAAGAGAAGTGTGAGCGGTGTGGAGGCATTATGCTCATCAAAGGAAACAAGCTTGTCTGTGCGGATGAGCAGTGTGGTTTTGTGAAAAAAATAGAGAATGAGCAGAAGGCAAATTGAGTTGACTGAAAATTTTGTGGCAAGGATTCAAATGCACTGAATTATAGTTCATTGATAATAAATTGGTGAAATTGTAAAGTATTCTTGAATTATTGAACGGAACTATTGAAAAATAAATTTTCCTGTGATAAACTCTCTATTAGATAAATGGATTCTGTGCGGAAAGTCGAAGAACAGAAGGACATGGAGGTTTACTATGGGTAGCGTACAACTGTTGGACAAAACAAGAAAAATCGGAAAACTTTTACACAATAATAATTCCAGTAAAGTAGTTTTCAGTGATATCTGCAAGGTAATCCGGGATATTGTGAACTCAAATGTGTTAGTGATCAGCAAGAAGGGCAAGGTTTTAGGTGTAGGAAACTGTGAGGGTGTGGACGAGTTAAAGGAGCTTGTCGAGGAGGATGTCGGAGGATTCATCGATCCCATGTTGAATGAACGGCTTCTCGGTGTGCTTTCTACCAAAGAAAATGTGAACCTTGCAACACTTGGTTTCGAGAGCCCAGACATACGGAAATATCAGGCAGTCATCACGCCAATCGAGATTGCGGGAGAGCGTCTGGGAACATTATTTATTTATAAATGCAATGAACAGTATGATATTGATGATATTATTTTGTGCGAGTATGGTGTGACGGTGGTCGGACTTGAGATGCTTCGCGCGGTGAGTGAGGAGAATGCAGAGGAGAGCCGCAAGATTGCGGTGGTGAAGTCCGCGATTTCCACACTGTCCTTCTCTGAAATGGAAGCGATCACACACATTTTTGATGAGTTGAATGGTACAGAGGGAATCCTTGTCGCCAGCAAAATTGCAGATCGAGTGGGGATTACGCGCAGTGTGATTGTCAATGCATTGCGCAAATTTGAGAGTGCAGGTGTGATCGAGTCGCGTTCGTCGGGCATGAAGGGGACTTATATTAAGGTTTTGAATGATGTGGTGTTCGAGGAAGTGGATGCGCTCAAACGGCAGCTCAACAAATAAATTGGTCAAACAATATATAAAATACAAAAAAAATAAACAAAAGACTTATCTTGAAAAAGATAGGTCTTTTTTGTGCTTTAGGGAGACAAAACCTTGAATTTACATAATGAGCTGACGTAAATTCACATAATATTACAAAATAATGAAAAAAATACTTGAAATATTCTGAAAATAAACTATAATAGAGTAAGAAAGGTAATATATTATGTAAATTCATTATGGCAATAATGAGCGGCATAAGGCTAGATATTGAAAAAGAGAAGGAGGAGTATGAATGTTAAATAATTCAGGTGTATTTGATTACATTAATGCGCTGGGAACTTCATTAGATGCAACTGCGGTAAGAAATAACATTATCAATAATAATATTGCAAATGTGAATACCCCCAACTATAAGCGGAAGGACATTCGCTTTGAGACAGAGTTAAAACATGCTTTTGCCAGAGCAGGTGAAGAAACCGTGGATGCGAGAGTAAAGAACCTTGATCTGAATGCGCTCGACCCACAGATTTATACCGATTATGAGGAGCTTTCTTACCGGTATGACGGCAATAATGTGAGTATTCAGAATGAGCTGGGCATTCTTGCAAAGAACCAGACAAAGTATAACGGATTACAGGAGCTTGTGAATCAGAACTTTAAGCAGCTCATGTCCGTCATGAAATAGGAGGGTGAGTGATGGGAATTTTTGATTCGTTTGATATCAGCGCCTCGGGTATGTCCGCAGAGCAGTATCGCATGGATATCATTTCACAGAATATGGCAAATGCACATACGACAAGAACAGCGGATGGTACACCGTATGTCAGAAAGGTAGTTACCTTCCAGGAAAAGACAGATACAAAGGATAGAAATTTCAAACATATGCTTGATACGGCATTCAGCAATCTGAGCGGCAGACCGCTTGGCAGCACCAATTCAGCGAGACTTTCAAGTCCGGGCTCGGGCGTCAAGATCGGCGGACTGTACGAGGATACTTGGACAGAGGAAGTGATGGCGTATGATCCAGAACATCCAGATGCAGATGAAAACGGCTATGTTCATTATCCAAACGTCAACGTCATCACAGAGATGACAAACATGATTGATGCGAGCCGCGGCTACGAGGCAAATCAAGCAGCGTTTGAGGCGACGAAGGCAATGGCAAACAAAGGTTTGGAAATGAATTTCTAGGAATATATTGGGGAGTTTAGGGGGAGAAACAAATGACCATAACATCGGCAAATGACATTAATAGACTGTATAATGTAAATTCAGACGCAGTCAGAAACACTCTGTACAGCGCAGCGACAGACACAGAAGAACAGAAAAGCGATAACCTGTTCGGTTCCATTCTCGATGCAGCAGTGAACAATATTAATGACACAAATGATCTGCTCTCAAAACAGGAGAACGAGGAACTGAAATGGATGATGGGCATCTCAGAAAATACACATGACCTTACGATTGCAGTAGGTAAAGCACAGACAGCGCTCAACTACACAGTCGCAGTCAGGGATAAGCTCCTTGAAGCATATAAGGAAATTATGCAGATGCAGATTTAATAAACTGGCGGAAAAGAGTAAAGGATTACACTGGGGAAGATTTGGGAGAAGGAGATACTTGATATGGTTGACAAGGTAATGGATTTTGGGAAAAAGCTATTAGAGCGGATTAAAGAGTGGTGGAATAAGTTTCAGCCAAAGCAGAAGACACTGATTATTGGGATTGCAGTTGTGATTCTGCTCGCCATCGCAATACTGGTGGCGGTACTTACAAAGAAGCAGTATGTGAAGGATTTTGTTGTGTGTGAGTCCACCAAGGAAGCAGCTTCTGTCAAGGAATTGCTCGACGGACAGGGAATCATATACGATATATCATCAGACGGACTTCGTTTTGATGTATTGGAATCACAGCAGTCAGATGCAAATCTACTGCTTGGCGCAAACAACATTCCGACGGCGGCATACACAATTGATGACGTGCTGAACGGAAGCTTTTCTACAACAGAGGCGGATAAGCAGAAGCGCTACAAACTCTATCTGGAGACTCAGATTGAGGAGGATATCAAGAACATGAAGGCAGTCAAGACAGCTTCATGTCAGTTGACAATTCCAGATGACAATGGCACGCTTATCGCACAGAACCTTGAAACCTATGCAAGTATTTTCGTTGAACTTGAAGATGGTGCAGGCTTTACAGAAGAAAACGCGGCGGCGATCGCAAGAATGGTAGCGACAGGACTTGGAAACGCGACGACAGACAATGTGGCAATCACAGACACAAACGGAAAGACATGGTTCCCGGTTGAGCAGACATACTCCACGATTGAGAAGGCTGACAATATGATGATGCTCAAGCAGGAGGCGGAGAGCCTGATCAAAAACGAAGTGAGACAGGTACTTTTTGGCACAAATCAGTTTAACCAGATTGAGGTTGCAACCAATGCGGCGATGGATTTCTCACAGAAGAAGATCACGCGGCACAATTATTCAACACCCGATGCAAACCATGATCAGGGACTGCTCGCAAGCGAGGAGGTATACCAGTCCAATGCAAGCGACGGCGTGGGCGGCGTACCTGGTACAGATTCGAATTCTGAGACAGACATGATGATCAGCGAGCAGGAGGGCACAAATAGCAGCAGCTATGAGAGAAAGAGCAAATATCTTCCAAACGAGGAAATTATCGAGGAGATCGGCGCGACAGGAACAGTTGTGTACAATGACAGTACCGTGTCCGTGGCAGCAGTCAGATACAAAGTTGTGCGCGAGGAGGATGTAAGACTCCAAGGACTGCTTGATGGAATTTCTTGGGAAGAGTATAAACTTGCAAACAATGAGAAGACCAAGCTAGAAGTCGATGAAGATCTTGTAAGCATGGTAGCGAATGCTACAGGTATTCCGGCAAAGAATGTAAGCTTTGTGGCATATGAGGAAGTTCAGTTTATCGACGAGATGAAGGAAGCTGTCGTAGTGAAGGATATCGTACAGATTGTTCTGATTATCATTATCCTCACACTGCTGGCATTCGTCGTAATCATGAGCCTGAGGACCAAGAGAGAGGTCGAGGAAGAAGAAGAACTGGCAGTGGAAGATTTACTGCAATCCACTGTAGAGGAGCTTGAGGGCATCGAGACAGAGCAGAAGTCCGAAGCTAGAAAACTGATAGAAAACTTTGTCGAGGAAAATCCAGAAGCAGTGGCTACGCTTTTACGAAATTGGCTTGATGAGGATTGGGGGTAACTTTTAATGGCTAGTAATGAGGAGTTAAAGGGAATACAGAAGGCGGCAATCTTATTGATTGCCCTCGGACCTGAGAAATCTTCCCTGATATTTAAACATTTAAAGGAAGAGGAAATCGAGGACCTGACACTTGAAATTGCAAATACCAAAAGCGTTACACCACAGGTAAAAGAAAAAGTCATTAACGAGTTTTATGAGGTTTGTCTGGCGCAGCAGTATATCGCGGAGGGCGGTATTGGTTATGCCAAGGAGCTTTTGGAGAAGGCACTCGGAACAGACAAGGCGATGGATGTCATTGGAAAGCTGACTGCATCCTTGCAGGTTAAGCCGTTTGAGTTTGTCAAGAAAACTGATGCGTCACAGCTTTTGAACTTTATACAGGATGAGCATCCGCAGACGATCGCCCTCATTCTCTCTTACCTGTCAGCAGGACAGGCGGCGACGATCCTCGGTGCGCTCGTGCCTGAGAAGCAGGCAGAGGTTGCGAGACGTATCGCGACGATGGATAGAACAAGCCCCGATGTCATCAAGGAAGTAGAGCGCGTGCTAGAGTCGAAGCTGTCATCGCTTGTAAACCAGGATTACACGATTATCGGCGGTGTGGACGCAGTGGTAGAGATCCTGAACACAGTAGACAGAGGAACAGAGAAGCATATCATGGAAACGCTCGAAGTGGAAGAACCAGAGCTTGCAGACGAGATCAGAAAGAAGATGTTCGTATTCGAGGATATCTTGTTGCTCGACGACCGTGCAATCCAGCGTGTGCTCAGAGATGTTGACAACAACGACCTTGCCATCGCATGTAAGGGCTCGACAGAGGAAGTACAGAATGCAATCTTTAGCAATATGTCTAAGCGTCTTGCTGAGATGATCCGAGAGGATATGGAGTTTATGGGACCTGTCAGAATGAAAGACGTGGAGGAAGCACAGCAGAAGATTGTAAATATTATCAGAAAGCTTGAGGATTCTGCTGAGATCGTTATTTCAAGAGGCGGAGGTGACGAGATTGTTGTCTAATGGCGGCGGCATATTGAAATCAGGCTGGGTTGTAGTGGACCCAGCCAACACAAGGATTATAGACACCAATGCAAGAGCGGAGGCAAGACTCAGGGAAATGGCAGTGGAGCTTGCCAGAGAATGCGGTGAAGAGCCTGATTTCGCTGATGGATTCACACAGGGAATCAGCGCCGTGGAGGTGTCACAGTTGATTCGTGAAGGCGAGGAGACAATCGTCGGAGAAAATCAGGGCTTTGACGGGGAGGCAGCCTTTGAGGACAACAGTTTCGCACAGCAGTCTGGTCCGATCCAGGAAGAGCTGATTGCGGATGCACAGGCTCAGATCGAACAGATGCGGGAGGAAGCGCTGACAGAGATTGAGCAGATGAAAGTCCAGATCCTTGAGGATGCACGGAATCAGGGTTATCAGGAGGGCTTTGAGCAAGGTCAGAATGATGGTTTTGCACAGGGACATCAAGATGGGCTCAACAGTGTGTCCGAGGAGCGCAGACAAGTACATACAGAGGCAGAACAGAGAATGGCAGCGCTCGAGGAGGAGTACCAGCAGAAGATCAAAGAGCTGGAGCCGGCATTTATCAGTACGCTGACTGGCATTTATGAGCATATTTTTCATGTCAACCTCAAAAATTCAAGGGAACTGATCGTCTATCTAATCCAGAATACTATGAGAAATATTGAGACAGGCAGCACCTATCTGATTCATGTGTCGAAAGAGGATTATCCTTTTGCAAGTATGCAGAAAAGGGAGCTGATCAAGGGGACGAACATTGCAATCGAAAACGTAGAACTTCTCGAAGATGTCACACTCGGCAAAAATGAGTGTATGATAGAAACAGGGAACGGCGTGTTTGACTGTAGTCTAGGAACGCAGTTAGAGGCGCTGAACGAGGAATTAAGGCTTTTGTCCTACGAGCCATAAAAGGGGTTGGAACATGGAAAGTTGTATTTCCTTTGACAAATATAAGACAGTATTGAATAAGAGCTTTTTTAAGAAGCTTGGCAAGGTGGAAAATGTAGTAGGGCTCACAATCGAGTCCTCAGGACCCGATGCAAAGCTCGGCGATATGTGCAAGATTTACACAGATGCGGAGAAGCAGCATGGGATTCTGGCAGAGGTTGTTGGATTTAAGGATAAAAAGACACTGCTGATGCCCTATGAGGATACGGAGGGAATCGGTCTGGGCTGTATTGTTGAGAACATGAACTATCCGCTGAGTGTGTCGGTGGGCGACAGCCTGCTGGGAAAAACGCTGGACGGGTTAGGCAGATGTATCGACGGCTATGTGCCCGACCCGACGACCGTCAAGCGCTATCCGCTCGAGGCGATGCCGCCCGACCCGATGAGTAGAACGATTATCAGTGATGTGCTGCCGCTTGGGGTGAAGGCAGTCGATGGGCTGATCACGGTTGGAAAGGGACAGCGTATTGGTATTTTTGCAGGGTCTGGTGTAGGAAAATCAACTCTTATGGGTATGTTTGCGAGAAATACAAAGGCAGACATCAATGTGATCGCACTGATTGGAGAGCGCGGCCGTGAGGTGAGAGAATTTATCGAGCGGGATTTGGGCGAGGAAGGTATGCGCCGCTCAATTGTCGTGGTAGCGACTTCGGACAGACCTGCGCTTGAGCGAAACAAGGCGGCAAAGACGGCGACCGCGATCGCAGAGTACTTTAGAGATCAGGGCAAGGATGTGCTCCTGATGATGGACTCGCTCACGCGATTCTCGATGGCGCAGCGTGAAATCGGTCTGGCGACAGGAGAACCACCTGTTACGAGAGGATACCCGCCCAGCGTGTACTCGGAGATGCCCAAGCTTCTTGAGCGTGCAGGCTGTTCCGAGAACGGTTCGATCACAGGTCTGTATACCGTTCTGGTAGAAGGTGAGGATTTCAATGAACCGATCACAGATACGGCGAGAAGTATTCTGGACGGACATATCATGCTGACAAGAAAGCTTGCCAACAGAAACCATTATCCAGCAGTGGATGTGCTGCAAAGCATCTCGAGATGTATGTCGATGATCGCATCGCGAGAGCACAAGGCGGCGGCCGGAAAACTGAAGAACATTATGGCTACATACAACGAGGCAGAAGATCTGATCAATATCGGAGCGTACAAGAGAGGAAGCAATCCGAATATTGACCGGGCGATCAACAAGATTGACGAGGTCAATCAATATTTACTGCAAGATACAGATGCGAAATTCACGTTTGAGGAATCAGTGGAGCAATTAGAGGCAATGTTTCAGGAGTAGCAGTTTTATGTAAAAGGGTGGTAAGCGTATGGCAGTTTTTCGATATAAAATGCAGGGGATTCTTGATATCAAAGAAAAGCTTGAGGATAAGGCAAAGCAGGAGTTTGCCGAGGCGAACATGCGGCTGGATGCAGAAAAAAGGAAGCTGGATGAATTTCATGCAAGAAAGCTTTATTATATGCAGGAGGGTGTAAAGCTTCGCACAGAGCTGATCGATGTGCGGAAAATCCGTGAGAACAAGATGGCAGTCCTCAAAATGGACGAATACATCGCAGATCAGATGAGAGAGGTAGCGCGCGCCGCAAAGGTGGTGGAGAAGGCAAGAGCAGCATTACAGGAGCTGATGCAGGAGCGCAAAGCGCATGAGAAACTCAAGGAGAATGCGTTTGAGGAGTTTATGAAGGATGAACTGGCAGCAGAGAGCAAGGAGATCGACCAGCTTACCTCATATACATACGGACAGAAATTGATGGAAGAACAAAGTGTGAGAAATTAGGGAAAGGCATGGTTAGAGCAATATGGCACGTAAGGACGAAAATTTAAGCCCCGACGCACCGGAGATGCAGTTAAAACAACTAAGGGAAAGCCAAAAAGCGTTTAAAAAGGAGCAGAAAAATCAAAAGAAAGAAGCCAGAAAACGCGCGAAGGAGCTGGAAAACCAGGAGCGGGAATTAGATGAACAGATAGATGGAACCAATGCTTCTGTGGTGGTAGTCACATTATTTATCATAGTGATATGGCTTGGAATCTTATGTCTGCTGGTCAAGATGGACGTTGGCGGCTTTGGTTCCAATGTACTGACACCGATGCTAAAGGATGTACCTGTGATCAACATGATTCTTCCCACAGACAATGGCACAGAGTCAACGAGGGAGAAAGCTTATGGCGGATACAGCAGTATCAAGGATGCAGTGGACTATGCAAATGAGGTAGAGAAAAAGTTAGAGCAGGCTCAGAGTACCAACACATCATATTCAGAGCAGATTGAAGCGCTCAAAGCAGAGGTACAGCGTCTGCAGACTTTTGAGAAAAACCAGGTAGAGTTCCAGCGCATCAAGGAACAGTTCTACGAGGAAGTTGTCTATGCAGACAATGGACCGGGCGCAGAAGAGTACCGTGCGTATTATGAGGAGATGGACCCCACAACGGCGGAGGCATTATACAAACAGGTGATCCAGGAGGAAGCTGTCAACAATAAAATGAAAGACTATGTGGCGACGTACAGTAATATGGATGCGAAGAAGGCAGCAGGCATACTGGGCGCCATGACAGACAATCTTGATCTGGCAGCAGAGATCCTCTCCAACCTTCCAGCGACGACAAGGGGCGCGATCATGGGGGAGATGGATGCGGCAGTAGCGGCAAGGATTACCAGAATTATGAATCCAGGAAATTAAAATAATGACTAAAGTTTTCTGACAATTTACCGATATATGTTATGAGATTATGTAACTATATAAATATTGTACATAATTGAAGCACTTTGAAAATTTAAGAGAGGAGGAAAGAAAGAGAATGACAACAGCGGAAACAACCGTAAAAAATGCGTTTTTCAACAGTAAACCTGAATCGAAAACGCCAAATCCACGGAAAGCGGATGATCAATCAAAAGTGCAAAGTTTTGGCGATGTGCTGGGAAAGACAGCACAAAAGTTCGAAGCGCCTAAGCAGACGACGGCGCAGGCGATCACAAGCAGCGAAAAAACTCAGACACAGCAGCCTGACAAGAAGAATTTTGATGAATCTAAGAACACCAATGTTGTGAAGGACACGTCTGAGCAGGACACATCTGTGAAGGACACTACTTCTGAAACAGTGGACACATCCACAGAACCTGTGGAAACAGTGACCGAGGAGATCACAGATACAGCGCAGACTACAGAGCCGATGGAGGAAGCGTCTGTGGACGAGATGACCATCGATGAGATCGCAAATGCGCTAGAGCAGATTATTGGGCAGATCAAAGAAATTCTGGGCATTACTGATGAGGAATTAATGAGTGGTATGGAGGCATTGGGAATGCAGCCATATGACCTGTTGAATCTGGACAATATGGCACAGCTAGTGACAGCCATATCAGGTGAAGATTCTGCACTCAGTCTGATTGCAGACGAAGGGCTTTATACCATGTTGCAGGATGTCACCAAAATGGTGGGGACACAGGTAGAGAATTTGCTTGAGAACACCGGACTGACCAGTGAGGAACTTGATGCTGTATTGCAGAAGTTACAGGAAATGCAGAGTCAGAACCTTGAGAATCAGGTGCAGGAGGCAGAAGTACTTCCGGTGGATGATCAGAATGCTTTTGTTGCGACAGCGGCAGATGACGGGCAGGAAGTCCAGGAACCAGTGGTTATCATACAGGACAATACCAAATCAGATGATAAGACCGTCCAGCAAAATGATACACAGCCAGAAAGCCAACAGGATCAAACAGTGGAAGCTGCGAATCAGCAGACACAAAATACCGGCCGCGAATCGAGAGAAGGCGACGGTAAGGAGCCGAAAGAGTTTGGACAGCAAGGCACAGCACAGAACTTCCAGAACAACCTGAATGAAATTACGAACACAGCAGCCGCAGAGGGCGTTGAGAAGTTTACTTCGGAGAACACAGAGAACATTATGCGGCAGATCGCTGATATGGTCAAGATTGTCAAAAATGAAAACTTGACAGAGATGGAGCTGCAACTGCATCCCGCTAGCCTTGGCACAGTCAATGTATCGCTGACGACAAAGGGCGGTATCGTGACAGCAGAGTTTACGACGCAGAACGAGGCAGTGAAGGCTGCAATCGAAGCGCAGGCATCTCAATTGAGAGCAAATCTTGAGGAGCAGGGTGTCAAGATTGAAGCAATCGAAGTATCAGTGGAAAGTCACCAGATGGAGCGGGATCTTGATAAGAACGGTCAGGATCAACAGAAACAGTCGCAGGAGCAGGAGTCACAGCGCATTCAGGGATTGCGCAGACGCAGCAGCATCAATCTCAGGGCATTTGCCAATGGGGAGGAAATGGAAGGAGAGATGCAGGGCGCGGACGATGCGACAAGGATTGCCATGGAAATGATGGCAGCAAACGGAAATACGATGGATTTACTTGCATAATATTGAAATGAATAAGAAAAAAGAGAGGTGAACATATGGGAAGTTTAATAGCACCAATCGGTGAGGATGGCAAATTACAGACTCATACCACATCGGGAGATTCCCTTAGAAAAAATGCAAAAGACAAGAATGCAGTGGACAGTGATATGTTCCTGACCCTTCTGGTAGCCGAGATGCAGAATCAGGACCCACTGGAGCCTACGAGCAATACGGAATGGGTATCACAGTATGCGACTTTCACGCAGGTTCAGAAGATGGGCGAAGTGGCAGAGGCAGTTGATGTGCTGCGGGCAAACAGTTTGATCGGCAAGGAAGTTCTCATGACAACAACGAGTGAGAGTACTGGAGAAGTAAATACGATACAGGGTGTCGTTGACTATGTCGTCATGGAGGAAGGAAAGCCATTGCTCGTGATTAATGACGCGAAGTATTCGCTCAGTGATCTGGATACGATCGTCAGTGCAGAATACTCTCAGGCACACGAGAAGTACAGCACACTCAAGGGAATGATCGATGCATTGCCGAATGTGGCATGGGCAGATAAATCATACCAGAATGTAGTTCAGGGAGCACTTGATTTCTACAACACCATGAATGATTATGAGAAGAACTATATGGATACTTATGGTCATGAACAGATGGAGAAGTTTACAGAGTGGAAACTAGAACTCGAGAAGCTCGGTGTGAAATTTGAGGACACATCAGAAGAGGATAAAAAGACTTCACTGGATGATATTTTAGACAGCTTTAACAACAAGATGAATGCAATTCTCGACAAACTCAACACGTTGACAGAAAACAAGACAGAGAAGCCAAGTGAGGGTTCTGATGACAAGAAAGATGAGGACTCAGAGGGCGAGGAAGATAAGACAGATAAGACAGAGACTGCATAGCATCTTGAGAACAGAGGCGTTATGGCGAGGAGGAATGCATGATGAATATTAACAATAGTCAGTTCCTTTCCATTGAACAGCTACAAAATCAATATCTCAAACAGCAGAAGGTCAATTCACAGAGCAGCACCGCTCAGCAGGGTATGAGCTTTGGCGAAATCCTTCACAAGCAGCAGTCACAGGGGATGCAGAGTACAGAATCGGTGAGATTCTCAAAACATGCAGCAAACAGACTGAGCGACAGAAAGATTGAACTGACCGATGAACAACTGGAAAGGTTGAATGATGGGACGAAGAAGGCAGGCGAGAAGGGAATCCGTGATTCTCTGGTGCTGGTAGACCAACTTGCGTTTATCGTAAATACAAAGAGCAACACAGTCATCACTGCGATGGATCAGACAGAAGCAGATGAAAATATTTATACAAACATTGATGGAGCCGTGATTATCTAATACAGGATGTTGAGACAGAGCCGGACCTTTTAAGGAGGCTTACAGATCCCCGGAATGACGGATGGGGAAGATAATGAAGACGGTAATAAGATTTAGGAGGTCACTTAATTATGATGAGATCACTTTATTCTGGTGTATCAGGTCTGAGGACCCACCAGACAAGAATGGACGTTATCGGTAACAATATCGCAAACGTAAATACAACAGCATACAAGGCAAAGACAATGAACTTTTCCGATATGCTCTATCAGACGACACAGGCAGGTACTGCGGCAAACCCTTCCAACAATACAGGTGGTACGAATCCCAGACAGATCGGTCTTGGTGTAAAGGGTGCGGCCATTAACACCAGCATCACGCAGGAGGGTGCAAACCAGTCTACAGGTAATCCTTTCGACCTGAAAATTTCAGGTGAAGCATTCTTCGTGGTAAGTGACGGTACGAGCACTTATTATACAAGAGATGGGTCTTTTGACGTAGATGATGATGGAAACCTTGTTATGTCAAGCACTGGATTTATCGTGCAGGGCTGGGGCGTAGATAAAGAAGGCAAAATCGTACAGACCGTAGGTCCTCTGAATGTTATGGGTGACAACGAGGCGGCGCCTGCTGCTACAACGTCAGCTAGGATCACAGGTATCGTGGATGCAGAAGATTCGAAACTGGAGACGGACGAGGGCTATCAGTTGAGCGTGGAGCTGTATGATAAGGCAGGCTATCTCTATAATTTGCAGTTTGGCGTGCTTCCTACGATGGCTGAGAGTACGACGACAATATCAACCAACAATACAGAAACAGAGTATGCACTTCCAAGTGAACTTTTCAAAGTAGATATGTCAGAGCTTACCTATACGTATACAGATGCTGCTGACAACAATACGAAAAAAACACTCAAATCTACGGAAATGCCGGAAACATTGCTCAGAAAGCTGGAGCAGGCGGCAAGGGATGCTGCGTATGGTGGAACGGCAGCAACAGGAGTAACTGTCAATGGTACGCCTGAACTGGGGCAGAAGGGAGATCTAGTTACAATAAACCTCAAAGATTTTATTGCAGCAGATCCCGACTTGCAGCAAGAAGTCCTTGCGAATGGTAAATTGAATGAGATCACTGAGTTAGTGGTTAATTTCTCCGGCGGAGTAGGTTTTGTTAAGACAAAACCGGATTCTTATCCTGTTAAGGATGCCTTGGTAGTATCGGAAGAAGCTGTCGAGAAACTTGGCTATACGGCAGGAGGAACGGGATCTGTTATGTCTTATACTCGTGCAGATACTTCTTCAGTCACGGCGATTGTGCAGACCTACACAGATGTAAACGGCGATACAGTCACAAAGTATGTGTTTAAGGATGGTGCGGGTGCAGAGATTGATCCAGGAGAGTTCACGAATGATATAAGTAAGATACTAGAACTATTCAAAACGGGCGAAGGTAAGAAAAACACATACGTCACGAACTCGCCGCAAACGGGGACGACAGCAGTGCCAAAAGAATATAAGCTGACGCTGCTGAGAATGTTGGATAATGAAAAGAATGAAGTGAATATAGATGCCTTGAAGAACAATGGTACAACTTCATGGGATTTAATCTTCAATAAAGCAGATGGTCAGTTTAGATATGTAGGATCAGAAGGAAACGATACTTTTACAGTCAACCTGTCCGCAATTGACTCGAAGTTTGAGAATCTCACAATAGATGCATCAAAGACACAAAATGTAGGAAATGAGAAGAAATCGACACTCTCCGGCAAAAAGATTGACGGTTATAAAGTGGGTAAGCTGACAGGTGTGTCTGTAGGAACAGATGGTTTGATCACAGCGCTGTACAGCAATGGCGTACAGAAGACACTCGGTCAGGTCTGTGTAGGAAAGTTCCCGAATGCCATGGGTCTTGAGAACGCAGGTGATAACCTTTATCAAGTAACGGCAAGTTCAGGTGATGTACAGATCTGCGATATCAAAGCAGAAGGTATTGGAGCCATTACCACAGGTGTTCTTGAGATGTCAAACGTAGACCTCTCTCAGCAGTTTACCGACATGATCACCACCCAGAGAGGTTTCCAGGCAAACAGCCGTATCATTACAACTTCTGACTCATTGCTCGAGGAGCTTGTAAACCTTAAGAGATAATAATTTAACATAAAAATAAACTGGACAGAAGTGTTTGTTCAGTTTATTTTTTGTCTTTTTTGTAGCTGATTTTGCTCTGTTTGTCTTTTCATTATCTCAGTTTTATGATATACTATTAATATAGAGAGCTGATACTGTTGGATTAGAAATAGCGAAGTGATATTATGCAGACTATAGGGCGGCATTACCGCCCTATACTTTTGGGTAAAGGAAATGGGAGAAAGGATTTTATAATTATGGCAGGAATACCAGTCAGCGTATGTATGATAGCAAAGAATGAGGAGCAGTACATAGAGCAATGTCTGAGAAGACTTTTGCGATACAATATGGAAATCATTGTAGTTGATACAGGCTCAACAGACCGCACCAAGGAGATTGCGGCGCGCTATACGGACAAGTTGTTTGAGTTTGAATGGTGTGACGATTTTAGCGCGGCTAGAAATTTTGCTGTATCCAAGGCGTCAAACAACTGGGTCTTGATCTTGGACTGTGACGAGTATGTACAGGAAATTGATGTGGCGAAATTGCGCACCTGTATGCAGAAATACCCGAAGAATGTCGGTGTGATGCAAGTTGGAAATGTTCATGCTGTGGTGGAGGGTGGTGTCCAGAAGGAACGAATACAGATTGATGAGATACCGCGATTTTATAATAGAAATTATTATGAGTACAGATTTCGGATTCATGAGCAGATTACGGCAAAGAAGGACAATAATTACGATGAGATGGTATTGAATACCTTTCATTTGCCAGTGACAGTCAAACATTATGGCTATGATATTCCAAGAGAGGAAATGTTAAAAAAACAGGAACGAAATCTAAAACTTTTATTAAATTCTTTGGGCGAAACGCAAGGAATGGATGATTATGTATACTTTCAGATTGGACAGTCCTACAATATTTTGGGGAACTTTGAGAAGGCTATTGAAGCCTACGATATGAGTTTGGAATTGAATCGCAATCCAGAGAAACAGTTCCTTAAGATTTGTTTGGAATCCTATGCAGAATGCCTTATGAAAATAGGAAATGCAGTGGATGCATATAGACTGCTGGACATGAATAGAGAATATTTAAGGACGACTAGACAGCGGTATTTATTTGGCAGAGCGGCGCATCTGTGCAGGGATTATGAGACTGCGATTGGATTTTTGACAGGCATAACGGACGCCGCAGATCTTGATCAGCTCGGAGAGGATGTTTTTGACGCGTACACAAGAATATTTGCTATTTATAAAGAGACAGGACAGACTGATAAATTTGAGTTTTACAAAAGCAAGCTGGCTGAGTTTGGCAGGCGGCACGGGAAGCAGATTACCTTTACTGGAAAGGGGGGACAGTAAGATGATCGAATTGACGAAAATTAATGGTGTGAAGATTTTGCTTAACTCTAGTTTGATTGAGACTGTGGAGGAGACACCAGATACAGTTATTACGTTAACTGATGGCAAAAAAGTTATTGTCAAAGAGAGTAGACATGAAGTCAAAAATTTAGTAAAATTAACAAGGCAGGATTATTTTCGGGAAATTTTGAATGTGGAAGCCCTGATGAAAGCATCTGATGCATGAAAAGTCAGGGTGTCAGAAATTGATAGAATTTCAGAAATTTTTCAGAAAATTGTTGCAATTTATGTAACCTTACAGTATTATATACATATGGAGAAAACGAAACACAGATATAATACTGTGCCGGTTCAAAACTCAAACTTATGAAAAAGGGGTGTATAAAAAGTGGATATAGCGTCTTTGGTGGGAATGCTTGTGTGCTTGGGTTTAGTTCTTTATGGTATGATAAACTCGGCAGGTGGTGTCAGTGGTCTCGGATATTTCCTCGATCCGGCGTCAGCGCTCATTACATTTGGAGGGTCGGTCTTTGCGACGATGATGTCTGTGAGTATGGCTAATTTCGTCGGTGGTCTCAAGAGCATTACACTGATTTTCAAACAGGTCAATGTCAATGTACCTGAGATGATTACAAAAATTATCGAATTGTCGAATGTTGCTAGAAAGGAAGGACTCCTTTCTTTGGAGGAAGCGGCTGGGAATCTTGAAGATGATTTTATGAAGAAGGGGATCATGCTCATTGTCGATGGTACAGACCCAGAGCTTGTTAGAGGAATCCTTGAGACGGAAATGAATAGTATTGACAGCCGACATAAGCTTCGATCTGGATTCTGGGATACAATGGGTGCCATGGGTCCGGCGTGGGGTATGATCGGTACACTGGTAGGTTTGGTGTGTATGCTGAATAACATGTCCGACCCGACAACAATCGGTCCGAAGATGGGTGTTGCATTGATCACTACTTTCTATGGTTCAATGCTTGCTAACTGGGTGTGTACACCTACGTCCAACAAGCTACAGGCGAACAATACTATAGAAATGCAGGCAAAAGAGATTATGATCGAAGGACTGCTGTCCATACAGGCAGGTGAGAACCCGCGTGTTATCGAAGAAAAACTGAAGTCATTCTTGTCACCTAATGAAAGACCTTCACAGGATGAAGGCGGCGGTGGAGGTGAAGCTTAATGGCGAAGAAAAAGGAAGAATTTAAGCTCCCACCTGGAACCCCGGCGCCATGGATGAGCACATTCTCGGATATGATGACGCTGTTGATGTGCTTCTTCGTACTGTTGTTTTCTATGTCAGAGGTTGATGCGGCAAAGTTTGAGGAGGTTGCAAAGTCCTTCCAGTCAACGATCAGCATTTTTAAGGCTGGTTCCAAGGCAGTGGGAGACGGCATCCTTGTGAGTAATGGTGTGAGCCAGCTCAATATGCTTGACGAGTATGTCAACTCAAGCGGTAAGACGGCGGAAGCCGACACAAATGAGCCGGACCCGACCAAGCCAGGCGGCGCTGCGGAGGATAAACTACAGGAGGCGGCTGCACAGCTTGACATGACGCAGGAAGAGATTGAATCGCTCCGTGATGCGATTGCTGAGCTGGAAGAGGAAAAGATGAAGCTTTCTGAGGAACTTGCTGAGAAGATGGAAGAAGCAATCAACGAGAGCATGATGGCAGATAAAGTTGATGTGGATTTTAATGGAGATTTTGTGACACTTACTTTAAATGGCGCTTTTTTGTTTGATTCGGGAAAAGCAGAGATCAAACAGGACGCTGTGCCTGTGCTGAATAAGATTGGTGTACTTCTCACAAAGTATGCGGATTCGGAGATTGAAATTGAGGGGCATACAGACTCTGTGCCTTTAAATGGGGGAAGATATGAGAACAATGATGTGCTCAGCAGCTACAGAGCATTGGCGGTGTTTAACTTCCTGAAAGAAAATGCGTCACTTGACCCGGGCATGGTAAAGCATTCTGGCAGGGGGGAGTATATGCCGATCGCTGACAATACATCGCCTGAGGGAAGAGCAAAAAACAGACGGGTTGAGATAAAAATATATAACGCATTAAGCGCTCATAAATGAAAGGGGAAAACAAAATGAGACGTAATCTGTTATCAATTATTATTCTGGCATTACTTGTTGTCAACATTGTACTGTCAGCAATTATGATGGTAAGTGTGTCAAGTGCGTCCAAAAAGACAGCTACATTGGTGGCTGACATTGCGACACTTGTCGGGATCGAAGTCAATGGACTGCCGGAGGCAGATGCTACACAGGCAGTATCTATGGCGGACACAGCAGTACATAATGTGGCAGGCGAATTGACAATTCCTTTAAAGAAGGGTGAAGATGGAAATGATCATTACGCTGTGGGTAGTGTGTCACTGTCATTGGATATGAAGCATGCTGATTATAAGAAGTATTCTGAGACGATGGCTGACATGGATGGAATTATTAAGGACATTGTCTTTGCAGTAATGGGCAATTATACCGTGGATGAGGCAAGAAGCGATTCCGAAACAATCAAGGCAGAGATGCTTGCCAAGATTCAAGAGCGTTTTGGCTCTACATTTATTTATAGTGTATCATACAATTTCTTGTATAATTAAATAATGGAAAATAAGGGACGGAGTTCTGTAATCAGGGGAGTAAGAATGGTTACGAACAGGATGATTTAATATGTAGGGGGTGATTAACTACATGGGAGAGGTATTATCTCAAAGCGAAATAGACAGTTTGCTGGCGGCATTGAGTTCCGGTGAACTTGACGTGGAGGATATGCAGGAGAAGGACGAGCGGCAAGCCAAAAATTATGACTTTACTCGGCCTGCAAAATTCTCGAAAGAGCATTTAAGAACTTTAAACATGATTTTTGATCATTATGGAAGATTGTTGTCAACCAATTTGCCAGTATATCTCAGAAAAAATGTTCAGGTGAGTGTGGCGAGTTCTGAGACTGTAACATTTGCGGAGTTTTCGAATGCCTTGTCAAACCCAGTACTGCTAACCGTTGTGAATTTTTCTCCGATGCCCGGATCGATCATCATGGAATTGACAAGCGGGCTTGGGTATGCGATAATTGACCGAATGCTCGGCGGGCGTGGCGAAGCACTTGAAAAGGCAAGGGATTTTACAGAGATAGAGATGAGCATCATTGAGCGGATCATGGTGATTTGTATGCAGCTTCTCAGAGAACCATGGAAAAATGTGGCGGAGGTCAATCCGTATCTTGAGAGAATTGAGACAAATCCGCAGTTTGCTCAGATTATTTCACCGAGCGACATGGTGGCGCTTGTGACCATGAATGTTAAGATTGGTGATGTTGAAGGTTTGATGAATGTGTGTCTTCCTTTCTTCACATTGGAGTCTGTCATGGACCGCTTGAATACAAAGTTTTGGTATTCAAGCTTACAGAAGATGGATGATGAGGATTATGAGCAGTTTATAGAATCGATGATACGCAGAGTGGATGTTCCTGTTAAGGCAGTGCTTGGGAAGAGCGTCATAACAGTTAACGACTTCGTCAATATACAGGTGGGTGATATCATACGGCTAGACTCTAAGGTCGATGATGAACTAGATGTGTATGTGGGGGATATTAAGAAGTTCAGTGCGGTACCTGGTGCAAGCAAAGAGGCATATGCAGTAAGGGTAACATCAGTTGTGAGGGAGGAGGAATAATTCAATGGATGGCATGTTATCGCAAGACGAAATCAATGCGTTGCTGAATGGTGTGGATTTGTCAGCAGATTCTGGAGCAACAGATACTGCAACAGCTACATCCGGTGGTTCAGCGGGAGATGATTTGTCTGATATAGAAAAAGATGCAATCGGAGAGGTGGCCAATATCAGCATGGGAACCTCTGCTACAACGCTTTTTTCACTTGTTAATAGAAAAGTAAATATTACAACACCCGTTGTAGAGATGTGTAATTGGCAGGATGTGCTAAACGATTATGAAAGACCGTGTGTATTCATTCAAATTAAGTATACTGTTGGGTTGAATGGTACAAACATTTTGGTTTTAAAGGAACATGATGTAAAGGTTATCACAGATCTGATGATGGGTGGTGATGGTACAAATGTGGATGGAGAACTCAGTGATCTACATCTGAGTGCGATTTCAGAAGCAATGAATCAGATGATGGGTTCGTCGTCAACGTCACTCTCTTCAATGCTTGGAAAGACAATCGATATCAGTCCGCCAGAGGCAAGTCTTGTCGATTTACATTCAAAAGAACCGAGAGAGCTTTCGCCATTTCTTGAGGATAGATTTGTCAAGATTTCATTTAGGATGCAGATTGATGATTTAGTAGATTCTACGCTGATGCAGTTGTATCCGTTAGATTTTGCAAAGTCTGTTTACGAAACCTTTATGGCACAGCAGATGGGATCAATTGCCGCCGCAGAGCCGACACCGGCGCCAGCGCCCGCACCGGCAGCTCCTGCACCAACGTCGGCGCCTATGCCAGATATGAGTATGCAGCCACAGATGGGCGGTATGGATATGGGAATGCAGCCGCAGATGGGAATGCCTCCTC
>ERZ808054.210-NODE-210-length-74699-cov-8.107770_pt1 | contig 74699 bp, 72 predicted proteins | sample MGYA00380201_ERZ808054 | MGnify/ENA primary metagenome ERZ808054 (study PRJEB31490, sample SAMN06133419) | mouse gut metagenome | isolation source: Z5_2 | host: mice | place: China: Chengdu | collected 2015-05 ... | reverse complement strand
GCTATCTGATTGTGAAGAAAAACTGAATATCAAGACAAGGGTAGAACTATCCTGTAATCCGCTGATTGCTTCCCCTATGCTGATTGGTTTCTTTCGACCAAGAATCATTTTGCCTGTTGGCGAATGGGAAGATAAAGAGTTGTCTTATATCTTTGTGCATGAGCTGATTCACTACAAGCAGAGGGATATGTTTTATAAATGGCTGATACAGATTGTTGTGTGCGTCCATTGGTTCAATCCTTTTGTATATCTGCTGGAAAAGGAAGTGAATAAATCTTGTGAATTGTCATGTGATGAAAAAGTCATATCCATACTTAATGAAAAAGCAAAGCGTGAGTATGGGGACACACTGATTTCTTTTTTGAAATCAAACAATCTTTACAAAAGTTCTTTAGCTTCCGTTACATTGACAGAGGGAGCAGAACAATTAAAAGAAAGGTTAGGTGCGATTATGAAATTTAGGAAAAAATCAAAAGCGATTATTGCTATCACTGCTATTTTTACGGCTGCTGTTTGCGTTTGCTTTTTTGTAACCGGCGCATATGCCGCCCCTTCTGCTGCTAATGATATGAAAACATGGAAGGACAGTGAAATACTGAATGAAATATTGACAGAAGACGGAGTATACTACATTTTTTGTGATGGTGCAGGGGAAGATGACAAGCCGCTTTCTTCTGTTTCTGCCGGAAGCATTAAGTTTGTATTGGTACGAAAAGATAGTTATACCTCTATCGGACCATTTGACAATATGGAAACGCTTATGGAAGATGTTGCCGGGCAGTGTGAGTATATGAACACTCTTACACAGGAAGAAAAGGAATTAGTCATGGAAACTGCCGCAAAGATTATTGAAAACAACAAAGGATACACATATGTTCAGCGCGGTTACTATTCTGATTCCTACATCATTGAAATAGGTTGGAATCTAAACGAGTCACTAAGCAAAGAATATGCAAACAGCAAAGAAATAACTTTAGAAGATAATTCTGTAATTAAGGTGCATTTTGATGAAAATGCGATAGATTATCTGAATGATAATAACGCTATTTCTGCAATAGGAAAATTGCTTTATTCTTTAAACAACAGAGATATGCAAAATTATCCAACGATAGAAACACCGCTAATTACAAATGTTACTTATGTCAGCGAGAATAATTTATCAATACTTGCAGACGAATACTTTCAAAACAGTAGCTTAACTGAATTTTCAGCAATTTTTCCTGTATTAGATATAGAGCTTCAAAAGGAATATTGTCAAAAGATATACGATGATAATAAGATTGCTTTCTTTTCCTCTATCATACCGTACATGGATAGGGATTTAGTGATGTTGTATGCAGATAAATCAGACCAAGACCAAAAGGTGAATTTCTTTTCCGTTATCTTAGGCTATGTACAGTCAAACGACCTAAATCAATATGCAGAAAAATATTACGAAGCAAATAATATTTCTTACTTTACGATTTTGGTTAATTACATGACAAAAGAAGAAAGACAGGAATGGCTGAAAAGGGCGCAGACAGATAAGAAAACTAACTTTGTTGCAGTCTTATCTGAATAATTGTTTGATTAAATTGTTGCGGTTTAACAAGGGGCAGCCGATAAGAACAAAGCTGCCTCTTGCAAAATAAAAGAACCTAATCAACATTGTTTCCCCATGTGGGAGAAAGGGGGAATTTCTATGGCTTGCACAGAAGCATACAAGGAACACATCATGTATTCTTTCAACGCCTTTTGCAAAGTTGTCATACGCTATGCTGCTATCAACGCATGGCGCAGAGGGAAATCATTTACCTTTACTTTTTCGGGAATTACACACAGCAGGAAATCGCGGATTTATACGGGCATTGCAAGATTACGGCATGGCATTATATGCCAAGATTATAAATATGGCGGTCAGCGTAAAGAATGAAGTCATGGAAATGATTGCAAAAGTGAGGGAACGCAAAGGCAGACTTGACCTGCCGATTCACCCATTGCACAAACTGCGTTTATGCAATGGGGATTTCGCCCTTGCAGGGAGCTAAGCGCCGGTGGCGCTTGTTCAGCTCCGCTCGAAGCGGAGCGTAGAGCAAAATTCACGCTAGCGTGAATTGCAAATGCTGACGCATTTGTGATTACCGCCATAAGGCGGATATGTTCGCAAACGTGTTACCTATGCCGCCGCTCACAATCTGTCATGCCGACACTGCCGCTATCCCTGTTCCGCTGCCATTTGCAGGAGGGAGGACAAAGCACAATACAAAGACATTCATTTATCCGCATGGGCAAGCTGTCCGATGTCAGGGGCAGGATCACTTATATATCCAGCCATGCGAAGCAGGAAAACCTGTATGCGGTCTATGAAACGACAGAGCGACGCTACTGGACGGAGCTTGCAAAATGCAATCAGCAGGAATTTCTAAAAAGCGGCACAGAGGGAAAATGTATAGAGGCGAGGGAATTTATCATTGCCCTGCCCGAATCATTTCCAAACCTTTATGAGCCGGATAAGCTGTTACAGCTTTTCACAGACCGTTTCATAGAAAAGTATGGCGTGGAGTGTGTATCAGCACTGCACCATAACAAGCGAAAGACGAATTACCATATCCACCTTATTTTTTCGGAACGGAAACTGTTATCCGAACCCATAGAAAAAACTGCCACACGCAATATGTTCTATGATGAAAACGGAAAACACGTCCGCACGAAAAAAGAGATACTTGACGAAAACGGAGAAATCCGCAAAGGCTGTAAAATCGTGAAGAAAGGCGAAGTCTATGAGCGCACTCTCTTTACCGCCAAAAATAAGCTGTTCAAACAGGAGGATTTTGTTGACGAAGTAAAGCATTTCTATACCGACCTTATCAACCTTCTTGTAAAAGATGATAAAGAAAAACTCCATGTGTTCGACAGCAGCGGATTATATCTTGCCACCAAAAAGATAGGGAAGAACAACCCGAAAGCGGAACAGATACGGACGGATAACGAAAACCGTATGTGCTGGAATCGTGAATGTTGACAAGTCAAATTGCTGTGGCAATTTGACTTTGCGATTGTCAGCGGCGTTCCCGAAACAGAGATACAACAGATAAAAAAGGAATATATCACAGACCGTATCAGAGAATCGGTTGATATATTTGGCAGCCAGCCGGAACGTCTGCAAAGTATTATTATGACTGCTGTTGCTGCACTGGCATTATTGATTTCAAAAGTATTGCAAAAGGCAAGGGAACTGTCAGCAAAACTTTTTGAAACAGATTTGCTGCAACCGTCGCTGATAAAGGAGGAGAAAAGCCATCTTAAAAAATCAATCGCCAATCCATCGGCGCAGAAACAGCCATTACAGACTAAAACGCAGACATCAGGACAGAAAACACCACAGATACCGCCAAAGCCCGTTATGTCCGCTGAAGCCGCTGCATATCCGAAGCTGTTAAAGATTTATAAGGAACTAAACCGCCAAAACGGGATTATCTTTGGCGCAGAACGGGAACGCAACGAGATGGAGTTTGAACGTGACAGCCTGAAAGGACTTGCGAAACTGACAAAGAAAGGAGAGCTGCAAAGCAGGATTGACCGCAAGAACGATGAGATAGACCTTCTGAAAGCTGGCTTGTCGGGTATCGTCAAAAGATATGGTTATCAAAATGTGCAGGAATTTTACCAGATTTACCGCAAATCCTACAACGCTTATATCGCATGTAAGGAACAAGTGGCTAAATGGGAAAAAATTTATGGGGATGATAGTCAAAAGCAGAATAAGAAAAGTTTGCTTGAACGGTTGATGAATCCGCCAAAGAAAACCGCAGATTACCAACAACAAGGGAATCTTAAGGGAAAAGACCGAGGGGCAAGATAGCCCTTTGGTCTTTGTTAAATATAATAACTTTTTGATGATGAACACCCCAAAATATGATATAATAGATTTGTAACTGATTATTACAAGAACCGAAATGGGGTTGTTATGAAAACTTTGATATTGAATGGTTCTCCAAGAATAAATGGTGATACAAACAGTCTTATTAAGAAATTTACCGAAAAAAAGATAGATGAATATAAAATTGTTGATGCATATAGATGTAATATTTCGGCTTGCCTTGATTGTCGGAACTGTTGGAAAAATAATGGCTGCTCAATAAATGATGAAATGCAGGATATATATAAATACATACAGGAATGCGACAACATTTTAATTGCTTCACCACTCTATTTTTCGGAGTTGACTGGCAAATTATTAGATATTGGGAGCAGACTTCAAACATATTTTTGTGCCAGATTTTTTAGGAATGAAGAACCTATTGCAAAATCTAAGAAAGGAGCCGTTATATTAGTTGGAGGTGGTGACGGTCATATAGACAAAGCATACAGTACGGCATGTACGCTTTTACATCATGTGAACTGCCGTAACATTCATGAAGTTGTATATAGCCATAACACTAATACAAGACCTGCAATAAATGACAAAAACGCACTTATGGGATTAAATAGTATATATGATTTTTTTATGAATAACGAATAAACCAAGTTGTTTTATACAGAGTGAATACAATCAAGAAAAATAAACTTATGAAAGTAGAAGAATATAGAATGCGTATTTTATTTGAAATAGACTAAAAAGATTATGTTCCTAACGGGAGCGTTTTTAGCAGACCTTCTGCAAGAGCTATCATGCTTTAAGGATGATACAGGGGGCTTCGATGAGCCCCCTGTTTTTACTCGATACTTTTGATCATTTCCTCAATTTCTTCAAGCGACGGCATCACGCGCAGCGCGCCCTTTCTCGTCGTGATGATTGACGCGGCGGCATTGGCGAAGGTAAGCATTTCCGCGAGTTTAGACGCGTCAAATCCGTCAAGTCCGTATTTTAATACATGGTGCAGACAGCATGCCCCGAACGTATCGCCCGCGCCGGTAGTCTCAATCGTTTTTTCCTGCAAAAAGGGCTTTACCTCGACACGGAAATCTTTGTAGTACGCGCGGCTTCCCTCTTTGCCCATAGAGAGTAGAATCAGCGGAATCTGGTATTGACTGCGGAGTTTTTCAATGCCTGCATCAAAGTCCTCCTCGCCGGTAAACCACTGGATTTCGTTGTCAGAGATTTTGAGCACATCACAGTGTGCCAAACCATACTTGACCTGTTCTTTTGCGTCCTCGAGTGATTTCCAGAGCGGCGGCCTCAGGTTCGGGTCAAATGAGATGACTGCGCCGGCTTCCTTTGCAATGCTGACTGCCCTTCTGGTCGCGGCACGCACGCCCTCATGTGTCATGGATAACGTGCCGAAATGAAAGATTTTGGAAGCGCGAAGCTGTTCTGCCGGAAGCTCTGACTCCGTCAGCATCATATCCGCCCCCGGGTTGCGGTAGAACGAAAAATCCCTGTCGCCATCGGGTTGTGTGTGAACCAAGGCGAGTGTCGTGTGAACCTCCTCGTCCATATACAAGCTGTCCGCATGGATCCCGACCTCCATAACTGCACTTTTTAACTGTTCACCAAAAAAATCTTTTCCAACTTTTCCGATAAACGAAGTTTTATGCCCCAGCTTGGAGAGCATCGCCAATACATTGCAGGGCGCCCCGCCCGGATTTGCCTCAAACAGCGGATTTCCCTGTCCGCTCACCCCGTTCTCCGTGAAATCAATTAACAGTTCACCCAACGCCGTTACATCATAACTGCCCATAAGTACTTACTCCTTTCGTGTAATGCCCACAACCGCATAAAGAAAATACGCCGCATTTTGATATAAAAATTTTAACACAAAAACAGCACTACATCAAGTCATACTTGGTGATATCCATCTCCACGATACCGTCCGCAAAGAACGAAATCCCCTGCGCCGACTGGTCGGTGTACATCGTCGCTGTCAGTACTTGTTCCCCGTCATTGACAAACACTTCCACGCTAAAGCGGTCAAGAATGATGCGCAGGTTTAAATTCCCGTCCTTGCTGTTGACAAGGCTGCGTCTCTGGTGAATGATTGCCCTGCGGGAACCTGAAAACTTCCGGTCCACTTTCAGGATAGATTCGCGCGGGCGGAAGCTCAGTGAAGTCTGGTATTTGTCGTTCTGCGCAAAGCGGATCGCAAATTTCTGGTAAATCGCATTGGCGTCTCCCGCCCGCAAAGCCAGCTCCATGTCCACGCGCCGCCCCTGTACGCCGGCAAGGCTGATTGTGCCTGTAAAAGACACCTTTTCGTGCACCGTCTTGTTGCACCGCATTGCGTCCAGCTCCCGCACAGGCGCCTGATAGAGCCTGCCGTTTCGGATAGACAGCTCTCTTGGCAGACTCATCTGACCAATCCACGGCTCCTCCGGCGAGCGAAGCGGACAAGTGTCCCAGTTCTGCATCCAGCCGACCATAATCCGGCGCCCGTCCGGGGCGAGCATCGTCTGTGATGCATAGAAATCAATGCCGTAATCAATCGCTTGGTCATGCTCCTCATGAAATGTTTTGGTCTGCTCATCATAGGTGCCAATCAGGCAGAGCGAACCATTGCCATTGTGGTATTCAAACCCCTGTGGCAGCATGTCCGTCGGGCTTGCAAGAAGAACCCATTTTCCGTCCAGCGGAAAGAAATCGGGACACTCCCACATCTTCCCAAAACGGCCATTGTTTGAAATTAATACTTTCTCATATTCCCACTGAAACCCGTCCTTGCTTCCATACAATAAGACTTGTCCGTCGCCGTCAGTCCGCGCGTTTCCAAAAACACAACTATATGTGCCGTCCGCATTCTGCCACACTTTCGGGTCGCGGAAATCAAACTTGCTGGCGCCTTCGGGCAAATCCTTCTCATCAAGGACAGGATTCTTTTCGTACTTTTGATAGTCCAGTCCGTCACCGACTGCGAGGCTCTGTGTCTGAATATCACGGATTACATCATTTTCCTGACGCTCCTTGATGACACTGGTGTACACCAGCAGATGCCTGCCGTCAGGGAGTGTCAGCGCACTTCCCGAAAAACATCCGTCCCTGTCATATGTCTCGTCTGGCGCAAGCGCTGCCGGAAGATATTCCCAGTGCAAAAGATCTTTGCTCACCGCATGTCCCCAGTGCATCGGTCCCCATTTGGATTCATAGGGATAGTACTGGTAAAATAAATGATACATCCCATGATAATAACAAAATCCATTCGGATCGTTCATCCACCCCACGCGGGAACACAGGTGAAAATCTGGCCGCTCGTCCTTTGCGATCTGCTTCTCAACAGTCTCCTCATATTTACGCGCTTCGCGCAATGTCTGGCTTGTCATTTTCGTTTCTCCTCTCATCAATGTGCTTTGTCCCCTATTCAAGAGTCTATCGCCATTTTAACACTGATTCAGAAACGATTCAACCATCTGTGCGAAAACAATATGATTCTCTGTTTCGATTCTATTTCACGTCAATCCACACTTCTGCTGCGCTATCATTCCACACGCGCACGCCTGCGATTTCTTCTGGCAGAACAGGCGCAGTAAAAAATTGGTGGGCACGAAAGGCGGTGATCTCCTGCTCGGCTGCGGAGTACGCCGTCTCATAGCCCGCTCCCATGTCGCCTGCGACGCTGTTATCCTTCAAAACCACCTCCATATATGTGTGCGTGATATCCCGGTGCGTGCCGCTGCCAGTATATTGCAATGACAGTGGGGAAATAGTCATATATTCGATCTCCAATCCCAGCTCTCCCAACGCACTACGGGTTGACGAATCCAACGCGAGCGCACTTTGTTCTACAGGGTTTTCCAATGTAAAACTTGTGAGTATTTTTATTTGTTCTTCATTCTGCTCATTCAGTTCGGACTCCTGCACATGTCTGACAACCTCAATGACATCGCCTTTCGCAAACGCGCTGTCTTTGTTGGTCCATAACAAGATACTTCCCGATAACACACCGTCCTCCACAATCTCATGTTGAAATTTCATGAGAAACCCTGTCACTGCCTTGGCGTCCTGCTGAATGCGGTAACTAAGCCGCTCATTGTCCATGTACACAAGATCTTCGTGATATCCTGCCACTTTCCCGGCATTCCACAGGCTTGTATTTCGAATATCAGTTCCCTCCTTCAACTCGGCAAAGCCCGCTGTGTCCTCATGGAATGCGTAGCGGAATGGAATAAACAGATACGCTCCATCATACAGGGCAGCATCTAATTTCAGGGTGCCGTGCGTCATTGAAATCTCATTGCCAAGCGCTATCCCGTACTGGGCAAAAATGTTTTTTTGTTCCTCGGTCGGTTCCTGCGCATTTTCCGTAAAAAATCCCATCGCCTCCGCAAGTCTGTCCATCACCGAAAATTCCCCCGCCGCGAGTACTGTCATGCCAGACACTAGAAAGACGCCTGCACAGACTGCGGCGCGCGCTGGAAACGCTGCCTTAAACCGCACTGTATTTTGAGTTCTTGTCCTCTCTGCCTGTATGCGCTGCCAAATGCTGTTTTTTTGTTCCTCCGTCATGCATAGCTGCTGATATGTTTTCTTATATAATCCCTGTTTCATCGCCAAATTCCTCCCTCTCCTGTTTTTGATTCTGATTCAAAAGCGCCTGCCGCAGCAGCTTTTTTGCCCGCAGCAGTCTCGCTGAGACTAGATTGGGCGTGATGCTAAGTACACTGGCAATCTCCTTCACTTGGTATTCCTCGTAATAGCGCAGATACAGCACAATGCGATACTTTGCCGGGAGGGTGCACAGCAGCTCGTACAATACACACTCTTCCCCGCTGCCAAGCGGCGCCGCCATCTGCCCTGCCTCCTCTAACGGACAGACACGCCGAAACCATGCGGACGACAATGTACTTTTACAGCAGTTTGCCGCCACGCGGATAAACCATGCCTTTTCATGTTCACGGTTTTCAAAGCGGGGCCTTTTTCTCAAATACCGCACGAAAACCTCCTGAACCATATCCTCCGCAAACGGTACTGAATTTCTATATGACATGGCAATCCTGTAGATCATGTCCCCATAGCGTGCAAACAATTCCTTTGTATCCTGCTCCATTGCCCAAACCGCCTCCTTCCTTTTGTCGTCTAAGTCTGTATTTCGTTTACCATGATTCTAATTATAATACTTTTCAAGCGGGCAAAATCTGACAGCATTGTTGACTTTTGGTGATATTTCTTATATATTTTAGGAAATGATACCATAAAGGAGGCCGTTATGTCAGCATTACCAGACAATATCCGTTCCCGCATTGAGTCCTTAGGAATCCCTTTTGAGTTGAAGGGAACCGTCAAAACGAGCATGAATCACATCGAACGGGAAACTTGGATTTTAGAGTATGAAGGTTCTCAGTTTGTTTATGTCGCAGGTCAGAAAAATGTCACGTTAGGCTGGGACACACACCAGTGTCCTTTGGGAGACGGTGTCCTGCACGATCTGCGGGAATACTTTGAACAGGGGCAAGAGTACTATCAAGACCAGATGGACGATATGAAAGAGTACTATGCGCAGCAAATCATGAAAAGTGACGCCAAAAAAGCGGACAAACTGCGCGCGGAGCTGGCGGAAGAGCTGGACAATTTAAAAGAAGAAATGCAAGATGCTGGTTGTACAAACTGGGCGAATTTCATGGCAAAATGGAATGCGCACCTGTCTGAGTGCCTGTCACCGCTGCGCACCGCCGATATCGGAGATCTGATTGTGGAAGTGGACTGCCGCTATCTTGAACAGGATGCACCCTCTTTGGCGGAAGCTGTCCGTTCGCTAAAAGAAGGTCCTTTCACACTGGCGACAGAGGACGAGTGGGAATATCTCTGCAATGGCGGCGCGCGCACGCTGTTTCGCTGGGGTGATACCCTGTGCGATGTCCTGCCGGAAATCTTTAATGTAGGCTGCGTCAGCGATGTCAGGGAAAAGTCAATATTAGAGCAAGCCAATATGCTAGGGTTATTTATTGCATATAATTCATATAAATATGAAATCATTGATAGCACCCTGTATGTAAAAGGCGGAGACGGCGGGTGTTCTCTATGCGGCGGGGACGGCGCAATCTATGTCCTGCCCTGCTATACGGCTTTTTACCGCGAGCAAATCAAGGAATATGATCATTCATTGTCCAACAATTACTTTTGTTATCGTCGGATCATTCGTCTGTCGTGACAGGAAAAGGAGAGAGCCACATGGCAAGAAAAATAGCTTTTTTTGATATAGATGGAACACTGACCTCAGAACTTGACGGCGGCGTTCCGGCGGACACTGTTTCCGCAATCGCAGCGGCACGCGCAAACGGAAATCTCATGTTCATCAACACAGGCCGCTGTTTCCAAAATGTAGAGCGCCGCTTCCGGGAGGTGGGCTGGGACGGATATGTGTGCGGCTGCGGCACCAATATTTACTGCGGGGGACAAGATGTTCTCCATGTCGCGCAGACCCACTCCACGATCATGCAGCTCTTGCGGGCAGCGCGCGCGGCAGACGTGGATATTTTGTTTGAATCCCGCAGCTTTGTGGCGTTTGACCTGTCACGCCCGCTGCACCACCCGGACGCAGTGCGCCAGTATGAATCCTTCGCCCGCCGGTATCATGACATGCCCGAAGATCTCGAAAGCCCAAACTTTTTTGCAGACAAGTTTGTCATCTGGTATCAGGAGGAAGCACAGCTCGAGGCGTTCCGCCGTGTCAGCGACAAATGGTTTGACTGCATTGACAGGGGCGGCACATTTCGGGAATTTGTGCCCTACGGATACTCGAAGGCAACCGGAATCCAGTATGTACTAAATCACTATCATCTGAATCTGTCCGATGCCTACGCCCTCGGGGACAGCAACAACGACCTGCCCATGCTCTCCTATGTGCCCCACAGTATTGCCATGGGCAACGCATCGCCAGAGAGCCTTTTTGCGCAAGTGGAATATGTCACTGCCAAGTCAAGCTGCGGCGGAATCCGCCAGGCGCTGGAACATTATAACTTCATATAAAGCATCTCTGCCGCTGTCCAATACGCCTCCCGCAGCGTTTCGTACAGCGGCTTCTTAACGCTCCCAAGACAACATGTCAAGAAGCAGATCTGTTGCTCACACGTTAGATTTTTATACAAAGGAAAAATAAAAAACAAGGCAACATGACAGGAAGTAGATTTGTTGTATACACGTTAGATTTTTATACAAAGGAAAAATAAAAAACAAGGCAACATGACAGGAAGTAGATTTGTTGTTCACGCATAGAAAGCATAGCAAATATAAATAGCGAAATTTTACGAAAATATTTATTGTGCAATATAAGCATATGTGCTATTATAGTATAGTAAAGTCTATATATACTAAATACAGAAGTACGCATTTCCTACATTATAATAGAATAGAGGAAAGAATTTCCCCTACTCGCACAGAGGACGCAAAACGCTTTCGCTACATAGTTCCTTGCCGCGTTCTTGTGCATAAAAACAGCAAGTGTTCCGAACTGCGTTGCACATAAGAAAAAGCGAATACCCTCGCATTCCTCCTGTATAGAACATAGTCTCTTGGAATCTTTTTTGCACCTGTACAAAGAGACTCCGAAAGCCTATTCACTTCACTTTTATGTGTGCAAAGAGTTCGCTGCAATATGCGTACTCTTTATTATGCACAGCCCCGTGCAAGGAAGTATGCCGCTTCGGCGGCACACGGGGCGCGCGGCGCGCGAGTAGTGAAGATGAATCTTCCTACTCAGTGTTAGGTTATATGCTTTTCAATGAATATGAGGAAGGGAGATTGCAATGAAAAAGAAAATTTCACTAAAAGCCAAAGTTACACTGACGGCAATAATCCTATTTATTGTCAGCTTTGCGGCGATGTCATTTGTTTCGCTTCATTTTATGGAGGACTTGATCTCGGAACATATGATTGCTCAGTTTATCAATGAGGACACACAGCTTGCCAAGCAGGTCAGCATTCTGCTGGAAAAAGGCGCAGATACGCAGGAATTACAGTCTTTTGTGGAGGACTGCGTCGCCCAAAATGAACATTATGCATACGCGGTTGCCATTGATACCACCGTCACTGCGGTCGCGCACTCTGATGTTGAAAAAATCGGCAAATCGTATTTGGACGATACCGCATACACCGTGCCTGCTTCTCAGAACGGTGATGTGATGACAAGCCAGTTCTGGGCTGATGTGCAGAAGGCATGGACTTATGATGTCATGTGTCCTATCTATGTCAACGGTTCCTTATGGGGCTCGATGGACGTCGGCATCTACAATTATACAGTTGATACAATCGTCAACAAAATTCGAAAAATTTCTGTCGCCGTGGCATTGATCATGTTGATCGCAAGCGGCGGTATCATGGTTTTATATTGTAATTATGAATTTCATGCCATCAAGGAGATTGTCGGCATCTGCGATGCAATGGGCATGGGCGATTTTACACCAAATATTAGCAGCCGGCTCCTTGGCAGGGGCGATGAGGTCGGCAACATGGCATACGCCATGCAGCAAATGAAGAAAAATCTAGGCAAGCTGATTGCCGAGACTGGAAGCCATGCGAAAAATCTCATGTCCATCTCAGAGACATTGAGCAGCACAGTGGAAAGCACCAAGGAAAAAGCTGTGGATATCGTCAATATGTCAGAGAATGCAGTCGTAAAAACAGGCGAGCAGAGCGATCTGACAAAATCCAACTACGAAATGACACAAGAGATTTCAAAGGGAATGGAAAGCATTGCCCAGAATATCTCAAATATTAGTACAACCTCTGTTGACACCGCACACGAGGCACAATTAGGTGCCGAAAAATTGAATATTGTTGTCGAGCAGATGTCAAAGATAGAGCAAAAGGTGACAGATACCTTTACCCAGATTCGGGAACTGTCTAAAATGTCCAACACAATCCAGAATGTCGCGCAGTTGATTACCGAAATTGCGGCGCAGACGAACCTCTTGGCGCTGAATGCGTCCATCGAGGCTGCAAGAGCAGGCGAACAGGGAAAAGGCTTCGCCGTCGTTGCGGGGGAGGTTGGCAATCTGGCAGAGGAGTCCAGAAAAGCTACTGGTGAAATTTCAAAGATTATCATGGAAATTCAGAATTGTATTGAAGGGTGTGTCGCCCTGATGGAGGACGGCAATCATTCCGTTCAGGAGGGTATTCATCTCGCATCGGAGACAAAGGAAAGCTTTGCAGGAATTATCCAGAAAATTTCGCAGGTGTCCGTAGAAATGACAAGCGTGTCATCTGTGACGGAGGAAATCACCGGCAGCACCGGCACCTTGACCGACGCGATCAACACAATCTCTTCTCTCGCAGAAAATGTGCTGGAAAGTACTGAAGGCGTATCACACAATGCGAAAATACAGGAGGATATGATGGAGGACATGCGCCAGCGAATCAATGATTTGTCTGTTTTGTCCCAGACACTGAAAAAGGACATGAATGTCTTTAAGATTGCAAGCGATACCTAAGACACGATAAAAGCTGAATCCACCTCCCCTATAAATCCCCAAAGCCTGCTGCGTTTATCAACGATAAATCCCTGCAATACGACATGACTTTTTCACTTAAAGGGTATATAATGATAAAAACAGAATGATTGATAAAAGGATTTGGAGGTTCGTATGAAAATTTTTCAACAAATACTCTCCGCTTTGGTTCTGGCGGTGCTTTTAACAGGTTGTGACACTGCCGAGGAAATCGAACACACATCCACCGCAATGTCCTCCTTAGACATTGGCACATCTGACCCGGAAACTGTTCACGAATCGGAGCTCCCCTTGGATTCTGTGTCTGATTCCGCATCTGAAATGCTCTATGACTATGAGATTAAAACCAGTGCAGATGGCAGCCAGTATGCCGTGATTAAGGGCTTTCGCGATGATAACGCTGCACACCCAACACTGAACTGGAACGCTGTATTTCCCAAAGAGCTGGGCGGGGTTGCAGTGACGGCATTTGCGCCCTATGCGTTTCAGAATATTCCATTGGGAAATTATAGTTATGGCAAACTTCGGATTGCGCCGGATATTGTATCTATTGGCGCGCATTGCTTTGAAAACTGCGGCCTTACAGATGTCATATTCGAAAAACAGGATTTGCCTGAAACTGCCCTTGCTGCGAAACTGACGGTTCATGAGCGGGCATTTGCGGGCAACTCCGAGTTATGGGGAATCTATTTTAGTAACCGAGCGGTTCTTCTGAAAAATGAAGTCTTTGCAGACTGCGCAGAAACGGGTTATATTTGTTATATGTCCTATCAGGATAAAACTGCAAAAATAGCAGACGATCTAAAAGCATATGCCGCCCATAACCAGTGGAATGCAGTAGAAATTCCATCTTATTACAGCAGTTCGCCAATTGTGGATTATCCTGACACGCCACTCACACTAAAGCCTGAGATTGGAAACTTTTTCCAAGGTGAAGATGGCTCAGACGATTCCATGTTCTATCCTTTCGCGTATCATGATGATGCACTGTACTATGGATTTCCAGAATGGTACATCCCCTGTGGCGAATTTTGTGCTATGATGGAATGGGACTATGAGCTTGACGCCTCCTCATGCCTTGTATCCAAGAACGGAGACTACGCCGCGGAGAATCTAGGATATCTGGCCGGACGTAACCTTGTATGGGCGGAGGGCGCAGACGGCGCCGGAATCGGTGAAAGCATCTGCGTCACAGCCAGATGCGGATATTCCTATGAACAGGACCTGTACCCAAAAGGAACGGTTCGCTTTCTATCCGGCGATATCGAACCAGACATCTATGATGGCTATATGCGCTACACCCAAATCTGCGTGGTCAACGGCTATGCAAAAAACCCAAAAACATGGGCAGAGAATGGGCGGGTGAAACGGCTTCTAATGTATGTGGAAAACCAGCCTTATGCCTATCTGGAATTGGAGGACTCCATCAATCCGCAGTATTTTACCCTGCCGTTCGATACGATTAAGGCCGCAGATGGCGTAGATATTCACTTTAGATTTGTGATTGAGGAGGTCTATGCGGGAACAACCTATGAGGACACCTGCCTGACAGGACTTGTGGTCGATTTTATGGGACGGCGCAGTCATTAAAACATTTCCCTGCTTCTGCTGACATTTTACAACCGTGTCACAAAAAAGTCACCTGTGTATCCGCATCATAGGTATGCGGCTCTTTGGAAACTGCCTTGTGGCCAAATGCAATTGCAATTTCATACTCATACTTTTCAGGAAATTTCAATGCCTGTGAAAAATAGGCTTTCTTCTCCCCGCGCATGGCATCATAGATGCAGCCGATGATTAAATTGCCAAGTCCAAGCTCCTCTGCTGCCAGCGCCATATTTTCCACAGCAATTCCAGCGTCCAGCGCACTCCATCGAAATTCGCTGTCAGCGCTGAGTATGATGACGGTGGGCGCTTCATAGTAGAAATTATGCAGCGGCGCCGTGATTTCGCGCAGGCGGTTTTTCTCCTCCTCCAATTCTGCAAGGATTGGGTTGTCACCATTTAGTACTGTGAAATGAATCTCCTGTCTGTTTGCCGCTGTCGGCGCCTGTAACCCTGCGTGTATCAGCGCGTTCAGCTCCTCCGCTGTCAGCGGTTCGCTTGTGTAGCCCCTTGTAGAGCTGCGTTCTTTGATCACTTCCATCACATTGCTCATTGTTGTCTGCCTCCTGCTTTTTACATATTATTTTATTCAATCGCTTTGCTATTTTTATCCTGTCTTTATTCTATTTATATTCTGTGTCGTATAACACATTCTATTGGGGTTATGTCCTATATCATTTTATTCTGCTGATACGATTTCGTAACATTTCATGGTGTACTGCCTGAACAAATTGATGTCCTTCAACAGTCCGCTTTTTAAGGCATCTGCTGTGTTCATCGCAAGGTCAAACTGTGCTTGCGTTATGTCTGACTGGCGCAGCGCCTCCTCTAGCTCATCCAAATCATCCACCATGATCTCGCCATTCGGATAAACGACCAAATCAAGGTACAGATCATCAAAATACGGAATCCCGTCCGTGTCCAGTCCCTGACTGGCAATCATATCTATGTACCACACTGCAATGTCATTGTCGCTGTTCATCATGGCTGTAATACAGTAAAAATCATCTTGCGGCAGAATTGAGAGCCATTTCATTCCCTGATCACACACCACAAAGGTTTCATCATGAAATTTCCATGTCTGTGCTTCACTGACTTGCTGAATATCCATGAAGCCAATATATCCTGTGAAAAAATCGGTATGCACCTGCCTGCCCGACAACGCTTTTGCAGTAATGCACTTCCACTCATCATAGGAGAGTCTGCTTCTTTTCATTGTATTGTCCCCCCCTTCATTAGCTTTCCTTATGCCAGCAATTGCAGCTTCTCGCTGTGCTGTTCCACTACATTCTTGAGAACAGAGATATCCTGTTTCATCGTCTCATAGTCGTCAACACTGACCTTGTACCGCTCGTAAGTCGAAGTATAACATGCCTGTATTGTGTTTAGCTGTGGCAAAATCTGCGTTTCCTGTGTTAATTCTATCTTTTTCACTCTTATTTTCAGATCAGAGACATCTTCTTTCAGAACTTCCACGTCCTCTTTCAGACCCTTCACGTCCTCCTTCAAGACTTCCACGTCCTCTTTCAGACCCTTCACGTCCTCCTTCAAGACTTCCACGTCCTCTTTCAGACCTTTCACGTCCTCCTTCAAGACTTCCACGTCCTCTTTCAGACCCTTCACGTCCTCCTTTAGGCCCTTCACGTCCACTTTGATTCCCTGTATTTCCCCTTTTAATTCCTGTATTTCCTTATTGACGGGCTCGAGCTTCGTGTCCATCATATTCGAAATCGCTAACAATAATTCATTGTCTGTCATCGTATCACTCCTCATCTTTGTAACGGCGTTATCCGTTGATAGCTGTATTATATCACAGGGAATATATGAAGTCTATTCCGAACATTCACTATTTTTGAACGTATTGCCGCTTTCTCACAAGTCTGTTTCTGAATTACTTCATCAAAGGAAATCTGTCTAGCAGCACATAATTACGCCGAAGAGGAAGCCTTGGATGAAATTAAAAAACTGGCAAAGTGGCAAATTGCTCTTAGAAAGCATAGATCTAGGCAAAGCTGTGTTATAATAGATTTATGATTATTGTGATTTGGCAGAAAAATTTTGAGCATTTTTTGAGATTTAACTGTTATGATAAATATGATGAGCTATCGTCAACATCTGCCCAAAATAATTTTCACAAGATCAGATCAAAGAGACTCCGAGAGCAAGCTGTAAATGGAGGTGATTACATGAAACAAAGACTTTTAATTGTGGATGATGAAGCGGGAATTGTAGATATGATGGCTAGTTACTTTTCTGCTCAATACGAAGTGTTGACTGCTTATGGTGGACATGAGGCACTGCAAAAATTAACAACGCAGCCTGATCTGATTCTGCTCGACATCAATATGCCGGACATGGACGGTCTGACTCTCTGCGAGAAAATTCGAGCGCTGATCACCTGCCCTATTCTCTTTTTAACGGCAAGGGTTGAGGCTGCCGATCAAATCATTGGCTTTCAGGCCGGCGCGGATGATTACATCATTAAGCCTTTTGATTTAGATGAATTGGGTGCGAGAGTTGCCGCGCACCTGCGAAGGGAGCAGCGCCATAGAAATAAGGCGGCAATTCGCTTTTTCGGTGATCTTGCGATTGACTATTCAGCCCGAACTGTCACGGTAGCTGGTGCGCCTGTCGCATTGTCCAAAAAGGAATTTGATATTGTGGAACTGCTTTCACTGAACGCCGGACAGGTATTTGACCGAGAGCGTATTTATGAAGCGGTATGGGGACTTGACGGCGAAGGGAACAGCGATACCATCATGGAACATGTCCGAAAAATACGGGCAAAGCTGGCATCCTGTACACTTCACAATTATATTGATACAGTTTGGGGGTGCGGTTATCGATGGAATGTCTGAAAAATATGGATCTAAAGAAAACCTTTATCGTCCTGTCCGCTTCCTGTGTATTGGCTGCTCTCCTGCTGCTGTGCCTGATCTTTATCGTATGCAGTTCGATCAGCAGCTCCTATCCCACTGGCGGGATAGCAATTTCAACTGGTGGTTCGGTCACTGTACTAGAAGCCCCCACAGCGTCACAGCAAAACATATTGACGCTGCTTCACATTATTCAAATTGTGTCCTGTATCATTCTTCCTATGGGTGGACTGGCTCTATCCGGCGTCTTGTATTACCATATCAAATTAAAACTACCGATTGCTGCACTGCGGAGTGGGATTTCACGAATTCAAAACCGCGACCTGGACTTTTGCGTGTCGGTTCGTTCTGATGATGAATTAGGTCAGCTTTGCGCCGCCTTTGATACCATGCGTGAAGAACTTCTGAAATCAAATCAAGAATTATGGCGGCAGGCCGAAGAACGCAAAAGACTAAATGCCGCATTTTCGCATGATTTGCGCAACCCGATTACGGTCTTAAAGGGAACTGTCAAACTGCTGCGGCAAAACACAGCAGATGAACAGGCCATCGACAGGCTGGAAAGCTACACATTACGGATTGAACAGTATGTTGAGGCTATGAGCAGCATCCAGCGATTAGAACAAATTCCGGTGCAGATCAGCAAATGTTCATATTCATTGCTGCATTCTGAATTGGAGGAGACAGCCAAAATCCTTGCAGGCACATTATCAGTCTTTGTATTCACACCTAAGAATGGAACCCTGCACTTCGACCACGGACTGTTTCTGACTGTCGCAGAAAATCTGATTGGAAATGCTGCCCGTTTCGCCAAAAGTAAAATCACAATTTGTCTGGAGCAGAAAGAAAACCTGTTGCTGCTATCTGTCACTGACGATGGTCCTGGCTATCCTATCGCGCTGATACAGAACGGTCCGAAACCGTTTGGAAAAATGAACGAGGCTTCCGAACACTTTGGTATGGGGCTATACAGCTGCCAAACGTTATGTCTCAAGCATGGCGGCACACTCACACTGGAAAACCAAAAAGGCTCTGGCGCAACGGCCGCTGCCACTTTTCAACTAAATATGAAATCTTGAGCGATTTTTGAGATTTCTGTTTTACACTCTCCTTATATCACAAATAAGGAGAGATTTATATGAATATTGAAGCAAAAGAACTATCAAAAATTTACGGCAGCGGTGAGAGCCGTGTCGTAGCGCTAGATCAGGTCAACCTCAAAATTACATCCGGTGATTTTATCTCGATTATGGGACCATCTGGCAGCGGAAAAAGCACCCTGCTCCATCTGCTGTCCGGGCTGGACAGACCGACCCGCGGCAGCCTGACATACGATGGAAAGGACCTGTCCCACTGCAATGACAAAGAGCTGTCTGCTTTTCGCCGACAGCGAATCGGCTTCATCTTCCAGCAATTCAACCTGCTTCCCGTCCTGACAGCAAAGGAGAACATCCTTATGCCTTTGCTGTTGGACAAAAAGCAGCCGGATGAAACATATCTGAACAAGCTTACGGATTTGCTGGGTATTCGTGAACGCCTCACCCATTTACCCCATGAGCTTTCCGGCGGCCAGCAGCAGCGCGTAGCGATTGCCCGCGCGCTGATTGCAAAGCCAGATATTATATTTGCTGACGAACCAACTGGCAATCTGGACAGCAAGAGCGGCGGCGAGGTTATGGAAATGCTGCAAAATATTTGGCAAAAAATGGAGAAAACACTTGTTATCATCACACACGACAGCCGCATTGCAAGAATGGCAGAACGTCAATTTGTGATTGTGGACGGTACGCTCTCGGAGGTGGCAGCACAATGAAATCCTATCTAACACTTGCATGGAAAGAACTAAAGGCACAGAAAACTACGGCAATTCTGATTCTAGCTGCGGTGATCCTGTCCACAATTATGACAACGGTGTCTGGTCAGTCCATCGGAATCTTGCAGTCCATGCGTATCGAGCAGGCTGCGGGGCTGAATGGAAACCGCTATGCAACCTTTCATCAGCTTTCCAGAGAACAGGCACAAGCGCTGCATGAAGATTCTCGTCTGTATGATGTAGGCGATTCGATCTTTGTCGGCAGTACGCCATTGGGCAACAGCAGCTTGTCCCTATATCTTCGGGAATATCACGATAACGCACTAGCTATGTACCCGGCAATTAGTGCCATAAAAAAGGGACGTTTGCCAAAGGAGGCAAATGAAATTGCACTGTCTGAAGATACGCTTCAATATCTTGGACTGGACGCTGCGGTTGGGGATACGATTACGCTGGCGTTGCGCATATTTGTCATGGACGGATCACTGCCAGAATTAAACTATTCTGCCAACTTTGTCTTGACGGGGATTCTGGAAAGCAGCTATATGGGCTACGTGTCAGGTTCCGTTGCGGGAATTGTAGGAGAAGGAACCGCGAAACTGCGGCTTCCAGAAGAATATCTGCTCTATTCCACTGATTTCAAGACTTATGACAAGCAGCATTTTCAGCGCATCGTCTATGAGCTTGCCGCAAAACTAAATATAGATGAACGGAATATTCAATATAACTGGATCCTGCTTGACGCCATGGGTATTTCTTATGATGAAGCGGCAGACAGCGATATCGGCACAGGATTTTCTTTTATGGCGATAGCGTGTATTTTGGTGGGGATGCTGGTCTTGCTGGCATCCGGGCTGGTGATCTACAACATTCTGAAAATCTCTATCACCAAGCATATCAAAGAATATGGAACGCTTCGTGCCATTGGCGGTGAGCGCGGTCAAATCTATTGTCTGGTTTCCTTGCAGTTATTGATTCTCTGCGGCGCCGGTATTCCCATCGGGCTGCTGTTTGGTACATTGGCGGCAAAGGGTGTATTGATTGCGGCTACAGGAATTCTCAATCCCGATCTGTTCATGACAAACAGCACAGCCGAACTAAAATCTGCCATCGATGCTGCCAGTACGGTAAAGCCGCCGATGCTCCTTGCCAGTATTGCTGTCACGCTTCTGTTTGCTCTGTTGGCTGCCTTTCCTGCTGCCCGGTACGCCTCCTGTGTATCTCCGACTGTCGCTATGTCGGGGACGCCTGTGAAGATAAGACGCCGGATAAAACGAACTGGCAAAATCCGCAGCTTTGAAGCCCATTATGCAAGGCTCAATCTGAGACGTGGACGTGGTCGAACGGCAGTTACGATTCTGTCTTTGGTTATGAGTATTACCGTGTTCGTTGCCTTGCAGCACTTTACCAGACTGCTTGACGCCAGCAGCTCCGTTCAGGACCTGTATACCAGCGATTATGCAATAACCAATGAGATTTCTGGTATTCCGGCGGAGGCTGTTCAAGCTTTTAAAGAAAATCGTGCAGTAGAGAATATTTCCACCACACGGCTTTGTGTGTTTATGCCAGACACCGGGGATGAACCGCCCTTTGAAACCGATCTTTCTGTACCGAGCCATGAAACCTTACAGCTTGTCCATATCGACGCATCACAATTACGACACTGCGCGCCAAACCTGTCTAATCAGGATATCCAGGCGTTAAACGATGGAACAGGCTGTCTTGTCAAAAATCCCATCGCTTTCTCCTATGGTGATACACCTGTGCAGCATACAGAGCTTGCTGTGGGCGACACGATTCAGCTGGGAAACAGAACGATTCAAGTCGTAGGATTGATTGACGCGCCGATTACGGTGAACAATGACGGCTTTATAAACGGTGTCCAGCTCATCGTAAATGAAGAATTATACTGTTCTTTGCTCAGAAATGACAGCTATTCGGAGATATACCTGACGTTGCAGGATCAGACGGACACAGATAGCTTTGAGCGCTGGCTGGACAACTGGTGTAGCGAATATCCAGGGACACATTGGCTAAGCTATCTCCAAAGCAGCCAAGAAATAGCAGAGAGCTTTGAACAGATTAAAATACTGTGCTGGGTGCTGATTATCTTGATCGGTGTCATCGGCATACTAAATATCATAAACACCGTTTACAGCAATCTCCATACCCGTGTCGGTGAGATTGGTATGCAGCGGGCGATCGGAATGAGCGCAGCAAGCCTTTATAAAACATTTCTGTGGGAGGGCGCTTACTACGGCATTTTTGCATCGATGATTGGCGCAGTGTTGGGTTATATCTGCTGTGTTTTCGTCGAGGCGGCACAGACAGACACCTTACAGCTTGTCGCCATCCCTTTCTATACAATCGTGGAAGCAGCGACAATTTCTATAGCGGCCTGTTTGCTGGCAACAGCCGTTCCTCTGCGCGCTATCGCAAAAATGAACATCGTGGATTCCATTGAGACAATTGAATAAAATACTCCCCCATCAAAGCAGATTGCGCTGCTGATGGGGGGAATCCTCAATCTTCGTATAAGCACGGTATGGTGATGTCCGGCGTAACTGCCCTCAAAGTGTGCGCTTTCTTTTGTGTTCAAAAAAGTGATCCACTTCGCTTTTGATCACTTCTGCGGGCAGCGACTTGGACAGATATCCCTCTGGTCTGAGCGCAAGCGCCTTTTTGACACTCTCCTTGTCAACCTTGTTGGTCAAAAAAATGACAGGTGTGTCATGAAACTCTCTGTCAGCGCGAATCATTTCCAACACCTGCTTTCCGTTGCAGACAGGCATCTCATAATCCAGCAGAATCAGATCGGGCCTGTCAAATGCCAAATTCCTAATCGCAGACATTCCCGACCTTGCTATTGTCACTTCATAGTCACTGCCGAACAAATCCCGCATCGTTTGCAGCATAAAGTCCGAATCGTCCACAATCAACAGCCGTTTTTTGGGCGCTGCCGCCATCTGTTCCTCCTGATTCCGACGCAGACTTCTTCTGATTTCCGACACCGCATTCTCCGTGATCACATCCGCTCCGCTCTCACTCTGCATCGGGTCAGATGAAGTCACACAATATGCAAAATACCCTTTTCCAGTGTCAAACAACATACTAAACTGCGGACTCTGTCTCTCATATATCCGTTGGAACTGCTCATGTGTCAAGATCTGCTCCTCCTTTATCTCAAACTGCTGTAGCGCGGGGAAGCATCCCTTGATGCGTTCCACAAACTGCCTTGCCACATATCCTGCGGCGTGCAGCAGCATCGCCTTCACCGCCTCAGACTTGATGTTCATGACACTGCCAATGGTGCTTGCGATAAATTTTTCCTCAAAAATCAGGAAAAATTCCCATTGCTTTTTTTCTCTGGAAACAGCTATCAGACGATAATAAATCCCGTTGCCAAACCGTTCACCACCATAACAATCGCTGATCAGCCGCGCATCCACCTGAAACATGGTATGCAGCAGACTGGTAACGGTCTGTCCCATCACAGCCTGCTCCTCATCAGGCAGCAGCTTTTCCCAATGCTTGACCTTTTCCCCGCTCACAATCGCTTGATCCTCTATCATCGTATGCCCAATCAGCCAGCCCGCGCACACACTGAGAAAATGACTGACTGATTCCTCCGCGTAGTTTGTCCGTTCCAACTCTTCCTCAAGCGCCGGAAGCGTTCTTTCGCGAAAATTTTTGTGGATATGCCGATGTGTCTCCAGCCCTTCATAATGAATGGACGCCATATACTCCTCCTCGTCCGCAAAATGCTGAATCGCGTGTTCCTTAAAAAATTTGACTGCCTCCTGACAAACCCAGTGACTTTTTTCCTCCTGCCGTCCAAAATCAAACAGTTTATTGAGAATGCTAAATAGCTTTTTATGCTCTCTGTCAATAATTTCTACCCCAATCTGATACCGTTCATTCCACATTAATTGAGTTCCCATATACTTTTCTCCTTTGCCGTCATACTGCTATTGAAATAACCATTCAAAAAACCTCTTTCTATAGTTTATTCCACTCCAGCCAAAACTTGACAAAATTCTACAGTTTTCGATATCATCAAAAAAAGCCGCAAACAAATCTTCATTGTTCATGGCTTTCCTTCATTCTATTCAGAAACTTGCTATTTTTTGCACATGTTATTCACATACTTATCCACACATTATCCACAATATGTGAACAAGTATGCTCGCTTTAAAACGCACCCCCCAGTGCTTCCAACGCCTTGAGCGTCCCTTTTAGATTATTCTTGTGCCAGTTGTTTGTGCCGGACCAGTCCTCCAGACTGTACATTCCCGAATTGCGGAGTGCAGACAGCTCTGCCTGCTGCGCGGACAGCGCAATCACTTCATCCTCAAGCTTGATGTCGATGCGGTAGTTGATTCCTGTCTCCCGCACCTCCACGCCGACGATAGAAGAGTACGGCAGCTCGAGCGTTACCTCCTTCTTCACATCTGCCCAGAAATGTCTATACGGAATCAGGACGAGCTGCTCCTTACAGAAAGAGAGTGCGTAGAAGTTATTCAAGATAAAGATTTTCCTGATCGCATCGCTTAGATTTTCAGGTGCGTAGGAGACAACGATCGTCTTTCCCTCCTGCGGCTCATAGCCAATCTGCTGTAACACCTCTGTGATTCTTCTTGTATTTGCCATAATATTCACACTCCTTTGTTTGATTGATGTATTATACTGGCGGTCGAAAAGACTGACCGCTCACTATAAAGTTATGCACACAACCGCATAAGGAAATATGCCGCTTCGCGGCTGCGGCTGGCGCGATACTCACGGCAGATTTCATCTGTCGTGAGTATAATTATAACAGCACACGCCCGCCGCTGCACAATTCTTTCGCAGACTGCCGCTTTGGTATCGCGAACGGTCAACTTCCTGTTAACCGCAGTCCCAGCAGTACAGCACCTTGCTAAAATCCCGCTGCGCCAGCGCTTCGCTGTTGATAAAGAAATTGGCAACGCCACCGTCCCCCCAGCATATCTCATCGTCCTGCGCGCCCAGCTCAGAGTGAATCTGTAACAGCACCGTATCATAATACTTCGGATTTTTCCGCAGATCATACTGCACAAAATACGGAGCCCCCAGCATATTATGCCCATAGTAAGACAATTCGTGATCCAGATACTCGAAATCCTTCCTTGTCAAAATATCATACGCCAACTGCTTCCCCAGCTTTTTTCCTGTCAGCGTCCGCACCGCATCGCGAAACAGCTTGTCAAAGCGCCTGTCAGCAGTATTGATATAAAGCGCCCGCGGTGCAATGTCAACGCGAAACGACTTCCAGACCGGCGTCAAATCCTCGAGGGCAGGGTCGGATGAAACCGGTACCTCCATCTCCAAAATCTCCTCCTGTGTGACAGCGTAGTCCACCGTCTCATGATATATCACGCGAAACATTTCTTGGCTGTCCGGCGCTGCATCATCATAACCGTAGGTGCCGTCCACTTCATCCAGCGCAATAAAAAATTGCAGCATCCCCTGCTGCGGCAGACGCTCGTCCACTGTTGCACGGTCAAAATTAATCTGCGCAAGCAGCATCATCTTTCGCCCTGTTCTGTCCACAGGATACTGCATGTCTGGCTTCCAGTAGGGCAGACCGCCAAATTTGCTGTCAAATAAATCGGGTGCCGTCCCCTTCTGCAACGTCAGCGCATACGCTGCCTTGCGGGTCTGCTGTTTGATGAAGCTGGCAATCTCCTCAATCGGATAGTCATAGGTCGTGGTCTCTGCAAATTCAACCTTCGCGCGAAGCGAAGCCAGAACCTGCGCATTGACAAGGCGGCTCTGTGCGGGAAGGCGGACAAAGGTCAGCGCAGGAAGCTGTGTTAAGTATGCGCAGTCCGTAAAGTTTGTCTGTACCAAATCAAGCTTTTTTAGATTTTTGCACTTTTCCAGAAATGAAAAATCGTCTACCGTCAATGGATTTCGTGTGTTCATGATCAGTGTATGCAGACTTTCCATCTCTCCGAGCACAGAAAAATCATGGTCCTTACGCTGTAAAAAGTTCAACCTGCTGCACGGTTTTGTCCGCTCATCTAACTTTAAAGTCTTGATTTTCCTTAAATCATACAATACCGCTGGAACTCTGTCGCTGCCTTCAATGGCACCGATCAGATAGGGGTCCGCCGTTCTCATTTCCTGCTTCATATCCATTCTCCCTTCTTTATATGTAAAAATTCCACAAACCTCCATAATTCAATGTGACTTTGTCACTGAACCTGCAATCCGAATTGCTGTATACTATAAAAAAATCATAACCAAGGAGAATCATCATGTCAACAAAAAAAATGCCAGCCAGAAAAGCTGTTGTAGACTCCAATACCTGTGTCGCCTGCGGGTGCTGTATGAAGGTCTGCCCCAGAAATGCCATCACAATCCCTAAGGGAATCTGCGCCATCGTCGATCAGAATCTGTGCGTCGGCTGCGGAAAATGCGCGAAAGAATGCCCCGCGAGTGTCATTACATTGGAGGTGTATGAAGCATGAAACAAAAAGGAACTCCAAACAAGAAATGGTACGATTATCTCTCGATTGTCTCACTGACTTATCTGATTCTGGGATTTCTAAATATCCTGTTTGCGTGGCTTGGGCTGCTGTGCTTCTTTATCCCGCTCATCATCTCTGTCACAACGGGCAGCAAAGCCTACTGCAACAAATACTGCGGCAGAGGACAGTTGTTTGCCCTTGTCGGCGGCAGATTCGGCCTGTCCCGCAAAAAGGACGTCCCCACATGGCTGAAATCTCGCTATTTCAGATATGGCTTCCTGATATTCTTTTTCGTAATGTTCTTTCTCATGCTGTGGAACACCTATCTCGTGTTTGCAGGCGCAAAGGATTTGAGCACTGTAGTGACACTGCTGTGGACCTTTAAACTTCCGTGGCACTGGGCATACCACGGCACACTTTTTTCAGACGGCACAGCGCAGTTTGCCTTCGGATTTTACAGCGTGATGCTCACCTCCACGGTGCTAGGCTTTGTCACCATGCTTTTGTTCAAGCCGCGCTCATGGTGTGTGTACTGTTATATTCTTGCCTCTAAATTATTCTACGACTGCTGTCGCCGAATCTCCTGCCGCAGCCTGTTTGAGCACTGCTGCGACGAGCTTCTCAAAATTCTTGCCAGAGTTGGTCGCACCCGTAATTGCATCCACCTGTGTATCCACCTGACCGTCAATCAACTGCTGCACATACATTCGTGTATATTCATTAGGATATGTGCCCGATGACGGCAGCATATTTTTCATGTAGGCATTATCCCACGCCTTGATAAATCCACTCTCGTTTCTGGCATTAAATTCCGCCGATACAATCTTGTTGCCCTTGACCTGAATGATCAAATATTCCTCCCATCCATGAGAAAACTCCGACATCTCAGCGGTATAAAAACCATCCTTTAACCGGTTCGCACTGCCACATCCTGTCAGTGCCCCCGCCACTATGACTCCTGCCATCCATACGGCTGCTATTCTTTTGCATATATGATTCATCAACTTCACCCTCCTGACAAATATTCATGTCGCGGCTCTGCCACGACTCAAATCCAGATGAGAAACACCGTATTTCAGGCATTTCTCGGTGTGAGACTTCGCACTTCTCACACTACCTTACGCCCGCAATTTCACCATAGAGACAATGTGCTCCAACTCCTCCACCTGATTCAGCGACACAGCCGCTGTCTCATCCGTCTCCCGCGCTAACTGCTGGTTCGTGTCTGCGATCGTCAACACCGTCTGAACCTCCTGTGACGCCATATCGATTGCTTCCTTCTGCTGTAAGGTAATGCGAATCAGATTATCAGAAATCTCTGTAAATTCACTTGTTGCCTGATCAACCTTGTAAAAAGACTCCGCCGTATCCTGTGCATTGCGCATCCCCTGGTCGATTGCCATGCTTGCTTTGCCGATAATTGCACCTGTCTTTTCCAAAGAAAGTGCCGTCTGCTGTGCCAAATGTCCAATCTCCTGCGCTACCACCGCAAAACCCTTGCCTGCTTCCCCCGCCCGCGCTGCCTCAATCGAAGCGTTTAGCGATAACAGGCTTGTCTGAGAAGAAATATCTTCGATCAATTGGCTGATCGTAATGATCTCCTGCATATCCCGATGAATACTGTCCATCGTCTCCAGCATGTCTCTCATCTGCCGCTGCCCCTCATCGACACGCTCTTTTGCCGCTCCTGCGCTTTCCTTGACGCGCTGTGCATTCTCATCGATTTCACTGGTCTTGTCCGTAATCAAATTCATTTTTCCTGTCAGACGTTTCAGTGCGTCAGACTGCTCAATCGAACCATCATACAGCTTTTTGGCATGGCTTGTAGTCTCAGCTGAATTATTTCTGACTGCCTCTGACGCCTCCTGGATACGGTACATTGTCTTATTTAATGCATCGGTGATGAAAACCATTGCCTCGCGTATCGCCGAAAAATCTCCATCAAATATTCCCTCGACCTGCGCGGAATAATCTCCTGAAGACAGCAGTCCCAAATACCCTGTAATATTATCAATATATGTAGAAAGACTAGAAACTGTACTCGAAAGTGCCGTTGTCAAAATCTCTGCTTCTTGGTTGTTGTCTGCAAAAGTCACTTTCTCCTTGAGATTGCCAGCCGCAAGCAGTGTGAGCCGGTCCGTCGCGTGGGCCAAGGAACCCGAGATCTGATCGGCAATCTGGACGGTCTGCTTTGTCGTGTACACCTGTAATGCAACAATAATCAAAATACTAAGCGCAACCGACCAAATCAGCGTTCCCAGAAAATCAGCGCCCGGCGCTGCAATCAAAAGTGTCCAGTTCGTACCTGCTATCGGAGAGTACGCCATATAATGATGAATGCCTTTTAAGTATACAGACTGCGAATCTGTACGGAAATCCAGCATCGCATCAAACACACGCCGATTTGCACCAGAGCCGTACATCTCATAAAGATTTCGCACCTTGTCCATGTCCGCGATATTTTTGTCTGCGATAATCGTTCCCTCTCCATCCACAATATATGCTATTCCTTTGCCGCCAATACTGATATTTGACAACACGTCATTGAGCAGATCATACTTGTAGCTGCCAATCAAATAAAATAAGAATTCGCCGTCCGCATTCAGAATCGGAATCCCCACTTCAAGCTGCCAAAGTTCGTCCTGATGTATTGGACTTCCGACTGTCAAGTTCTGCGTCCTCACCAGATATTCATAATAGTCCTTTCCCACAATAGATGCAGGTGCAAGGCTGTCCCCATACAGCTTTGTCCCCGCAGAGTCATAGGCCGCAATCCACACAAACTCCACTCGTTCCTCACACTGTTTTATCAACTGCTGCATATCTTCCTCTGACATATTGAGATCAGACCATTCCGGCTTCTGTGCCATGCTGTCCATCCTATCAACCAGCAAATGAATATTAGAACTAATATTCTGTGCGGAAATCCGCGCTGTGATCCGCAAATTGTCGTGAAGGACAGCGGAAGTTGATCGAAGTGATGCTATGATCATCAACATCACCAAGATCACGCCCAAAGAAATTGACAATTGTGTTACATAACGAATAATGATCTGTTTAATACTGCGCTTTTGAAGCTTACTTTTCTTGATTTTACTCGCTCTCATAATAAAAATCCCCCATTTTCATTATAATAAAGATTTGATGAATGGCACAAGCATGAGCCAAACATTTGTTGTGTTTTCCCCTATTGCCGTGAATATTTTCATAGAAAATGGAAATATCCGTCGATATTTTACCATACATTACAGATTTTGTGCAATACTGTAAATGTAGTTTATAGGATTAAAAAAGAATGGCAGCCCCATCAGACTGCCACTCTCACTTATAAATCCATCTGTGCCATTATCATAGTAAGTATTGTTCGCTTATATGTTCGCTCTAATCATATTCACTGCAAGAATCCGACGCTTACACTCTATATCCCTTACTCTGTCGTCATATTCACTGCATGAATCGCCGCTTCTTCGTCACCTGCTCCTGTACGTCGTCGTCATATTCGCCGCATGAATCGTCACTTACTTAGACACCCGCCCCTTTAATTTGTCATGATATTCACCGCAAGAATCGCCGCGCCGAGGACGGCGAGCACCACGCCTGTCGCCCGGTTCAATGTCACAGCACTCGCCTTGTTTGCAAACTTTGCTGCGATGCGCGCCCACAGCAATGTCGATGCGACGCAGAACACCAGACACCACAGATCTGGCAGCCCGCCGATTGCAAAGTGACTGCCTGCACCCGTCAGCGCCGTAAAGGTCATGATAAACACACTTGTCCCAACGGCTGTTTTCAGCTCATAGCCTAAGACACTCGTCAGGATTAACAGCATCATCATACCGCCGCCTGCACCGATAAACCCGCAGATAAACCCAACGATCATTCCACTGATAACAGACTGAATGACCCGCTTCTTTGTGCTGACTGCCGCCATCGCTTCCTTCGTTGTCATGACAGGTTTCACGATAAACTTTATTCCCAATAACAGCGTCATAAACACCGAGAAGCTTCCCATCGTCGTGTTAGGCACCCTGCTTGCAATCCAACTCCCAAAAAGCGTAAATGCCAACACCGTGATCATCATGACCATGCCGTTTCGGATATCAAGATTTTTATTTTTTCCATACGTGTACGCACTCACTGCGCTCGCCAGCACATCACTTGCCAGCGCTATGCCAACTGCCTCATATGCCGGCATTCCCAGAAATGTAATGAGCATCGGACTGATCACCGCCGCTGCGCTCATACCCGCAAATCCAGTTCCCAGCCCCGCGCCAATCCCTGCGATAAAACAGATCAAAAATTTAAACATTGCTGCTGCCTCCTTTCAATGTAAGCTCTGTCAAATTATCCTACCATAATTCCCCAGCCAGCGCTATGCTTCTTTCATTAAATTCCTTTGAAGTTCCTTAAAATTTTGTTACCCACACAGCACTGCCGAAAGAATCAAAAAAGCGCTTCATAATCTTTTCAGACAGTGCCGCATCTCAAGGAAAATTAAAGCTTTATATTCTTTTCAGCCTGTGTCATATCTCAATAAAAATTAAATAAAGAATTTAAAAAAATACTATGACAATTTACGAAAATTTAGTGGCATTGCGCACGCACTTATAGTAAAATAATGTCATAATAAATTTATTCCTAAATCGGGAGGCTTCTTATGCGGAGTGAAGAACAAATGTATGCGTTGTTTATGGAGATCGCAAGGGCAGACGATCGAATACTCGCAGTCTATATGAATGGTTCACGGACAAATCCGAACGTTCCTAAAGATATTTTTCAGGACTACGACATTGTGTATGTGGTGCGGGACACCCAGTCCTTTATTGAGGACAAGGACTGGATTCACAAGTTTGGCAAAATCCTGTATATGCAGTATCCCGACGAAAACCCAGAATATCCAAATGACAAGGAAAATCATTACGGCTGGCTGATGCAGTTCGAAGATGGTGTGCGAATTGACCTTACCATACAGACAATTCAATTTGCCAGAGAACATATTCATGATGATAAACTTTGTCGGATTCTCGTAGATCAGCAAAATATTCTTCCACCCGTACCAGAAGCGACAGATGCAGATTATCATGTCAAAAAGCCCACCGAAGCACAGTTTCTGGCATGTGCCAATGAGTTCTGGTGGTGCAGCAACAATCTCGCTAAGGGCTTGTGGCGGGAAGAGATGCCCTACGTGCAGGACATGACCAACTTTGTCGTTCGCAAACAGTTAGAAAAAATGCTCTCTTGGAAAGCAGGTCTTTTGACGAATTTTCAGATCAGTGTCGGAAAGTCTGCAAAGTACTTATACAAGTGGCTTGAAGCAGACGAGTATCAAGCATACCTGAATACTTACTTTAGTGGAAATGTTGCAGAAGCATGGACGGCGGTGCTGCATATGTGCGATTTGTTTGAACAGACAGCAGTGTATGTGGGAAACAGACTAGGATATGCCTATCATGCCGCGGAAGGAAAGGCAGCGCGGGGATTTCTTGAACATGTGCGGAACTTGCCGAAGGATGCCAAAGATATTTATTTGGAGATGAAAAAATGAAAACAATACCAAAAACGATCGCTATAATGATGCTTTATTCCTGCCTGCTTTCAGGTTGTGGCATAACGCCAGCAGCGGAACAATCTCATGTGTATTCCTTTCGCGGAGAAAATGAGTTTTTTACAATATCCAACGGCGTCATTGTTTTGAACGATTCAAAAGACATATTCTATGGTGGTAACCTTGAAGAAACGCAAGGAAAGTTCGAAGATATTGTTTCGTATTCTACATCGGTGTATCTACAGTCCGATGATAAAGACAGAATTTTGCTGTGCAATCGCGTAGAAGATCTAACAGGAGCAACGATCAATATTTCTGATGAAATCGGAAAAGTGTCTGGTGATCTGATCAAAGAAGCAGACCTTGACGAATTGCAAAATAACCTTTTCTTTGAATTAAAGACCAAAAATCTAAACGGTGAAGAAAATGAGTATCTTGTACAATTAATTTTGACGAAAATATAGCCGGCACAAAAAAGACAGAGGGTACTGCCTCTGTCCTTGATCTCCAAATGCATCTGAATCCGCATGCCTCTTATGTCTCAGGCACCCGCTGTATGGATTGCTCTGTTTTTTCTTCATTTCATCTCAAAGCTTCTGTGTTAGTGTTTTCAGCGCTGCCTTTCCTTTTCAGCCAGCATACGCTTTAAGGCTGCAATCTCGGCATCTTTATCTGCAAGTTTGGCACGTTCTTCCTTTTCAACCAGCATACGCTTCAAGGCTGCAATCTCAGCGTCCTTATCTGCAAGCAGTTCTTTCAGTTCCCCCAGCTCTGGCAATATCATTCTCTTCAATGCCTCACTCATTCGACCACCTCCATTGACGATTTGTTCAAAGACTCCACTGTTAAGATCCGACACTAGATTCACTACTACGGCTGCCTTCGCACGCGTTTCCTCCGCTTCAAGCCGATCAAAACTGTCCAGTAGTTCTTCCGCCTGAACGATGTCTATATTCCGCGTTAATGATTTCAGCCAGATATGGCGGTCTGTTTCAAGTTCCCTTGTCACAATGACCTGCATCGGAAACAGCATTCCATCAATACGATAAATTCCTTTCCCTGCCTGTTTGACCTGATATTTCTTTTCCAACTGCCGCAATCAGATTTCATATAATACTTCTCACACCATTGATTTATGAAAAGATTATAGCACACATCAATCCTTTCTGCATTGGACAAATAGTCCAATGCCCCAAATAGACTTTTATACCACACTGTGTTATACTGTCTTTAATCGAGTAGAGAAGATTTATTTTCTCCCTCCTCGCCCCGGACGCGGGCTGCTTTCGCTACACCGTTTTTCCGTGTGCATAAAAATGTTTGTCAAACATACCATACAATTTTAAATGTAGCATATTATAGAAGGAAGTGATACCATGACAGATTATGAAAAAGCCCTCGCATTATGGCGACAGAAACATATCACCTCTGACGCCGAATTATCAGAAGTGCTCAATGGACAGAGCATCTCCTTTGCGTACCACTCTGGAAAAATAGAAAATGATCGGATTACCTATCACGATACAAGGGAAATTTTTGAGCACGATGGCGTGACCTCTTACACCGGCGATCTGCGCACTCTATTTGAAATCCGCAATTCCAGAGATGCCTATGAGTACTTTCTGACAGCATTTCAAGAAAGACATGTACTCGACGAAAATCTTATCCAAAAAATGCAACTGTTACTCACCCAAAACACCTACGATCCTCGCCGATGGCAGCTTGGTGAACGTCCCGGTACATACAAACGCCACGACTTTGCAACCGGAAAGAGCGAAGTAGGCGCCGCACCCGAGGACGTACAGGAAGAACTTTGCGAACTGCTTTGTGAACTGCAAAACGTATCCGAACAAAATGCACTGACTGCTGCCGCTTACTTCCATGCCAAATTTGAAAATATTCACCCATTTGCTGATGGGAATGGGCGCACAGGGCGGCTTGCCATGAACTATTTCCTCATTCTGCACAATCACCCGCCCATCATCATTCATGAGGAGGACCGCAGGGCTTACTTCGAAGCGCTGGAAGCATGGGATTCCAATCAAAATCTGGATATGCTTCGCAACTTTCTCATCACACAGACTGAAAAAACATGGGCAAGACAAATCGCCCGTATCGAAAAAAATTAGAATTCAAACTCGCCCAGACTGCATCAAACTGCTGGAGGAATACCGTCTCAGACCGCGATAAAATACAAACACCGCCGCTGCTGACAAAAATACTAAATACCCCAGCACCGCAAGCAGCTTTCGCACATCAAACGCTATCATAATGTGTACTGGATGATATATCGCCATGCCCACTGGTATGATGTTATAGAGCAGAAAACGCGATACGCCATGAAAAATACCGTCTGGGTAAGTCGCAAATGTAATCGCGCTGGCCACAATATTGCTGCCAAGCATCTCCGCCCGCACAAACCAGAAGGTCAGACTGCCCATCAGCAGCGCAAAATCTGTCATAATCAACGCCCCAGTTACAGTGAACAGCAAAAACAACAGCAGCCGTCTCACACTGAAACAGAAAATACAGATCAGCACCAGCCCATACAAAAAATCTCCGATGGCAGACGCGGAAGTCGCAGAGGTCATCACGCTGAGCAGAACGTTTTTGGGCTGCACCAGATAGGCATCCAGCTTGCCGTTGACAATCAGCTCCGGCAGAGAAAACACTCTAGAAAACAGCAGATGCGACAGCCCAAAGCTGCTCGCCGCAAGCCCCCACAAGAGCATCACCTCACGCATGGTATAGCCGCCGACATCCTCCCTCAGCCGCAGCAAGATCACCCACTGCACGATAAAAGTCGCATTGTTGAACATCATAAACAGAATATTCGTCAAAAAAGTCACTTTGTTGAGCATCTCCCGCATGATGTTGTACTTGACTGCGAGCGCGCACACCCGCATCTGATTCTTAACCGCCGTTAACATACAGCTTCCGCCCTCCTCTCTCATAAATCCATAGCAAAATCACACTGCCAAACGCCAAGTACAGCACCTGCGCCAGCAGAATTTCCAGATACTTTTCCACACTGAAATCCACAATCAGCTTCGCCGGACCATAACAGACCGTATAGATCGGCGTGAGCTTCAGCACAGGCTGCACGGCCGCCGGAAAGATTTCCACGGGAAAAATCGTTCCCACCACCAGAATCAGCTTGTCATACAGCCACTGAAAAGGCTTCGCGTCCTCAATCCAAAACGAAAGCATACTGATGCATATTTTAAACACTGCATGAATTGTCATGCCCAGCACGATGCAGGGCACTACCGCCACAAGCGTACTCCAATGAAAGTTTGGAAGCGCTCCCACCATCATGCAGCCAACCACTGCGGTAAGTCCCGCGTACATAGACAACTGGATATTCCACTCCCCCGTATATTTCGCAAGAATATAGAACGGATAACGATAGGGCTTATTTATCAGATAAGCGATATTCCCGCCGCGGATATCCGCCGCCACCTGTTCCCTGACGGTGGACGAGCGTGCGCCAAACCAAATCATCTCCGTGATCATCACATACCAGATCATTTGCTCCTTCGTATATCCGGCAATCAACTCCCCCGGCGCATCATACATATAACCCCACAGATTGAGAAACACAACGCTCAGTATCAAGTAAGTGATAAATCCCATCGCAATATTGGCAGTGTACTGCAAATTTTCAATAAAAACAGCGCGGTAAATGACCACATACTTTCTCATAAACGATCCGCCCTCCCCTCTGTCCTGTAGATTTCCATAATAATGTTTTCCAGCGGAATATTGGAAATGTTGATATCCTGAATGTGTTCTGCGTTGATGCCGCGCAGCACATCATTAATTTTTAAAATTGCAGTATCCACCTCAAACTTGATATTGCCGCCCTTTTTCTTTAGAATCGTAATTCCCTCCATCGGCGGCCAAACCGCCTCCTCCTGCAACTTTACCTCGACAATTTTCTTGTTGAGATAATGATATTTTAGGTGTTCCATCGAGTCATCAAGCACAATCTGTCCGGCATTCACGATGACAATGCGCTTGCAGAGCTTCTCGATGTCCCCGATATCGTGGCTTGTCAGGAAAATGGTCGTGTGCAGTTCCCTGTTCATCTGCTTGATTAATACACGGATATTTTCCTTGACAACAGGGTCTAATCCGATCGTCGGTTCATCTAAGAATAAAACTTTGGGCCTGTGAATGAGTGACGCCACGATCTCACAGCGGATACGCTGCCCCAGCGACAAATTCCGAACTGGTGTATTGATAAACGCACCCAGTTCAAAAATCTCTGCCAGCTCAGCAATGCGCGACTCTGCCGCATCATTGTCCAAGTCATAAATCGCACCGAAAAACCGAAAGTTGTCATACGGCGTCAAATGTGTCCAGAGCTGTTCTTTCTGGCCAAATACCGTCCCAATCTGATACGCAAGCTGCCGTCTTTTGCGCACCGGATCAATGCCAAGCACCTCCACATGCCCGCTGTCCGGGTACAAAATACCTGTCAGCATTTTGATTGTCGTGCTCTTGCCAGCTCCGTTTGGACCGATAAATGCAAGTATTTCACCCTCCTCCACGCCAAAAGACACACTGTCCACCGCGCAGATTTCCTCTGTCTGTGGGTGAAAAATGGACCGGATACTGCCGCGCATTCCCTTTTCCTTGCGCTTCACCCGAAAATTTTTGGATAAGTCCTCTGCCTCGATCACCTTCATCGTCAATCCCTCCTCAATAAAATTTATGAAATATATTGCAGTTCCATTTTTGATGAAATTTCACCACAAATACTTTCCAGTATCTTTTCACCGACGCTTTGTCATTCTTCGCAATCACATCTGGCACAACGTGCAGCAGATCTGCAAGATCGTATGCCATCTCAAATTCGCCAGCGTGCAAAGTCTCCTCCATGACCTCCAATGCCATATTGATAAACGCAGCCACATCTTCCTGCACAAACCAGTCAGGCGTTTCGCCGCAATTCAGCCAGCCTTGCCACGTTGGCATCATCTCAATCATTTTCTCACACATTTCGCCGTTGCTCATCTGATTTTGAAACGCCTGATGACACAGATGCACAAGCTCTTTTCCCCTTCGATTTCGAATATCACTGCGCAGCAGTATCATGATACTTTTTAAATTCTCAAGCATACAGTTCTTCATTGCCGCCCTCCATACTCCTTTTCTTCTCTTACGCGCCACACCTTATTTGTATCCGTCAGGGTACAAAAAAAGCCGCCATGTTACATACACTGAAATGTATATACCATGCGGCTTCTTGTCTATTACAAATACACAATACCTTTCGATGACCGCATAGCCAAATAAGACTTTTCGCCCTACAGCCATGCATCCCATCTCATGTTGATCGGTTTACTCTATGGCTGTACGCTGAAAAATCTGAAACTGCGGAATAATCGAAATAAATAGGTTTGTATTGTGCTGAAACATCATAATCCTCCATGCCGCCTTCTGCGGCTCAAATCAAAAATCAAATAGGAAAAGTTTCTCTAACTTATTGTTCCTTAAAATTTTAGTCAGTATAGCACAGGATTTGCCAAAACGCAAGCTATTTTTCATAAAAATATTTTAACGCCTTGCCTTCTGTCCTCAATAATCTTCTCTGCGATTTCCTCCATAGACGGATCGCCGTCAAGGCCGATCAAATTGGGATAGAAAATATAATCCGACAAATCCGGCAGCCCCGTGTTCACCTCCAAGTACAGAAGCCACCAGTCCATTTCCGCCTCATCATGATCAAGAATATGGACAACGATATCTTTGATCTGTTCGTCCGTCAAATCCTCCTTTTGGGGTGGACACATGAGTGCACTTCTGGCAGCGGTATCCAGACTTACCGCCTCATCATAGTGCCAATACTCTTTGATTTGCAGTTGTTGATTCCCAGTTAGGTTTCTTAACCTGATTTGCAGTTGTTCCAAGTCCTTTCTCAAATCTTCGTTCTCGTTACAGTACAGCTTTGACATAATCGAATCTGCTTCGCAAATAATCTGCTTTACCTCCGGCAGTTTTGTTTCATTAATCATTGGTTTTTGCATTTGAATCTCCTTTCTAACCGAATGCAAGTTTGGAATAAAAATTTATATACAAATCTCAATCCGAAACAGTCCTGATGGGATATAATGTTTGCTTGATACGAGTATCCTTCCGTCTGCATCTGAGATATTCTCCTGCACCAGCAGGAAAGAATTGTCATCTGAGAGTGTATAGGTCAGCGCCGTAAAGTTTCCTGCGGTCGAGTGCGAGCAGATGCGCCGGAAACAATTTTTCCCATCATAGCACTGGCTCTCCAGATACTCCTGTAATTGGCTGGGCTGGTTTAGGTCAATCTTCTCCTCACCGACCTGTCCAATTGGCAGAAAACTCAGCGAGTACGCAAGCGGTACGCCCTTTTGTTTGTACCAGCGGTCTACAATGACTACGGCAGGCGTATACTGTTTGAGAACATCTGAAATGGACTTTGTCGGCGGTTCAATGCGAAACGCCATCTCCACGGCATCTAATTCCTCCGTACAATACGAATAGACAGGGTGCTGCGGCATGTTGACTGGATGCTGTTCCTGCCCAGTCTGCGGCTGGCGGCACACAAAATGCCCGACACCCTGCACATTCCTTGTCATACCATCGTCCTGCAACAGCGTCAGCGCCTTTCGAAGTGTCATGCGGCTCACATCTAGCTGCGCAGACAACACAGTCTCTGACGGCAGCCGCGAGTCGGGCGGAAATGTCCCGTTCTGAATCATCTCGTAGAGCTGGTCATACACCCTGACATGTTTTAATTTACTTTCTTTTGTTTCCTTATTTTCACTACTTTCTTTACTCTCATCTAATTCTTTATTTTCATTCCTTTCTTTGCCTTCACTACTTTCTTTATTTTCATTTTCAAATTCGTTCTCTTTGATCATATCATACCTCTATTCATTTTAAAACTACCCAACGTGATGAAAAATGCCTGTCTTTGGCATTTTTCGGTGTGAAACTTCGCACTTCTTGGCAAAGCAGCCTGTGACAAGCCCCTCTGTCCATATTCAGAGACACCACCTACAGCCATCGCGGGCTATCTCTTTTTCCGCGCGCATAGCAGACAGCTATTTAGACAAGTAACCGCCTTCTCACTCTAACTCCCATCTGCCTGCTTTAGCATGCGTACAAATCAGGATGGTGAAATTTTATATTTCACACTACATACATCAAAAAAATGTACTACCTATATCATAAAACTATACAAGTAAAAAGTCAATAAACTCAAAAATATACCTTTCCAGTTGTATTGTTGTTACTATTCACGGTCAGGAATGCGCTGAACTGCGCATTCCGTGAGAACATGATTCAGGAGTGAGGGGCAATTATTGTGAAGCAAAATTCTGAATATCGCCCCGAATCGTTACGAAGAGTGGCTCCTAGGGCGTGAATAGTAACGTACAGTTGTCTACATGAACATCTGCCTGTATACACATCTAAATGCATTAATATCTATAGTTTTCTCCTTTTGATCACCGATATTCGTCAATTTTAACCAAAAACAACTTGTCTAATTTGTCTAAAAATGCGTCTTGTTTTTATACAAGTATAATGTTATGATTGTTTTACAATCAAGTTCCGCAAACATCATAAAAACAAACTAATTTCATGTATGCCTGTCTGCGTGTTCTCAGCAAGAATTGTCTAATCAAGTATAAAAGAAACGCAAGGCGTACATACTGCCAAAAGGAGGAAAACACTATGCAGAATTATTCAGGTGAAGTAGGATTACAGTATCATTTACAGATTCGTCCGGGCGATGTCGGCCGCTACGTGATCTTGCCGGGAGATCCCAAACGGTGTGAGAAAATTGCAAAGCATTTCGAGGACGCCAAACTGGTTGCAGACAGCCGTGAGTATGTCACTTACACAGGTACCCTCGACGGCGAAAAAGTGAGTGTGACTTCCACTGGTATCGGCGGCCCATCTGCGTCGATCGCACTTGAAGAGCTCGTGCTGTGCGGCGCTGACACCTTTATACGCGTTGGCACCTGCGGCGGCATCGACCTCGAAGTCAAAGGCGGCGACATTGTGATCGCGACGGGCGCTGTCCGCATGGAGGGCACAAGCCGCGAGTATGCGCCAATTGAATACCCCGCTGTGGCGGATTTGGATGTCACTAACGCCCTCGTTGCTGCGAGCAAAGAGTTGGGCAATCCCTATCACACAGGCGTTGTGCAGTGCAAGGATGCTTTCTATGGACAGCATGAGCCAGAGCGTATGCCCGTCAGCTACGAACTGTTAAATAAGTGGGAGGCATGGAAACGTATGGGCTGCAAAGCCTCTGAGATGGAATCCGCAGCCCTGTTCATCGCGGCAAGCCACCTTCGTGTTCGCTGCGGCTCGAACTTCCTCGTTGTGGGCAATCAGGAGCGAAACGCGCTGGGCATGGAAAATCCGATTATTCATGACACCGAATCCGCAATCAAGACTGCCGTCCTTGCAATCCGTAAACTTATCGCAGCAGACCGCGAAAAATAAAGCCTCCGGGCGGACAGGAGGCACATCACATGAAGCTACTACTGAACTTCATCGGCATTATTGTCATTTTAGGACTTATCTTCCTGCTATCGTGGGACCGCAAGAACATTCAATGGAAAACAGTGCTCCGCGCAGTTGTGATCCAGTTTGTGATTGCCTTGTTACTTGTCAAAATACCGATCGGAAAGACCATTGTCTCTGTGCTTTCCGACGGTGTCACCGCCATCATCAACTGCGGGCAGGAGGGTCTTTCCTTCGTCTTTGGAAGCCTTGCGGACAGCGCGTCACTGGGCGGTATCTTCATCGTGCAGACCCTTGGCAACATTATCTTTGTATCGGCGCTGGTAAGTCTTTTGTACTATATCGGTGTGCTGGGATTTGTGGTGAAATGGATTGGAAAAGGCGTTGGCAAACTGATGGGCACGACAGAGGTTGAAAGCTTTGTCGCTGTGGCAAATATGTTTCTGGGCCAGACCGACAGCCCTATTTTGGTAAGTAAATACATTCGGTCATTGACCGACAGTGAAATCTTTGTTATTCTGGTCTCAGGTATGGGAAGTATGTCGGTGTCCATCCTCGGCGGTTATCACGCACTCGGTATTCCGATGGATTACCTGCTGATTGCAAGCGCTATGGTTCCCGTTGGAAGTATCCTCGTTGCCAAGATGATTCTTCCACAGACAGAGACGGCACAGTCCATCAGCGATGTAAAGATGGATAATAAGGGAAATAACGCAAACGTGATCGACGCGATCGCAGAGGGCGCATCAACTGGAATGCAGATGGTTATATCCATCGCAGCCTCCCTTGTCGGCATTATTGGCATCGTGGCAGTTGTGAACATGTTCCTAGGCTTTGCCGGAATCCGGTTGGAGCAAATTTTCTCCTATGTGTTTGCGCCGTTTGGCTTCCTGATGGGACTCGATGGCGGCAATGTGCTCATGGAGGGTTCTCTGCTCGGCAACAAACTGATTGTCAACGAGTTTGTCGCCTTTCAGGATTTAGGCGCAATCCTCGATACACTAGATGCCAGAACCGGTATGATCTGCGCAATCTCCCTCTGCGGCTTTGCCAATCTGTCAAGCCTTGGCATCTGCGTGTCCGGTATTGCCGTACTCTGCCCCGAAAAGAAAAGCACACTCTCCCGTCTGGTATTTCGAGCGATGCTCGGCGGTATCTTTGTGAGTATGCTGAGCGCGATGATTGTCGGTATCATCATGTTGTTTTAATGGAAGGAGTTGAAAATTATGAACGAACATCCGAAATACAACCGAATCTTTACCATCGTCATTGACTCTCTAGGCATTGGCGCTGCCGCAGACGCGGCAGCCTACGGCGATGCCGGAACAGACACACTGGGTCATATTGCACAGCGCACAGCGCATTTCGAGCTACCCAATCTGCAAAAGCTTGGAATCGCAAACTTACATTCTCTGCATGGCGTGGCACCTGCCCCAAATCCCACAGGATATTATGCGCGGCTGCATGAAGCGAGCACTGGAAAGGACACGATGACAGGGCACTGGGAAATGATGGGACTGCACATTACGAAACCGTTCCAGACTTTTACTGAAACGGGATTTCCCAAGGAACTCCTCGACGAACTGTCCGCGCGGACCGGGCGTGTTATCATTGGCAACAAGAGCGCCAGCGGCACAGAAATCCTTGACGAGCTTGCGGAGGAGGAGATCGCCACGGGGCACATGATCGTCTACACCTCCGCAGATTCCGTCCTGCAAATTTGCGGGAATGAGGAAACTTTCGGTCTGGAAGAGCTCTACCGCTGCTGCGAAATCGCAAGAGAGCTGACGCTGCGCGACGAATGGAAAGTCGGGCGCGTCATCGCAAGACCCTATGTCGGAAAGAAAAAAGGTGCGTTTGTGCGCACCAGCAACCGCCACGACTACGCCCTCAAACCCTACGGCAAGACCGCGCTCAATGCCCTGAAAGATGCGGGGCTCGATGTCATCTCTGTCGGCAAGATCTATGATATTTTTGACGGTGAGGGACTCACAGAATCCAACAAATCCAAAAGCTCTGTACACGGTATGGAGCAGACCATCGAGATCGCAGAGAGAGACTTTCATGGACTGTGTTTCGTCAACCTCGTCGATTTTGACGCGCTCTGGGGACACCGCCGGAATGTGTCTGGCTATGCGCAGGAGCTTGAAAAGTTTGACGAGAAGCTCGGTGCGTTCCTAAAGTGCCTAAAGGACGATGATCTGCTTCTCATCACCGCGGACCATGGAAACGATCCGACACACACCGGAACTGACCACACGCGGGAAGATGTGCCATTGCTCGCCTACTCTCCGTCCCTTACAGGCAGCGGAAGATTAGAAGATGCAGAAACCTTTGCCGTCATCGGCGCCACCATTGCCGACAACTTTGGCATTGCGATGCCAGAGGGCACCATCGGACACTCTCTGCTTGCCCAATTACAATAAAGCAGAAAAATGCAGCGTAATTATGGATATATTCATTATTGATATATATAGAAAGGACACCATCATCATGGACCAAAAAGAAATCAATGAAATCTTAAAAACTGTTGATCACACACTCCTCACCCAGACTGCCACATGGGAGGAAATCCGCCAAATTCTAGACGACGGCATCACCTACGGCACCGCCTCGGCATGTATTCCTGCCGCCTATGTCAAGCAAGCCGCAGACTATGTGAATGGCAAACTGCCCATCTGCACCGTGATTGGCTTTCCGAATGGCTATCACACGACCGCTGTCAAGGTCTATGAGACCAAAGACGCCATCGCAAACGGCGCGGTGGAAATTGATATGGTCATCAATATCGGCTGGCTCAAAGATGGGAAGTATCAGGAAATCGAAGATGAAATCCGCCAGATTCACGCGGCATGTGACGGCAAGATCTTGAAGGTCATTATCGAGACCTGCCTGCTCACAGAGGACGAGAAGATCAAAATGTGCGAACTTGTCACGAACGCGGGCGCAGAATATATCAAGACCTCCACAGGCTTCTCGACAGCGGGCGCAACGTTTGAGGACATCAAACTCATGCGGGCGCATGTCGGAGAAAATGTGAAGGTGAAGGCAGCCGGCGGCATCGCATCGCTGGACGACGCAAAAGAGTTTATCCGTCTGGGCGCTGACCGCCTCGGAACAAGCCGTATGATCAAGCTCGTTAAAAATGCAGATGATGGGGCTGGGTACTAAATCAAACAGCAGTAAATCATATATCCGAGCCATTCTGACTTTATGATACAGAATGGCTCGGATTTTGAAAAATCTGGCGTTCTTTTTTTAGCTCAAACCGTTCCAAGTCCTTCTTCGTCGTTATCTTAAAATTGTCCTCGTCCCCTGCAATCATGACGATATCCAGCCCTGCCATAAATGCGGGTTCCGCTGCGCCGTTAATGCTTAACATCTGATCAAACCTAAGTCTCCTGTTCGCCAGATAGTACGCCCCAATGCGAAAAGTCTCCGGCGCCTGCCCTGCAAAGAGCTTATCTCTGTCAAGGAGCGCGTCAATCCTCCTGCCATCTTCACTTTTGTATACCGTATCTTTCATGGAAAGGATCGGCAGCACACCGTCATGTCCCTCTACCGCGGACAGGCTGTCCGTTATTATCTGCTCAGACAACAGCGGTCTTGCCGCATCATGTACCAGCACGATATCTGAATCTTTTGCAAAGCTTCTAATATCTGTCAATCCATGATATATGGAAAGCTGCCTGTTTTCACCCGGTGCTGAAAAGCCGCGAAACTTTTTATCCTTATCATACGTTGTCAAAGATTCCACAATCTTTTCATGCCACTGCGGCGCTGCCACAATCTGTATCGCATCAATTCCGGCATGCCTCGACAATACCTCTATGGAATACGAGATAACAAGCCTGTTCTGCACCTCGATATACTGCTTTGGTATCTCAATCCCCATACGGCCGCCGATCCCCCCTGATAAAATCAATGCAGTGTTCATGTTTCCCCTCCATCAATCTATATCATCACAGCACTTGCGAATTTCCTGCATAATTTCTTTATATGATCTTTTCTTGCCAAAAAGCAGTGTCGTGCCGAGCACAAACCCGTCCATGCCCATCGGTGCAAACTTGAGAATCTTGTCTGCACTGCATGCCCCGTCCCAGTAGAGTCTGAAACACATCTCTCCTTTGAGGAGCAGCAGACGTGAGATCTTTTTGCCGACATAGGGCATGTACATCTGTCCTGCATTGCCCGGATTCACCGTCATGACGAGAACCTTTTTCACAATGCGGAGCATCTCATACACGGTCTCTATGCTGGTGCCCGGATTGATGGCAATTCCGGGTATCATTCCTGCATTGATGATCTTTTGCAGCGTTGTGGAAGGGTGATACTCTGCTTCAGGATGAATGTAGACGGTATCGCCGGGTCTTAAATTATTCAGAAACAACTGCACATTATTGTTTGGGTGTTCGATCATTAGGTGTACGTCGAGTGGTTTCTTTGTCGCGCTGGCGATGTATTTCATGTCATTTAAGGACATGGCGTAGTTTGGCACGAAGCGTCCGTCCATAATGTCGATGTGGAAGGAATCAATGCCGCTCTCGTCAAGCTGTTTGATCTCATTTTGCAGATTTCCATAATTGGCACACATCATTGATGCCGTCAATTCAAAGTACATTTTATACTTTCCTCCTGTCTAAAAACTGGATAGCCTCATTTCCTGTGCTAGATCAGATCTGACATATTTGTCATCCTGTTAAAAAAAGCATCTTCCACCTTCAACGCCCAAAAGTCCTCATCCAAAATGCGAATATGATGTATTTGATTTAGAAGTTTCTCGTCAAGTTTCTGATCTGCCTCTGTTTTGTCCTTGGGACACAAACTACAATATTTCAGAAAATAATCTATTATACCCGCCTGCATTTTTTCAATGCATATCAGCTCCTGCTGTGTTCTTGTTTCACGGGTATAACATGGTGTTCCGTTTTCATGAAATCCCACAATAGATGGTTCTTGAGAAGTCAAAACCGTCTCCAGAATATAATAGTCCTCATATATGGCATTTTCCGGTGATTTATCCTGCTCATAAAATGCCGTAATATCAAGTGCCTTATCTTTCATAAATGACTTTTCTATCTGAAGAAAATAAAGCCCGCTCAGCTTGTTATCCACAAGCCTGTTAACAAACATCTGACAAGTACCTTTTGCCACAAAATCAAAAAAAGCAATATCTCCTGATTCCTTTGCAATACTGTCAATATACTTTTGATAATGATGCCTATATCGTTTGGCTTTTTCTATAATATCCTGCGAAAAATCAATGAGCTTTTTTCCGGTTGACACATCTTCATTCACAACGATTCCAAACCGTTCTCGCAGTTGTTGGGATAATGTACCGCTGAATTTCATTGTATCCACATACGCAATATCTGCTTCATTCTCAATCCCTGCTCTGATGGCAGCCGCACGTGAAGAGAGAAAATAAACAGACAATTCATCACCACATAACATGTCATAAAGCTTTTTTATCAGATAGCCGTCCCTCGCACAGAACCAAACATTTTTGATACTCTTCTTCATAACCTGTTTCTTAAACCAAAGTACAAAATCTGTTATGATCGGTGCCATAAAAAGATATCCAACATCATATGCATTGCAGACACTTTGCTGCATATTTCGCGTCTCAAACTGAAATGGACTGTTAAACAACCTTGCCACAAACATTCCAAGTTTTATCCTTGACGACAGACTTTCAATATATTCCCACATGCCAAGATAACCAGTCATCTCAAACAAATCTATTCCACTGTAAATCTGACAGCCACAAAGCCCGCATCTGTCGGCGCTTTCCACGTCAACAGCCAAGTCATCGCCTATGTGAACACACGAATTTCCCTGTAATATATCCTTTAGATGACAGAAAAGCTTCTGTGTTTTTCCCGTCTTATATTCGCAGGAAACCAAGAGATCTGTATAGCGTGTAATCCCGCATTTTGCAAGCAATTGCTCTATTTGGTTCCTACTATAATAAGTATCTGTTGTAATATATACAGCCTTCCCCCTTCTATAAATTTCTGCGGCAAAATCCACCATCTCCAGCCTTGCTGTCACCAGTTCATAATCTATTTCCCATTCCACCTGCGCCAGTTCCTCCGCGCTCACCAAGACGTGCGAAGAATGTTCCAATACAAATTGATATATGTCTATTAACGAGGGGGCATATTTTATAGATAATTCTTTTTCAGCCTGCTGTCTTTTTTGCAGAAAGTTTTCTATATAAATGCCCTTTTTCTTGAATCTGTTTTCTGTCAGTTCCACTACATCTGACGAAAAAAGCACCTGACGCATAATCAGTGTGTCAAACAAATCGAAGCTGACTGCATCTTTGTCATCAACCAGTCCAGCCAACTGTTTTCTGCTAATTCCCTGTTTGGTAAAACGATAGCTATCCTGCTTTGTCATACATAAATCTCTACCCCTGAGATCCAACAATTGTATTTGATGCTCAATACAATATTTCCCAATTTTTTTTGCTATTGCCCTGCATGAACCGGGGCGCGCTACAACAATAATCAGTTTTACTTCCTGTTCGACACATTCAGATAAGGATATAATCTGTTTTCCATAAAGTTCTCCCTCCTCTTGGAAACTATCCAACAGCCCAACAATATGAAATGTCCCTTCTAATATAAGCAACGCCTTCTGTGTTTCGATTCCAAGCCCATATAATGCAATCGGACAATCAATGTAATCACTAAAAATCTGTTTCAAATTATCCATTACTGTATGTTCTCCATTCTCAAAGCAATGAGCACGAACCCCCATCTTCCTGCTTTCACAGGCGTACAAATCAGGATTGTAAGATGCTCTTTTCCACAATGTCCAAAAGATTCTGCTCAAATACACTCATGGAAAAATATTCCTCATATACTTGTCTGGATTCCTCTCCCATTTTTTTCAGCTGTGTCATATGATTCATACACCATTTAATTTTTTCCGAAAGTTCCTGCACATTTTCACTCTGAAACACAAGCCCGTTGACGCCATCTTCAACGTATGCTGCTGTACCTGTTGCATCGGATAAAATACAGGGTACAGAATGCATCATGGCTTCTGCACAAACCGTAGGCATTGGATCTTCTCTCGACGGACAAATCATCACATTCGCCTTCTTTAACAGTTGATTGATACGCTGCCTGTCCACCGTCCCAATAAAAAAAATCTCTGGCATTAATCGTGTCTGCTCTAACAGTTTTCCTGCAAACATAGAAGATTTCTGCCCCACTAGATAAAATTCTGCCTTACGCCTTAGCTCCTCCGGCAATAATCTGACAGCCTGTATTAAAATATCCTGTCCCTTCCTATTCTCTATGTAACCGATTGTAACAAAGCGAATTTTGTCCCTCACTTCATCACAAGACAACACATAATCCTCTCTGTATACAGTATCTTCCACTCCATACAGCAGCTCTTTCAGAGGCAGTTCAGGTAAAAATGTATGAATCGCCTGTGCTGGTACATTTCCAACAGAACAGACTGTAAGATGATCTGTTGAAATCATACGCAAAACTTCCTGTCTGACACCATGATAAAAAAATTCTGAATCATGAAGCCACCAGAGAACTGGTACATTCTCAGCACGCTCTGTCAAAAATATATGGTAATTGATTGTATTACAGATTATTAAATCAAAATTTGTTATCCAATCTGCATTCACCATAGTTTCTATCTGAAGATTCATATCCACCACCACAGAAATTGTCTCTTGTACCATTTTATCTCTCAATAAACCATCCTGCATAGAAGCAACTACCACTTGATAACCATTACGCCTCAATACTTTTGCGGCATGAAATACTGCCAGAGCTGGTCCACCCAGTTCCAGATCGTGTGATAGGAGCAAAATTCTGATATGGTCCTTATTATCAGACAAAATCATTTTGTCCACACATGCATAATATTGTATATCCCTTTTCGCTGAATCATTGTATATCAGCCAGTGCAGATCATAAAAATGTGCTATTCTGTGTTCCTCTACACCAAGTTCTAAAAGCTGCTGCCGCATTTCTTTTATGTAAAAGCTTAAAATGACAATACTGTCATAATCCAGTTTTATCCCCTCCGACGGCGGCAAAACCTCTATACCATCAATGATGGTATACTGCATGACAGGAGAATTATCAAGCAGCGCCAGAACATTTTCTCTGGGAAACCATTTCTTAAACCTGTTATAATAATCACCTGTGCCGAAAAGTAAAAAGTGCATCCTGCTGCCCTCCTACCTCAAATAGTTCTGATTGTTTTTTTCCATACAATCCTTTTCTGTTTAATCCCCATATCCAGCAAATCATTGATGATACTGTCAGCATACTCCTGTCTGCTGACGGCTAACAATATTAGATCATACTCCGTTTTAGGAATTTCCGTTGGACTGCAAATACCTTCGATCTGGCGATAATCTGCATCTACCCACAAGACCACCTTATATCCCATTTTGGTAAGCTGTCGATAATAGTCCCTTCCCATTTTTCCGGCACCATAAAGGATAATTCTTTTTCCTTTCAACCCATCTGTATCAAGAATAAATTCAGGAATCTGGTACTGCGGTGTAAATCCCATTCCGCCATTTACTGCCATCACTGCGGTGACTGTTACCCAGCACTGTAGCTGTGACAGTAAATCTTCATGAAATGTATGTCTCGCAAACTTGGGCTGCAATGCCAGATATGCTTGATTGATATCTGACAGCATCTTGGGATTTCCACCATGAAACATAGAATCTGTGCGATAGCGGTAATGATAAAAACACTTGTGACTGACTTTCACTGCCCCGCTAAGAATGAGATAGTTATATAAAAATACGCCGTCCTCCGCAAAAGCATTATCTGTATCTATACTCTGATAGACCTGTCTTGCTATTTTCGTACGATATAACTTGTTCCAAATCCAAGGCGTCAGCCGCTGCAATGTATCTGACTCCTTATCATAAAGCATTGTTTTCAGCAAAAATGCTTTATCTACTCCGCGATATGCCCCTTCCTCATACTGATCTAGGTATTCTGTCACAATATTGGGCTTCGTTTCATAATGCACTCCTGTTGTAACTAGATCTGCATTCTGTATCTGCTCTGCCAAAAACGCTGCCATACCGCTATCAATCCAGTCATCTGAGTCAACAAACATCAGAAGCTCAGCGGAAGCATGCTCAACACCTGTGCGCCTCGCACCTATCAGCCCTTTGTTTTCCTGCCATATGTATAAAATACGCTGATCTTTCTCAACATAGGATTTACAAACTATATCCGACCCATCTGTAGAACCATCATCTATTATGAGAATCTCCAGATTTTGATAGGTTTGTCCAATAATACTTTGCAGACACGCGTCCAAATAGGGCTTTGTGTTATATACTGGTACAATAATACTTAACTTCATATCCACAGCCAAATCCTCTCGTCCTGTCATTTTCTTTCTATAGGGCCTCTATAATTTCCCGAATTGCATATATCTTTGTCTTATATTTTGTTCTAAGTTCATTTCTGACTGAATCATAATTTTGCACTAAAGAAATAATGACTGCATCTACCTCTTTGGGGGCTTCTTCTAACCGATAAACCGGAATTTCTTCTGTCAGGTAATGTGCATTTCTGTCTATAAAAAAGGTGGTCTCTATATTACATTCTTTTAATTCTCCTGCTAGCCGCTTTCCAATATAGCCAGCTCCATAAATACAAACTCGGTGTATCCCTTGTGATTGTAAATATTTTCCTACTGTATACCCCGCCTCTTTACAGACTGCCATTTTATTAAGCACAAAAAACATCTCTCTGAACTTTTCCAAAAGCCCTATTCTCTCAGACAACACATGCTGACACATACTTCTGATCTGCTTCATTCCCCGTTCGTCAAACATGCTGTTTTGGGAGAGAATATCACACATTTCCTCCAGAGATGATAATTCACGCCAACTGTCCAATGATAAATTCTTCCCATGCACCACATGCTCAAATAAGATGTCCTGATTTAAGACAAACCTTGCACCTTGTGCAGTCATACAGAGCCAGAGCAGATAGTCATCTGCACAGTTTGTTTCCATGATATTCTCTGTCCATACTTTCGGGATTGATTCACGGCGTATCAGTACCTGCCCTGCGGAGATGATGGGATTGCCTTTTTGCATCATGTAGCCTTTTGATATGACTTCTTCGAACTTCCTGTCAGCGTTATAGAACTGCTGGTTCTCATGGATACACCTGCACACTACGGCATCGGCATCTTCTAGGTGGGATAACTGGCTGTTGATATAGTCTGGGTATAAAATATCATCCTGATCAAGAAAGACGATGTATTCGCCGTCTGCTACTTCAAGTCCCTGAATTCTGGCAGATTGAATGCCTCTGTTGATTTCTGTATTTAGTATATGAATCCTTATCTTATTAGAAAAAAGAGGCATCTCTATTTTTTCATGCGGATCATCATTAGACAGAATTAATTCGATTTTATCTTGATTTTGTATCTTTTCCTGACATTTTTCTGCCATTTTGATTAATTTGTAGATATATGTTTTCCCTCGATAAAGAGGGACAATAATACTTATTTTTTTGTCAAAAGACTTTTTCATAATATTATACCTCTTTTCTGATATGTATTTTTTATTATGGAAATATCTGCTTTTCAGTACATCTTTTTTTAATGAGATCTTTTATCTGAGCATATGCTTCTTTCGTTCCCACTGCTATAATAATCCCATCCTCCTCTGTTATATCAGCCTCGTCAAAAATTTCACAGTTGGTCAGCGAATTGCATGAATCTGTCACTAGAAAACATCCAAAAAACCAACCCCTGTAATCAAAATATTCCGCCAGATTCTTTCCCAATATTCCCGCACCATATAGATAAATTCTAGTATGAGAATAATAAAATTTATCTAATCTGTAAAAATCCAACTTCGCTTTTTCATGTAGCGGTTGTCCTATTCTTAGTATGTGTTTCTTTATAAGCTGTACATTATATCCCCCTTGACTTTCTATGTATTTTAATGCTTTCAATGCATTACTAAATCCCTGAAAACGCAAATCCAGACTTTTGCGTTTTAAAACAGGAATTTCTGCGTATCGCACCAATTCATATGAATATAACATATATGGGTTTTCATTTATTTTTATATGATATTTATGCTTGCTCAAATCAGACAAAGCTATACCCTTCCACCCACATTCATTCAAAAGTTTATTGCACGCTAGCTCAAATACACAGACTGCCTGTAGAAACGATTCAGGATACGGCATAGACTCCCAAAAACTTCTAAATCGGCTGTCACCTAAAACTCGTTTCCGAAAAACAAGAAAATAGCTCTGTATATGACTGTCATAAGTATATTCCCCCATCAACGTTCCCGATGGAGATTTTGTCAGCCCCCAATAATCAGCAAATATTTTATCCATTTTATCAAATAAGTTTTCCATTGGATAAAATGGTCCATAAAATGAATCATTGAGAAGAACTAGCTCCTCATATGCTGATATTTCATTCCATCCAACACAACAACACAACGCATACTTGTAAGCTCCTGCATCAAAGCCTGTATTATCTCTATAATATACTCTATCCGCATAGTCATTAATATTTTGTATACCGCTGCGAATTTCTTTAAAGTTGCATACTACTACTAAACAGTCTACAACCTTACGCAATTCATGTAGCATATAACCAATGTAATCATCTACTTTATTCTCACAATCATATATAACATATATCCCTAACCGTTTCATTGCACGCACCAACTTAGCACATCAAGAGATTTTGACTCAATTTTACACTCGATTCTCTGCAAAATTTCAAGCAGCTTTTGTCCAAAATCACCTGCCCTATATGTTACAATGTTTTCCACACTAAACCTCCGTTTACAAATCTGGATAGCAAATTATATGTTTATAGTTTTTACTCATTAAAGTGTCAATAATCTCATTCTGTAAAACCGCAGCTACTCCTACTACTACAGTAATATCTCTATCTCCCCACTCACCTACTCTATAAACGGGGACTCCATCAATCATGTCCTCTTTCTTATCCCGCGTCACTAAAAAACACTCGGGATATATTCTTTTTTCCTTCAGTTCTCGAAATATCTTTTGGGCAATATAACCCGCACCATAAATAACGAATTTGCCCGACTTTAAGTTCTTCATCTGCCCCTCATATAATTTTCTTTGAATGCAACTACATAATCTGTACCTGTGAACAACACCAGCCAGAACATCTTCAATAACATTTAGATTATAAACGTTTTTTCTCACTGCCATATTCTGAAATTGGACGCAATCTGAGTATAACCGACTTTCTTGCCCAGATAACAGTACATTATTCAAAAAAAGAGAAATCATAGACTGCTTGTTGATGAAATCTCCATGTCTTATCAGAAGCAATATGATTGCCTCACACAAGGCTTCCAAATTAGTTGAAATGCTTATTTTTGAATGATATACAAATACCAGCGGGCAGGCTATATATCCTATTTTCTCTTTTTGCACCAGCCTGATAACAAACTCATAATCCTGAAACCGTGGCATTTCTTCATCAAAATAACCGATTTTGTCAAAAATGTTTTTTTTGACCATGAGTGTTGGAGTACCTATCACATTATAACTTGCCAGCACATTGATTAATTCGGTTTCATATTTTTCCTTATCTTCAAAATCTTCTGGCACGACACTTTGACTTTTACTATCTATTAAGCGGTACGCACAAAAACAGGCAGATAACTCTCTACTCATCATTTCTTGTAACTGTATTTTTAATTTATCTTTATCCCATACGTCATCACTATCTTGAAAAGCAATATACTGCCCCTTTGCTGCTATAATACCTTTATTTCTGGCAGCATTAGCACCCGAATTTCGTTCCAATGTTATTACTCTAATCCTTTCGTCCTGAAATTCGCGAATCACATTTAAAGAATTATCATTTGAACAATCATCCACAATAATTAACTCAAAATTTGTATATGACTGATTTAAAACACTCGTGACCGCACGACCAACTGTCGCTTCTCTATTATACACAGGTATTATTACGGAAACCAAAGGAATAAACACATCACTATATCTCATATAAAATATCCTCTAACGATACAATCGGACAATGGACCTTTCCAGAGAGATTTTCCTCTATCTCATCAAAATAATAGATTGCTGTTACTACTATAATATCTACGGGTTCCAACACATCCTCTGGAGTTACAACATTCACGTCTGCATAAATCATATCCGCGTTCTTGTCGATAATATAACGCACAGTTACGTCCGACCCTTCTAATTCGTCATACAGGCGTTCTCCCAGTTCTTTCATCCCATAAATCGCCACTGTCTGATACTGATTTTGATTGAAATATTCAGTCAGTGTTTTCCCCTCCTGATGTATCCGAAGCCATTGATCAAATGCCATATAAAGCGCATGTACTTTCCTATGCCCTTCCATCAACTCATTGATCTTCTTTGACGATGCTCTAGTCGATACTGCGCCTCCAGCCACGACTCCCGCCGCCATACCTGCCAATCCTAAAACCGCTCCTCTAAAACCCTTTTTCATGTGTTTTTCCTCCCCTCACCCTATTGCAATAATATTTATTCGCACAACTTAATTTAGATACTTTCTAAAATCAATATTACAATATTTTAATACCCGTTGAATTTGTTCATCATTTTTTTGATATAAAACATTAATTCTAACTAATCCATTGTTTGAACTGCTGTCTATTCCTATGATATATCCCAAAAAACCTTTTGTGTTGACAATCTTTATATCTGATACCCATGCCCAAAAGTTCAGCCACACATCATCTGCATAAGGTGCCAGTTTTAGAAATACATCTTTATTCAAAAAATTCTTGTCCAACAGAAACGCTGGAAATAACGCCCCTGCTCCTCCTGTCAGGAAATTATGAAATGACGGTGTTCTGTCAATAAATTTCCGATCTTCATACATTATCCAATTATTATATGGATACAGCTTATCCCTACTCACCTTTATAAAATGAGAACGCGTACAGACAATGCAACCCGGATTCGCCCTATATGTTTTTACCAATGTTTCCAAAAGATTTTCTGCATAAATAATGTCATCATCTACAGTCACAATAAAATCGTTAGGACTTTCCTTAATTGCATAATAAAATTTCTTATATGATTTCAAATTTTCACAATATCGTATCTGTAATCCTCTCTTTTGTTGAGCTTTCAATGTGGAAGGCAGCGGACAATCTTTAAACTCATCTTTTGCCAGCCACAATATTATTTGATCTGGTTTATATGTCTGTCGCAACAAACTCTCTACCACAATCCATACCTTATCAATTCGAACAGGTATAGATGTCATAGATATAATTATCTTTTTCTTTCTTATATAACTTTTGTTAATACCCGACTGCCTACTTTTGCATATATTATAATATTTCATAATTAGTTTTTCATAAAATATTGTATTTGACTCTATTCCAAATATTTTTTTCAGAATATACTTTATTCCATAACACCATCTGACCAGTTTCATTTACATCCACCTTTTAAACTTTATGTAACATCTATACAGCAGCATATTTGCAACATTTTCATTAGCCCTTCGGGAAAAACAGCAAAAAATACATAGATCCAATAGCTCTTATATCTGCTATATCTTTTTGCATATACAGGTGATACTTCCCTCAACATATGCAAGTAATCTTTCCTACTAAGTAGTATAAACCTCCTAAATAATCTACGGTCTCCCTGCAAATACATTGTTTTTGCTACATTAATACAATAATCACAAGCATAAACACATGGATAATTTTTTAAGTGTTCTTCTGTAAACAAACCTGCTGTCATTACCCCTGCCTTTATCAAATCTATTCTTTTTAGATCCATTCTTTTTCTACATGCACTCTGTTCATGAATGACATAATGATAAACTATCCTGCTCAATACTACTTTACAAGAAGCATTTTTATGCAATAGTGTATTCATATAATAATCTTCACTGTAACACAGATTAGGAAAATATCTATTGTTAAATAACTTTCTATCATAAATCTTGTTACACATATAATTACAACAATTGTCTTGCCTTAAAAAATGCTCAACACAATTATAACTTCCGTTAATAATCTGTTTGTGTAACGTACAGTCACTTAAAACTGCTCCATTCCTTTTCTCTTTTCTACAAGCTCCTTCTACAATATCAGCATGATATTTTTCCATCTCGCCAAGCATTATGCAATATATATCTTTTTCTAAATAATCATCAGAATCCACAAATGTGATATATTTTCCCTTTGCTTTTTTCAATCCAATATTTCTGGCATGTGCCACACCTCTATTATCGGTACTGATTACCCGAATATAATTATACCTACGAGTATAAGAATAGATAATTTGTTCTGTTTTATCTGTTGAACCATCGTTAACTACAATAATCTCCATATTTGGAATCTTTTGTTCAATAACAGAGTTTAAACATTTTTCGATAAAATTTTCCGAATTATATGCTGGTATAATTACTGACAGGCAAGTATCCTCTTTCTTTTCGTATTTAGTCACTTCCTTTCTCCCTTCCTTAAAGTACACTTTTCTACTGCCATATAACATTTGCTTATTCTTCACAATAAAATAATAGTTCCTGTATAATCTCTTCCAAACTAATCATCGGACAGCACATGCTATTCCTGAGTATCTGTCCAATTTCTTTATATTCTCCCAAAATTGTTATAACCACTGCATCCACCTCAGGCAATTTCTGAAATGGATTATATATCTTAATCAAATCTCCAACACCTTGCCCCCTTCTATCAATTCCATATTTGATATGTATTCCACTCTTTTCTAACTCATACTGCAAATGTATACCTAGTCTGCCCATACCATAAATAGCAATGTTACAATACATATATTTTCGAAAATAATCAGCAAAATCAATCTTATAATCCCTTAACCGCATCCAATTTTCCAATAGCCGATCATGCCTTTTTAGTTGCCTAGATAACTCTGATTCAATATCATGATTCCTTTTATATTCTTGATTACTTTCAACTGATATATTTATATCCTTATATTTTTCAACCACTTTGCAAACAGAACTCAAGTATTGATGTCCATTTTTTTCATCTGGTTCGAGGTACATACTTTCTCCCCATTCATTCCAAGCATTTATAAACAAAAACTCATTTCCTGACAATATACTTTTTTGATAAAGATTTTCAAAACACTGAGAGAATTTTTCTGGTGAAGCCCCTGTAACAACACTCCACTCTGCCCCATTCTTGGTGTTGAGTCATAATCAACCACACAAGAAAAATAAGCAGGTTTATATGTTGTTGTTATCTCCGTCTGCATTTTACACAATTCATCATATGGATAGATTGGTAATCCCTGTGAAAAATTATTATATTTTTGATACTCTGCCATTGCACTATATGGTTGCCGTATACAAATTGCATTTAATCCATCCACCCACTCGTTTCCCATTCCAATAACGTAGATTCCTTGAAATCCATTTTCCTTAATTTGCTTTTCAAAATAAGTAAGCATCTCCCATAATTGAAAGATCTGACTTGGCTTAAATATTACAAACACTGGTTTTCCATTTAGTTTGATATATCTGTCATCTTTAAAAAAGGGCAGCAAATATTGGAAATGTACCTCCCAATCTCTTTCCCTGCCATATATCTGTTTTAATAGTATAGTATCTTTTTGGACCATATCCCCTTTGCCAAACCATACATTCGTATCCATATACTTTTTCCAAGTTCGACTCCATGTTTCATTTGCCCAACAAAAGCAAAATGGCATCTGTATTTCATGCCACTTCAATAAATTTTCTGCTGGTTTTTCCAATATGCGCCTGCCATTTTCAAACCAATAATGATATATACACATTCCATCTATATGATATTTTTTCATCAATTCAGCCTGCCATGACATAGTATCAAAATGAAGTAGATTGTAATAATTTTCATTGAGCGGGACTCTCGGCTGATTATGTCCATCAAATAATTTTTTCGCATCTTTTACAGCCGTCCACTCTGTAAAGCCTTCCCCCCACCATTTATCATTTTCTGGTACCTGATGAAATTGAGGCAGATAAAATGCCAATATCTTAGGGTTCATTAATTACCTCCACAAATATAAATCAAACCTATAAAAGTTTTAATGTTTCGTGCTTATCCTTCTTAGATCCTCATTCAATATAGAAGTTAGGCTCCTGCCTCCTATGGTATTTAAATGATTAACATCCCAAAAGAAATGATGGTTTTCAGATATATCAATTCTATTTTTATAATTTATAAAATACACACCATACGTTTTCTGTAAATTCTGTATTATGCTTTCAAACTCTTCTCTCCATCCTTCCATAAATATACCCTGAACCTTCTCCATGGTTATATATCTTGGTATTAATGTAAATACAATTTTACATTTAGGAGATTTTTTGTTCACAAGCAATATAAATTTTTTCAAAAGATGAATATTTTCCTTAATTGTTTTTTCAAACCTTTTTAAAATAATATCACTTAAAAATTTATCTATAGGCAAAGCTGTATCTTTTCTTATTATATTCCAATTATTATTTACTTCTTTATTTATTTTTTCAATTACTATGGGATTTGAGTACTCTCCAAATATCAAATCCATACTTTCTTGCTCTTCCTTATGTAAATCTGCTAACATATAACGTTCTTCAAACAATTCATCTTCAAATTTTCTACTATAATGAATATTACAATCATAATTCCCCTTACACTTTATACCTCCCCAGTATATATAATCAAACAACCCTTTCGTCAATGATATGTCACTGTTAAAAAAATTGTAATCATACAAATCAAAAACAATAAATCTTAGATCAGTAGTCATCTTTTCACAGTATCTTTGAAAGACTTTATAATTATGGTATATCCCTTGACTGGGACAAGCTAAATTAATAAATTCTCCATCCAGATAATCAGCTATATAGCCACAATATGCATGTGAATTTCCTAATATAATTCCATCTGCCTCTTTTACAGTTACTGTTAAGTTTTCAACAATCTCACTCTTTGCATATATTGAAAAAGGAATAATTTTTTTCTTTTCAATGCTATACTTTTCAATAAGCATCTTTCTGATTTCCCATGATGTTTTTCTTTCCTGAACAGCAATGATTATATAATCAAACTTAATCCTGTTTATTGTTTCAATCTTATAAAACTTTTTATTATGGTAACTTTGCAATGCAGAATATGAATCAGTATATCCCATAATAGTATGTTCTCTTCTTATAATCTTCTCTATCTGATCTGTCAATTTACCCAAGCCATATAGTAATATATTCACCTTTATTTTTCCTTATCTACAATATATTTTGATAAACCATATTCAAATGGCATATAATAGTTTATGATTTTTGCCTTTCTCAAAGATTCAAGTATATCATCCCTATCTCTTATTAATATTGCAACAATTACTCCTGTTTGCTCCAAATTGAAAGGAATTTCATTTAATTGATATACTCTTTTCTCATTAAAATAACTACTTTTATTTCTATTATCAGATACCGTATATCCGTCAAAAGATAGATCATAATATTGCATCTGTTCGGTGAAGATCTTTGCATAATAACCTGTTCCCATAATAATGATATGTTTATATTTTTTTATGAAATTATATGTTTCATTTGTCAGATAAGTTTGACTTTCATATTCTATATATCTATCCATATCCATGTCATAAATTAAACTGGCATCTGGTATACAATATCCTTGCTCTGCGCATCTCACATGCCATTCCTTAAAAGAAATATTCATAAGCTTACTTCTATTGATAAGAAGATCAACATAATGAGAGATTTTATGCACTATACTCTTCTGAAACTTGTATTTTGTGTACCTATTATATTTAATTAAAAAATCAATAATTCCCATAAAAAAATAGTAACAAACATTATTATCATCTGAAGCCTTTTGTGTATAACTCCCCTTAGACTTCCATCTATATACAGACATTACACAGTTATTATAATGTACTGTTCCATGTGCTGCTGCACATAGAAGTAATGGATAATCACCAACTGATACCCTAAAAAAGAAAACATCTTTTAATAATAAGATTCTTCTGTACAAAAAGGAAGCCGTTGGCGGATGTCCATATTTTTGCATTATTAATTCCTCAATCGTTACATCTGTCTCTCCATTTACCATAAAAGGATTTCCTACTGTATAACGTTTTGTCTCACAATCCAGCCACAATGCGTTATGTATATACATTGTACAATCAGGGTGATTTTCCATATAATCTACCTGAATTTGAAGTTTGTTCTCATCCGTCCAATAATCATCTCCTTCGCAATACGCAATATACTTTCCCTGAAGATTCTCAATCTCTAAGCGATGAAAAAATTCCTTCCTATCTTTATTCATCCATGTATTTTGTTCTGCAATATACGTTTTAATAATATCAGGGTATGCTTTTTTATACTCTTGTATAATCTCAGATGTTCCATCAGTTGATGCATCGTCAAAAATCCAAATTTCATAGTTAAAGTTTGTTTTTTGCTTAACAAAACCTTCTAATGCATCCTTTATATAAGATACATGGTTATATGTAAGACAACAAATCGATACCAAAATAGTTGACATATCTTCACTCCACTGCATACAAAACTGTCTCCGTTGTAATCCATGTATAGTGTCTAATAAATAATTTATACCATGGATAATTTTCACGTATATAATATGGAATCTGCCATAAATCATCATCTTTATGATAAATAGAAATAGCAAGCTTGGGCCGATAACATTCAATCGTTTCCTTTGCCCCTTGAAGTGCCTGTAATTCTGCTCCCTCAATATCCATTTTAATATATGTAGCTATCGTATGATTTAACATCTCATCTATTGTAACTGTTTCTACCTGTGTTTTTCCATTTATCTCAATATGTGATGATCCACTTTCTGCATTATTTTCAAAATTAATTATTGTACTTTTCGAATATGCCGCTTTGCCAACAAAAACAATATTTTGCACATTCTTTAACGCAACGTACTCTTTAGCTACACTCTGCATCAATGTATCTGGTTCCATTAAATATATTTTATTATATTTCCCATTAACCCATTGAGCAAATTCAACACTAGTGGCACCATTATATCCTCCTGCATCTATAAAAGTTTCTTCCAATGATGGTTTAAAAATATTACTCTTAGGAAAATATTGTCGATGTTCCTTTTCATATATCTCTTCCAACAGCCTTTTATCATTTGATGTTCTATATTTTATTAAATTATCAAATGTTTCCACTGATTTTTTGTCACTTAATACATCCCTAATTTGTTGAATAATATTTTTATTTTTATTTATCTTTTCATCCATTTCATATATATCATATTGACCCGAACCATATACAGATCCCCTGCACAACACAGTCACTTCACTATCCTGCAACAGATCTAAAATATCAATCTGGTTTTTAGGGACAACCGTAGCAATATATATAACGATATTCTGCATTTTTTTAACCTGTTTATATGGGTATACAGGCAAACCAGCAAATTCACCTTGAATAAACGCAAATGAATCTGTAAAACCAATCACGTCGATTCTCTTTGTTTTCAATTGCACATATAAATTTAATGCCGATATAGATTTTCCCCATATAATAACTTTCTTTTCAGATAGATCAACTTTTTCTTCTAACATATTGATATAGTTATACCACTTAACCATGTAACAGCACTCCCATTATCTAATCATGTCCCATATTTTTTTCCCAAATATTTTATTATCATTATCTATTTCAAACTTTTTGCCGCAAAATAATATATATTCTTCTATTGAAAATTCTTTTTCATCCAACAGCATATTTTCAATAAGATTTATATATGGTATTTTCTCTCTTTCTTTCGGATTTTTCAGCTTGTTCCATTTAATTGTCTCTGTCTTTTTATCTATGCATATTATTTGATTGGAACTTCTATTTGCAACCCAAATATATTTTTCATTTTGAGTATATCCCCAATATTTAGACCATCCTTTTTCAATATAGAACAAATCAGCGGGCGGAACATCATTTGATATAGTCCCCGATTGTCTATCTATAACTAAAATATCCTTTATAAGATTTAACAATAAGAAAATCTTATTTCTAGTAATAAAAAATATTCCTAATTCTCCTATGTCCCCATTCATGTCATATACTATTTTTGATTCATTTGACATCTCATCCCAGATGCTAATTTTGTTTTTAGTTAAGATATAAAGCTGATTTTGAAACTCTTGCATCCAAAATATGTAATCTTCTCCCGGATTACAATCATATAGAAATTGATTTCTTACCATATCAAAACATACTATTTTTTCTCCGTACAAATATACTTTATTTTCTACTCTGATGGAATGTGTCGTAATAATCTTCAAGTTTCCAACGATGCTACGAAATGTTTTATTGATAGTATGAAAACAAAATACAGTATCAGACAGCCGAGAAAATAAATATATCTCATCACAGTATAAATGTATTCCTGAAAAACAGGCTCCATTTACAGGCATCACATTTGAAATTGAATAAAAATTACAATAGTTGCTTTGTATATCATACTCATAAATCCTGCTGCCCTCTTGTTCCACAAAATATATTTTATTATTTAGAGCAATCATATCATTTATAACTTGTTTAAAGTACCATTGCTGCATATTAAACGGAAAAACAATCTTTGATTCAAATGTGGTACAGTCAAGATTCATCAAGTATCCTTCTACTGATAGAAACCATATCTTATTATTTACTTCTAAACACGAATGAAAATTAACACTTTTCATGAAATCCTTCCACCATTCTTATATCCTGCACCACAGCACATTCTAGTTCATTGCTATGGAAATAACTCTTTAAATCTATTTTCAATCATTTCATTCTTAAAATCTTTCAAGTACTCGAGATAAGAATAAGCTGGTTCATACCCTAACTCCCGACGTGTTTTAGATATATCAATATCATATTGACGAGCACTTGCTTTCTCTGGACAAAATACAATTTGAGACTTTTTATTGCCTGAACTAAATATTTCAATCATCCCTCTTACTTGTTCTATTAAAGTAATAGGTTCTCCAGTTCCTACATTATAAATTCCTCCCGCTGCTTCACATTCACAAGCCAAATATAATATTTTTGCCAAATCCTTTACATATACTACATCATGCGCTTTAGAGGGGTCACCCCATACTTCTATATCAACACCCTCCATTGCTTGTTCAATCATTAATCGATACCCCATAACCTTTTTTTCACCATTGACGCAGAAATACTTATTGGGTGAATACATGTAAATAGTAGGCAGTCTAAAAATAAATCTCTTTAATCCATATTGCTGATAATAATGTTCAACCAAATCAACCGCAGTATTTTTTGATATCACATATACCGCATGATCACCTATATATGAAAAATCTCTTGGCATATCTGATTCAATTTTCTCTTTTCCTATCTTATTCCCAACATCTCTGATTGTTTGTGTATAAATAATACGATCAGCCTGCACTTCACGACAATACTCTAATACATTTAATGTGCCGCAGCTATTTACTTTCAAATATTGCATAGGATTATACTTTTCCATTTTAGCTGGCATTACAGCCACAAGATAAATTACAGCATATACATTATCACGTGGCAGAACACAAAAACTTTCGCTTTTACTAACATCTATACTATAATACTCAATTCCATATCGATTAAAGAAATCTGTTTTCCTTAACCCAATCGCTGAAATCTCATATTTGTCTCTGACATTTTGGCAAAAATAGTCTGTTATATACATTCCAATTTCCCCAGTAGCTCCTATAATAATGATTCTCTTCATTTTCTAACTTCCTCCAAGATATAATTAACAGATACTTTTTGATATTTTCTTATTAACGCCACATTATCAATTACCTGTGCTTTGCTTCTCCCCAGATAAGAGCTGGATAAATCCATTATTTTTCCTTGTACGATATCTGGATGTGTAAACACTTCTATATTTTTTAATCCTGATAATACTGCTTCATCAACTAAAAACTGCTCAATATTACTTGAATGTTCTATAACATTGTATTGGGGACATTTTAATAAAATCGGTTCAATCTTTCTGAAATATTCACTCCATTTCTCTGTTGCAATCTCTGAACACTTATATCTGCTCCACATAGGTCTTATGATCTGAATATTATATTTTTCAATTATCGGCTGTAATGCATACCATACTGGTAATCTCAAATGAATCCAATTATGAGAATCAATACTTTTAATTTGAATACCCAATTTTAAAAACTTTTTTATTTGTGCATCTAATTCACTTGTAATTACTTCAATAAAATTCGGATATATCTGTTTATCCATTGTAATAACTGGTCTGTATGCAAATTGATTATTATGATAATATAACTCTATTTTTCTTATATCTTTTGTCAATGATTCTCCAACTGTTAAATTCAGATGTAATGTTATTCTATCATCGTATCCATTCTTTACTGCCAATTCAACAGCTTCATAAGTACTAGGCATATTTACGACTAAAGATGCATTCGTACAAATATTTTTTTTCATCATTTCATCTATAGCTAAATTTTTCGTATGCGACATTCCAAAGTCATCTGCATTTACTATTAAATTCATATCTTCTTTTCCATAAATTAAATTTCTTATGTTACGATCTTATTATTCTACACTTTCTTGAAGCAAGGTATATTCCTGTAGTATCTTTTTGACTCTCTCTTTTGAATTAAACATCAATATATCAATTATGGAAAGATTACTTTGATAAACATTATCAAACTGTGAATACGCTATATGATTTGATTTAAGGAACTTCAACGCAATGCCATTATCAGCAAAATCTGAATAAGAATAAAGGCTTTGTCCGCCAATTGCATTATAATATTCAGTTGCATGCAATAACTTACATATCGCCAGCACTTTATCCTGTCCTTTTAAACTATTGTTCTTATCCAAAGATGATGAATAAATTAGTTCCGTCTTGATTTCTAAATAATTACATATCATTCTGAGAGAATTACCAAGATAATAAGCCAAATTATCCTGTTCATATCGTAAGACTTCTTCTATAATAGGCTTCACATTTTCATAAAAAGGGGCTTTTTTATACGCTCCTTCAATTATTCTTAAATCTTTACCAATAACATTGTTATCTCGATTAACAGAAATTTCATTAATTTTTTTATAAGAACTTGCGCCCATCAAGCGTACATTAAAATATTTTGGCTTGCCATCAACCAGAATACGATTTCTATTAATCCAACCACCCTTAATAAAATTGACATCATCGTATATAACATATTTATCTACAGCAGACAGCAATTGCCAATATCCAATATACGGCATAAAATATGGCTGCATTATTCCAACTTTCAAACTTTTATCTCCTTGATTGCTTTCACTACTCTGCTCAAATCCTCCAACTTCATATTAGGATATAATGGAAGAACTAATACCTGTTTTGCCAACCGTCTTGCTATTTCTAAATCTATTCCTCTATACTTATTCTTAAAACATGCCTGATCTGCTGTTAGCGGATAAAAATATTTACGCGAGAATATATTCTGTTCCCTAAGATGACCATATAACTTATCCCTGTTACAATCGCAATTTTCTACTAAAATGGGAAAATAAGCATAATTGGAAAATACATCTAATTTCTCATCAAAAAAATGAATTCCCTTCGTACCTTCCAGTTCCTTTTTATACAATTCCCAATATTTTTTTCTTTTAAGAATATCATTTCTAATATGTTTCAGATTGCATAAACCCATAATTGCGGAAAATTCATTCATTTTTGCATTTGCACCGATAGATACTACAATCTCTTCTCCGCGAATCCCAAAATTTTTTAGGTTATATAAGGAATCATAAAGTTTCGAATCGGAAAAGGTAACTCCTCCTCCTTCTATTGTATGAAACACCTTTGTAGCATGAAAACTAAACACAGAAGCATCTCCATAATTTCCAATCCCTACGCCTTTATAATTAACACCGAAAGCATGTGCTGCATCATAAATAACTTTTAATCCATATTTTTCTGCAATGAACTGAATTCTTTCAATATTACAAACATTTCCATATACGTGAACAGGAAGAATTGCTACTGTTTTTTCTGTAATCAACTCTTCTATCTTCTCTTCATCTATTGTTCCATCAGATAATTTAACATCGCAAAAAACTGGATGTAAATGGTTTCTTACAATTGCATGTGTTGTAGAAATAAATGTAAATGGAGTCGTAATTATTTCAGCACCTTCTGGAAAACCGAATGATTGAATTGTTAATTCAAGTGCCATATGTCCATTAACCATTAATGATATTTCAGAAACATTTAAAAATTCTTTTAACTTTTTCTCCAGTTCCCTATGGTATATACCCATATTGGTTATACGATGCGTATCCCATAATGGTTTAATTGCCTCTACATATTCATCAAATGAAGGCATTGAGGATTGTGTAACAAATATTTCTTCATCACTCATATAATTTCTTTTTATATTCCTTATCTTATATATTACAATATCATTTTATAGATATACTGCTTTCAATCAAATGATGCAGCACTAGGACTTTGTCCTAGTGCTGCCCAGCCTTATATTTATTTACAAGAATTCAAATATCTAGTAAATAATTTCTGTACGCCTGATTTTATCACTCTGGAAAAACTACTGCTGTACTCTCATAGGTTGTACCATCTTTTAATACGAGTTTTGCAACGATAGTCTTTCCCTTTGCATAATTAACCCATGTCTCATTTAACTGGAATTTTAATACGGTTGAAGTATCATTCCACGTATCTCCCCATGATCCTTTTGTTGAATTCATCAATATATCCGAAGCCCCATCATTAACATAAAGTGCAGATAACTGAGCCGTAGTTGTATTCATAGTAATCATTCCAGTTGTATCCAAAGTAATTACTGCATCCTCTTTCTTGTAGCCGTATGTAAGTCCCTTGCCATCTGCGCCAGCTATGCCATCATAAGCAGATCCTGAAATACCAATGATATCGTATGTGAGGGTGATCCCTGACAAATCAGTGGTTGACCATCCAGACTTTGCCTCAGACAACGCACCGATATATCTGAATGCTGCTGCATCTCCTGCGGCTGTAGTTGCGTTATCAATGTAAAGATAAGATTTTGTATTCTCTAAAGACGCCGCTGCTGTCGGTGCATCTGCAATAGCATATACTACATTACCTGATGTCCAGGTTATACTTCCAGCTGCTGTTCCCTTCGCTACTTTGGTAAACGTAGCGGGTGTTCCACCTGTCGGTGCTGCTGTAGCTATATAAATATCCTTGTCTGCTGCAAGAGCTGCCGCGCCAGCTGCATCATCACTTGCATTCGAGAGCGCTGACATTTCATAAAAATCCGCACCGCCAACCGTCGCTGTGGCCGCAGTTTTCTCTGTGTCAACTTCGACTCCAGTAATTCCTTTAAAGGTTGCATTCGTTGCTGCCTGAAGATAGAAGTTCTGGATAACTTCGCTCTCATTGTTTTCATCTTTTGTACCAAATGCTGTGATATTGCCCTCTGTACCTTCCAGACCATTCACTGTCGTGTCTGATCCCGTCGTGTACTCAAGCTTGTTTGTGGTCGAGTTCTCCGCTACTGCTGCCACTGCCGCCAGCCACATTGCAGGCTTTGCAGTATCTGTAGAATCTTTTGCCGCCTGCTTTGAAGATACAAGAGTTGTATCTGCGCCTACAGTTGCCTGAGAAGTCACCTTTACATTGACAGGAATCTCACTCATATTCTTCATAGTGAACTCGCCTGAAGTAATCTGTGAACCTGTATCCCCCATCTCAAACTCATTGACAGATACTGCCATCTTCGTCGGTACTGCAACTCTGAGAATCGGAGACTTTGTAGACATGTCCGCGTCAATCGTCCCGCCTGCCGCTGCCACCGGCATCAATGTCTGTGCCGCAAGAATCGCGCTCACTACTGCTGCTGACAACACTTTTTTACTTCTTACTTTCATACTTTTCTTCCTCCTTGAAATAAAATTTATTTTCTTTGGTTATATATAAATCCCCTGCACCTTGTCAGACACTCTGGGAAATTATATCAAATTGGGATAATAAAGGAATTAATTCTGAATAATCAGCGACACCTTAAATCCTGCACTGCTATAATCCTCGAATGTCCCATCATCCTTCTCATTCATCAGATAAATCATACAGGTCGCATCATATGTACCAGCATCGAGAACCTGATTCAGTTTAATCGGCGATACTAAGGCGCCAACGGGTATGACATTCGTCTCAAACAATTTCTCCCCTGTCTCATCCAGTAACAATTCACACCGAATTGGTTTTGTATTATTGGGCGAATTGCCCAGCATGGCATCTGTCGCCTCCGAACTTCCATCTGGAAATACCCAGTCTGTCGTCATGTATGTCTCAAAATACCCTTCCTGCACCTGTTCAGTCATGTCGTCCATAATTTGCTGATAATTGCCTTCATCCATGGTATACACCCCGTTATCCTTCGGTGTATCACCCTCCTTATTCATCAGCATGACAAACATCGCCACCGCGGCACCGACTGCCAGCAGTGCCACAATGCAGATACTGGCGATTATGATTTTTGTCTTTTTATTCATTTTCTGTCTCCTCTATTCATTCAGAAATCATGATTTGAGATTTCCTGTTGTTTCTGTCTGTACATTCGAGTAACCTTCTTCCGTGGCCGTATCTATCTTCAAACTTCCTTCTTCTGTACTAAGTCCTTCTGACAGATTGTTTTCCCCTTCTGTTGTCTCGGCTTCTGAAGTTTCCTCCTCCGATTCTGTCACGCTTACCAAACTTTCATTTTCCGACTCTGACTCAGTCTCTATGTTGTCTCCCGCTGTCTCTGATTCTACTTCCGAAGTTTCCTCCTCCGATTCTAGCTCACTCGTCGTACTGACTTCCGCCGACTCTGACTCTGCTTCCGAGTTTTCTTGCGCTGGCTCTGAAATGTCCTCAGGATTTTCTTCCTCCGGCTTTATCTCTGACTCCCCTTCCGAACCTTCTCCCTCCGCCATGTCCTCGCTCTCTGAATCATCTTCCGCCGGCTCCGAGATGCTCTCTGTGTATTCTGTCTCCTTCTCCTGCGGCTCTACACACCAATCATAGGTAACACTTATTTTCACATCACTATCCTGCCAGTTTTTTTGGGTATTTTCATTCATCTCCCCTGTAAATTCAAGCGTTATGCTCTCATCTGGCGCCAGTTTCATCTCATAATCCGTTCCCTGTGGCATCAGGACAAATCTGTCCTCATCATTAATCAACAATTCAATATATAGTTTCTTGTCTTTTCCACTATGAATGCCGTCACTATTTTCCTGCACATGGACATCTTCACCCACTTCACAGGCAATTCCGGTCAGTTTCAGTGTCCCTGACATGTCACCAGTATTTTTTATGATATATTGCTTGGAGTAAACCTGCGTCCTGCCGTCCATCTCCCATGGGTCCATCACAATTTCAAATTTCTGCGGCATAAGCAGGCTGGTCAGCCCCATTCCTGCTTTCCACCTTTTCTCGATCTGCCCGGATTCGTCAGCGATCTCTGTCATTTCCTCTGTACTCTCCTCCGTCTCAGGCTCACTCTGTGCTCCGCTTTCCCCCTCTTGCAATGACTCCTGCTCACTTTCCGTTTCAGAAGCATCTTCATAAGAGCTTTGGCTTTCCTCTGGTTCGGTCGTACTATTTTCGAGCTGGCTTTGGCTTTCCTCTGGCTCGGATATCTGATTTTCATTTGAGTTCTCTGTCTCAAACTCTACGGTTTTTGTGTTTTCGTGCGCTGTCTCGCCTTCAATCGTGTTTTCATACTGTGTCCCGCTTTCTTCGCTTTCTGTCGTCTGATGGATTTCCTCAGCGGCATATACAGATGCCATTGAAAATAGAATACTGATTCCACTGATCAATGATGCAATCCTGACTGCTTTCGTTTTTTTCATACAGTATGCCCCTCTCGTTTTCATGTTTGATGCAAGCCCCCGCGCTGCCTTTGCGGTATCGCTTCTTTGAACGTTTTGAATGGGGCTTGCATATAAAAAAGATGTAAAGTACAAATTATTGACAACTTCATACTTTACATCTTTTATAACAAACTGATTATTTTATTCTCGATATAGATTTGACAATCTAAACAACATCCAACTGGAAAATCTGATCGTAGTCCGCAGCATCCTTACAAAAATACATCTTCCTGTTATATGGATTGGCAGTAAAAATCACCTGTTGTAATATATCCATTCCCAGCACTGTGTCCGTTACCCTCTCATCAAAGGTTATCCATATATCTTGTTTTCCTAGATCTATATTTCCAATTGTAAACTGTTTCAAACTGCATTTATAAAATGTAACAGGCATACTTCTAACAAACCCGCCAAGCGCTTTGATCTCGTTATCTGCCAACTCACTTTCTTCTAAATGTATATCTAAAATCTTATAGTTACAACAAGTAAACATTGCTCCGGTATCCACTATAAATTTTGCCATGTTAACATCTCTGTTCACCATAATGCACTCAGCCAGATACTTATTGTTCTTTATACTCGTACTGTACACCTACTGCTCCTCCATTGTTATAGCTTCCACCAAGAACACATAATTTTCCTTCTGCTCTCAATTTTTCTCTCTGGTCGATCAATTGGTCAAATGAATCATTCGACGTACTAACACAATACAAATAACCGTTATGATCAACAATTTTATCATAACTGTCTATAATGTAAAGGTACTTGCAATCTTTATATAAATCTTCCATTTCATCATCCGATCTAAGCACCTTCTCGTCGAGCATTTTCAGCATAAAATCTGCCTCCTTTTCGTTCCTGCTTCCAAGTCATCATGATATAGTCAGTATAACATTGCATCATATTTCCGTCAAGGTTTCTCGAATATATGTTTCTATTCTCTATTTCCATCTACCCTCTACAGATATAAAGTATGAAATTGTCAAGGTTCCATTTTTCTTCAAAATCTCACGCAGTAATCTCTACATTCTGTATCATGACTGGTTTTCCTGTCTGTTGATACAGTTGTACCACACTGCTTCCATCGCCGTAATATGCATCGCTGATCGCGATTGCCCTGTCCAGATCTGCGGTATCGTCATAGATGCCCCAGCCTTCTGCTAAATACTGATTCCGCATTGCTTTATATGCCTCCCATAGCTGAGGACGCATGCTGGTGAGTGTGCTCTCGATCAGCGGATGCGGACGCCACAGCAGGACTGCTTCCTCTTGATTTTTCCGAAAAACATCAAATACATAGTTCATCTTCGCAAGCATCTTTTCGTTATGTTTCAACAGCCCGGCAATACTCGTATTGTACAGAATTATTTTCTTCCAGCTCTTATCAGGTCTGCGAATTAAGTTCAACCATGGTTCGGGTATTTTCACTTCTTCTTTTATGGTACATGCCACCTTGTCATATTTGGGCGAGCCAAGACCAAGAATCTTATTCTCCCAGTATTTTCTTGCGGCAGCGCTGCAATCGCCTGATTCTTTCATAAGAACCTTGATATAGACCTGCCGCATGTCCTCCGACTGCACAATGACCTTGTCGGCATTGTACACGCCCGGCGTGGTGCAGAAATGCTGCATGGACTTTATTCGCTCCTCCTCCTCAGGCTTGATCTCTCCCAATACGAAATATGGTATATAGATCAACTGGTCTGTAAATTTTTTTAAATGCTCCGAATAGAAAAACGGATGCACGCTTGTGACCAGATTCAGTCCGTCATACGGGTTATGGATATAGATCATGTCTGGGCGATGCTTCTCGAAATCAAATGTATCATATTTGGTAATGGGCACATACGATGGATACTGGTCATCTTCGCAGTGCATTTTGCGAAAACTGCCGTCTGGATTCTTGTCATAATATGGAATCGGAATTACATAGGCATCACAGTTTTCGTCCTCATCTGCTGCGCGCCACACACTTTCCAAGCTGTCCCACATACTCGCTTTATATGGAAGAAACACTGCTTCTATCCTAGTCGGAATATCCCATTTAAAGCTGTTCTCAGCTTTGATTAGCTGCTGCCTGAGCAATTTATGGACTTTTTTTGCATTGCGTTCTTTGTCTGATGAAAACAGCTCTTCGTACAACTGATACACAAGTTCACAATATTCTTCCAGAAAGCAAACCGTCGGGTGTCCCTCTCCCTCTATGTTTTCAATAAATGTGCCTATCGCGGCGGCGCTGTCCTGACAGTCCTTTAGCAAATCCAGTGCCTGTTCGATATGGTGCTGTTCGACATCGTTTTTGATCTGTATGTGTGCTTCCTCGAGTTGCCCAAACAGTGTTTCTGCCTGCTGTCTCTGCGCTTTTCTCATTTCTGTTCTCCAGTTTTTAGAAACTCTTTTAAAAAATAATTATCATAAGGATTAGCCGAGTGTCTCCACCTGCAAATCTGACAAAGTAGATTTGCTTCGCTCCGCATAAGGCTGCGGTCTTGGCATACCGGAAAATCATGAAATCATGACTTAGATAATGCCGTCTTTTGCCTTTATGGACAGTTGTTTCGCCGCCCATGATATTGTAAACATACGCCCCTGTGATCCTGATTGGTGCACTGTACCAGCGACATTTTATCGAAATTGAGTAGAGCATCTTTGAACACCCGTCAGCTTCTGCTGACATGCTTCCTTGGGATGCCCGTGTGCATAAAAATGCCACCGGCACAGTACGCCGGGTAAAATCATCTGTGTAAATATCAGATAATTTATTCTCAGGGTTGTATGATTCAACCTCTCGTTGCTATATACTTGTTTTCAATGTTTTTAGCGCCGTTCAATGAGATCGCAGCGGCAAACCCGCAATCTGGACAATAAAAACCGTCCGGCATTCGCCTGCCCTCAGCGCCGCAAAGGGAACAAACGTTTCCAGTCCCTTTTGAGCTGATCTCAACCAGCTCAATCGCATTCAAGCGGCATTTGTACGACAGCCGTTCCCTGATATAGCCAGTAAAGCTTCTTGTCAAATTTCTATTGGCAGATCTTGATGGAAGCTTGGTTTTATTGACGGTTACTGGCCTCGTAATCACAATCTTTGCTGGCTTTTCTGCCGCCAGCATTCTGTTGATCTCCGTATTGATGAATGTCTCTGTCTTTGCGCGCTGCTTTTCTTTATTCCGCCTATATTTCTCTGTGCCAAGGTTGCATCGTTTTATCCGGTCTGCTTTTTCCCGATCTCCATCTGCACTGCTTCTCTGGTGTGCCGTGTGCATACTAGCACGCGCGCTGTTTTTTTCCATCAGACGCTGTGTCTCTGCCGATGTCATGCTGCCCAATGACTGTCCATAAACATTGCCGTTTGACAGCGTGAGCATATCACGATAGCCGATATGGATATAGATGGTGTTTTCATAGTCTGCATGTTTTCTGATTCTTGTCTCTGTTGGCAGTGCCAGTGCAGCATAATCTTTCCTGATGCAAAGACGAATCTGCCGGGTACAGATATGGTCATCTTTTAAGGGCAGTGCAATCCGTTTTCCCGGTATCCTTGACGCGATGCAAATCATACCGTTCCGATAGGTATAGCCGCATGGCGCAATACTGAAATAATCCGCACTGTCGGTATTTGGTCTTGCCAGATACTTCCGCGTAAGCCTGCAAAGCAGACTGTTGAGACGTTCCGTGTCAATGTCAAGTCCCTTTGCATTTCTGGGAAGTTCATACGTCTCATGGCAAAGCACGGCGGCGTAGACTTTGTCCAGCCTTAGGATTGTCCTTAAATACATTCTATCCTCGCTGCTCAGATTCTCGTTTGCCGTGATCAGAATGCCAATCTTCTTTTTCAGCATTCCCCACATTCCTTTAATGTCCGCCACTGCGTCAATGATCGCAGGGTCAAAGTATGCGGAGGGCAGTCCCAGTTGCGTCCGAATCCCGCTGTGGCGCATTTCGCCCATGATATCATAGACAGGAGTCAGCCTGCCGAGACTTTTAATGCCGGCATATCTTTTGTAGGTATGATTCTTGACCTTATTGTAGTCCAAAGCGATCCCCCTTAAAAACGCCATCGTCTCCTCTGGCAAGGGTTCACTGTACTGCCATATGGTCTTTGTCAGCGTACCTCCCACGATATCCTCCTAAATTCTCTGTCACTTTGCAAAAAATTATGGTACAAACGCCATTTTTCAGATATAAATAATTATAGCAATGCTCTTATCTCATTTTCGCAGATTCAAATAGTCTGCGAAAATCCCCCCAAAGCTGATGCACTACAGGATTTCTTAGCCTGCCTGACCATGAACTTGACCCCAAATTCTCTCATGAAGCCTTGCCATTCCCTGCCGCTTGGTTTCCATGGACGGATGCACATAGCGGCGCAAGGTCATCTGTACATCGGCGTGTCCTAGAATCTCGCTCAGGCTCTTTACGTCCATTCCGCCTTCTACGCAGTTTGTCGCAAATGTATGCCTGAGGATATGGAAATTTTTATTTTCCACCCCCGCCTCATGGAGCAGCTTCTTATAGCGATATTGCAGCGTTCGGGGTTCGAGCGGTTTATCCCCGCCAAAGATGTATTCTTTGCCGTCCTGAAACTGTTCAAGCAGTGCTATCACACTGTTAGAGAGTGGGATTTCCCGGTGAGAACACGCGCTTTTGGGGACAGACACCACTAGGGCAGTCCGTGTTCTCTGTCCCTCAACAGGAAGTCGCTGTACCGTTCTGACGACTGACATGATCCCATTTTCAAAATCAATATCCGACCATTTCAGTGCGCAGAGTTCTCCCAGTCTGAGTCCCGTCAACAAACTTAACAGCACCGCAAATTTAAAGCGATCCATCTCCTGATACAGTACGCTTGCCAGCTTTTGCTGTTCACTGCGGGCAAGGACTGCAACTGTTTTTTTCACTGAACCCAACGCCGGTTTTTTGAGCGGCGGAACTGTTATCGCATACTGTGCTGATGCAAATTTTAAGATTCGGTTCAAAATACTATAAATGCTCATCTGCATACTCTCTGACAGGGTGTTGGGGATTCTGCCGGACACGCAGGCATACGTCAGTTCTGAAAGCACCGTCTCTTGAAAAAGCGGCTGAATATGGGTATGATAAACGGTATTGTATTTAATATAGGTAGAAAGCTTTCTCTGCCCCTTAACGGACTCAAGCCATTTCTGCGCCACATCTCCAAACATAATCTTGGCGGCACCGAGCTGTTTTTCCGCCGCCGTCCCCTCCTGCGACAGACTTTTTTGTGCGCTCAGCCTCGCACGCACTTCAGAATAGGAATGCCCATAGACTGACTGATAGACCGTCCTTTTTCGCTCCTTACTGTAAACCGCAAAACGTCCTTCCCAGCGACCATCTTTTCGTTTCCTGATATTTTCTCCATGTCTTGCCATATCAATTACCCCTCTTCATTCGTATGATTTTTGACCCCGAATCTGACCATGAAACACGCCGGTAAGGAACTGTGATGAAATTACTTGTGACAAGTACGCCGTATAAATGTTCAGCTGCAAAGAAGAAAATCGCAGGCATAG
>ERZ808054.209-NODE-209-length-74829-cov-20.423146_pt1 | contig 74829 bp, 74 predicted proteins | sample MGYA00380201_ERZ808054 | MGnify/ENA primary metagenome ERZ808054 (study PRJEB31490, sample SAMN06133419) | mouse gut metagenome | isolation source: Z5_2 | host: mice | place: China: Chengdu | collected 2015-05 ... | reverse complement strand
AGCGGTTACCAGTAACAAAAAGGAACGGTTTGTCAGACCGCCTTTAGGCGGAAACACAAAAGACCCCGGAGGGGTTATAGCAAACCACCAGCAGAGCTGGTGGTACTGACTTTGACTACAAAGGCTTTGTTTATTCAAAGATATTTTTATATGGAAAGTATTTCTGTCCTTTCAAAGAAATTTGGGATAAAAGAAAGCAACGTTTCTACAAAACTGAATCGAACAAGATTAAAGCTAAAACAATATTTGGAGAGAGAGGGGGTTACGCTATGATGCCGGATGAAAGACTGTTAGAGTTGATAGGAAATATTCCGGAAGAAATGCTGGATGAGGCTTTGAACATGAAAAAGATATGCAGAACCAGAAAAAAAAGAGTGTTTTATATTAGTGTAGCGGCAGCCTGTATGGTTGTGCTGTTTATGAGATTTGTTCCTGCGGGTCAGGTGATGGCGGCACAAATCAGGGAGCAGGTAGAGCGTTTGTTAGAAGAACTGTTCCCGCCAAAGGATATCTCGATGACGTTCGAGGGGATGGAAGAGAATATTCCCCATGAGATCTATGGAGAACTGTCAAAAGAGACAGAAGAATTTCCTGAGGAAACGGAAGAAATTTCGAGGGAAAATGTAGATAAGGCAGGATTTGCCATTTATGTTGATATGGATTCTTTTGAGACGACAGAAGAGGAGGAGTGCCATATTATCCGTGGAAAGCCCATTGTTTATACAAGAGAGGATGCCATCAGGGATAATGAAATGCTTCTTGCCGATTTATCGGAAGAAGAGGCGGAGCAAAAAATCCAGGAGATTGTGGAGAAGACGCAGGAGTTTTATGACAATTTGCTCACAGGGGAGATTCGGATTACACAGATACAGGAGATTTCCGTGGAAAATGCCGCTGGGGAAATGAGGGAAGAACTGTCAGAACTCTATGCTGATGTATCTGACATAATGGTTTCTGAACTTCCAAAAGGATTGTATATTCGCGCAGATGAGGGAACGGCATGGGATTGTGAAGTTAAGGAGGTCTATTTTGTAGACAATGGTCTTGGGGGTGTATTTGTTATCAATGCAAGCTACATTGTGGACGCAACAGAGGGAGTGGGAGTCAGATTCCATTCTATGATTGAAACTTTTAGGGTATTGCAGTCCTCTGATTTTGTACAGATTCTTACATCGGAAGAGGCAGGGATTACAACAGGGGTTGTGAAATAATGAATAGTAAGCCATTAGGCAGAATGGAGAATGATATGAAAAAATGGATGAATGTTTTTTTGGTGATGTTTATATTGGTTAATTTAGTTGGCTGTGGAAAAAGACGGGAAAGCAAAGATAATACAGATATGGAGAGGGATGGACAGACAGTCAACAATTTAACTGGAAGTCAAAGTAATATAGATTATGGAATTGAAGTACGGACGGATATAAACGGTGATGGACATACTGACAGGGTTCGGGTATATGATATTGTGAGTGGAGATTACGCATTTACTCAAGTCAGTGTTATTTTAAATGATGACAGTAGTTTTTTTATAGATTATTCGGATTCGTGGGCATCTTCTTATCTTGTTGCCGGAGATTTGAGTGGAAACGGAAAAGCTGATGTGGTAGTTATAAGATATTCTACGGGCAGTACCTATAATGGTTGTGATGTTTCGGTTCTTCATATGGGGAAGAATGAATTGGGGGAAGATGATTTTGAGGAATATCCGAGTATTTTTGTTCAAAATTCTGAGTTTGGAACAGAACAGCCTGTTGGTTTCGGGGAAGAGGATGATTTTTCCTGCATTGGGGCATCTATTATAGAGAAGAACGGAAAGACAATGTTACGTTTAATATCTTGTGTTGATCCACTAAATGATATTGTTCAATGCGTTGATTGTTCTTATCGAGATGATGGCTGGTATATTGAGGATATACAGACTGTCAATGATTATTGGGGAAATGACAAAGAATCAGAACTGTTAGGATATTCTTATTGAAAGGGGATATTTTTATTATGAAAAAGATATGGTTTATTGGCATACTTATTATTGTTTGTTTTTATCGGCGGTTGTGCTGGAACGGCAGATACGCTTTCACTGCAGGACTTTTGGAATGAAGAGGAAACTGCCGATAACGACACTATGAAATTTGTCACAGGTCTTGAAATTATATTCCCAAAAGAATGCTCATGTACGGTAAGGACTTAGCCGACACAATCAATGCTACCAATGAGCAGTTGGGGATTGCGCTACGTTGGGAATACCGTTCTTTTAAGGAACAGGGAATTGACCGAGAGCCGACAATCCACATCGGGGTGGTTGCCAACGCTTTAGAGCGTAAGGGCATACAGATGATAAGGAGCATAAGGACAGCTTATCGAAGTACCCCGAATTAAAGGAACGTATGCAGAGCCTTTTACAGAACGGCGAGAAGATAACGCCGACAGAACCGCCTTGCAGTCAGCCGACAATGCGGAGAAATTCATCAAGACAAGGAAGATAGACCTTCAGAACGAGAGTCGACAGCATAATCGCCAACAGAACAAAACGAAACGGAGGGAGGAAGAAATTTAATGTGAATTTTATTGTAAAGATAAGCGCTTTTTTGTATAATTGAAGTGTGACAGGAACAGGATATATCATATCTTGTACCACAAATTTTTAGAAACCGAGGTAGTAAGGTGTCAGACGATACAAAACAGACGCAGGAAGTTAAGGCAAATGCCAAAGCCCGAATTATATGTGATATATACCGGCAACAAAGGAAGAAAGTCCGATACCATATCTTTATCGCAAGAGTTTTTTGACGGTGCAGATATTGATATTGAAATAAAAGCCAAAGTCATATATGAGAGCGACAAGGATAATATAATCAATGAGTACATTGTTTTTTGCAAAGTTTTTAACGAGCAGATAAAAGAGCATGGAATGACAAAACAGGCGGTTACAGAAACAATCCGTATTTGCAAGGACAGGAATATCTTAAAACAGTATCTAAGCAGTAAGGAAGTGGAGGTAGTAACGATTATGATGAGTTTATTTGATGATGAGCAAATTATGAGAACTTATGAGAAAGATATTAAAAGAGAAACTCTAATGGAAAAAGCAATACTTATGTTAAAAAAAGGGAAAATAAATATTGATGAGGTCAGCGAGTACTTTCCTGAATTACTGGAAAGTGACATAAAAGAAATTGAATCAGAGGTCATGCAGTTAGCATAATCAATCATATCAATCAAAATCAAATATAGTAACAGCATTAGAGCATATAGGAACTGAAATCTATATGCTCTATTTTTTGGCCATTAAGGGAGAAATAATAAACGACAAACCATTCAAATCAACACCACAAAACGATTAACGCCCTGTCTGCAAAAAAAGATTGATAAGACGACTTACTTAGTCGAGGTACATTCTCCCTAAACACTGCATGTTGCCTTCTTCTTCGCTTTTATACCGATACTGAAATACTTGTACTTATACTCTGTTCCGCGGAAACCGGCTCTCCTGTTTTTGTATAGGTTACGGGTTCTCTTACGGCATCTGTCTTTGTTTCGGCAGAAACCGTATCGTCCAGACCTGTGCTGTCTTTTAACAGCACTTTACCTTCCTCACTGATTACAACAGTATCTGTGTTAGCATCACCGTTCCTGTTTTCTTCAATCTTCTTTTCCAGTTTTTCGCGTTCATCCCTGCACTTCTGGATAGCCTCCTCACGCTGCTCCTTTGCAATTTTGCGGGTCTCCTCCGTATCCTTCTTCATGCCCTCGTCGGCTTCCTCCTTATATTCCTCCGCTCTGTCAGAACATTCGTTGGCATACCCCATTGCCCTCTCCATTGTATCCAAATCGCCTTTTCGTCTTGCCTCCTTGTAAACGCGCATAGGTGTATTCATCATGTTCATATTTGTCCTCGCGCCTATGAGTCCTTCCATTGTCTTTGTATGCATAATACCATCCTCCTTATGGCCATTTTTTAGGAGCATAAAACCCCTCACTTCTCTTTTCGACGGTGAAAATATACGATATTAGATTTTTGATTCAAACAGCCGTTTTGATGTCATGTGCGGCATCATTCAGCGGAGTGAAACATGCAGTAACAGAAGAAAGTATGACTTGCCATTTGACAGAAAACGATTTATAATTATAATAATTCTAAAAAAGGACAGAGATATGACAAAATACGCGGAAAGGATCTTAAATATCATAAACGAATCTTCTGAGCATATGACGGCAGAACAGATCTTCCTTATCTTAAAAAAGAAGGAGCCGAAGGTCGTGCTGGCAACGGTCTATAATAATCTGAATATGCTGTGCGATAAGGAGCTGATCAGAAAGATCTCACTGGAAGGTTCACCGGATCGTTATGACAGGAAACGGCGTCATGATCATCTGGTGTGCAGAAAGTGCGGCAGATTGTCGGACATGGTGTTCGAAGATCTGACGGGAACGCTGGCGGCACAGTTTGGCGGGGAGATTTTGTATTATGATCTTAAGGTGTTCTATCTTTGTCCGGAATGTCGGCAGCAGGAAACGGAAGATACATAAGAGGAGGGTATGGCAATGGTATTTAAATGCAGTGTGTGCGGGTATGTGTATGATGAGGAGGCGGAGGGAAAGCCTTTTTCCGAATTGACGGAATGTCCCATGTGCAAACAGCCGGCAGAGAAGTTTGAGCCGGTGTTGTCTGACGGAGCGGATCAGGCGGCAGGGGTAACGGAAGCGGAAGCGGCGGTGGATGGGAATGCGCCGGCAGGAACGATTTCCGGGGAAGGCGTGGATCTGCATTATCCGAAGGAGACGCGCAAGACGGACAGTAATTACCGTTACATGAAGGAAATTCATGAGATGGCGGTCACGGGCAGATCCGCCATCGAGGCGATGGGAACACAGATGAAGATGCCCGGCTGGGACGATATTCTGGTGCTGGGCGCACAGTTGAATCCGCCGCCGCTTGAGGAACATGCGGACGTGTCCCTGCAGACGGTGATCGGCAAACATGCGAAGAAACCGATGGTACTTGATATGCCGGTGTACATTTCCCATATGTCTTTCGGGGCGCTTTCGCGGGAGACGAAGATCGCACTTGCGAAGGGCAGCGCCATGGCAGGGACGGCAATGTGCAGCGGCGAGGGCGGCATCCTGCCGGAGGAAAAAGCGGCGGCCCACAAGTATATATTTGAGTATGTTCCCAATTTATACAGTGTGACGACGGAAAACCTGACGACTTCGGATGCGATTGAGATCAAGATCGGACAGGGTACAAAACCGGGTATGGGCGGTCATCTGCCGGGCAGCAAGGTAACGCCGGAGATCGCGGCTATCCGCAATAAACCGTTGGGTGAGGACGTGATCAGTCCGTCCAAGTTCCCGGGTATCGACACGAAGGAAGATTTAAGGACACTGGTGAAGAATCTGCGTGACTGCAGCGGCGGCAGGCCGATCGGGATTAAGATCGCGGCCGGAAAGATCGAGAAGGATCTGGCGTACTGTGTCTATGCGGAGCCGGATTTCATCACCATCGACGGCAGAGGCGGAGCGACCGGAGCTTCTCCCGCGATCATCAGGGATTCCACGAGTGTGCCCACCATCTATGCGCTTTACCGGGCGAGGAAATATCTGGACAGCGTACAGGCGGATATCGACCTTGTGATCACCGGAGGACTGCGGGTTTCCTCGGACTTTGCCAAAGCTGTTGCCATGGGAGCGGATGCGGTGGCTATCGCTTCGGCGGCGATGGTGGCGGCAGCCTGCCAGCAGTACCGTATCTGCGGTACGGGTATGTGTCCGGTGGGCGTGGCGACCCAGGATCCGGAGCTGCGGAAACGGCTGCACGAAGAGGCGGCGGCAAAACGCGTAGCGAACTTTTTGAGCTGCTCTGCGCAGGAGCTGCGGACCTTCGCGAGAATCACCGGACATGAGAATATTCATGACCTGTCGGTGGAAGATCTGTGTACCATCAGCAGGGAGATCTCGGAATATACGAATATTGCCCATGCGTAAGTCGGGCAGGTTTGGACAGGAATGGTGATTCCCGCGCGCGATAAGCCAGCCGGATGTGATGACGCATCTGTGCGGCGAATGGCGCAGGATCAGATACAGGATACAGTAACGAAAGAAAAGGAGAACAGTAACATGAACAAGTATGCAGGAACACAGACAGAGAAAAACCTTCAGGCGGCATTTGCCGGAGAGTCGCAGGCCAGGAATAAGTACACTTATTTCGCATCCGTGGCGAAGAAAGAGGGCTACGAGCAGATTTCCTCTTTATTTTTAAAAACCGCAGACAACGAGAAAGAACATGCGAAGATGTGGTGCAGGGAGCTGAGCGGGATCGGCGACACGAAGGCGAACCTGGCAGCGGCGGCAGACGGCGAGAATTTCGAGTGGACGGATATGTACGAGAATTTTGCCAAAACTGCTGAGGAGGAAGGCTTTAAAGAGCTGGCGGAGAAGTTTCGACTGGTAGGCGCGATTGAGAAGCACCATGAGGAGAGATATCGCGCACTTTTGAAGAATATCGAGACGGCGGAGGTATTCGCGAAGAGTGAAGTGAAGGTATGGGAGTGCCGCAACTGCGGTCACATCGTAGTAGGCACGAATGCGCCGGAAGTGTGCCCGACCTGCAATCATCCGCAGAGTTATTTTGAAGTAAGCGCACAGAATTATTGATCGGACGGTTGTAAAAGAGACCGCCGTTCTGGCCAGGGGATGGTCAGGCGGCGGTCTCTCTGTGTTTTCAGGGGTTATCCATTAAATGAAGAGTGTATTGCATTCCTGTCAAAACTTGTATATGCTGTTGTTATCAGGAAGTTACCGCGTCGGCTACAATCGACGATGCTGCCGGCATCGCGTCATGCAGTCTCCCTGCACATGAAAATTAATCCTGTGTGTAAGGCAGCGGTAATTATTGTGAGTTATACTGGAAAAGCAGAAAGATATTCCATGCAAGACGGAATCAGCAGGGGTGCGGGAATATTACAGGCACAGCCGGCCAATCCACGTAAAGATGAAAACGGAGGTAAACATGACTGAGAGAGAAAAAATGCTGGCGGGCCAGCTTTATGACTGCGGGGATGAGGAGTTGCTGACACAGTGGCACAAGGCGAAGAACCTTATGCGGGATTACAACCGGACGGATTCCGGGAATGCGGAGGAAAAAGACCGCATCCTGACGAAAGACATTCCCGACAATGTAGTTGCTTACGGGAATCCCTGCCGGGTGATGCGCCCGAATCAATCATAAAAAGGAAAGAAGGTAAAATTTATGTTCCAGTTTACTTATCATACACCAACAAAAGTAGTCTTCGGTAAAGATACCAAGCAGCAGACCGGCAGGCTTGTGAAGGAAACGGGCTGTCGCAGGGTTCTGATCCATTACGGCGGCGGCAGCGCCGAGCGTTCGGGCCTGCTTGCGCAGATCAGGGCTTCTCTGGAGAGCGAGGGAATTTCTTATGTGGAGCTGGGCGGCGTGGTGCCCAATCCGAGACTTTCTCTTGTATATGAAGGGATCGAGCTTTGCAGGAGAGAAAAGGTCGATTTTCTTCTGGCGGTAGGCGGCGGCAGCGTTATTGATTCCTGTAAGGCGATCGGATACGGTTTGATGAATGAGGGGGATGTCTGGGATTTCTATGAGCATACCCGTCAGGCTGCGGCCTGTATGCCTGTCGGTGTGGTGCTGACCATTGCGGCTGCGGGCAGCGAGATGAGCAACAGCAGTGTGATCACGAAAGATGAGGGCATGGTCAAACGGGGGTATAACAATGATATCTGCCGGCCTGTTTTTGCGGTGATGGATCCGGTGCTGACGATGACGCTGCCGGCGTACCAGACAGCCTGTGGATGTACGGATATTCTGATGCATACGATGGAGCGTTATTTTACAAACGGCGGCAACATGGAGCTGACGGATGCGATCGCGGAGGCCCTGATGCGCACGGTGCTCACGAATGCGCTGATCCTGAAAAAAGATCCGGACAATTACGACGCCAGGGCGGAGATCCTGTGGGCCGGCAGCCTTTCTCACAACGGCCTGACAGGATGCGGCAACGATGGCGGGGATTTTGCGACACATGGTCTGGAGCATGAGATCGGCGGCATGTTTGACGTGGCTCATGGCGCAGGTCTGGCGGCAGTATGGGGAAGCTGGGCCAGATATGTGTTGAAGGATTGTATGCCGAGATTTTCTAAATTTGCCAGAAATGTGATGGGCGTCGCACAACAGGGCAGCGAGGAAGAGATTGCGCTTAAAGGAATCGAGGCGATGGAGGATTTCTATCGCAGCATCGACATGCCGACCAATATGCGGGAGCTGGGCATCGCGCCTACGGAGGAGCAGATGAAGACGATGGCGCATATGTGCAGCCTGGCAGCAGGCGGCTGTAAAGGCTCGGCCAGGAAGCTGTACGAGGAAGATATGCTGGAGATTTACCGTATGGCATTGTAGGATAAGATTTTTTACACTGAAAGAAGGCAGGATAAAAAGGCCGGTCGGGAGGAGAAAAGAGTGGATAAGCATTTGCTGAGGATACCGTGTAACGCAATGCCCTTCGTATGCGAGGCCGCTTACAGCATTAACCGCGGCGTCATGTACCATGCGGACAGAACGGCGCCTTTTCACGTGGCGATCTATCTGCTGCGGGGTTCCATGGAGATCATAGAGGACGGTATATCCTACCAGCTCAAGCCCGATCAGCTTTTTTTCCTGAAAAGCGGTGTGCACTGCTGGGGTGAGAAACCTTTTGAACCGGGGGCGGCCTGGTTTTATGCGCATTTCTACTGCGCGGAGCCGGCGGCACATATGGAGGAGCTGCCCAGAGGCATTTATTACGAGACGAAAGTCTGCCTGGACAGGAACGCGGACGAGAAGTATATCGTGCTGCCGAAACAAACGGACTGCTCGCAAACCGGCCGGATCAGGAAAGAGTTTGAGCGGCTGCTGGACGCCCATGTGCACGGCAACATCCCACAGGCATCCGTCCATCTGTGGCAGATCTTTTTGACCTGTGCCCGGAATGTGCTGGAAGATACGGCGGAAAATGCCTATGTGCGGCAGATTCAGGAATATATCAGGGGGCATTACGCGGAAAGGTTTACTTCGGAGGAGATTGAGAAGCTCTGCGGCCTGTCCTATAAATACGCAGGCACGTTGTTTAAGAACGCGGTGGGCAGGACCATCAAGGAATACCAGTGCCTGCTGCGCCTGCGCAGGGCGGAGCAGCTGTTGACGGAGACGGACCTGCCCATTGCGGAGATTGCGCAGCGGGCAGGCTTTTCGGATGTCTTTTACTTCAGCAAAGTATTTCACAGGGAGAAAGGCTGTACACCCCGGGATTACCGCAGGGAGTATGTGCCGGGGATTTAGTGTTAATTTAATGCTACGGGCTGTGTTTTTCTTTATTTAGATGTTTACAAATCGAAAGAAACTAATTATACTATAATTCTAATCGGATATGGTTTTTTAACTTCTTTTATGGGAGATCCCATTCTCTAAACTGCTGTGGTCAGCGACACAGACAGCGGCAGCAATCATTCCGAAAGTCGGAATTATTTCCAAAACCAGTTGATTACACAAGAAAAAAACATTATAATGGAGGAAAATGAATGAGAAAAAGAAAATTTAATCAGCGGTTTAAGCCGAAATCCAGTCAGCGATAGATCACTGTATAGAGCAGGGTATTCTTACAGATATCTTGAAATCAGAGAAAAGTGAGGTGCTTCATATGATTTTTCTGACGGAATATGATGAGAAAAAACACTTACGGCATACGTTTGAAGAAGGTAAAGAAGAGGGAAGAATCGAGGGCCGCGAGGATAAACTGCTTGAGTTGATTCAGAAAAAGCGTGCTAAAGGCAGGAGCGTTGAAACGATCGCGGAAGAATTGGAGGAGGACGTCGAGACGATCCGCTGTCTGCTGGAGCGGTATCAGGACAGATAGAAGCGGGTCTGAATCGGAATATAATACAAATAGTACAGAAAAATATCCATTTTATATCCCAAAAAGTAAGACTATAATACATATAATCAGGGAAATGAAGGAGAGATCACGCCGGTCCGGCAGGACGAGACGGCGGGGATGTAACAGAAGTCAAAATGGAGGGTTATTGAATGGGCGATTTAAAGTTGGTAAAAAGGTTTGATGTAACGGACGGTTTCTTCGGCAGATACCGGAAGCTGGTGAAGGATGTGGTGCTTCCTTATCAGGAGAACGCGCTGAACGACCGCATCGAGGGCGCAGAGAAAAGCCACTGTATCGAGAATTTCCGCATGGCGGCGGAGAAGCTGCGCACGGGCAGCTGCGACGGTGAATTCTACGGTATGGTATTTCAGGACAGCGACGTGGCGAAATGGCTGGAAGGAGCTGCCTACTCTCTGGCGCAGAATCCGGATCCGGAGCTGGAGAAGCGCTGCGATGAGATCATAGAGCTGATCGGCAGCGCACAGCATGAGGACGGGTATCTGAATACCTATTTTACCGTCAAGGAGCCGGATAAGCGGTGGACGAATCTTCACGAGGCGCATGAACTGTACTGTGCGGGACATATGATCGAGGCGGCAGTTGCCTATGCGGAGTGCACCGGCAAGGCAAGGCTTCTGGAGATCATGTGCGGCATGGCGGATCATATCTACAAACATTTCATCGAAGAGGGAGCGGCGGGGTATCCCGGCCATCCGGAGATCGAGCTGGCGCTCATGCGTCTGTTCCGCTGCACGAAGGAAGAGAGGTACAAGGAGCTGGCGCTTCACTTTATCAATGTAAGAGGCGTTGACAGCGATTATTATAAGAAGGAAAAGAGCACAAGCGGCTGGACGGTATGGGGCAGCAATGCGGTGGACACAGAATATAACCAGTGCTCCGAACCGGTGAGGATGCAGAAGAAGGCGGTAGGCCATGCGGTGAGAGCGGTCTATCTTTATACCGGTATGGCGGATGCGGCCATGGAGACGGGGGATGCCACATTGACGGAAGCGTGCAGAACCCTGTGGAATAATATCACGCAGAGCAGGATGTACGTGACGGGTGCGATCGGCTCCGCCTATGAGGGAGAGGCGTTCACGAAGGACTATCACCTGCCCAACGATACGGCTTATGCGGAGACGTGTGCGGCCATCGGCCTGATCTTTTTTGCCAATAAGATGCTGTATCTGGAGAGAGACCGCAAATATGCAGATGAGATGGAGCGCGCCCTGTACAACTGTGTTCTGGCGGGTATGCAGCTGGACGGCACGAAATTCTTCTATGTGAATCCGCTGGAAGCGCTGCCGGGTATTTCCGGGGAAGCGCAGACCCATAAACATGCACTGCCTGTGCGGCCGAAATGGTTTGCCTGCGCGTGCTGCCCGCCCAATGTGGCAAGGCTTCTGGCATCCCTGTCGGAATATGCATGGCATGTGCTTCCGGGCAAGCTGTTTTCCAATCTTTTTATAGACGGGACACTGGATCTGCGGGATACCTTCGGCGGCAGGATCAGGCTGGAGACGGCATACCCCTATGGAAATAAGATCACCTACCGGTTTGAGCCGGAGGAGGAGACGATGTCCGTACCGCTTGCGATCCGCATCCCGGCGTGGAGCACAGGCACGGTGATATGCCTGAATGGGAAACATGTCAAATATGAGATGGAAGAGAGCGGCTATGCATTTCTGTACAGAGATTTCAAGGCCAGTGATGAGCTGACGGTAGAACTTGAGATGCCGGTGAAAAAGGTGTATACCTGCAATAAGGTGTCAGCCAATACCGGAAAAGCAGCAGTTCAGAGAGGGCCGTTGGTCTACTGCGCGGAAGGCGTGGACAATGCAGGCGATGTACTCTCCCTTTCCCTGAAAAAAGGCGGCAGTATCACGGTCGGCGAATATCTGCCGGATAAGCTGTTCGGGATACAGGAGCTGTATGCGGAAGGATACCGTGAGACAGGAGCTGAGACGCTCTACAGCTATGAAACGCCGGCGGAGGAGGAATGTCGGATCACGCTGATCCCCTACTACGCATGGGGCAACCGGGGACTGAACCAGATGCGGGTGTGGATACCGGAAAAATGATGCATAAGTTTGACAAAAGGCGGAGATATGCGTATATATGCATATCACTGCCTTTTGTTTTGGCTGTGGGTTGCGGTATCACAAATAAGAATGATAAAAATATTTGATTGTATCTGTATCTGATTCCGGCTATACTGTAATAGTCCGGTATATTTTTTTTCATCCTGCACATGCTATGCGGGAAACATGTGACAGGAGGATGGAAAAGAAATGGATTATAATAATTTACCGCTGGATCTGGGACTTGCGATCGCGACAAACCGTGCGGCGCTGGACCGTTTTGTGGATATGCCGGATGGCGAGAAGGAAGAGTTCATTGAGCGCAACCGCGGGGTGATGTCCCAGAAGGAACTGGATAAACTGGTGAATTCCCTGGCAAAAGAGGATGAGGAGCCGGACCTTCATCTTGAGAATGTGAAAGATGTTTTTAAATAAAATGATAAAGATAAACGATCAGAAATACAGGATCAGAAACGGAGTATCCGCATGAAAATACAGCTGCCCGATAAAGTGCAAACTATCATAGAGACGCTTACGGCGGCGGGCTATGAAGCCTACGCCGTGGGCGGCTGCATCCGCGACTGTGTGCTTGGCAGGCTGCCCAATGACTGGGACATCACGACATCGGCCACGCCGGAGGAGACGAAGCGCCTTTTTGCGAGGACTTTCGATACCGGCATCAAACATGGTACGGTGACGGTCCTGCTGGAGAAGGAAGGCTTCGAGGTGACCACCTACCGCATTGACGGGGATTATGAAGACGGGCGGCATCCGAAAGAGGTAACTTTTACGGCGAGTCTGGAAGAGGATCTGAGACGACGGGATTTTACCATGAACGCGATGGCTTATAATGATCAGACAGGTCTGGTGGATATTTTCGGCGGGATACGCGACATGGAGGCGGGAATGATCCGCTGTGTGGGCAATGCGGAGGAACGCTTTACGGAAGATGCGCTGCGTATGTTGCGGGCCGTGCGGTTTTCGGCGCAGCTTGGTTACCGGATCGAGGACGGCACGAAGGAAGCGATCCGTAATCTGGCGCCGGGCCTTAAGCGGATCAGTGCGGAACGGATCCAGACAGAGTTGGTGAAGCTGGTGGTCTCCGAGCATCCCGATTATCTGCGCACAGCCTACGAGACAGGCATCACGAAACAGATCCTGCCGGAATTTGATCTCTGTATGGAGACGCCTCAGAATAATCCGCACCACTGTTACAATGTAGGGGAGCATATTCTGCATTCCATGCCGGCGGTGGAGGCTGATAAAGTGCTGCGGCTGGGGATGCTTTTTCATGATATCGGAAAACCGCAGACAATGACGATAGATGCAGAGGGAATCACCCACAACAAAGGACATGCAGAAGTGGGAGAGCAGATGACAAAACAGATCCTGCGCCGTCTGAAATTTGACAATGATACCATTGCGGCGGTGACGAAGATCGTGCGTTTCCACGATCAGGAAGTGGGAGCTTCACCCGGAAGCGTCAGGCGTGCGGTGAACCGTACAGGGGAAGATATGTTCCGGATGCTGTTTGCCGTAAAGCGTGCGGATATTGCCGCGCAGAGTGCATATCTGCGGGAGGAAAAGCTCAAGAAACTGGAATACATACAGGAACTGTATGATGGGATCTGCCGCAGACAGGAGTGCATGAGTCTGAAAGATCTGGCAGTCACCGGCAGGGATCTGATCGCACTCGGTATGATGCCGGGCAGAGAGATCGGAACACTTTTGGACAGACTTCTGGAGATCGTTCTGGAAGAACCGGAACGTAATACACGCGACGAACTGCTGCGTATCTGCGCAGAAAAAAACTTTCTGCCGTGACCTCTTAGAAAAACTTCATCTCTTTTTCATACTTTTGGCCTCGCTTTCATAAGATATGATAGACGACAAAGCGGGGGGTATTCGTGTGAATGACAGAAGCGTCAGTTTATTGGATCATTATGAAATAGAGGTAAATCGGACCTGGAAGGGGCGGGGTGCGATTCTTTGTGAATCGGATAAGGGGCTGCTCATTTTAAAAGAGTACGGCGGGCCTGTCGATAAGGTGAGGTTTCAGGATTTCCTGTTGAGACATATTCATGAAAGCGGTGTTGTGCAGGCGGAGTCCATCCTGCGGACAAAGGAGGACGGACTGACTGTTTCGGATCAGGACGGCGTGCTGTACATAGTGAAGTCATATTATGAGGGCAGAGAGTGTAACTACAGGGATATGGAAGAGTGTGCTCTGGCGGTCTCTACCCTGGCGAAGCTGCACAGCGTGACGGATCTTACCGGATATGAAGAGCTGTCGAGCCAGCCGGTATTCCGGATTGAAAATGAATATGAAAAGCATAACCGTGAATTGAAGAAGGTAAAAAAATTCCTGCAGGAAAAGAGCCAGAAGACGGATTTCGAGATTTATTTGATGAAGCATTATGATTATTTCATGAATAATGCCTTGCAAATTACAGATGAATTGCGTTATTATGCCTATGAGGGAGATTCTTATACGTTTCCGGTCGTCTGTCACGGGGATTATCAGTATCACAATATTCTGCGGACAGAGACAGGCAATGTGCTCATCAACTTCGAGAAATGCGTGAGAGATTATCCGGTGCGGGATCTGTACCTGTTCCTGCGCAAGCTTCTGGAAAAAAATAATTGGTCGCAGGCACTTGGGAATTTGCTCCTGGAGAGTTATAATAAAGAGAGGAACCTGACAGACAGGGATTACAGGCAGCTGTATTACCGGCTTGCGTACCCTGAGAAATTCTGGAAGATCGTGAATTTCTATTATAACACGGGCAAGGCATGGATCCCCGGCAGGAATATGGAGAAGATCGAGAAACTGTTTGCCCAGGAACGGGAGAAACAGCTTTTTCTGGAAAATATATTCAGGAAATAAAAATTTTGGCCGTGAGTGCGAAGCCAGCCGGATAACAGGCGGGATACGGTTACAGCTGACAGCCAGATCAGAAAGGATAAGGACGAAAAATGCACGGAAGAATTTCAAAGGCGCTGACGGTTATCATGATATTTGCGTTGCTGGCCACCGGATGTACTTCACAGGCATACAATATCGGTATGGCCAAGGACAAGGAGCATAAAGTCATTGATACGGGATTCAGCGCAAGTACGGTGGGAAGCTATGACTCGGCGGATACGGCGGTTGTTATGACTGTAGATCAGGATAACAGCGGTATTATTTTCATGAATATGGATACGGGCAGGCAGTATACGCTGTACTATGACGGTACGACCTATGTGACGGATAAGTACGACGGGCCGATGAGCATTTCCCAGATTCGGGCAGGGGACGTGGTGGACGTGAACTTCCTGAAAGGAAAAAGGCAGATCGCCAGTATCAAACAGTCCCCCGATGCATGGGTATATGACAGTATTGATAATTATGACCTGGGCGGTCTCAATAAGACGGCCAGCATAGGCAACAGCACATATTCCCTTCCCGATGAGGCGGTGATCCTTTCAGAAGGAAAACGTGTGGAGGCGATGGAGATCGTATCCCAGGATCTGGTGACGATCCGCGGTATCGACCGCAAGATATACAGTGTCAATGTGGAGAGAGGACATGGTTATCTGCGGCTGCGCAACGAGCAGGCGCTGATCGGCGGCTGGATCGAGGTCGGCAATAAAGTGATCCGGGAGATATCGGAGGATATGCTGCTGGTCGTTCCGGAGGGAAGTTATCAGGTGGCCCTTTCCAACGGCGGTGTCAGCAGTATCAAGGATGTGGTGATCGAACGAGACCGGGAGACAGTACTGGATGTAAGCGATATTGAGATCGTACAGGATAAGACCGGCAGGATTCTGTTCACTGTAAACCCGGCGGGTGCGGATGTGAGCATAGACGGCGAACTTACGGATATCAGCAGTCCGGTGGAACTGCCTTACGGAATCCATAAGATTCATATGGAAGCAGACGGATATGATTCGCTCACGAAGTATATTCAGGTAGGTTCCGAATACGCCAAGATTTCCTTTGAGTTGGAGGAGAAAAAGGAAGAAGAGGCGCCAACGATCAGCGGCAACGACTTGACAGTACCGCCGTTGGAAGAGAAAGAAATCCCGGAACTGGAATACGCGCCGGTGAAAGACCCGGAACCTTCCGTCAGCGATAATACGATCAGCGCGACCAAGAGCAATAAAGTATATATTGATTCTCCGAAGGGCGTGGAAGTCTATCTGGACGGTAATTATGTGGGTATCGCTCCGGTGAGCTTTAAGAAGAATGCAGGAAAGCATACGATCACATTGGAGAAGAGCGGTTATAAGAAGAAGAGTTATACGATCTACCTGTATAATGACGGGGAAGATGTTACGTATTCCTTCTCTGAGCTCGAGAAAGAAGAGCCGTCTGTCAGCGGGAATGATGTGGATAAGCATAAGCATGAATATACAGAAAAAATCACCAAAGCGCCGACTTGCGTAGACAAAGGTGAGAAGACCTTTAAGTGTGAGTGTGGCGACAGCTATACGGAAGAGGTTCCGGCAAAGGGACACGAATTTGTAGATGGTGAATGTACGGTCTGCCACGAGAAAGAACCGGAACATGAGCATGAGTATACGGAAGAAATAACCAAGGAACCAACCTGTACAGAAGAAGGTGAGAAGACCTTTACATGTGAATGTGGTTATTCACGAATCGAGTCTATAGATAAAACAGCACATGAATATGAAAATGGGGAATGTAAAAATTGCCACGAGAAAGAGTCGGAACATGAACATGTGTATACGGAAAAAATAACCACAGAACCAACCTGTACAAAAGAAGGTGAGAAAACATATACGTGTGAATGTGGCTATTCACGAGTTGAGTCTATAGATAAAACAGCACATGAATATGAAAACGGGGAATGTAAAAATTGCCATGAAAAAGAACCAGGATGTACACATAATTATGAGAAGATTGATACCGAAAGTGTTGATTCAACTTGTGAAGTCGAAGGCAAAATAACTTTTCAGTGTAAACTATGTAGTAATACTGAGGTAAGAACAATACCTGCAAAAGGGCATAACTATGGTAATGATGGCAAGTGTACAAACTGCGGCGCAGCAAATTCTGATTATAAGCCGCCGGTAGATGGCACTACAGAAGGGGCGGAAACCAACACTTGACACGGTCAGTAAAACGGAGTAATAAACAAAGCTAAATAAAGGAATCACAACACAAATGCAAAACAACAAAAAATATACATACCAAAACTTTCTGGAGATCATCAAAGCGCTCCGGGGAGAGAACGGCTGTCCCTGGGACAGAGTACAGACCCATGAAAGCCTGAAACCGTGTATGATGGAGGAGGCAGCAGAGCTGCTTGCCTCCATCCGCATTTATGACCAGACGGGCAATCCCGAGAATATGCGTGAAGAGCTGGGGGACGTGCTTTTACAGGTGGTGATGCACGCACAGATCGCAGCGGAGGAAGGGCTTTTTACGATGGAGGACGTCGTGGATGAAGTGAGCCGCAAGATGATCCGCAGGCATCCCCATGTGTTCGGGACAAGCAGTGCCGAAGGCGCCGAGGAAGCGCTCATCAACTGGGAAGAGATCAAGAAAGAAGAGAAGAAGGACAAGGAATGGATCCCCTCTCCCCTGCAGGAAATTCCGCGGGAGCTTCCTGCGCTCACGAGGGCGTCGAAAGTCCTGAAAAAAATTGATAAAACTTACGAAAAAGGAAATACTTATGAACAGGATGTGGCAGATCTGCAGGCGTCGGTCAGTGCGCTTGAGACATGCAGTCACGAACCGTACAGCAGGGAGTTGGAGAAAATCATAGCGGATATACTTATACGTTTATCCGATATTGCCAGGATCGCCAGGATTTCGCAGGAGCAGGTACTTACGGACAGGATTGAGGATTTGATAGACAGATATGAAAAAAATCCTGCAAATACCTCCGGGGATAGAAAAATGCCCTAAAATAGCGAAAAAAAAGCCATCTTTCTGCTTGACAACAGAGGGAAAAGCGTATATAAATAGGTGTAGGCGTTTCAAAAGAGGAACATCTAATATTAAAACGAAGACTCATTTAAGGAGGAGTTCAAGATGAACAAAACAGAATTAGTTGCAGCTATGGCTGATCAGGCAGGATTATCTAAGAAGGACGCTGAGAAGGCATTGAAGGCATTTACAGACGTTGTTGCTGATGAATTAAAGAAAGATGGTAAAGTACAGCTGGTAGGCTTCGGTACTTTCGAAGTTTCTCAGAGAGCAGCAAGAGAAGGCAGAAATCCTCAGAGCGGCGAGGTTATGAAGATTGCGGCTTCCAAGGCTCCTAAGTTCAAAGCCGGCAAGGCATTAAAGGATATGATCAACGCATAATCCTGTTAATCCTGTTTAGAGATTAAGAGAAAGAGAAGGCCTGTATGCATGCGCATACGGGCTTTTGTTTACTGTCAGTGGATGGAAAGAAGTATTCGGAGGGTGTTGGAATGAGACTGGATAAATATTTAAAGGTGTCGCGGCTGATCAAGCGGCGCACGGTGGCGAACGAGGCGTGCGATGCGGGCAGGGTGCTGGTGAACGACAGGCCGGCCAAGGCTTCCGTCAATGTGAAGGTGGGAGATGTGATCACGATTCAGTTCGGTAACAAAGAAGTCAAGGTGGAAGTTCTGGATGTGCAGGAGACGGTCCGCAAGGAAGAGGCGAAGGAATTATTCCGTTATCTGCCATAAAAGAGTCATATCTGTTCAGAATCCGACATACATTTAATAAGTATCACAGTGACCCGGGCGGCTGTATGTGGAAGCGGTAACGGCTGCCGGGGCTGCTGCTCACGGAATGCAGGAGGGTGTGTATGGAAGATTTGAACAGTGCGAACAGGAAACCGCACAAGTTGATGCTTACCAATAGAAGGACATGTAGCATAAGCGGTGTCAATGACGTATTGTCTTTTGACGTCAACGAGATCCTGCTTGAGACAGAGCAGGGCATGTTGATGATCAAAGGCACCGAGCTGCATGTGAGCCGGCTGTCCCTGGACAAAGGAGAAGTGGACGTGGACGGCCGGATCGACAGCTTTACATATTCGGAGACCGCGGGGTACGGGGCCAGAGGAGAATCGCTGCTTGCCAGATTGTTCAAATAATGTGGCGTGACACTTGCAGGCTGGATGGTCATTTATAACTCCCGGGGGATTTGTTGGATATGAGTCAGGACATTGTGCAGGAAGCTGTTTTTTTTCTTCATTCTATCCTCATGGGCCTTGTTATCACATTTGCCTATGACTGGGTGCTGATCTTCAGGAAGCTGTTTACGCACGGCAGGTTTTTTATGTCCGTGGAAGACTTTGTCTATTGGTTCGCCTGCGGGATCGGCGTTTTCTATATGCTTTACAGAGAGAACAATGGTATACTGAGATGGTTTGCCGTGGTCGGTGCGGCACTCGGCATGTTGACCTATAAAGCGATTATAAAGAATCGGTTTGTCAATATCGTGTCAAAATGCATACACAAGATAATGTGGTTTGTTTTTCGTGTCATACAAGTTGTGCTAAAACCGCTGAAATGCCTGTTTTTCGCCGCTCGAAGGTGTGTTCGATTCGTCTGGCGAAAACTGAAAAAAGTGAAACTGTTTATAAAAAAACGGTTGACGGTCTGTCTGAAAACAATTAGAATGATTTTATGTAAGCAGTAAACCGGGCAAAGGAGTATCATTAACAACATGGCAGGAAAAGCAGCATATCGGAAGAGACGCCAGAACCGTATGGGCATGCTCTTGGTCACCACAGTTGTTGTAATGATGCTGATTGTGGTAATGGTTGAAGGAATAGAACTGACGAAGAAGCGTGAGACATACATGGCAAGAGAAGAAGTCCTGATGCAGGCGATCGAAGCGGAGCAGGCGAGAACAGAAGAGATCAAAGAATATGAGAAGTACACGCAGACCAAGAAGTACGTGGAAGAGATTGCCAAGAACAAGCTCGGTCTGGTGTATGAAGGCGAGATTATATTTAAGGACGTAAATTAAGCAGGTTTCGGAGAACATCTGGGATTTGCTTTTTTTCTGTGTAATAATCCGGGACACCTCTTCATATATTGATAGAGATAAAGTAATCTGGACAAGTCTGCGAGTGCGGCCGGGACATGCCATCCGGCGCAGGGCGGGCAGGTCCGTGATAACAGGATGGGGAGGTATGTCATGAAAAAACAGGCAGAAGCCAGAGATGACAATAAAATAACGATCATACCGGAGTATGGCAGGCAGAGGCTGCTGACATATGCGGAGTCGTTCAGGGATCTTGCGGATCTGTTCGAGGGAGAGGATGTGGAATTTACCGGGAAGGACGAGGCGGATCCGGCGGACAGGCAGGATTATCTGTGGCAGCGCAGACTGCAGGAAAATCAGGAGCTTCTTGCGGAGCACCTGAAGGAGATGGCACATATCATGGCGGAGGTGGCGCAGGAGACATGCCGCTATCGGCCTATGGGAGAGCGCAAATATAAGCAGATCTCAAAGCTGCTGCGGGAATCGGGAATCCTGCTGCGGAACTTTTTTGAGCTGGAGCGGGAGGACGGGCATCTGGAGATCAGCCTGACGATGAAGATGATCTCCGAGAAGTATACGAAGCTGGGGGAGCAGGTCTGCATAGACGATGTGGCGGATTTTATCTCGGTGGCGCTGAACACCAGACTGCGCGCGGCGAAGAATATGCCGCAGTACCTTACGCCGGAGTGGAATACCTATTATTTTGCGGAAGAGGCGAATTATCATCTGCTCACCGGCGTGGCGAAGGCGGTCAAGGAGACGGAGCACATATCGGGGGACAATTATTCCTTCTATGAGGCGGAGAACGGCAGGATGGTGGCTGTTTTGTCGGACGGTATGGGTTCCGGTGAAAAGGCGTGCGACGATTCCGAACGGATCATCGAGAAGATGGAACGGCTTCTGGAGGCAGGTTTCCGCAAGGAGACGGCGGTGCAGATGATCAACGGGGCGCTGGTGGCAGCCGGGCAGGAAGAGCATATGTCCACGCTTGATTTATGCGACATCAATATGTACACAGGGGCCTGTGAGTTCGTGAAAGCGGGCGCCGCCTGCAGTTATATCAAAAGAGGGCGGCTGGTGGACAGGCTGTCGGCGCTGAATTTTCCGCTGGGGGTTTTCGGACAGATCGAGCCGGAGCGTATGCAGAGGGTGCTGCAGAGCGGTGACTATGTGATCATGCTGTCGGACGGAATTCTGGACGCGCTTTCTCAGGGACTGGGCGAGGAGATGCTGCCGGAGATCATCGGGCGGATAGAGTATACGAACCCGAACGAGATCGCCAACCAGATACTGGCGTACTGTCTCAAGCAGAGCAACGGGCAGGTGCGGGACGATATGACGGTGCTGGTGATCGGGATCTGGGGACGGGACGAGGATGAACTGTAAAGGCCGGCGCCGGTCTGTAAGCGAAATTACCAACGTCACACGATAGAAGAATAGAGAATAACGACAGAGGGTATCATGACAGAGAATACTTACGCCAGAGTGAAAACCTATATGAAAAAATACGAAATGATAAAAGCGCATGATCTGGTCGTGGCAGGGGTGTCGGGCGGCGCGGATTCGGTCTGTCTGCTGCATATTCTGCGGCGGCTGCAGAAGGAGATTGCGTTTCGCCTGCTGGCGGTGCATGTGGATCACGGGGCACGGGCCGATGCCGCGGCCGATGCCCGGTATGTGGAGGAGATTTGCGGTCAGTTTGGGGTTCCCTTTTATCTGCGCAGGGTGGATATGAACGGTTATGCCGCCAGACACCGGCTGTCGGCGGAGGAAGCCGGCCGGGTGCTGCGCTACAGCGCTTTCGAGGAAGTGCTGCAACAGGAGAGGCGCTCAGGAGAACGTGGCAGGATCGCGGTCGCCCATAACTGCAACGACCGGGCGGAGACGATGCTGTTTCATATGTTCCGGGGCAGCGGCTTAAGGGGGCTGTCTTCGATCCGGCCGGTGCGGGAGTCGGTGATCCGGCCCGTACTCTGTCTGGAGCGGAAAACGATCGAGGCCTATCTGGCTGAGAACGGACTGCGCTGCTGTCAGGACAGCACCAATGAGGAGGATGCTTATACCCGCAACAGGATACGGCATCATATCCTGCCTTATGCGGAGCGGGAAATCTGTGCCGGCGCCGCCGCCCATATGGGGGAGCTGGCGGAGATCCTTGCGGATACGGAACGCTATCTGGAGGCGCAGACGAGGCGGCTGTACGGGGCGTATGTGCAGGAAGAGCAGCCGGAGACGGACGGCACGGTGCAGTGTCTGTGGATCGACAGCGCCGGTCTGTTGGCGGAGGATCCGGTGATGCGCAAACGGGTGCTGCTTGCCTGCATGGAGCGCCTGACGCCTTACAGAAAGGATATCACCGGGAAGCATATAGCAGGGCTGGAGCAGCTGATGACGAAGGACGGCAGCAGGGAGATCCACCTGCCATGCAGGCTCAGGGCCTGCAAGGAATACGACAGGCTCTGTATCAGCAATGTCGGAGAAAGGGCCCTCCGGCAGAGGCAGACAGGGCAGGAACAGGCATATGGAGAGTACACGGCACAGATAAGGGAAAAGCAGGCAGCCGGAGAGAACACGGCGCAGATCAAGGACAAGCAGACGGACGGAGAGAAGGCCGTGCAGACAGGGGAAAAGCAGACAGCCGGACAGATGGCCTCGCAGGCCGGCGCGGTGTATCAGATCGTACCGCCCGCACAGATCCGGGTGCCGGGGGAGGGGACTTTTGTCTTTACTTTATTGGAAAAAGGGGTCGGATTCTTTGAAAAAGAGCAAAATATTCCACAAAATAGATATACGAAATGGTTTGATTATGATAAAATAACTACGTCTTTGTTGCTGCGCACACGGCGTCAGGGCGATTATATGACGATAGATGAAGCCATGCACACGAAGACGGTCAAACAATACATGATCAATGAGAAAATCCCGAAGATGCAGCGTGACAGTATGCATTTACTGGCTGACGGATCTCATGTCCTGTGGATACCGGGATACCGGATCAGTCAGAAGTACAAGGTGGAAGAAAGTACGGAGCGTATCCTGGAGGTACGGCTCGAAGGAGGAAGCAATGGCGGAACGAATCGAAGTGTTGTTGAGTGAAGAGGAAGTGGACAGGCGGATTCAGGAGATCGGCGATCAGATTTCCAGAGATTATGCGGGGAAACAGGTGCATCTGGTCTGTGTGCTCAAGGGCGGCAGCTTTTTTATGTGTGAGCTGGCCAAGAGGATCACGGTGCCGGTGTCACTGGACTTTATGTCGGTGTCCAGCTACGGCGGGGATACGAAATCCAGCGGCGTGGTGAAGATCGTGAAAGATCTGGACGAATCTCTGTTGGACAAACACGTGCTGGTAGTGGAGGATATCGTGGACTCCGGCAGGACACTCAGCTATCTGCTGGAAATGTTAAAGGACAGAGGGCCGGCGGATGTGAAGCTGTGTACGCTGCTTGACAAGCCGGACAGGAGAGTGGTGGAAGTCAAGGTAGATTATACGGGCTTCGAGATCCCGGATGAATTCGTGGTGGGATACGGCCTGGATTACGACCAGAAATACCGCAATCTGCCTTACATCGGTGTGGTGAAGTTTGACTGAGCGCCGTGACTTTCAGCGCGTACCAGAATATGCTATATGAAAGAGGTTTACTTTGAACAGGAATAATAAGACTTTTTACTTGTATTTTGTGATCATCATGGGTTTGCTCATGTTTACTGTATGGGTCGGAACGATCAGGATCCAGGACAGCGGCTACACGAGAGGAGAGTTTGTCGATCATCTGAAGAATGATCAGGTCGCGATCGTCAAGGTCTGTCCGAATAAGAATACGGATGCCGGAGCTCTGGAGATCACGTTGAAAAGCGGCACCGAGAGACGTCTGAATGTGACGAATGTGTCCGAGGCGGAAGACCTGGCCCGCAGCTACGGTCTGGATCCGGTGGTGGAGAGTGTACCGGAGGAAAGCTGGTTTTTGAACAGCGTATTGCCGATTCTGATCGTGGTGGTTGTCTGTGTTTTCTTTTTCGTGATGATGAATGCGCAGAATGCATCCGGTGGCGGCGGCAACGGCAAGATGATGAATTTCGGCAGGAGCCGTGCCAAACTGACGCTGGGCGGAGAGAATAAGATCAAGCTGGACGGTGTGGCCGGCCTGAAAGAAGAGAAAGAAGAACTGCAGGAGATCGTGGAATTTCTGCGGGAGCCGGGCAAGTTTACGAAGGTGGGCGCGCGTATTCCGAAGGGTGTTCTTCTGGAAGGTGCGCCGGGTACCGGTAAGACGCTGCTGGCCAAGGCGATCGCGGGGGAGGCCAACGTGCCTTTCTTCAGCATTTCCGGTTCGGATTTCGTGGAGATGTTTGTCGGTGTGGGCGCTTCCCGTGTGCGCGATATGTTCGCGGAGGCGAAGCGGCACGCGCCGTGTATCATATTTATTGACGAGATCGACGCGGTGGCGAGACGACGCGGCACCGGTATGGGCGGCGGCCACGACGAGCGCGAGCAGACGCTGAATCAGCTGCTGGTGGAGATGGATGGTTTCGGCGTCAACGAGGGCATTATCGTGATGGCGGCCACCAACCGCGTGGATATATTGGATCCGGCGATCTTAAGGCCGGGACGTTTTGACCGTAAGATCACGGTGGCGGCGCCGGATGTGCGGGGTCGGGAAGATATTCTGAAAGTCCATGCCCAGAACAAACCGCTGGGGGACGATGTGGATCTCTCACAGATCGCACAGACGACGGCGGGCTTTACGGGAGCGGATCTGGAGAACCTTCTGAACGAGGCGGCCATCAATGCCGCCATGGACAAGCGGGTATTTGTAAAGCAGGACGATATCAAACGGGCCTTTGTCAAAGTAGGCATCGGCGCGGAGAAGAAGAGCCGCATCATCTCCGACAAGGAGAAGAAGATCACGGCCTATCATGAGGCGGGACATGCGATCCTGTTCCATGTGCTTCCCGATGTGGGGCCGGTGTACACGGTATCCATCATCCCTACAGGGATCGGCGCGGCGGGCTACACCATGCCGCTGCCTGAAAAAGACGAGATGTTTTTGACCAAAGGCAAGATGTTCCAGGATATCATGGTCTCTCTGGGCGGCCGTATCGCGGAGGAGATCATTTTCGATGATATCACCACAGGGGCATCCAGCGATATCAAGAAAGCTACGAAGGTAGCCCGCAGGATGGTGACCCGTTACGGCATGTCTGCCAATATCGGCGTGATCAATTATGACGACGATGACGACGAGGTATTTATCGGCAGGGATCTGGCCCACGCCAAGAGCCACAGCGAGGCGGTCTCCGGGGAGATCGACCGCGAGGTGAAGGCCATCATTGACGATTGTTATGAAAAAGCGAAGGCCATTATCCTGGAGCAGGAGGACGTGCTGCACAGATGCGCCGAACTGCTGCTGCAGAAGGAGAAGATCAACCGCACCGAGTTCGAAGCGCTCTTTGATACCGAGTATCCGCAGCCGGAAACGCCGGAGATGAAGCTCGATTAAGGCCGTAAAAAGGCCCGAAAAGAAAAGGTTTGTGCAATATCCACAAAAACACATAGTCAAATTTGTAATATTTGTGAATCCTTAGTATTGTGGACAGGCACATGCTATGCTATTATACTACTTGTAACCCCCCCCAATACATTATATAGTTTTTGCTATACCCCATAAGAAAGAAATACCTTCTCTAAAAAAGACAGCCGTCGAAAGCTGTCTTTTTTACATTTCCGGGGTTTTCCAGGTTTGAGTTCACTCGATTTTTTCTTGAACATCTATAATAGATAGTATAAAATAGATTTATATGGGTTCCTTTAAAGAGAGGCAGAAAGCATGGATATAAGTGAATTTCAGAAAGCAGAGAAGAACCAGTACTATATTGCAGGCATGCGCCCGGTCATCAATAAAGAAGCGTTATTTTCAGATACAACAGAAGACTATGTATATCCACCCGAGCCGAGTGCTTACGGAGAGGTCACGATCCGGTTCCGCTCGGCCAGAAATAATATCGACAGAGTGTTTTTTGTCTGTAAAGACGAGAAGCATATTATGTTAAAGACGGAGACGGATAATTATTTTGATTATTATTCCTATTCGGTACAGCTTGATAATGAGAAGCTGACCTACTATTTCGAGGTACGGGTGGGCAGGATCGACTGCTACTATGATACGCGGGGTGTCTGTAAGGATATCAATGAATACTATCATTTCCAGCTGATTCCGGGATTTAAGACGCCGGACTGGGCAAAGGGTGCGGTTTTCTATCAGATCTATGTGGACCGTTTCTATAACGGCGACCCTTCCAATGACGTGCTGTCCAATGAATATCAGTACATCGGGGATAAGACCGTGAAGGTGGAAGACTGGAACAAATATCCGGCGGCCATGGGCGTGCGGGAGTTTTACGGCGGGGATCTGCAGGGTGTGCTCGACAAGATGGACTATCTGCAGGATCTGGGCGTGGACGTGATCTATTTTAATCCGCTGTTTGTGTCGCCCTCGAATCATAAATATGATATTCAGGATTATGACTATATCGACCCGCATGTGGGTGTGATCGTTCACGATGAGGGAGAGCTTCTGCATCCGGACCAAGAGGAGAACAGATTTGCTTCAAGATATATAGAGCGCGTGTCCGACAGGCGAAATCTGGAGGCCAGCAACGAGCTTTTTGCCAGGGTGGTCAAAGAGGCGCACGACAGAGGTATGAAGGTCATTCTGGACGGTGTGTTTAATCACTGTGGTTCTTTTAATAAATGGATGGACAGGGAGCGTATTTACGAGAACGCACCGGGTTACGAGAAGGGCGCCTATGTCGCGCAGGACAGCCCCTATCACAACTATTTCCATTTCCATGATAACCATAAATGGCCTTATAACGGTTCCTACGACGGCTGGTGGGGACATGACACGCTGCCCAAGCTCAACTATGAGAATTCCCAGCAGCTGGAGGATTATATTCTCTACATAGCAAGGAAGTGGGTAGCCGAGCCTTATCACGTAGACGGCTGGCGGCTGGATGTGGCGGCGGATCTGGGGCATACGCCGGAGTATAACCACTATTTCTGGAAAGAGTTCCGCAGGGTGGTGAAGATGGCGAATCCGGATGCCATCGTGCTTGCGGAGCATTACGGCAGTCCAAAGGACTGGCTGCAGGGCGACGAGTGGGATACGGTGATGAACTATGATGCCTTTATGGAGCCGGTAACGTGGTTTTTGACCGGGATGCAGAAGCACAGTGACGACTACCGGGAAGACCTGCGGGGCAATGCCGACAGTTTCTGGGGCGCCATGCAGCATCACAGCGCCAGCTTTACGACCCCCTCTTTGCAGGTGGCGATGAATGAACTGTCCAACCACGATCATTCCCGCTTCCTGACCAGAACCAACCGAAAAGTAGGAAGATCCAACACGCTTGGGCCTGAGGCGGCGAACGTGGGGGTGAATAAGGCGGTCATGCGGGAAGCGGTGGTCATTCAGATGACCTGGCCGGGCGCGCCCACCATCTATTACGGCGATGAAGCGGGCGTATGCGGCTTCACCGATCCGGATAACCGGCGCACATACCCCTGGGGGCATGAGGACCAGGAACTGATCGCTTTCCATAAGGAGATCATCCGGATCCACAAGGCGCACCGGGAATTCCTGACCGGTTCCATCAAGCATATGGAAAGTGACTATAATGTGATCGGCTACGGCAGATTCACAAGAGAGGGACAGTCCGTGATCCTCGTCAACAATAACGACTACGAGATCACGAAAGAACTGTTCGTATGGCATCTGGGCGTGCCGAAGGAATGTATGATCAAACAGCTTCTGCTGACTACCGCGGACGGGTTTACCACGGAAGAGAAGGAGTATCCGGTCAGATCCGGCAAGGTATCCATCACACTTCCGCCCACTTCCGCCATCATCCTGCGCTATGAGGATGAAGAGATCGGCAGTTTTATGGAATACAGATGACAGGATAAAGGGCCGGGGAGATGCATGTTTCGCCGGTCCGTTTTCACATCAGGAAAAGTGCCGCAGGATGCAGGCAGCTTTGAGCGACAGTGGACGGAATATTTTGGAAGGGGCAGAATAATATGCTGAAAATCTGGTATTATGGCGGGGTAAAATATATGGAGGATGCGCCTGCCTATTTCGATAATGTGTATGAAGATGAGTGGATAGAAGATACGCTTGTGAAAGCTATGATAGAGGACGTAGATCATTCCAGAGTGATCAGCGCCCACAATATTGAAAGTCCTGTTTTTGGTGCGATCACGCCGCAGGGATTGTCCGGCGGCGTAAAGGTTTTGATCCTGATGTTGAAAGACGATTCCTTCGTCTATAATATGTCTAACTGCGGAGACAACTGCGCAAAATGGATTTTGAAGATTGCCGAGACAAAAGATCTGACAGTGTATTTGCAGCACATTATGCGTTTTACAGGAGAATTTGAGATTAAGATCATGAATACGGGGAAAACCGTTCATAATCCGGAGGAATATGTAACCGGACTGTTAGAGGCGGAGGCAATGCAGGATGAAGAACATCCGTAAAATTGAACTCCAATTTCCCGATGTGATCAATCTACCTGAAAAATCCCGTTAAAATACAGACGCAACGTTCCATGCCGGGTCGCCGTTCATTTGTAGTAAACGAAATTTCTAATGTCGTTAACTATAGCAGTATGACACAACTTTGACACATCTGTCGTGTATACTGTGTAAAGTGAATTTTTTGCGGGCTGAGCAGGAAGGAGTAGATACCAATGCAGAAAATCCTGATTGTCGAGGACGAGGCGGCCATCGCCAATCTGATCAAGATCAATCTGGAGGCGGAGGGCTATCAATGCACCTGCGCTTTTGACGGAAGAGCGGGAGCGGATCATATCGAGCAGGAGACTTTTGACCTGGTGCTGCTGGACATCATGCTGCCGGAGATTGACGGCTATGAGCTTCTGGAATATGTCAAACCGATGGGAACACCGGTGATCTTCCTGACGGCGAAAGGGAGTGTGGATGACCGCATCAAGGGGCTGAAGCTGGGTGCGGATGACTATATCGTCAAGCCTTTTCAGGTGGGAGAGCTGACCGCGCGGGTGGAGGCGGTGCTGCGGCGGTACGGCAAGGCCAATCAGAAGCTGACCTTTGCGGATGTGGAGATTGACGTAATCTCACGGACCGTGACGAAAGCGGGCGTTCCGGTGGAGCTGACGGTCAAGGAGTTCGACCTGCTGGTGGAACTGATGCAGAACAGGAATGTAGCGCTGTATCGGGAGCGTATCTATGAGAAGGTATGGGGCGAGGTATTTATGGGAGATACCCGCACGCTGGATTCGCATATCCAGCGGCTTCGGAAAAAGCTGAACTGGGAGAAGTATATCAGGACGGTGTTCCGGGTCGGCTACCGCCTGGAGGAGGATCTATGAAACTTTTTCATAAGATATTCCTCTGTTTTGTGGTGATCTTTGGGATCTCCTTTCAGACGGCCGGCGTGCTGCTGATCGATTATGCCTACGAGAACACTGTCGAGCAGGAAAAGAAGTACGCGCTGCAGCAGTTTCAATATAACAAATATATTCTACAGTCCATTCTTTACTCCAGACCGGATATCCTGCAGGCACAGGGAGTTGATCCGGAAGAGTGGAGTTTATTCACGACGCCTGTGGCGATCTATGATTCCGATCAAAAATGTATTTATTCCAGTATGACAATGGAGCCGGATATTTTGGATTTCCGTGACAGCGGGGAGGGAAGGCTGTCTTTTCGGATCTTCCGTAAGGACGGAGAAAGTTTTATTTTCGTGTACGATCATGTGAAGCAGGGGGAGAGCGACGCCTGTCTGGTAACACAGACGGATATCAGTTCTGTGGTGGATACCCAGAGAAGCATGACGGCATACTTCCAGAAAATCTACCTGATCATTTTGTGCATAGGGTTTCCCCTGATCTTTGCGCTGAGCAGGATGATCACCGGCTCTATCAAAAAGGTCGGCAAGGCGGCCAGAAGGATATCCAGAGGAAAATATTCGGAAAGGATCCGTGTCGGCACGAAGGATGAGATCGGCCAGCTGGCTGCGGATTTCAACCAGATGGCGGAGAAGATCGAGGAAAAGGTGCTGGAGCTGTCGGCGGCAGCCAGGGCCAAAGAGGACTTTACGGCTAATTTTGCCCATGAGTTAAAGACGCCGCTTACTTCCGTGATCGGCTACGCGGACATGCTGTATCAGCGGGAGCTGCCCAGGGAGCAGATCAAAGAGGCGGCCGGTTATATACTGGATGAGGGGATGCGGCTGGAATCGCTTTCGCTTAAGCTGATGGATCTGTTTGTGATGGATAAGCAGGACTTTTCACTGGAAAAGTTCAGGACGGGGGGGCTGTTCGAAAACATCATGCCGGGCATTGAACCCGTCTGCGTCAGGCATGGCGCCGGTCTGCATGTGGATATGGAAGAAGAGGAGATTGCGGTAGAGTTCGATCTTTTTAAGACGATGGTGCTCAATATCATTGACAATTCCGTGAAGGCGGAGTGCAGCGATATCTGGGTCAGGGGGAAAAAAGGACAGGAATGCTACGAAATCTCTTTTCAGGACAATGGAAAAGGCATTCCGCCCGAGGAGATAGACCGGATCACGGAAGCCTTCTATATGGTGGACAAGTCCCGGTCACGGAAACAGCACGGGGCAGGACTTGGCATGGCGCTGGTAGCCAGGATCGCTCAGATTCACAGGGCCGGGTTGAAGGTGGAAAGTGACGGCAGATCCGGTACGACGATCCGCCTCACATTCAATCTGCCGGAAGGAGGGTGCAATGAACAGAGCGTCTAAGTATACGCTGCTTAGCCTGCTGTTTGCAGCCGTCTTTGTATTCGGAAGTATGGCGGGGACGGATCTCATCCTGCAGATGTGGGAGAAACGGCGGTTAGAGGAGAGCGGCACCGTGACGATGGAGTCCCCTGTGCTGGCATGGCAGTCGGCAGAGACAGGGGAGGAGTATGACGGGCAGGACGGCGAGCCTTTAGTCAGGGACAAAGAGGAAGACCTTACACTGACAGAAAAGGAGATAGAACAGGTCATAAGATACAGGAAGAACTGTGAAGGGGAGCTGCTGCACGATCCGGTCAAAGGACAGATCACCATGGAGCAGGCTTTTGCCGCCGGCGAGAACTGGCTTGTGGAGATGGGATTTTGGGACCACAGCCGGACGCATTCCGAGCCTTTGCTTCACAGAGCCTCGCTGGGGACGAAAACAGCAAAAGAAGGACTGCATATGCCGATAGAGCCTTATTACAGCTTCTGGACAGTTCGGTTTTCCAGTACAGATATGTATGTGTCACTTTCTGTCAACGCGATGACGGGCAGGGTATGGGATGCGAAAATAACGCTGTATGATATAGAAAATGTAAACAATGACAAGTCGCTTGACAAACTGGAGCGGTTTATCAGGCTGGCGGGTATAGAGGCTCCGGTCGAACAATATGTGGAGATAAGCGACAGCGGCAGCTGGATAAGCATGGCAGTGAAGGAAAGACCGCTGTATGCACAGATGCGGGGATATGATGTCGTGGTGAGCGTCATGGATGAGATCGCGGAAAGTGACGGGAGCAGGGACGTTTCCAGCCAGACGGTGATAGAATATCGTCTGATGGTATATGAGGACAGTTCAATGAATGCCGATTAATTGTACAGTAACTGTACTCGCTTTTTACATCTTTGACACAACTTTAACGAAAGTATGACGAAACACTCTGATAGGATGAAAACAGCTGTCCTGTCAGGGTGTTTTTGATGATACAGACAATTCCGTGCAGGAAGGATTCTTTTTATTAACGTCAGGAGAAATTCAAATGAGAAATTACGCGGAGAACAGCAGAAGAATGGAACAGCAGATGGAATACAGGAGAAGAAAACAGTTGAAAAAACTGCAGAGGAATGTATTTCTTGTTATTCTGGTCATGATCCTGGCCTGGTATGGAATGCGGATCCGGGAACTGGGTATTTATCTGACAGAAGTGCAGACGACTTTGAAACAGATAGAAGGCCTGCAGCAGAAAGCGGCTGAGAACCAGACCAGCTCGGATGCCGCAGAGGTATCTGGAGAGCAGTGGATCGGTGGGCAGACCGTGGATTTCATCAGCAGCATAAAGTCAGCGCATGTGGAAAGGCCGATAAAGCGGACGCGGGAGGAAGCGGTGCGCAGGCTGGAGGAGCTGGGCCAGTCGAATCCGGTGATCGCACAGATTGGCAAAAACAGTTCCCTTTATCCGGAAAATATGCTGACGGCGCTGGCCAATAATCCTGAAATGGCAGATTTTGCGGCGGGATATCTGGAGAAGGACAAGGCCGCGGCAGGCGGCTTGACGGAGGGAGAAAAGAGACAGGACTTCCCGCTTTTTCTCCAGTGGGATCCGCGGTGGGGCTATGCTTCCTATGGCGTTGACAGCAATATCGGCCTGTCGGGGTGCGGGCCGACCTGTATGTCGATGGTGCTGTATTATCTGACAGGGGACGAGACGCTGACGCCGGACCGGATTGCCGATTACGCCATGAAAAACGGCTACTATGTGGAAGGAACAGGAACGGCGTGGGCCCTGATGCAGGATGTGCCGGGCCTGTACGGGGTGCGGGTGATCGAACCGGAGATTTCCGAATACGCCTTCCGGAATGCCCTGTCCAAAGGGCGTGTGCTGATCTGCGCCATGAGCGCGGGAGACTTTACGGCAGCAGGACATTTTATCGTGATCTATGGATACGATCAGGACGGTTTTATGGTGAATGACTCTAATTGTGTGGCGAGAAGCCGGAAGAGATGGACTTTTGACGAAATCCGCGGACAGATCAAGATGGTATGGGCCTATGAACCGCGGGGAAAACAGATCGAGGAGGAGCAGGTGATCACTTTTGTGGACTTTGCGGGATAAATGTGCAACCCTGGAGGCCCCCTGCGGGTATATAAGACAGAGTCTGTGCTGGCCGGTGAATGTATTATCGTGTATAATAAGAGTCGGCCAGTATTATTCCCGCGGGCAGGATGCGGGGTAATTGACTTTGATGGGGGATTTTTATGCCAAAAGAGGAGCGGATAACGACGCAGGCAGCGATCGACCGATATGCGGATATGGTCTATCGGCTGGCTTTGTCGCAGATGAAAAATACAACAGATGCGGACGATCTGTTTCAGGAAGTGTTTATCAGACTTGTGCGCCATGTACAGGATCTGGAATCTTGGGAGCATGTGAAAGCGTGGCTGATCCGGGTGACGATCAACTGCGCGAAGAAATACTACGAACAGTACTGGAACCGGAATGTGGATTATATGGAAGAGCCGGAGCGTATAGCGGATGAGAGTGAGATTTTTGAGCTGCCGGGAGAACATCCCGTGCGGGCGGCAGTGCAGAAGCTGCCGCAGAAATACGGTCTGGTGATCCATTTATTTTATTTTGAAGAGCTGTCGGTGGCAGAGATTGCGCAGTTGACGGAACAGAAAGAGAGCACCGTGAAATCCCAGCTGCATCGGGCAAGACAGCTGCTTCGGAACCTGCTGGGGGAAGAATGGGAAAGCGGCGGATGAAAAAGTAAAAAAGCAGCAGGTGAAAAAGTGAAAAGCAGCTGTGCCACAGAACGTTTGCCCTGTTGGTGGGAAACGGGAAAATCATAGAGAAAGTGAAGCCATATTGATGACGGATCAGGAAAAGAAACAAAATAAAAATGTATATAGAGAAGAGACATCCCAGATTCATGCACCGGTGGATCTGATCCTGAGGACAAAGCAGGCAGTCGCAGAAGAGGAAGAAAGACTGCATAAGGAGATGGGACAGGTCGGACAGCGGCAGGAATCGGAATGGAATCAGGGGAAAGAACTGCAGCCGAATCCGCAGCAGGATAGTCGGAAAGAACCGCAGCCGGATCGGCAGCAGGATAGTCGGAAAGAACTGCGGCAGAACCAGCAGATTTCTCCGGCAGATTTAAGTGGCGCTGGCATGGTTGGAGCAGAGTCTGACGGGAAAAAGATGGAATCCAAGTGGAAGAAGTACTATAGAAGAGTGCCCAGGTGGGTTCTCCCGGTGACGGCGGCAGCAGTGTTTGTGCTTGTTCTGCGTGTGTCTGTGTTGCAATTTTCCTATCTTCCTGCAGACAGGGATGGAGGCATGGATTATGCGGCCTCGGCGGAAGATATGTCGGAAAGCGCAGGGGAAGCGGGTTCGATGGAAGGCATGTCAGGGAGTGCGGGTGAAGAGGGCCTGGCGGGCGGCATGTCGGAAGGTGCAGGTGACGGGAGTCTGGCGGGCGGCATGTCAGGAGGCGCCGGTGACGGGAGTACGGCAGTCGGCATGTCGGGAAGCGCCGGTGACGGAAGTCTGGCGGGCGGCATGTCGGGAAGTGCCGGTAAAGATGGTTCAGCAGAAGGCATGTCAGGAAGCGCAGATGAAGATGGTTCGGCGGAAGACATGGCGGAAAGCGCAGATGAAGCTGGTTCGGCGGAAGACATGACGGAAAGCGCAGATAAAGCTGGTTCGACGGGAGATATGGCAAAAAGTTCAAGGGAAAAGGGTTCGGTGTCGGGTCGGCCGGGGAGCACAGATGGCGAAAGTTTGAGGGAAGGAGAGCTGCTCGAAGATCTGGAAAGAGAGGATGAGAAGACGGCTTCGGCAGCAGATATGGCGGGAGCAAGGAAACAAAACAAATCAGAAGATATACAGCAGGCTTCTTATGCCCAGGCATATCTGGAGTTTTTGACGGAATATGCGCAGAACAGCAAAGACGGCAAAGGACAGGGGGCACGGTTTTCGTTGGTTTTTGTTGACGATAATGACATTCCGGAGCTGCTGCTGATGGAGGACGACTGTCATTCCAAAGGGGTAAAAGTTTATACTTATTATCAGGATCAGGTAGTAGAACTGGGAGCATTTGGTTCTTCCGGTCTGATGCAGTATGTAGAAAGAGCCGGTTTGATTTTCAGCCACTATATGGGACATGGCGAGTCTGACAATGATTTTTTTGAAATAAAAGAAGGGCAGGCTGTCCTGATCTGCAACATGCATTCGACTCCGTATCGTAAAAACGGCATAGACGCCAATCTGTATGAAATTGACGGTGTTGCCGTGAATGAGAAGACCTACCGGGCCAGGTGGAAAGCCCTATATGAGGATCAGGACTATATATTGATCGGGTATAAGGACGGAACTCCGGTAGAGGAAGCCGCAGAAAGTGAATTGCTGCGGCAGTGATCACTGCTGTAGATAGATCTTAGATAAGTCGTAGATAAATCATATAGAAACAGGGAAGCCTCTAACTTCCCTGTTTATTTCCCTGCCTCTTCATCAGTCGATGCTTGAAAGCTCTGATCTTTGCGCCATAGCGGGTTGCGTAGAGCAGGCAGACCAGGAGCAATCCAACCGCAAGCCCCTGCATAAAATCCAGTGCTGTCATAACGGCTGGATTGTTATAGAGGCTTGTGTCTTTGATGAGGGTATAAGATAATACCAGAAGTAATGCGATTCCATTACATATGCGCAGACGTTTGTTATACCGCTCTGTCTCTGCATTTGTATAATCTACTGCCTGTAATACAGTTTCTTTTATCTCTTTATCCATATTGTCACTTTTCCTTTCTCCATTCAGAATTTCCCGCAGGTCAACCTCGTAATAATCGGATATTTCAATCAGAATATCCAGATCCGGCATATTATTGCCGTTTTCCCAACGGGATATGGTTCTGTTTGATACATTGAATTTTTCTGCGATTTGTTGCTGGGTAAGTCCTTTTTGCTTACGGAGTTCTTTTAAGAACGCGCCGATTTTCTCCTGATTCATTTTTCTTTCGCCTCCTTATGAAAATTGTATCAAAAATGCCTGCAAAAGAACACGACACAAAGCGGGAACTCATTTTTGTGGAATTGCTATATTGCTGAATTGACCTATCCGTGGACAAAATCCTCTCCATGTGGTACGATACCCCGCAGAAAGGAGGTACCCACTATGTTTACACTGGAGGCTTACCTGGTCTCATTTATAGGTACCCTGATTCCCCACGCCGTCCTGGCGGTCTACCTGTTTGTGATCATGGGTACGCGAGGGCGGCGGGTGCTGAAAAAACTGCCCGCCTTCCTGCTCTCCCCGCTGCTGGCCGTCCTGCTGGCGGCGGGCCTGTATACACTTCTCCCCAACCACGGAGTGATCCGCGTCTGCATGACTACGCTCGCCATCCTGCTGATGAGCACCCTTTGGGTCCAGTGGGCATGGCGGACTGAATTCTGGCGGGCCTTTTCCGCTGCGTGCATGGGCGGCGTGTTCCAAATGGCCACATCCTGCCTGTCCCAAATCCTGATCTTGTATAGTGACCTCCCGCTCGCGGCAGTGATGGCCGTCGGTTTGGTTATGGTCCCGGCCCCCGTCTTTCTGCTGTACCGTCTACGTTTCGGTCACTGGTTCCGTCTTCTGCTGGAGGAGGGCTTTAGCCAGCGCTGGACGGCTCTGTTCTTTTTCGCCATGGAGGTGGCTATGGAGGCCTTTCTGATTTTGCAGGTGGGGGTCCGGCCGGAATATCTGGTTCCCTACTATGTGCTTGTGCTGGCCATGGCGGCGCTGGAGGCGGGACTGGTCATTTATCTGGCCCGGCGGCTTGATGACACCCGAAAAATGGAAGCTCAACAGGATATTATCGCTCAGCAGCAACTCTATGAGCGGGACCTGGAGGCTATCCGTCAGGAGGTGCGGAGTTTCCGCCACGACTACAAAAATCTGTTGGCGGGGCTGTCGGAGCAGGCGGACAAGGGTGAGCTGGATCAACTGCGCACCGCCCTGTCGGAACTGGACACAGGTTTTGACCGGCGCATAGGAGAGAAAATTCGGGCGTCTACTCAAATCGGCAATGTGTGTGTTCCTCAGGTGCGCAGCCTCCTGTTGTCCAAGCTGGCAGCTATGGGAGAACAGAAAATCGACTGCCGCATGGAGGCGCTCTACCCTGTGGAGAGGGTCGGAATGGACCCGTGGGACTTTACCCGCTGCCTGGGCATCCTGCTGGACAACGCCGCTGAAGCCGCTTTGGAAACGGATACCCCCTGGGTAGAGATTGTCCTGCTGTCTCAGAAGGGCAGGCTGTCCCTGCGGGTGTCTAACCCTTACATCGGGACTATCGACCCGGATAAAATCTGGACCGAGAACTTTTCCACCAAGGGAGAGAGCCGGGGGTTGGGACTGCCCGGCTACCAGCGGATTTTGGCGGGCTATCCCAATGCGGCCACGTCCACCGGCTGGGCTGGAGGCGTGTTTGTCCAAGAACTGACGGTGGAGGAAAAAGCATGATTCAGCCGTCTGGATTTCGTGGGCAGCCTGCACGGGATGGAAAAGCAGAATTGCAAAAGAAATGGAGAGGGAGCTTTTAAAGCTCCCTCTCTGTTTTTGACGTTCAGGAATGATTTATGCGGTCCGGGAAGATTTGCCTGCTGCCGGATCCCACTGTGGTATGCTTCTCTCTGCGGGGATCGTACTCGTACTGCCGGATTGAGGAAATGGCAGCGGAAAGCGGGCAGGCGATAGATGCATTTCAAGAAACAGACAAACAGCAATTTGGAGGGATTAAGTGTGGATAAGGACAAAAAAGAATTAACAGAAAAAGAATTGAAACGTAAAAATGACTTTGAAAAATTAAGCTCTGAAATGCGACAAAAAGGATACAAAATGAAGAATGTGGTTATCAATACGCAAAAAGCAAAGTATTTAGCTTTTTTAGTCATGTTTCCGTTTATGGCTTTAACATTTTGGCTCTACAGGCATGTGAATGGTTTTAATTTAGATGGGATTTCCTGGGGAGATGCCGTGGCGTTGCCGCTGCTTAGTCTATGCCTGATTATCGTGCATGAGCTAATACATGGAATTACCTGGGCGATTTTTGTAAAAAATCATTTTCATGCGATTGATTTCGGAATCATCTGGAGTACTTTAACTCCATACTGTGCCTGCTTTGAACCGTTGAAAAAGTGGCAATATCTGTTAGGAACCGCTATGCCCACATTGGTTTTAGGAGGTGGGGGTGCAGTGGCTGCGGTGATGACAAATCAGTTACTGCTGTTTTTTGCGGCGGAATGCATGATTTTTTCAGGCGGCGGAGATTTTCAGATTATACTGAGAACTATATTAACTGATAAGCGGGAAAGTGTGTATTGCTCCCATCCTTACGAATGTAGTCTTGTAGCTTTTGAGAAATGAGAAGTAATATTACGGCATACGGAATATGAGCGATAAGGCAACCTTTTCCTTCTCTGAAAGGTATTACAGACAGGAACAATAATTTTGTTGGAGTATCGGGACTTTTCGGAGGAGGAAAATTTATGAGAAAAAAGGATGTGCGGAAGAAAAACTATGGGGCAGGAGTGGCGACGGTCTGTCTGACAGGCGTGATCCTGCTGGCCGGCTGTGGCAGCGGCGGCGAGACAGCATACACGCCAGGTGATTTGGACATTAATGGAGAAGCAACGGATAGGCCGGGTGATTCAGGCATTAATGGAGAAGCAACGGATAGGCCGGGTGATTTAGACGTTAACAGAGAAGCAACGGATACGCCAGACGATTCCGGTAATACCAGAGAGGCAGCAGGGGAGTCAGGTAATCCGGATGCCGCGGGAGAGGACGCGGCAAAGTATGAGGCGGGGCAGAAAGATGATGGAGTAAGCGACGGTCTGTCCGGGTCACTGCAGGAAAAACCATCTGCAACGGAAAATGCCCAGTTAGCGGAGCAGGAGGATATTGCGGAGAAGTCAGAGTTCTCCGCGGCTGACGGAGGCGGGTTCGCTGCCGACATGGAAGAGAAAAGAGCGATGACGGGCGGCTATCTGGAATCCTGTTATTCTTATGAGTGGGAGCCGGGGCAGTATTCTGCGGAGGAATACAGCCAGTGGGAGGAGACGGGCTTTGTCTCCGTCATGGCGGAACCGTTGTCTACGTTTGCGGCGGATGTAGACACGGCCTCCTACAGCAATCTGCGACGGCTGATCCGGGAAGGTTATACGCTGGAAGGCATTCCGGAGGGCGCGGTGCGCATAGAAGAGCTGCTTAATTATTTTGACTACGATCACAAGGGGCCGTCGAAGGAGGAGCCGTTTGGTGTGACGACGCAGATTGGCAGATGCCCCTGGAATGAGAATGCGGATCTTCTGATGATCGGGTTAAAGACGCAGGAGATTGATTATGCACAGGCGCCGCCTTCTAATCTGGTATTTTTGCTGGATGTGTCGGGGTCCATGGATTCTTATGATAAGCTGCCGCTTTTGCAGGAGGCCTTCGGACTTCTGGCGGAGCATCTGACAGGCAGGGACAGGATCTCTGTCGTGACCTATGCCGAGGATACCCGGACAGTGCTGGACGGGGTGCGGGGCAGTGAGACACAGAAGATCGTGACGACGCTGAATGCTCTGTCGGCGAACGGCGGCACATACGGGAGCAAGGGGATAGAGACGGCGTATGCGCTGGCGGAGCAGCATTTTATACAGGGCGGCAATAATCGTATTATCCTGGCTACGGACGGCGACCTGAATATCGGGATGACCAGCGAGAAGGAGCTGGAAGATCTGATCACGGCCAAAAAGGAATCCGGTATTTTTCTGTCTGTGCTCGGCTTTGGTACAGGAAATATCAAGGACAATAAAATGGAGATCCTGGCCGATAAAGGTAACGGGAATTATGCCTACATAGATAATCTGCAGGAGGCGCGGAAGGTGCTGGTAGAAGAGATGGCCGCAACGCTGCTTACCGTATGCAAGGATGTGAAATTTCAGGTGGAGTTTAACCCGGCCGTGGTAGAAAGCTATCGTCTGTTGGGGTATGAGAACCGCGCTCTGGCATCGGAGGACTTCCACGACGACACAAAGGATGCGGGAGAAATTGGGGCAGGGCACAGCGTGACGGTGCTCTATGAGATCATCCGGAAGGGAGCCGGCAATCACGCCATATCGGAGAAAGGGATAGAAGATCTGAAGTATGGCAGGGAATACAAAGAAGCGTTGGCGGCTGACAGGACTGCCGCCGGCCAGTATCCGTCTGCTTCGATGAAAGAATGGCTGACACTCAGCATCCGCTACAAACGTCCGGCGGAGAAATGCAGTTCGATTCTGGAATATCCGGTGGGATATGAGAGCTATACGTCCGCACCGGATGAGGATTTTATCTTCGCGGCAGCGGTAGCGGAGTTTGGTCTGCTGGTATCCCACAGCAGATATCCGGAGAATGCGTCGCTGTATCATGTCGATAAGACGCTGCGGTCTCTGGAGCTGACGGATACGTATAGGAAAGAGTTTATGGAACTGGCGAATACTCTCTATAGTACGGTCAGATGATCGGATCAAAACAGAAAAATCCCTGCTCCGGCAAAGAGCAGGGATTTTATAAAATAATCGACAAAAATCGACCAACGGGGAATCAAAGACTACTTCACTTCAATCTTCTTCACTTCTTCCTTTGCGGCAATCTCCTTCTTCGGGAACCTCACTTCCAGAATACCGTTGTTGTAGGAAGCGTCGATATCGCCGGGCTCCACGTCGTTCACGCGGAAACTTCTGGAATACGAGCTGTAATAACGCTCCCGGCGGATATACTTGCTCTTGTCCTCTTCGTTCTTCTCCTCCTTGTGGGAAGCGGAGATGGTGAGCAGGCTGTCCTTCAAGTCAATGTTGATATCGGATTTGTCGAAGCCGGGCAGTTCCGCCTGCAGCAGGTAGCTGTCGCCCTGGTCGATCACGTCCGTCTTGAAGGCGTCGAAGGTTGCCAGTTCGTTGTTGCCCCAGAAATTCTTGAAGGCGTTGTCAAACATCTGATCGAAGGAATCATCAAAAAACATGGGTTTGTAGGTACGATTGTTGAATAATGCTGGTCTTAACATAAAAGTCACTCCTCTTTTCTTATATTATGCGGCCTGCGCTCCGGCGGTGTGCCGCATGTGTTACCTGTTATCAGTATGACCGGATTTCGGGTTTCGATGCATGTCTGATAACTTGTTTGCTGTTTATAATTGTTATACAATATATATAACATAAAATCAATTATGGAAATCTAAAGCATTTCTTAATAAAAAATAAAGCAGGATCTGTAAAAATTATATGGGAAGCAGACTGAGAATATGGTAGCATAGAGGAAGAAACGAAGAGCCTCGCATGGAGGAAATCATTATGTTAAAAGAGAGTTGCGGGGAAAATAAAACGCGCGCAGGGCAGCGCAGAAAAGAGGGATTCATGAGACTGGGAGCATTGGAAGCGGGCGGTACCAAAATGGTATGCGCCGTAGGAAACGAAACAGGGGAAATCTTCGAGCAGATTTCCATTCCCACAGAAACGCCGGAGATTACCATGCCGAAGCTGATCGCTTATTTTAAGGATAAGCAGGTAGACGCTTTGGGGATCGGGTGTTTTGGGCCGGTGGAACTGGACCGGCAGTCGCCGGAGTACGGGCATATTACCACTACGCCGAAGCTGGCATGGCGGAATTATGATATTGTCGGCGCTTTTCGGGAAGCGCTTGGCTGTCCGGTGGGTTTTGACACGGACGTGAACGGGTCTGTGCTGGGGGAAGTGACCTTCGGGCAGGCCAAAGGAAAGAAATGCGTGATCTACCTGACCATCGGCACCGGTGTTGGCGGCGGCATATACATAGACGGAAAGCTGCTTCACGGTATGCTGCATCCGGAGGCAGGGCATGTGCTGATCCGGAAGAAGAGCGATGACGCATACGAAGGCAAGTGTCCTTATCATAAGACCTGTCTGGAAGGCCTTGCGGCGGGCCCGGCCATTGAAGCGCGCTGGGGACAGAAGGCGGTGGAGCTGAAAGACCGGCCGGAGGTGTGGGATCTGGAGGCGGACTACATCGCGCAGGCGCTGGTGGGCTATATCCTGACGCTCTCACCGGAGATGATCATTTTAGGCGGCGGCGTGATGCATCAGGAACAGCTTTTCCCATTGATTCGGGAAAAAGTGACCCAGATGCTGGGCGGCTATATCCAGACGGAGGAGCTGGCGGATATGGAGCACTATATCGTGCCTGCAAGCCTGCACGACGATCAGGGAATCATGGGTTGTCTGGAGCTGGCAAGAAGAGAAAAAGCCGGCTGTGCGTGAATCTTCACTGATGAGAGAAATTAAGACCGACAAGAACAGGAACAGAGCAGAATAAGCGAACAGAAGGAAAACGAAAGAAAGCAAAATAAATAGAATAAGGGAAAGCGAAGTAAAGAAAATAATTCAAAGTAAGCAAAAGCAAATCGGGCAGAACAAAGTCAGATGAAACAAAGTCGGACAAAACAAAGCCAGACAAAATAAAGAACGACAACGCGACAGGAGATGACGGAATTATGAGTATGATCGGATATTACTACAAGGCGAATGATTTTTTTGTAAAAAGGCTGCAGAAGGGAAGCGCTGAGGAGATTCTGTTTGAGGAAGATGTGGAGAAGGATCTTATGTGCGTCGATAAGGCGTGGCATGCGATCCACTTTGTGCTGACAGGGCGCGTATGGGATATGCCGGAGGACAATGTTCTGGGGCAGATGGTGCTTGGCGGGGAGCCGGTCAGCGATGAAGACTTTGGGTATGGGCCGGCGAGGCTGCTCTCCAAAGAAATCACAGCGCAGATCGCAGAGGCTCTTAAGACATGGGACGAAGCTGCTTTCCGGGACGGATTTAACATGGAAGATCTGGTTGCCAATGAGGTATATCCGGTAATGGATGGTGAGGACGAAGGAGACTTTTTTACTTATGTCTGGGAGAACTTTGTTGTCTTAAAGAAATATTTTGAAGAAGCGGCAGAGGAAGGCGCTGGTATGGTCACATTTCTTGCATAGTGTGTGAGGCACCTTTTTCAGTGCAGATTCTTTCAATGAGGCTGTTGTTGAACCCGGGAATTTTCCGACAGGTGGCCGCGGGCTGCAACAGCCTTGTTGCTTTTTCATACTATAGGAAGAGTCTTTGCCTGTGGGCGCATTGCGATCCGGTGCAGAAAATGCAGTCATGAGTTTATCAGGGAGATCTGATCATCAATCTGTATCATGTAATGGATTTTAGCTGCGCGCAGTCTTTTGGAGAGAGTTCAGTAGTTGAGGCGCTTTGTGTCTGCGGAATGTCTCATGCCCCGGTATACAGGTAACGCAGATAATCCAGAGCGGAATCTATGCGCGGACAGTTTGCGACAATACCCAGATAGACCGGGTCGCTGAATCCGGCCTGCCGGATCAGTTTCGTGCGGGAAAGATCGATCCCGTAAAAAGCTTCTCTGGTTTTCGCACTGTAGGTGAGAGAATCGTCAAACAGCATATCCATGGCATTATCTTCCAAAATAACAATATTCTTTTCCAGTTGAGATGACACAAGGTCATACAGGCCCGGATCTTCTCTGCACAGTAATTCTTTCAGATCGTAGAGATAGCCGCTTTGTGAGAAAGCGTCGAAGGCTTCCCTGTTCATCAGAACCACATCCATCAGTTCGCCGTCAATGGCGGCCTGGATTTTCATGCGGGAAGCATAAGTATACTCGTGGTACTGATTCGTCTCGTCGTCCGTGAGATAAAGTCCCGTATACAGCCCCAGCTTGTTTTTGGAAGGATTCAGGTTCAGGTAATCCAGAAAATCTCCGGTAAGTTCCTGCGTCAGATCCTCCCCTGCGGCCACATTGACAAGAGCGGCGTACAACACGGCGTCTTTATGAGTAATGCGGCCGTAGAGCATATAGCCGGCGGCATACAATACGATACAGAGGACTGCCAGCGGCAGTTTATAGTAATCCCAGATATATTGTACTTTCTTCCTGCCGTGCAGCGTCCGCAGATTTTCGTCCCTGAGAAATGCCGCCGGATTAAATGAAGCGTGTTTCATAAGCTGCCTCCAGGGATTTTTGTCGTCGGCCGCTCCGGCGTTTCTGCAGCGTCCGCGGTATGATCTGTTTCTGTAAGACCTGCCACGGCATTGCCCGTTACTATACAGTCCGGATCCTGGACATCTGCTCCGGCATCTGGAAGCTCCTCCGTCTTACCCTGGCATATCAGCAGAATATTGGAAAGCAGGTAGGAGCAGAGCAACGCGCACAATCCCTCCCCGAAAATAATGGCCGGTGTGAAAATGTTAATCACAACAAAGGCCATGGCAAAGTAAATAACAGCCATGAGAGCGGTGCACAGAAGGAAACGCATGCCGATCATGATCGCGTTTTTGAACATGGAAAAGGTCGTATTGTCGAACCTTGCGAGCAGCGGGAAGATGTACATGAGGACGATGGCGTAAGCGACGAGAGCGACAAAGAAAACCGCAGTGCCGATGGTCCAGAGTGCATTTTCAAACCGCATGTGGTAGAATACGTATCCGTCAAGCGCTAGGGCGATTCCCAGCGTCAGAAGGATCAGCCAGATTTTGGTTGCCTGTTTGAAATTTGCCTGAAAGGAATGGAAAAAGGCTCTGGTCAGGCTGCCTTCTTCATTCTTCGCTACCTTTAAAGTTACATAGAAAAGAGCGGTTGTGGATGCGCCGATCGTAACGACAGGCAGACAGCAGATAAACCATAAAACATTCAGGTAAGCGCTGTAGGACAGTTTGGTAAGAAATGACATCAGCGGCCCCTCCGGGCTCAGTAGATTGCGCATGGCGGTGTTCCTCCTTATTTCTGTACAATTCCTTAGTCTTCGGTGGATTCCCTGTAGATCAGGCGTGTCTCCGTATGAACCGTGCGGAAATTGAGGGACGGTTCCTTGATCCGGGACATCAGCAGATTCACCGCGGAAAATCCCATGATCTGACTGTGGATGTGGATCGTGGTCAGAGTGGGCGACATGATCCTGGATTCCGGGGAGTCGTCGAAGCCGCACAGGTAGACGTCGCCGGGAACGGAAATCCCCAGTTTCTTAAATACCTGCAGAGTGTCTATGGCGATAAAGTCGTTCGCACAGATAAATACGTCCGGCAGAGTATCCAGATTCCGGAGCTGTTCCATTAAGTAATCCTGATAGGCCGACCCCTCAAAAGTCTTCTGCCCGGGATTGTCGCCTGTAATGCAGTATTCGTCAGGACAGGGAAGACCGGACAGATACATGGCATTCCGGTAGCCCATATACCGCTCAAAAAAGGACTGGCAATGCGTCGTTTTTCCTATGAATCCGATTCGTGTCTTCCCGCGCCGCACCATTTCCTTCACAAAAACATGGATGTTGGACTGGTTATCCATAATAAGGCAATCCGCGCCCAACGGTTTATCCAGCCCGGTCACCGGTGAATCTACGAGAAGAAGGGGAATATCCAGTCCGCAGAGCATGGAACAGTATGCGAGGTCGAACATTTCAATACACATGATCCCGGCAGTCTTTTCCTTATTATAAGCGGCCGGCATCTGCAGATTCTTTATCTCGGTATCCTGAAGCCGGTGCATGGTGAAGCTATAGCCCAGTGTGGAGAGCTCCCGCTGGAATTTATCCAGCATGGTGGAAGCAAAATGTGAATTCCCGATAAAGTTGGAAGTAAACAGGGAGATCTCCATCCTGGACGGTCTGTCTGCCGCAGCAGGCTCCGATTTCTCAAAATGGGAGATATTTACATAGGAGAATTGTTTGTATCCCATTTCTATAGCTTTTTTCAGGACCTTCTGTCTGGTGGATTCGGCAAGGAGGCCGGTGTTGTTGATTGCCTTGGAAACTGTATTGCGGGAAACGCCGAGTTCGTCGGCGATATCCTGAATGGTAATTCGTTCTGCCATATCATATCACTTCCTTTTCCTGTACTGCAATTTTTGTAAAATATATTGATACACTTATAGTGATTTTATTATAATGCACAAGTTTGGATGTGTCAAATGTAAAATACCTGAAAATAATCAAATTGTCGAAGGTGTTTAGAAAGTTTGTTTTCATTTTGGGCAATATTTTTTGCAAATGTAAAAATTAAGGGAAAAATATTGTACAAATAACATATTTACGGTTGACATTATGTAAAAATGCTGATATGCTTTAGTTACAAAATAAAACTTGGACTTTTACAAATGCACAATTATAATTCCGCTGCAGTCGTGAGAGAGGATAGTAAATGTAAAAATGTAAAAAGACAAGATCAAGATGATGAGAAAGGAGAAAAACAATGAGCACAAGCACTAAAAAGAAAGACGCGGGATTACACAATTCGCTGGTCTATATCGTGCAGCACTGGCAGTTGTATGTGATCTTCCTGCTGCCGGCCCTGGCGCTGACGATCATCTTCCGGTATATTCCCATGGGCGGTATCCTGATCGCTTTCGAGAAGTATAATCCCATCCGGGGTATCCTTGGGAGTGAGTGGGTAGGATTCAAACATTTCTCGCGCTTTCTGTCCTCCCCGGATTTCCTGAGTTATCTGGGCAACACATTGAAATTGAGCGTATTCGGTATGCTGTGGGGGTTTCCGGTTCCGATTCTGCTGGCATTCCTGCTGAACCGGATCGAGAGCAAGGGCATTAAGAAGAAAATACAGCTTTGCCTCTACATGCCGAACTTTATTTCAGTCATCGTGCTCTGCGGTATCGTCCGCATTTTCCTGTCGGTTACGGGACCTGTAAACCTGCTTCTCGGCACGCAGATAAACTTTATGACCATGCCGGAGGCGTTCCGTACGATCTACATAGCCAGCGGCATCTGGCAGGGTGCAGGATGGGGATCCATCATTTACACTGCGGCGTTGTCCAACGCAAGCACGGAGCTGAAGGAAGCGGCGGTCATCGACGGAGCGAATATCTTCCAGCAGATCAAGGCGGTTGAGTGGCCGGCGATCAAAGCGACCGTGATCATTCAGTTCATCATGCAGGCAGGTAATATCATGAGCATCGGATTCGAGAAAGCTTACGCCCTGCAGACTGATCTGAATATGGCATCTTCGGAGATCATAGCGACCTATGTATATAAGAAAGGTCTTTTAGACGGCGATTACAGTTTCTCGACGGCGGTAGGTTTGTTCAATACGGTGATCAATGTGATTCTTCTGGTTGCGGTCAACAAGATTGTTGCGAAGATGAACGATGGCCAGGGACTGTAAAGGAGGAGAGCAAGATGAAAAAGAAAAGTAGATTTGCCAGATATTCCTTCCAGGACAAGGCGCTTTTGGTGGTTGGTTATATTCTGCTGGGACTGTTTGTTGTCGCAATCGTGATTCCGATGATCTATATTATCGTAGCATCCTTTATCGACCCTGTTACGCTGCAGAATAAAGGAATTACGTTTGACTTCAGTAAATGGACGCTGACGGCATACGAACGTGTCCTTTCCAACGCGCAGATCTGGATCGGTTTCAAGAATGCAGTGATCTATTCCGTTGTATTTACGTTTGTTTCCGTCCTGATCACCATGCTGGCGGCTTATCCGATGTCCAGAGCGGATTTCAGGGGAAGGAAGTTCTTCAACGTTATCTTCGTGATCACGATGTTCTTCGGCGGCGGACTGATCCCGACATATTTGCTGATCAGTAACCTGAAGCTGTTGGACAGCATGTGGGCGATCATCCTGCCGGGCGCTTTCAGTGTCTGGAATATGATTATAGCCCGAACCTATTATCAGGGCATTCCGGGTGAACTGAGAGAAGCGGCTGACGTGGACGGCGCGAACGAAATGGTATTCTTCTTCAGGATTCTCCTGCCGGTATGTACGCCGATCATCGCGACCTTGTCTTTGTGGCAGTTCGTGGGAATGTGGAACAGCTACTTTGATGCCATGATCTACCTGAACGATTCGGCGAAACAGCCTCTGCAGCTTGTACTCCGTTCCATCCTGATCCAGAACCAGCCGGAATCCGGAATGATCTCGGATATGCAGAGTACGGCGGAACGTGCGCAGCTGGCGGAACTTTTGAAGTATGCGACGATCATTATTTCCAGCCTTCCGCTGCTCGTTATGTATCCGTTCTTCCAGAAATATTTTGACAGCGGCGTTATGGCAGGTTCCGTAAAAGGTTAAGCCGCCAGGAAACGGCAGTATATCGTATTACAGAAAAATATTAATAAATATCAATAAAGAAAAGGAGAGGAAGTATGAAAAACAAGTTAGTAAAACGCGTAATTACCGCGGCTCTGGCAGCAGGCATGGTATTTTCCCTTACGGCGTGCGGGGGGGGGTCCGATGTGGAACTGAACACCGGAGAATTACAGGAAGTGGATGCGTCGGAATTGGAATTTCCGCTTGCTGAGAAAGCGACGCTGACCGGGATGATCAGCTATCCGGCGAACACAGAGTCCAACCCGAATAACCGTACGATCTTCAAACGTCTGCAGGAAGAGACGAATGTAGAGATCGAGTGGACGGCGATTCAGGGCGATCAGTGGGGTGATAAGATCACACTGGCCATGGCGAATCTGGATACATTGACGGATTTCATCTTTACGGCAGGATTTGGCGATAATGATCTGCTCAGATATGCGGATCAGGGCGTTATCATTCCGTTGGAAGAGTATATCGATACTTATATGCCGAATCTGAAAGCGGTATTTGACAAATTTCCTGAATATCGGAAAATGAGTACCGATTCGGAGGGGCATATTTGGGCGCTTCCCTGGATCGAGCAGCTTGGCTCCGAGAAGACAGCGATCCAGACGGTCGGCGATATGAGTTTTATCAATAAGAAATGGCTGGATTTTCTTGGTCTGGAGGTGCCGACTACGGTAGATGAGTTTGAGCAGACGCTGATCGCATTCCGGGATCATGCCTCCGAGCTGCAGGCAGAGTTTAACATTGACGGAAGCATTATTCCGATGGCATGTATCGTAAATGACGGCAACCAGGATCCGGCTTTGCTGATCAACGGGTTTGGAGAAGGTTACGGAGACTGTGATCAGGGAAGACATATTGCGGTTACGGATGAGAAGCAGGTGATCTGTACCGCGACGCAGCAGGGATTTAAGGACGGTATCGCATGGCTGCATTCTCTGTATGAAGAGGGACTGATCGATGCGGAAGCGTTTACGCAGGAATGGTCGACTTATGTGTCAAAGGGCAAATCAGGCCGTTACGGTGTATGCTTTAGCTGGGATGTGGCAAATATTGTTGATGATTTTGCGGGATGGGTTCCGCTTCCGGCATTGACGGCGGACACCAGAAACATTACGCCGGAGAATGGCTCCTTTACAAGCGGATATGACCGCGGTCGCTGTGTGGTAACGGCAGTGGCACAGAATCCGGCTCTTGTATGCGCCTGGTTGGATAAGATGTACGATCCGTTCCAGTCTCCGCAGAATAACTGGGGTACTTACGGGGAAGACGACGATTTTGATATCTTTGAACTGGGAGAGAACGCTCAGGGTGAGAAGATGTTAAAGCATGCGCCTTTGGGAGACGCTTCACCGGTAGAAGTAAGAGAGGCGGAGAGTGTAAACGGGCCGCTGGCGATTCTGGATGAGTACTATGATGTCTATGTTACGTGCCCTGATGATGCGCAGTATCGGCTGGACTGGATCGAGGAATACTATACACCGGATATGAATACAAAGTATGTTTACCCCAATGTATTTATGACCCAGGAGGATACGGAAGATCTGGCTAATCTCCAGACCGATATTACAAAGACGATCAACGCTACAAGATCAGACTGGATCATGAACGGGTTTACGGATGCTGACTGGGACGAGTATTTAAAGAGTCTTGATGCATATGGCCTGAATGATATGCTTGAGATATTCCAGAAATATCTGGATGCTTATTACGCAGAATAGAAAACAGGAGATTGTCAAAGAGCAGTCTGAAGTAAGGAGCCAGACGAAGAGTCGGCTCCTTCTTTCTTATGATAAATCTTTTTTATCCGTAACGGTTCGGCTCGGGACTTTGCTTTGGCAAAATCCGCGGGAACATGCAAGTATAAGGAAAGGGTAGGGTAGTGATAATGACAAGTCAGACATTGAGAGAAGCCCGTAAATATGAGGAGGCTTCGGCTAAGATGATAGCAAAGGAGGAAAGGCCGGATTTTCATCTGTCCGTGCGCACGGGCTGGCTGAATGATCCCAATGGATTTTCGTATTATGGCGGAAAATATCATATGTTCTATCAGTATAATCCGTATAATGCCCAATGGGGACCGATGCACTGGGGACATGCGGTGAGCGACGATCTTCTGCACTGGGAATATCTTCCGGCGGCGTTGGCTCCGGATGAAGCTTATGACAGGGACGGTTGCTTCTCCGGCAGTGCAGTCACGATGGATGACGGCAGTCAGTTGCTGATGTATACCGGCGTGTTGAGAGAACGGCAAAGAGACGGCGGTTTTCGCGAAGTACAGACGCAGTGTCTGGCGGTCGGTGACGGAACGGACTACGAGAAGTATGAGAAGAATCCGGTTCTTGACGAGAAGGATCTGCCGGAAGGGTGCAGCAGGAATGACTTCCGGGATCCGAAGATGTGGAGAAAAAGCGATGGAACTTACTGCTGTGCGATTGGCAGCAGACCGGCGGACGGCAGCGGGCAGATCCTTCTGTATACCAGCGAGGACGGTTTTACATGGAAGTATAAGAAGGTGCTGGCGGCAAACAATAACCGGTTCGGTAAGATGTGGGAGTGTCCCGACTTTTTTCGGCTGGATGGCAAGGGCGTTCTGCTTGTAAGCCCGCAGGATATGCTTCCGTCGGGATTTGAATACCACAACGGCAACGGGACACTGTGTCTGATCGGTGCGTATGACGAAGAGACGGATACTTTTACAGAACAGTATGATCAGTCGATCGATTACGGTATCGATTTCTATGCGCCGCAGACGGTATTGACGCCCGACGGACGAAGAGTCATGATCGGATGGATGCAGAACTGGGACACCTGCAGCATCCGGTCGCAGGATGTGCGCTGGTTCGGACAGATGAGCCTGCCCCGGGAACTGTCCGTGAGGAACGGAAGACTGTATCAGAATCCCATAAGAGAACTGGAACAGATGCGCTGTAACAAAGTGGTTTATCAGAATATCTCCGTGGCGGGAAGCGTCAGCCTGGAAGGGATCAAAGGCCGGAGAATTGACATGGAACTGACCATCAGTCCGGAGGAGGGGCAGAATCTTTATCACAAGTTTGCGGTACGTTTTGCGCAGGATGACCAGTTCCGGACTTCTGTCAGCTTTCGCCCGAAAGACTCCGTTCTGAAGATCGACAGGAAATTTTCCGGATCAAGACGGGCGATCATACACCAGAGACGGAGCCTGATAAACGGCGGCGACGGCAGATTAAAGCTGCGAATCATCCTTGACCGGTTCAGCGCGGAAGTGTTCGTGAACGACGGGGAGCAGGTGGTGACAGCGACGATCTATACGGATCAGACGGCGGACGGGATCTCCTTCTTTGCGGACGGCGCCGCGCGGATCGACGTGGTGAAATATGATCTGGAAGCAGGCGTGTAGGAGCATCCGGACTCTTTAAATCGCCAGGAAATATACAGTACAACAACAGAGCATACAGGACCAAAAGTCCATATGCTCTGTTTTGGTTTGCGCGCCATGGGCGTGCTCTGGCGGGTGAAAAAGTGGCTGAAGCGTCTTTGCCTGTTTTTTTCATATTTATTTATAGTAATTTAATTGTACTATAGGCGGAAATGGAATAAGATACGTATAGTAAACTTACAGCATGCTATGAGGAATGCAGTACGGAGAAAGGTGTGACTATAAGATGAGAGAAAAAATACAGCGTTTTATGTGGGGACGTTACGGGAGCGATCGTCTCAGCCAGGTATTGATGGTGTGTGCCCTTGTGTTGATGGTTCTTTCTTTCCCGATAGGAAGCAGCTTCTATCTGCCGGCGCTGGCATTGATGGGATATGTGTATTTCCGCATGTTTTCCCGCAATATCGCGAAGCGGTCGGCGGAGAATCAGTGGTATCTCGCCAGAGAGATGAAAGTCAGAAGATGGTTTCAGAACCGGAAAAGGGATTTCGCCGGGCGTAAGGAGTATAAGATCTTTAAATGCCCGGATTGCGGTCAGAGGCTTCGCGTGCCCAGAGGAAAAGGGCGTATTGCGATCCGGTGCAGGAAATGCAATCATGAGTTTATCAGGAAAAGCTGAGGGCAGGAAAGGATTGACAGACTATGTTCGGGTATATCAGGATCAATAAGGCGGAGATGAAGTTCAGGGAATTTGATGTCTATCAGTCCTATTACTGCGGAATCTGCCGTGACCTGAAACGCAAATACGGTGCGGCGGGGCAGTTTTCCTTAAGCTATGATATGACCTTTGTGGCCATGCTTTTGACGGGATTGTATGAACCGGAGACGAGGACGGGAACCTGCAGGTGTATGGTGCACCCTTTGGAAAAGCATGAGACGAGGAATAATATTTATACCGAATATGTGGCGGATATGAATGCGCTGTTTGCCTGTTATAAATGCCGGGACGACTGGAAGGACGAGAAGAAACTGCACCAGTTACTCTATGGCAGGGTTCTGGAGGGCAGGAGCAGGCGGCTGCAGGAAACCTACGGTGAGAAACTGCGGCGGATCGAATGTCTGATGCAGGATTTTGAGGAGGCGGAGCAACAGGATCCGCAGACCGGGCCGGGAGCGCAGGACTCCGGCTATTCCCGGCTGGATACGCTGGCCGGTCTGTTCGGCAAAGTGATGGCGGAGATCGTGACGGTGCGGGAGGATGAATGGGCGGATCACCTGAGACGTTTCGGCTTTTTCCTGGGAAAGTTTATCTATCTTATGGATGCCTATGAGGATGTAGAGACGGATATCAGGAACGGAACGCCCAATCCTCTGAAAGGAAGATACGGTTCGCCGGACTTCGAGGAAGCGTGCAGGACCATGCTTACGATGATGATGTCGGAGTGCTGCAGCGCTTTTGAGATACTGCCCATACTGGATAATGTGGAGATACTGCGCAATGTGCTGTATTCCGGTGTCTGGTGCAGATACGAAGCCATCCATGAGAAAAGGCGGAAGAAGGAGCAGGACGGATGACAGATCCATACAGTATATTGGGAGTGGCGAGAGGCGCTTCCGAGGAAGAAATCAAGAAAGCATACAAAACATTGAGCCGGAAATATCATCCGGACGCCAATATCAACAATCCCAACCGGGATCAGGCTGAGGAGCGGTTTAAAGAGATTCAGGCAGCCTATCAGCAGATCATGAAGGAGAAGACTTCCGGTTACGGCGGGCAAGGCTACAGCGGCGGGACGGATTCGCAGGGCGGCTACGGTGGCTTTGGCTATGGGCCGTTCTGGTCCTTTGGCTATGGCGGCTTCGGGCAGAGTCAGGAAACGGGCTATGAAGAGGAGGCTCATCTGCGGGCGGCAGGCAACTATATCCGGAACGGCTATTACAGGGAGGCGCGCACGACGCTGGACAATATGGCGGAGCGGGAGAGAAACGCCAGATGGTACTATTACAGCGCGGTGGCTCACTCCGGGCTTGGCAGCAACGTGGCGGCGCTGGAACATGCGAGAAGGGCGGCGGCGCTGGAGCCGGATAATATCAGTTATCGCAGTCTGGTACAGCAGCTGGAGAGCGGCGGCAGCTGGTACAGACAAAGGCAGGCTTCCTACGGGTATCCGACTTTTGGCGGCGGGGATCTGTGTATGAAGCTCTGCTGTCTGGAAATGATGTGCAATCTGTGCTGCTGCGGCGGCGGATACGGCGTGCGGGGGATGGTCTGCTGCTGACCATGTAAAGGCTGCATAAATCGGAACGAATCGGAAATCCTTATTCTATAAAAAATAGAAAAGGAGAGAGAACGATGAAAGAAGACCGATCGATTGGGCCGGAACTGGCCATGAGCGCACTTGACGAGATTCCCGAAGTAAAAAGCGACGCCAGGGATATTGTGGGGCTGGTGAAAAGCAGCGGCCGCATTACCGGGTATCAGCTTTCAGACGGTAACACCGTCTCGAAAGAGGATGGTGTGGCAATGGCTAAAAACGGTGAGATCAAGGGCGTCGGCATCGCTCACCGCAATGACAGTGAATATTTGAAGTCCCTTCCCGACGGAGACGAAGGGAATAATTTAAGTAACCTGCCTTCTGTCAGTCAGGGGCGCGTTGACAAAGATCTTATGTAACTATATTGCGATATCAAGTTTATATTATTAATAGATTCATTTATTAAAATTGATATTATTGAGATAAATATCGAATCACCTGCTGCATTGGATCCTTTTTTGATTCGGCATGATTCCGCTTGACAGAGCAGAGAAAACGGTTTGTTGAAGCTTCAATAACCAATATGCGGATGAGTGGATCACGGATCCTTTGGCAGTTGTGATGATCAAAGATATTGACCGATCAGAGGTGATGGGGATGTATTTGGTTGAGAGGATGGCGTCATATTTACAGGCAATCGTGAATGTGATGGAAGGCGTAGAAAAGAGCGCAACTGGAGGTGACGCGACAGTATGGCAAGGACGATAGGTATCGGTAACCAGGATTTTGAGACGATCAGACGGGAAGGCTATTTCTATATTGACAAGACCGATCTGATACGCCAGTGGTGGGAAAGCGGGGACGGCGTGACGCTGATCACCAGACCGAGAAGGTTTGGAAAGACCTTGAATATGAGTATGCTGGAGAAATTCTTTTCTGTGGATTATAAGGACAGAGGGGATCTGTTTAGTGGTCTTAAGATCTGGGAAAGTAAGAAATACATAGATTTGCAGGGCACTTATCCGGTGATCTTTCTCAGTTTTGCCGGTGTCAAAGAGAGCGCTTATGCGGATGCAAGGGAAAGCATGTGCAGGACCATCGAGGAACAGTACAATAAATATGACCGTCTGCTTAACGGAGATCTGCTCAATGAGAGAGAAAAAGCGTTCTGCCGGAGCATTTCCGCAAATATGTCAGACAGCATGGCGGCGGCATCGCTGAGGGCACTTTCTGATTTTCTCGGCAGATATTATGGAAAGAAAACGATCATCCTTCTGGATGAATATGATACACCCATGCAGGAGGCGTACGTCAATGGGTATTGGAGGGAGATGCTCGCTTTTACCAGAAGCCTGTTTAACGCGACATTTAAGACGAATCCGTATCTGGAACGCGCTGTTATGACAGGGATCACGAGGGCCAGCAAAGAGTCAATCTTTTCTGATCTGAATAATCTTGAGGTAGTGACTACAACCTCAGAGAAGTATTCTGACTGTTTCGGGTTTACAGAGGATGAGGTCTTTGCAGTATTAGAGGAATATGGTCTGTCTGATCAGAAGCAGAAGGTAAAGGACTGGTATTACGGTTTTTCTTTTGGAGAAAGAAGGGACATCTATAACCCATGGTCTATCATTAATTTCCTGGATGAAAGAAGAGTCGGTGCGTACTGGGCCAATACCAGCGCCAATCGTCTGGTGGAAAAACTGATCAGAGAGGGTAAACCGAAAGTCAAGCAGGCTTTTGAAGATCTGCTTGACGGCGGAACACTGCACATGGAAATAGATGAACAGATCGTCTATGACCAGTTATCGGCGAAGAAGAATGCGGTCTGGAGCCTTTTTCTTGCCAGTGGTTATCTGAAAGTAGCCGGCACTGTATTTGAGGAAAGAACAGGGCGCATGTATTATGACCTGACGCTGACCAATAAAGAAGTGCATATCATGTTTGCCAATATGGTTCAGGACTGGTTTGCGTGGAATGATGATTACAATGATTTCATCAAGGCTCTGCTGCTTGGAGATGTGAAAGCGATGAACCTGTATATGAACCGTGTGACAACGGAAATGTTCAGCTTCTTTGATACGGGCAAAAGCCCGCAGGGAGAGCCGGAACGCTTCTACCATGGGTTTGTGTTGGGACTGATGGTGGAATTGGAAGACAGGTATGTGATCACGTCCAACAGGGAAAGCGGTTTCGGCAGATATGATGTAATGTTAGAACCCAGAAGCCTGGCGGCAGCGGCGGCATTGCAGGGAAAAGACGTTGCACCGCACAACGGTGTTCCGTTGGATGCCATTATCATAGAGTTTAAGGTACAGGACACAGAGGAGACAGAACTGATTGAAACGGTTCGCAGCGCCTTAAAACAGATCGAGGAGCGGGATTATCAGGCATCCCTGATCGCCAGAGGGATTCCGGAAGAACGGATCCGGAAGTATGGCTTTGCTTTCTGCGGCAAGAGAGTGCTGATAGCACAACAGGATCCGGCGTGCCTTCAATAATACATAAGATACGCTTCGTCTAAGAGATTTCCACACAATGGATGGCGGGATCGTCAACCAGTTTGACGGCTGTTGTTGGCTGTTCAATACCGAGATCATGAAGAAGGCACTGCAGATCATGCAGTGCTTTTGCTGCCGTTTGAGAACAGACAGCGTATTTCCCTGGTAGAATATCGACAATATTGCCGTGACGGATGCAGTCGATGTCCGCAGGGACGTCAGGGATTCCCATTTCTCTTAGGGTGGGTGCTAATCCCGCATTGCCCCTCAAGGCATCCTGCACGCTTTTAAACTGGAGGTAACCGTAGACCGGCACCTCCATCATCTGCTCCGTCCCCCAGATCTGTTCATAGAAATCCGTAAAGGACATATGCTCCGGCACGGGAGTTTGCATTTTCTGCAGTATTTCATCCAGCATTTTCTGCAGCTGGTCCAACGTTTCGTCCTGTCCTGCATATTTCCAGAGGCTTACCGCAAATCTGTTTACCAGCAGTTCCTGTTTCAGACCGATGATATCCGATCCATAAAAATCGCATAGACAGTGGCCGTACTCATGCGCGATATTGTACCAGTGAAAATAGAGATCGAATCGGTACTGAGCATTTTCGGCTCCAAATATCTGAATAAAGGCGGCCTGCTGTTTTCCTGTACCCTTTTCTAATTGTCCGGTAGTGATTGTATAGATCATTGCTTTCCACCCCTCACTTCCACAAATAATATATGATAAAAAGTTTCTCAATGACAGGACAGGGTTTTGCTTTATCTATATTTTAATCCGGCAATTTGAGACGGTCAATTAAAAGTAAATCTCAATATTTATTATCACAGAAAAGATATTGTTTCATAAAAGGTTGTCTGGTATATTATGTATAAAGACAGAAAAAACAGCAATCTAAAAAGAGAGCATGTATTGACATTTTCATGATAAACATTATACTGAAATACAACGGTAGTTTACAAAGGAGGATACTATGAGATTTGTCAATACACCTTATGATGACGTATTCCGTACATTGATCAATGACTGCAGCAGCCTGATCATACCCCTGATCAATGAAGTTTTCGGTGAGCGGTATACGGGGAAGGAAAAGATTGTCTTTTCACCAAATGAACACTTTATGAACTGTCAGGACGGGGAAGAAGGAGAACGGGTAACAGATACGAGTTTTAAGATAATAGCAGGGACAGAGTCAAAGAAGTACCATTGGGAATGCCAGAGCAGTGCAGACAGTAGTATGCTGGTGAGGTTTTTTGAGTATGATACCCAGATTGCCTTGGATGAAGGGGAGATAAAGAAAGACGTCCTTACCGTAACACTACCAAATTCTGCGGTATTGTTCCTGCGATGTGATGATGCGACACCAGACCGGATGAAGATAGAGATCATCACACCCGGTGGCACGGTCAGTTATCCTATCCCTGTTATGAAATCGCAGCAGTACGGCATAGATGAGATCTTTGAGAAAGGGCTGCTGTTCCTGATTCCATTTTATATCTTTTCTCATGAGAGCCGTTTTAAAGAATACGATGGAGATAAGGATAAGTTAGGAGAATTACAGAGAGAATATAAGGATATAACAGACAGGATCGAGCAGTTGTTAAATGCCGGGAAGATCAGCGAGTATACAAAATGTACTATTATGGATATGTCAAATAAAGTACTGGTGCATATCGCCAGGAAATATGAAAATGTCATGGAAGGAGTGAAGCAGGTCATGGGTGGAAGAGTTCTTGATTATGAGGCAAAGCGGATAAAAAATGAAGGTATAGAGGAAGGTATAAAAGAAGGTATAGTAGAGGGCAAAGCGGCCGGTATCGTTGAAACAGGTGTTGACGTTGGCCTTTCAGACAAAGAGATTCTGGATAAACTTCAGATTAAATTGAATATATCTTTGCAGATGGCGCAGGAGTATTTCTCCAGGTATGGAAAAGACAGGCAAAAAGTCTGTCCCTGATTTTTTAAATGGAGATTTTAACTGATATACAAAGTGTTGGCAGGCAGCGTGAACGAGATACATTTTTGTTTTGATGGTCGTTTTCTGTAAAAAGCAGCTGTTTTCTGCAAGAATTATTGCCATATTTTGAAAATATGGTATTATCAAAATAATTCGTAATAATCAGTATGCATGCTTTGTCTGTCGATATCGGCGTATGCACAGGAAGTGGAGCCGGAGGCTATACAGGACAGGGAGACTGATGTTTCGGAGAACGATCGTATTCCGATAGAAGCTGCTGATGTGAATGTAACGGCGATTGATATAAGCGATGCATATAATGGAGATGAGCCATATACTTGGTAGGAGGTGATCAAAATGAAAATCCAACAAACTTCTTGTTATCAAAGTATTGATTTGTTGAATGCGGCAGAAAGACATACAGTTCTAAAGAGTATGAAGGATGTGCAAAAACATTTGCTCATGACGGATGCGATTGATGTAGAAATATCCGAAGAAGGATTCAAAGCATTACGAGAAAAGGTAAAAGAATTTGAACCTGAGCTTGATTATATTGATTTTGATAAAGTGAAACCGGTAGAAACAAACGAGGTTGAATTTGAACATTACATGACAATGATGCAAATGAGTGGTTTGATTTTGGAAGAAAAAGGAAACTATAATGTTGTTGATGTAATGAATTCAATCATGGAAACTTATGAAACTCTTTATAATCAGATCGTTGAGGAACATAAATATGGAGATCGTCAGGTTTCCTATGATGTTTCGGGAGACAGATCATTAACTCTTGAAGAGGATTTAGCGGGACTGGACAAAGCATTTGAAATGCGGATGCAAAACCTAAAGGGGTATATTGCATGCCAGCAGACAAATAAAGCATTCGCGCATCCGGACTATGATTATTGGTTTATGCGTAAAACCGGCATATTAAGTTTACAAAGTGCGCAAAGTAAACGTAAAGCAATAAAAAAAGACGATTATAATTATATGGATGAAGATTACATTGATACAGCTGTTGCGATGATGAATTTGGCCCGCGAGAACTTTTTGGTATTATTGGACAGCAAAGACTACCAAAAGGGGGATGGAAGGTATATCATTTCAGATATTATAAACAAAAATGATGATTTTATGGCAAAGACTCATAAGCTGTTTTCCTGATAACAAGTCCTCTTGAATTGAACTTAAGTTTGATTCAAGAGGATATTTTTATTCTATTGGCCGTTTTCTGCAAAAACGAGTCACATTCTGCAATGGGTATTGCGACAGAAAAATTAATTTGGTATTTTTATGAATATGGTAAGCATGGATTTGGGTAGAAATGCACCATTTAATGTAATAAATATACAAAAACCACGTATATCTATTTAATATTAGAAAGGTTAAGTCGTACTACGATTTTATTCGAAAGGCATTAAAAGGGAGAAGCGTAGGATATATATACAGTAGTAGCGGACATCCAGGCGGGCCTTGTATACCGGGAGTGCATAAGTTATTTGTAAATATTAATGGTGACTTTTATCCCTGCGAGAAATTAAATGAGAGTATAAAGGATACTGTTATCAATGCATTATGTTTTCAGAGGAAGAAAACTCGTTATCTGCTGAGCGGAGAATATCCCATTGTAAAACATTATCAGGATTTTTAGAAACAATGAAAAAGAACCTTAATAATAGATATGGGTATGAAACAGATCAAATATTTATCAGTAATTATGCACTTAATTACCCAGCATCTAAGTCAGGACAGGTATTGACATATTTGACATGTAAAACATCAGCTTTACTGGAAAGAGTCAATGGGTTGGATATTTACAATATATATGACTGTAACAGTAAAAAGAATTCTATAAATAAGCTGATTAGTACTTTGCAGGAGTATGCTGGCATTTCGGTAATATAAGTGGAGAGCGGTTATGGTAGAAAAAGTAAAACAGGATATACGTTTTAAAATATTAAAGATAACAAGTAAAGATATTATGGAAAATGACGTTAATATGCTTGGCAAGCCTTATTATATAAAACCAAGAAATTTGGGATATCTGTTTTTGGATATTCAACAGGATTATGGCGTTAAAATAGCTGAGGAATATTTAAAAAATCAGCAATTTGCAACAATTAATGGTATTGCGTCAATTATAATGAGAAATTTGGATAAATTGCATTAAAACATTCTTAAAATCATTACAATAAAAATGGAGGGTGAGAGAATGAAAATTAATAGTATCAACGGAGCAGGCACACAAATAGGACAAATGGGGATGAATCAGGAAACAGATTCTTACAGCCGGAATATTCAAGATCAGATCACCAATGCACAGAAGCAGTTGCAGGAGCTTTCTTCTAATGAGGATATGACATTAGAGGAAAAAATGAAAAGGCGGCAGGAAATACAACAGCAGATCAGCGACTTGAATGTGCAGTTAAGACAACACCGGATGGAACAGCGTAGAGAGAAGCAGCAGAAACAATCTTCTTCTGATGATATGCCTGGCGGCGCAGGCAATGTCGGAAGTGCAAATGCTGGAAGTGAGGGCGCTGGCCTTTCGCAGGCGAGTATGACAGCAATGATTACTGCGGGTACCTCCATGAAGCAGGCGAAAGCACAAGGCACCGTTGCTGTAAAAGCGGAGAATAAGGCTGAGGTCCTGAAATCCGAAATTAAGCTGGATCAGGCCAGAAGAGGCAATACACAGAAAAAGCAGGAAGAACTTTCAGATGTAGAACAGAGAGTGCAGGCAGCAACCTCGGCACAGCTTTCTTCTTTGACGGAGGCAGGCAAAACAATAGAGGAAGAGACAAAGAAGGGGGCTGCGGCTGATACGGCAGATGAAAATACACAGTCAAAAGAAGAATTGCAACCGATAAAATATACATCTGTCGATATTCGTTTATAATAGACAGCCAGTACTTCCGGGTTCCTTCCGATGAACAGATCCAAAACCCCGGAAAAAGGATGGGATGAGGAACACCGGAAAGCAATGGTCTAACTGTATAAGGAGCACTGACTGTAATATATCGCAGGCAGTGCTCCTTTTATGAAAAATTTCGGTATCTGCTTGATAAATGTTCAAAAACTATAGATTCTTACTTGCTATAAATGTAGAAAAAGATTAAAGGATATAATAAGCTACGTCGAAATATAAAATAAAAAAATAGAAAATATCAAATGAAGATAAGGAGGAGACAAAGCGGATGTTGAAAATTGCAGTATGCGATGATGAAAATCTTTTTACAGAAGAATTAAAAGAACTGCTCTCCGGTTATATGATAGAAAAAGGCCTTGTTTTTGAAATAGATACATACAGCTCCGGAGAGGCATTAGTAGACCTGGGGATTGAGATAGTACAGTATACTGCCGTGTTTTTAGATATCAATATGGAGAAAATGGATGGGATCAAGACGGCTGAGATGATCAGAAAGGCAAGTCGGGAAGTATTTATAGTATTCGTAACTGCATATGTAGATTATTCGCTGGAAGGATACCAATTAGATGTTGTAAGGTACTTATTAAAGGGCAATGCCAACTTTCAGAGCAAAGTTAATGAATGTATGGATGCCATTCTTGATAAAATGAATTATTCCGTGATAAAAAAGAAGTTTGACTTTAAGGAAGGCAGAAAAGAAATTTCATTGGAAAGATTATTGTATATTGAGAGTAATATGCACATACTTGAGTTTCATGTTATGGAGGATGCTATGAAAGTTTATACCATGTATGAAACATTAAATGTATTTGAAACCAGGCTGGCAGAGAATGATTTTATAAGGATACATCAGAGTTATCTTGTAAATGCAAAACATATTAAGAATGTAGTGCGTTGCAAGGCGATACTTACGAATGGGGTTGAGCTATCCATACCGAAAGCAAGGTATACAGAAGTCAAAAAAAAGTTTGTGGCGTGTCAGGGAGAAGTGTAGATGTTTGAGTTAATGCAGAGTGTATTATTGATATTTATTGAAATAATGTGCTGTAAGATTTTTTTTGAAACTTTTGGGGAAGTGAGATATAAAGGCTGGATTAATGTAATGCAATATACATTGTTGCTTGGCAGTATGTGTCTGGTTGCATATGGACTGTCAGAACATTTTGTAATAAGGCAGATTTTTGGTATTTTTATATTTTCATTCTTTATGTTTTGGCACATTAAGATTAGCCTGAAAAAAACCTTTGTGTTAACTATGCTATATGATGCTTTGTTATTGGCCATGGATTATTTGATTTATTCAGTTAACAGATGGTTTTCTTTGAGTAGTGGGTTACTGGGAAAGCAGTATCAAGTTGAACGGGTTTTGCTTGCGCTACTTGCAAAAATCATTTTATATCTTCTTATTCTCATCATAAGAAAATGGTTGGGGAAAAAAACAATCGAAATGATGTCAGATACAGAGTGGTTAAGGTTTCTGTTCTTTCCTTTATTTACTGTAGTAACTATTTCTGCAATATTGTCTGTTTTTGGATATGTACAAACAGTAGAACAGGCGAATTTATTGTTTTTTATTGCATTTGGAATGGTGGGAATAAATTTTGTAGTTTTTTATCTCATTAACGATGTTGTGGAAAGAGAAGCACAGATGCATGAAAACAAGATTTTTCAAATTCAGGCGAAAAATCAGCTGGAAATGTATCAGTCTATCTCTGAAAGTTTTGATAACCAAAAAAGAAAAACACACGAATATAAAAATCAGATTTCATGTATAGAATCCCTGCTGGATAAAAAGCAATATGCCAAATTAGAGGAATATGTAAAAAAGATCAGCGGTTCTTTGAGTCATGAACCGGATGTCATTAATACTAACAATGTAATAGTAAATGCCATCCTTAACACAAAGTATCAGGAGGCAGAGTCAAAGGGGATTGTTTTTGTGTTCAGGGTAAATGATCTTTCAGGGCTGAAAATAAAAGATGAGGATGTGGTTACTGTCCTTTCAAACCTTCTAAATAATGCTATTGAAGCGTGTGAGGCATGTACCGATAAGAAGGTAATTAAGTTCAAGTTTGTTAAAGAAGATGACAGGATGATCATAGCTGTAAAAAATACATTTAATAATAATGTTGTTTATAAAAATGGCGAGATAAAATCAACGAAAACAATGGGCATAGATGAACATGGTGTCGGAATTAAGAATGTGTTAAAGATTATTGAGAAATATGGTGGTTCGTATGTCATTGAACATAAGAAAAAAGAATTTTACTTTTCCATTATTATTCCGGCATGAAAGTAATGCTGGATGAGATGATCCTAAACATTGTTTTGCCGTTTTCTGCTCTAAGATGTCCATTTTCTGCAATTTGCATTGATTTTTTCCTATAAATCATACTTAATAATTAATAACCAGGAGGCATGTATATGAATGTATATTGAATAAGAAAACTAAGTATAGGAAAAAGCCTTTTAGAATGGTACGGTGCACTTGAAAGGTTTTTTGTGACATTTTTAGAGTATACCTGATAACATATAGCTGTTATCAGGTATATATTTTTTCAGCAAGAGAAATTTGACAGCAAATTCTATATGCGTGATTCATTTAGGAAGACTATTTTTTCAGCGCTTTATTTGGTAAAACTCGTTCTATTTCTGTCACCTGGAGGAATATGCCAAGCTTCTGTCTGATCCCGGCAACGGTAACCCGGTAAACTCCGTAGATCAGTATGCTAAGCGCCGCCTCGATTCCCAGGCACGCCCCCAGCGACACGATCTCGCTGTACACGAGCTGCCCGTCATTGCCGTACAACAGCAGGATAAAAAACAGGTAGACAGCGATCAGCGCCACCACAGCCGGCACCCTGAAGACACTGCCGCACTGGCTTCTCACTTCCCTGTCCAGGAAGCCGGGAGATGCTCCCAGTTTCTTTAGATCGTCGAAGATGTAGCGGTTGTTTAAGGCGATGGTCTGACAGCGGGTATAACAGATGATCAGAACCGTCAGGATGCATACGATGAAAATAAACAGGAACATCATCAAAAATACGGACGTGGACAGCAGGAAATCGTTCATGCTTAAAATACGGAACCGGGGGATATATTCCCAGTTCTGGCGAAAGGTGAGGGAATCTGCTTCTGCCGGGTCAATACGCATCATGGGATCGGACGCCTGCCAGTCTGCGATACCCTGTTCTTCGGCCCTGATGGTGGTGATCCGATCGTGGTACACGGCAGTAAAGCAATTTTCATCAAAGCACGAAACCATGCGGTGAAAAAGGGCGTCGGCGAAGGGATAGCTGTCTTTGCCGTCCACATTAAAGGATACGATCCTGCCTTTCCAGTCGTCGGTCAGGCCTTCCGAGAGCAGTGCGTAATCCGTATTGTCCAATACACAATAGCCGCGCATGTCCGTCATCAGGTCGTAATGGAGAAGGCCCGCATATTGGGTGGAGATCTGTGTGCGTGTGACCATATTGGTGATGTGTTTCGCGCTGCTGATTATGGAGAGGGCTGTTTCCTCCTGATTGGTGATACACAGGTAAGTGCCGGGGAGGACATCTATATTCTCGCCGGTGAGCGTGTTCCACGTGTCTTCGGAGATGACTCTTTTTTCCATGCATACGGGGATGTATTCATCATGCCAGTGTTTGCCGTCTTCCTCCATTATGCTGGAGAAGGCTCCGAATGCCAGCGTGATATAGTCGAATTCGCCCCAGTCTTTTAAGGACAGGCCGTATTCCTCGGCGAGCGTTTCTATGGCCGCCCTGTCCGGCAGGGTCTGGTCGGCCCGGTAGTGATAGAAATAATCGTAGGGCTGGGCATGATATTCCATGATCGTGCCGATGGACAGGATGGGGACATAGAAGATGCCGAAACAGGCGCTGGCAATCAGCAGCGTAACGACAATCATATTGTTTACGGTCTGTTTTCCCTGAAATTTCATCATGCTTCGGGCAATAATATTCTTGTAGGGGGCATGTTTACGGCGTCCAAACCCGTGGACCACGGCATGGAGCATGATCATATAAAGCCCTGCAAATGCCGGCGCATAGAGGAGGTTCATCCATACAGGCGGCAGAGCTTGAACCTTGTAAAGATAGAAAATGGGCGTGCAGTATCCAAGAAGAACCCCGGCGGCAAGAAGGATACAACCCGCCGGCGCGCACCATTTTCCGAGCTCCTTTACGGGTTCGTTGATGTGCTCCTCCCGGATGACCTCCATGATATTGGTTCTGCGCAGATAGTGCCAGGCGAGGACACAGGAAAAAGCGGCCACCGCCAGCAGAAATGCAAAGGAGATCAGCAGGCATACGGGATCAAAGGAAAGTCTCATATCCGAGCTGTCAATGAGGAGCAGCCGGAAGAGTGACCAGATGATCCAGATAAAAGGAAATCCGGCCAGAATGCCCGCCGTACAGGAGAAGCCGCTTAAGAACAGGACTTCCCGGAATAAGCCCGGCATCAGCCTCTTCCTGGAAGCGCCCAGCGCCATCAGGATGCCCAGCTGTCTTGATTTATGCCGGAAAAAGAGGCCGGCGGCATAGATGGTAAACACAACGCAGCCGATCAATGTCAGTATAAAGATAGCGTTCATCTGCTTGCGGCTGTCCCCGCCCGGCGGAAAAGTGGTCTGTACCGTCGGCGACAGCATCATGCCCGAGTAGGCGGAAATGATCATCAATGCGGTAAAATTACAGAACAGATACAGATGCGCGTGCTTCCGGTCCGCCCGCTGCAGCCTCTGCTCCATTTTTTTCATCGTTAAAGTCTGTGACATATCAATACCTCCGAATTATTCAGTCATCTCTTTGATCGCAGTAAGCAGCTGGTCCTGAAACTGTCCGCGCTCACCCTGCCGCTCCAGCTGGCGGTAGATGGAACCGTCTTTTAAAAGGATCACGCGGTCGCAGAAGGAAGCCGCAAAGCTGTCGTGGGTTACCATAAAGATTGTAGCGCCCATGCGTTTCTTTACTTCCCCGAAGCTCTCGATCACGGCGCGGCTGGACTTGGAATCCAGATTGCCGGTAGGTTCGTCCGCAAGGATGATCAGGGGATTGTTGATCAGGCTGCGCGCCACGGCCGCTCGTTGTTTCTCGCCGCCGGAGATCTCGGCCGGGTATTTGGCTGCGATATGCTGGATGCCGAAAAGAGCCGTCAGCCTGTCGGCAAGCTCCTCCGCCTCCCCGGACACTTCGCCCTGTACGATCCGCGGCACCAGAATATTTTCACGGATGGTCAGCCCGTCTAAGAGCATGAAATCCTGAAAGACAAAACCGAGCTGCGTATTCCGAAAGTGCGCCAGTCCGGCATCGTCAAGGCCCGCCAGATTGGTGCCGCCGATGGTGATCTCTCCCTTATCGAAGGGGATATAGCAGGAAATACAGTTGAGAAGAGTAGTTTTTCCAGAACCAGAAGGCCCCATCACGGCCACAAATTCTCCCTTTTCTACACAGAAATCAACACCGTTTAACACTTGATATTTGTTTTTTCCGGTCTGATAGGATTTGTAGAGATTTTTGACATATAACATATAGATACCTCGCTTTCTTTTACTCTGCTAAAAGAATAGCACGCGGCATTCCGGTCCGGTCTGCAGGGTGTCAAAAACGGCGGGCCTGATTGTCATTTTTGGAGAGCGGAAGCAGGTTTTGTAAAGTTTGGCGGTATTCTCTGTAAAGTTTGGAGCAGAGGAAAAGAGTGGACGTGTACTTTGGGGATTGGGTTATGGTAAGATGTAGACACGGGAAATGGTTCCCCGGGTGATGCTATATGACGTGACGGGAACAGGGACTTGCCTGGACGTGGCAAATCCCGGATTGTTACAGAACGATATGATTGACCGGATCTTCATGGAAGAGGGAGGAGAATTGCATGTTACGGATCGCGATATGTGACGATGAGGCGGATGCGAGAGACGCGCTGCGTTTTCAGCTGGAAAAGGCACTTATGGAGAAGTCGGAAGAGATCGTATATGAGTTTTCCGCCGGAAGTAATGCCGTATCGTGGCTTGGAAAGCATCCGGGAGAGGTGGATTTACTTTTTCTGGATATTGAGATGAAGGGTTTAAGCGGCATGGAGACGGCAAAGCAGATCAGGACATTTGATGAGCAGATCATGATCGTTTTTCTGACGGGCTACAGCGAGTTTGTATTTGAGGGCTACAGTGTGGGTGCGCTGGATTACATGCTCAAACCGGTCACGGCGCAGAAGCTGATGGAAGTGCTTTGCCGGGTGCGGACGCGATTGGAGCAGGAGGAAGATAAGGCTTTTTCCTTCAAAAATGCGGACGGAACGTGGCGGTTTTTGCTGCAGGATATCCTCTGTTTCTGTTCCGATAAACGTATAGTCACGCTGGTCACGGAGCAGGGGGAATATTATTTCTATGCGAAACTGGACGAGATCGAAGCGCGGCTGGGCGGCCGGTTTGTGCGGATCCATCAACGTTATCTGGTGAATCCGGCCCGGGTGGATCATCTGGGCAGCGATGCGGTCATGGTGGGCGGCCGGCAGCTGCCGTGCAGCAGAAACCACAGGGAAGAGGCCATGAAGAAGATTGCCAGATCCATGCTGGGTGGCTGTTAGGACAGCACATAGAGAGGAATGGACAGAAGGAACGGGAAATGATTATAAATTGTTTTTTTATCATAATAAATGGAATAAATGGAGCGGCGGCTTATCTGCTGCTGCAGGGAATGAAGAAATTGATCGCCGTACCGAAGAAGCGGTGGAAGCAGGCTGTCCTGTGGGGAAGCTGCTGGCTGCTGTTGGCGATGATTATTTATATGGGGGACTGGGCAAATATTCTGCCGACAGTTCTTTTCTTCCTGCTTGTGATCAGGGCTGTCTGTGAGGGAAGTATCTGGAAGAAAGCGGCCATCGGGCTGATGTATGCCAGTACCATTCTGTCTTTTAATGTGCTGCGGGATAATTTTATCTTAACGCCTGAGGTCAAGTGGAATCATCCGGCATCATGTATGATTATCGAAGGGCTTTTGTCGCTGTTTGTGGCCCTGTGTCTGTATCTGGTGATCGGAAAATATGCGCCGGACAGAGAGTATCATCTTTCCGACAGCCTGTGGAAACTGCTTTTACTGCTGAATGCTACGCCTTTTGGGATTGTCCTCAGTGTGGTTCTGCTGACGACGACGGAGGAGGAAAGGATTTGGATGGAGATGTCGGATGGTTTTAAAGGGTATAATATTCTTGGACTGCTCCTGCTGTCACTGCTGTCTTTCATCGGTCTGTTCCAGGCGGTCATCGTGCTGGCGCGGCAGCAGCAGCTGGAAGAACAGAATATGCTGGCAGAGGTGAACCAGAGTTATTATGCGGCCATGGAACAGCAGCATTTCGCCATAAGGCGGCTGAAACATGATCTGGCCAATCATCTGGCGGTGGCGGTCACGCTGCCGGAAGCACAGCGGGAAGATTATATCAAAAGTCTGATGGAGGACAGCGCATTTGGCCGTTCCCTGCAGTACTGTGCGGATCCGGTCGTCAATGCGGTGCTCACGGTCAAGGAAGAGCAGATGAGCCGCTATGGGATCCGGCTGGAGGCCAGGATTGATATTCCAAAAGAGCTTCCCTTTGAGAAGACGGATATCTGCGCACTTTTTTCCAATGCGCTGGACAATGCGGGGGAGGCCTGCAGACGGCTGCCGGAAGCGGCAAGAGAAGTCTGTGTGAAAAGCCGGGCTCAGAAGGGGCTGTTCTGTCTGGAAGTCACCAATCCGGTGGCAGGCGCGCAGAAGAATCTGCGGCTGCAAACCTCCAAGGCGGATAAGGAAAATCATGGTTTTGGTCTGAGGAGCATGAAGGAGGTCGTGGAGCGGAATCACGGAGCGATGGAGATCAGGGCGGAAGGGGAGCGCTTTGAGGTGTTTCTGTATATGCCGCTGGAGATTTGAGAAATATTATATCCATTTATCACATTTGGGCGTACTGATAAGTTGAAATATTATTAAGTTCATCCATGATCTGCATTTTCGTATTTCTAATATCAATATCATCCTGAAGATCAAGAAAATATCTGTCAGATACGCCAAAAAATTTTGCAAGCCTTATTGATGTATCTGCTGTTATTTTCCGTCTGTTGTGCAGGATATCCTGAATCCTTGATACTGGAACATGAATTTCCTGTGCCAGTCTGTAGGCCGACAAACCATATGGTGCCATAAATTCTTCAAATAAAATTTCACTCACTCGGGGAGTTTCAATATAATTCTTCATAATAACCTCCTGTTCAATGGTAATCCACTATTTCAACATCATAAAAGTTATGTCCATCCACTCTAAAACATATTCTGTATTGATCATTGATTCTAATACTATATTGTCCGCTTCGGTTACCTTCTAATTTTTCTAAATGATTAGCCGGCGGTACCCTTAAATCCTCCAAACTCTGCGCATTATCAATCATAATTAACTTACGTAAAGCCATCTTCTGTATTGATTGTGGCAATTTTTTGAGAATGTCTGATGATATATCTTTTCTGTTTCTCTGTCCGTAAATGTTTTTATCATATCTTCATTGTACCCGTGTAACGTGTATATGTCAAATGTTTTGTGTTGGACAGTGCCATATGTGATCTTCTAAAATAAAATTTATTTTCATACTAGTCGCAGTAGTGGCGGCTATTTTCGTTGGATTATAATGCGCATGTGAAAATGCTGTAGCAGGGATAGTAAATGCGTGGTTTTAGTATAAGAACGTTTGTACTGTGCGCCGGCTGTAAATACAGCAAAATTTTACAGCCTGATGCACAGATTAACTAACTGCTTCCCAATCACCAATCCAGCATTGGTTTCTGAAGTCATAGAGACGACGGTAGGTCTTATTATCTATAGTTTTATAGATCCATTGGATTTTTTCGGAAAATGGATCTATATTGCCATTGGCTGTTATATTTTTATTTGATAAAAATGATATCTCTGTAGATGGGTTAATATGGTTATTCAAGTGTGGTTTAGCTTGAGAGGTAAATATTTCCATATTAAACAAGATAGCAGCGCATAATATGGATACAAGAACCTTTCCACTTTTCATTGAATGATTTCTCCCTTCGTATTCATGATCGGTAAGGTGTCGTCAAAAATCGTAGTGACGGTCGAAAAATATTCATTATCAACGTAGATATCGTATCGCCCGTCTTCCCTTAAGACAAGGTGTCCGTTGTCTTTGTTGATGATGACTGCATCCCCCAAAACTTCTTCCGGTATTTCACCGCAAGGCTCCAGTATAAATAAATTAGGCAGAAATAATGTACATATCATCAATATTACAGCCAAGGCAGAACCGGCAGACCGCTGCCGTTGATTCGGAGGGGCTGTCTCAGAAAAGTTCAGAAGAGCCGCAATTCGCTTCTGGATTTTGGCATTGCTGTGAAATGCGGCAACACGATTATCTGTTTTTACAGGGAGCTGTTTTACAATTTTGATCAGGCATTGCATGTATTCCAGTTGTTGCAGTTTGCTGGAACATTGGACAACTGCCATATCGGCGTAAAATTCCTGAAATTTAATGATCTGATTTCGCAGGATATATATAAACGGATTCCACCAATATATGATCTGCAATAATTCACATACAAACCGCAGCCATAAATCTTTATTATAATAATGATAGATTTCGTGTTTTAAAATGTAATACCATTCAGTTTCTGATAATTGTATATCGGGCAGTACGATGACTGGTTTACGAAAACCGAATAGATAGGGGGTTGTCCTGTTCGGATTTTTAACAATGCGAAAACATTTTTTGCATCCAAGATCATACGTTATTGTATTGACCAGTTCGGTTATGACAGGATTCTCTGCAGGTGCGCATCTGTTTATAGATTGGATAGTGGCAAGAAAAAACAGCAATAACCTGCCAAGGCATATTATACTGCCAATGACTGACACTGCTGCTGTGATCAATGGGAGAGAATACTCTTTACCAGCGTATGAAATCGTAGCATAGATAAAAGAAACATAGAGATCTGGATAGGCCTTGGTAATATACAGGTTTTGCTGGCAGGGAAATTCCAGGGGGAGAAAAAGGCGTATCATGAGTATGAGCAATATAGCCAGTACAAACGGTCTTTTTATACTTTTCCCAAGTGGTGTGCCCAGATTGTTCGCAATACAATAAAGCAATAATATTGCTACGGAACTAAAGCATAAAATATTAATAACGGAAACGATGCTTAAATCCATAAGTGAGTTCCTCCTGGTTTTAATCTGATTTGGAAGAGGTGTGGTTTTGGCTCTGAAGGATCTGATTTTTTCTTGCGCGGATGAACTCTTCTAATTGATTCAGTTCTTCCAGTGTCCTGTCGTCATTGTCTGTTGGAAGAAGTGCGGCAATCAAATGAGAGCCGGAAATATTCTTACTGACCAGACCACTGAACATTTCCTGTATGGCATTGATCTCTATGCTTTCTGCGCTGACTAAAGGTTTAAATGTACGCCCCAGTGCTTTCTTGTTGTATGCAATGCCATCTATGGCAACCATGTTTTTCTTCATAAGGTTTTGGATAATTCGCTGTACACTGTAGATGGTTCCGTTCTTATCTTTCTGTACGATTTCAGAGACCATGAGGGAGTGATCGGCTTCCCATAGTATTCGCATAACAGCCAGTTCGCGGTTTGTAAGTTTTGTTTTCAATTTGAATCCTCCTGCTGCGGCATGTCAGATGACAATATACTAAATTTATAATCTTAATTATAGAAATTATATCAGACAATTATTGTCTATGTCCACAATATTATACAGCATAATATTGTGGCAGTACAAGCGGAATACAAGAAAATGATAAGGGCAGTTTAAAGCTCAATTTATAGGTTACAGGAATATATTGTGTTATGAAATTAATGTGAGAGCTATCAAATAGATATCACCAACTATAATATTAAATTACAAATACAGTATAAGTGTTGACAATGTTACAAGAATATGATAGCCTAGTATTGTCCAATTAAACAATAGTTGTCCAGGAATGTCAGGCTCTCATACAATTGAAGTTTTTGTAACTGCAAATCAATAATTTATATAAATATGTTATTTTATATTTATCATATAAATGTTGCATTGGAGTGAATATATAATGTATTTTTTCCAGAAAACAAAAATTATAACAGTATCTGATTCTAAGAAAAAAGAACAGATTCAAGAATTGTTTGCTAAACATAATATAGAATATAAGATTAAGGTAAAAGAAATTTTACAAAAAAATCCCATTGATTCTGCGATTATAGGAACGCTTGGATTAAATAGGATAAAAATCATGTATTCCTTTTATGTGAAAAAAGAAGATCTCCTTGTAGTGAGAGAACTGTTAAAGATTTTGTGATATTCAAAATATATGACATGATTAAAAAGGCTGTTACATTTGAGAATTGAAAATCTTATCTGTAACAGTCTTTTAACTTGAAGTACGATCAGCTTTTGCAATTCCGTTTGGCCTGCGTTTCGGGCGGTGTCCCGGGACAAGCACAACACAGGAATATTATTATCAGGTTCAATTGCGGGTTACAGTATGTTTGTTGACAATGCCATAAAATTATGACAGCATGGCATTGTCTAAATAAACAACACTTGTCTTATATGAAAATATTAAATGTACAGTTATAGTAAACGACATAACAACATCAGATCAGGCAGAGAAGCAGGCAGGGGAAGGTAGAGAAGGATACGAAATATGAAAACCATAAACAGAAAACGGGTAAAAATGATAGATTTTATGCGATAAAGTATATGGGATGGATGATGGGATCCTGACGGCATGTCCATAACGGTATTTGAGATCCGGCGTTCATTCCCGTGACGCCGGATCTTACTATTTTCTAATACTGGAAAAAGTGGAAAATGGTTGCCTGATAACCGAAATTATGATATATTGTCGATATGGGAAAACCATAGAGCCAGGCGGCTTTACCCCTCTTATTTTTCGGAGGGTTCAAGTAGCCCTCCGGACGGAAGAAAGGAGGGTGAAGCGAAAAAGGAAATAGCCGCCACTATTCACACTAGTGACGGCTTGCCTTTGCATAAGCAAAGGTAATCCAAAACAACATTGTGGGTAGAGCCGCTTCTATGGCTTTTCCCTTTTCTTACATTAATAAAGCACATCTGCGATCAGATTTCAAGATATCTGTTGTGCTTTTTTAGTTGTAGTTATCGATGCAGGGCTGGAACATATCCTTGGTCACGCCGCAGATGGGGCAGCACCAGTCAGCCGGAATATCTTCGAATGCCGTGCCGGGTTTAATGCCGTGCTCCGGGTCACCTTTTTCGGGATCATATGTATAGCCGCAGGGATTACAGAAATATTTTTTCATGGGTAGTGTCCTCCGTTTCATTTTATTTTAGCATCCGCAGGCAATTACAATAAAGTTGCCGTATCTGCCTGCGGGATATGGTCAATGATCACATGTTATCGCCTGGCCTGAATATCTTTCGGGCAAATCTGCGAAAAACCGGCTTAGCCGAAATATCTCTTAAGCAGGCCTGCGAAAGCCTTACCGTGGCGGGCCTCGTCTCTTGCCATCTCATGAACGGTGTCATGGATCGCATCAAGGTTAGCAGCTTTAGCGCGCTTAGCCAGATCGAACTTACCTGCAGTAGCGCCGTTCTCTGCTTCTACTCTCATCTCCAGATTCTTCTTGGTGGAATCTGTCACAACTTCACCGAGCAGCTCTGCAAACTTGGCAGCGTGCTCAGCCTCTTCCCATGCAGCCTTCTCCCAGTACAGACCGATCTCAGGATAGCCTTCTCTGTGTGCAACTCTTGCCATTGCAAGATACATACCTACCTCTGTGCACTCGCCGTTAAAGTTAGCGCGAAGGTCAGCCATGATGTCTTCGCTGACACCCTTGGCAACGCCTACAACGTGCTCAGCAGCCCATTCCATCTCGCCGCCCTGTGCTGTGAACTTCTCAGCAGGTGCATTACATACCGGACATTTCTCCGGAGCAGCGTCTCCCTCGTGTACATAGCCACATACCTGACATACAAATTTCATAATCATGTTCTCCTTTTCTTTTTGAAATATATTGTAAGACATTACATAGAAAATATGCCTGTCTTAGTTCGCAATCTTATAATTTATAATAGGACCTGGCAGGAGGTTAGCCATAAGTCAATTTGCCCTGCAAATTAACTTTCCCTGCAGTCACCGCAGATCCCGTGGAAATAAGTGACATGCCCCCGGATCTCTCCGTCAAAACTCCGGCCTGCCAGATCCATGATATGATCGAGGCTGTCCATTTTCAAGTCGATGATCCGTCCGCACTGGGTACAGACAAAATGGTAATGCGCGGAAGTATCCGCATCAAAATGATCAACACCGTCATCGAAACGCAGACGCTGTATCTCACCGATATCCGCAAGTAAAGAAAGGTTGCGGTATACAGTGCCGAGGCTGATATTAGGATATTCATTCCGGACATTCATATACACCGTATCGGCAGTCGGATGATCTTTGCGAGTCATCAGGAAGTCCTTGATCACTTGTCTTTGTCTGCTGTATTTGAGTGCCATTTTAACTCCTTAAAATTAGGAATCATTACTATTATGGGATAAATATATCAAATATGGAAGAATCTGTCAACTCTCAATTTTACCTTTCACATTCTTTTCAAGAATCTTTTCAACGGATTTTTTCACAATGCAAACCACAGATCGGGCTCATATTTTATAAATTTTTTATAAGATTATAGGATATGTTTTATTCCTATCCGCAGAAAATATGGTATATTATTTATTAAGTGTATAAAGTACACCTGTGGCAACAGCTCTGCGTCCCGATGCGCCGGAAATGAGCGGGACGACAATGGTAAATGAAAATCCTAATCCCCCAGCTATGCTGGGGCGAATGGAGTAAGCAGAAGCGTGCAGGATAACAAAAGAAAGC
>ERZ808054.208-NODE-208-length-75111-cov-6.324586_pt1 | contig 75111 bp, 118 predicted proteins | sample MGYA00380201_ERZ808054 | MGnify/ENA primary metagenome ERZ808054 (study PRJEB31490, sample SAMN06133419) | mouse gut metagenome | isolation source: Z5_2 | host: mice | place: China: Chengdu | collected 2015-05 ... | reverse complement strand
CAGGTTCATGTTTCTTCCCTTTTCAGCATCATATAGAGTTGTTTTAGCGAACTGGAATTTTCGCAATTATCCATTCCTATATAATGATTAATAACCTCTGGTTTCCCTTTATGGCTTCTAGTAACTTCAAACGCGTGCCGGATTGCCCTTTCTGCTCTTGACGGCGTTGCGTTGTTCTTCTTTGCAATCGCCGGATATAATTCTTTTGTAATTCCAATGTTTGTTCCTCTTTCGTCAAAAATCTGCATTGCATCCGCAATGTAATTAAATCCCTTTATTCCTGCCGGAACTCCCATTGCAAGCAATGTATCTTCAATCTTTGCTCTGTTCATCTTGCACAACCTCCAATCTTGAAATCGAGACCTCATAAGCAACCCTTGTTTCAACTTCATCATCAGAAATCCGTTTCTGATATTCCCGGCTCTGGATTCTGCCGTCAATCTGTAATCTTGTTCCGACTTCCAAACCACTTGCAAATCTCGCATTTCTTCCCCAACAAATCATTGGAACATAGTCTGATTTTCCGTATGGTCGATTGACCGCAAGGAGAATGTCTGCTATCTCCCTGTCAAGTGGCGTTTTTCGGTATATTGGTTGTTTGCATATGTATCCGTCAAGGAAAGTATGGTTTTCATTCTTCGAAAATGGAATTTCTCCAATTTCCTCAAACTCTCTCGCAAATACCGACAACTCAAGATGATTTTTATTACCCTCATGCCTGTTATAAGAGCGAAACTGACCTGATACATTTACGAACCGTCCTTCCCAGTCTTCTTTCACATCAATAATCCGTTCCGATACTATAATTGGGATAATGTCTTTCTCTCCGCTTAATCTCTCGCTTGCAAGCATGGCGGTGTAAAATCCCTCGCCGTAGCACTCGTGGTTAAACTCAAAATTGCTTACGATTTCGCCTATTAATGTTACTTTGTTGTTTTCCTGTTCTCTGCTCATTGGTTTTTCTCCTTTCAATCCTTGTAAAATCTCTTTTCCTGCCTTGCTCCTTGCCAGCTTGTCCGCCAAAATCTTGCTTGCCTCGGAAAGAATAAAGTCTTTATTGTCATCCAAAATCTTTATAATTTGCTCCGACACCATGTCCTTCAATGGTGCGCAATCCTTTTCTTTGCTTCCATACCATCCACGCTTTTCACAAATTGCATTCTCAACCCTATCTGTCAGCGTTTCGATTATCTGTTTTTCTGCTGTCTCCTCAACTCTTTTGACAATCTTTTCATCTTCAACGCTGATTGCTATTTGCATAATATGTTCCATGTAAAATCTTCTTTATTAGTTTAAATTACCCTAACTTTGAAAATCTCCATGTTGAATTTTCCGCCCATCGCGTCTCCGTATTCAAACGGTTTGCCACTATCGTCTGACGCAATAGAAAATGGAGTAATATGGTATTTCTCTGGATTTTCCTTTGCAAGCCGCTCTCTTTCTTTCCAGATTTTATGCTTCTTGGCCGCAGATACAGAATGGAACAATTCGTATACATAATCATAACAACCATACATACCTCCGCCTTCGGTAAAATCGTAATCGAATCCATAATATGTTCGAATCATGTATACAGTATTGCTGTGGATTGTCTCGACTTCTGATCCAAACATCGGAGCAAATTTCTCTACCTTCTGCTCATCAAGAGACGCTTTCCATATGCCTTTTCTGTTTCTTCCGCAGTATATTTTCAATATTTACACCTCATTCCTCTTGACTTCCGCCGCATTCTGCCTTAAAATAGGCATAGTAATAGCCTTATCCGGCTATTCATCCCCACTTGGATTTGCGGTCTGTGTGGGGATTTCTTCTTGTTTGCAACCTATGACTTTCCCGTCGTTGATAATCGCTGCGCTACCTTCTGCAAGGTATTTGTTGAGGTAATACTCCAATGTTCCATTCAGCAAATACATTATCTTTCTCCTTTCTTTGGGATTGCATACCTGTCAACCGTCCGCCGCACTCCTGTACGCTTGTGAACGATTTTCAAGTAAAATTCTGTCTCCTGCTCCAACTGCCAGTTCTCCGGCAGATACCCGGCGGCTGATACCGCCTGTTTCTGCTCTCTTGTTAATCTCTTGGGTTGTTTCATTTATGCCTCCTGTTGTACCATTCGCACCATGCAATAATTCCTACAAACATTGCGACTGCGCCTGAAACAAAACCGCACCAAAATGGCGAAATATACATTTTACCCCTCCTCACTTCTCGTCCTCGCATCGCCCCCCCCCACATAAGAAGCGATACGAGAAGAACAATTGCTGTTGCCAAAACTTGAAATTTGCTCATGCCCTCTTTTTCCTTGTTTTCTTTTTGTTGGAACTGCTGTTGTTCTTTTTGCCGGAATTGTTATTCTTCCTTGACGAACTGTAATTTTTAACAGCAATCCCTTTAACATTAGCCCTGTTCTTATTTATCCTTGCCCTCTGACTCATTAATCAAATCTCCCTGTTCGCCAGTATTAATGCTGTTAATACCGCTCCCTTCTTGTGATACATAATCGTACTGAGAAAACAATTCGCGCCATTCGCGGTCATTTTTGTAATTGATGTTCATTTGGTGCGCCAGCAAAGCTCCCAAAGCAATTGTCAACGCTACAAATGCCGCCGTCACAAATATATACCCCTGCCTAGCGGCTTTCTCGACATGATAAATTACCGCCGTCGCCGTGTTCGGTTCTTTCTCCTGTGGCTTGTCCGTCCCCTGTACGATTTCTTTGTTTTCATGTTCCATAAGTCTAATCCTCCTAATTTAATTAATTTATTCTTTCCAAAACTAGGAGAACTGTGTTATAATGTTTCCTAGCAATGGTAAGTCTCGGTTACTGTTGCTATGCCCTGTCAGTATTTGCGGTACTGATGGGGCGACTTTAATTGTTTCATTTTCTAATTTATAATGTCATTTGCGCATTATAGTCATTTATCAACATCTGCGTGTTGGTACATGTTTTCCAGTTCTTCGCATACTCAACAGCCTCGTCAAACCGTCGCTTCGGCACATTATTCCGCGCATTCACGTTAAAATAATGCTTTAAATCATGATTACATTCAGCGAATACTTTCCTGCCGATTTGTTTGTAGGCATTGCTGTCCTTGCCGCCCAATGCAGTTATGACGGTCTTGTTGACGGTTTCTTCGAGAACTCTTTGCTGACCATAGTCAATTGTCATTGTTTCTTCAAGAGCTTTGATTCTTTCCTCATGACCGTCAATCATTCCTAGCTGAACACGCATCATTTCCTCTGGCGACATTCTTTCGGCTTTTTTGAAATATGCATTCACTAACTGCCGCTGAACCCGCCAAGCTAAATCATCAGTGAATGACTTGACTAGCATTAGATAACCGCTTTCGGTAATCAATGTCTTATCCATAAAATCATTGTCAGATATAGGAATTATGCGGCTTGTACGAATTTCGTCAGAGCTTACAACAAAGAAATCCTCTCCTTCTACAAATCTCTTTTTGTTGGTGTTGAAATTTCTTCTCGCCGTGCCGTCTGGTCTTTCATGTACCGCATCAATGTCCTTGAATGTTACGACGCGTTTTCCTTTGTATTCCTTTATGGCAATATCAGAATTTCCAATATGAATTAACTCGCTCATTTCTTTCACCTCTCTTTCTTTTTTATTTAATGCAAGGCTGATGCATATCGCCTCGTCAACTCGCCGCATGGTGTCTTTGCTTAAATTGCATATGTATTCTTCAACGCGGCTCTTATCCACCGTTTGTATCTGCTCCATCAGAATGATGCTCCCAATAAATAAGTTCTTGTCCTCGCCAGTTGTTTCAACATGAGTTGGTAAGTGCTTTTTATGTTTTGCTGTCATGGGTACGATAATAGTCGTCTGTGAATGATCGTTTCCGGCATTGTTCTGAATAATTACGCATGGCCTACGTCTGCCCTGTTCGCTTCCTACAGGTTGTCCCAAATCAACATAGTAAACTTGTCCTCTTCTCACTTCTTTACCGCTTCACCTCCCTCATTTAAACGGTAAAATTGACATCCAACTATCCAATATTCAGTTTTCAAGGTCTTTGTGATATCTTTATGCATTTTTCTTCCAGCCCTTTACGAGCTTGACCGTAAAATCCTCGCGTGCGTAAATGTGCTTGCTAAAACACTGAAAATTTTCAAATTCCCTTACTTTGCATCCCTCCGCGACAAGTTCCCTTGCTCGTGCGTTAAATTCTCTTTTGTTTCTCATGACTTCTGTTGTCATCTTTATGCCTCCTGTAATTCTTTTTCTTATTTTTTCTCGCTCATATACCGATTTGCTCGACTCCTCCAAGGAAAAGCATAATGATAATTGATACAATGAACATGGACAAGCCCAAAAGAACAAATCCGCTCTGGTCGGTCATCATTCCTACAAATCCAAGCGTTCACCCCATTGCGCCAACTATCATTAAAATCCCCAATGCCAATTTCTACACCTCCTGCAATTCTTTCTTCTTTCCGCTGTCTGCAATCTCTTTATCTCTTAAAGCTGAAAGATATACGATTGCCATTGTCTTGTTTTCCTCGGATAAGGTTGAGAACAATGCAGAAATCCTCTTGCCCTCATCAATATCTCTGCTTGTTAATTCTTTTAACATATTCTTCACTTCCCTTCTGCCTGCCTATATTTCTTTCCTTGTTGGTATATTACTATTATATGTTGGTTAATTTCCAATGTCAAGCACTGTTTTGTAATTTACCAACATTTTTATATTGATTTCTGTTTGTATTCGTGCTAAAATTATTTTTAAAAGGAGGTATTGCATGAATGAGCGGATAAAAGAGATAAGAAAAAAAGAGGGTCTTTCACAGCAGAAATTTGCTGACAAATTGGGGATTGCAAGGGGAAACATAGCAGCTTATGAAGTCGGTAAAAATGCTCCTAGTGACGCGGTTATTTCTCTGATATGTTCTAAATTTAATGTGAACGAAGAATGGTTGCGATTTGGCAACGGAGAGATGCGTAAATTTTCGGATTCAGATGATTATGTAGAAATAGTTGCAATTATAGACGAAAAAGACCCAAAGGCAAGACAAGCCATTATTGATTATTATCATTTAAATGATAGCGACAAGAAATTATGGTGGGAATGGGTGGAAAGATTTTTAAAAAGAGCAAGGGATTAATTCTCTTGCTCTTTTTCTCTTATCATTTTTAAATGTGTTCTAACAAATGTGTAAATCTTTATTAGAATCCTTACATTCCCGATTTCATCTAGCATTTCTGAAATAGCTTTTTTGTAGTATTCCTGCATTTCTCTTTCGTCTTTTAATTCCTTGTTCGCTTCCATGATATGATTCCCCTTTCAAACATATATTCCGAACATCAATTCTATATATTCTATTATAGAAAATTTGTTTGTTTTGTCAATACCGAACATTACACAATTATGGGACAGAGTTGTCCAAAATTGGCATTGTTTTTGATATAATACAATATTACCATATCAAAAGGGCTAAAATCCACCTCGGTTCTTTCATATCTTTTGTATCTAAAAATTTTCGGGAGTTTATACAAGAATTTGACAGTCATCTTTTTATAGTTTACTGCATGTTTGACAAGAATTTATCTTTTGTATTTTAATTGTTATTATTTTACATCTGTTCGACACAAAATAACAGTCTTTTTATTCTGGAAATGGTATGGTTGAATGGGATATTTTAGCATATCTTTTTCCACGTTGCACGTGTGATTTTGCCTACAATGCCATCTGGATTCAGTCCCAGCAATGCTTGCACCTCTTTTATTTTCTGCGCTGCGTCAATGCCGATTACGCCATCAATCTTTGTGCTGTCAGCCTGCCCTTGCGCATCAACATATTTTCCGAACCTCCACAAGTACCACTGTACCCAATTTGCATCATTTCCCATGGTACCTAGTTTGACATTGCTTGTCGGCTCCGTAAACGGATTGTATTGCGGTGTTATTTCTGTTCCAACATTAACAACGTGTTCTCCACGATACCATACATTAAGGTCTACATATCCCTCAATGCCATTTACGACGCCCTTAGAACTGTACTGCCAGCCGCACAACTCTATTCCTTTTGGCAAATATTTATCATCTGGTACGCTCGCCGTGATTGTTTTATCTCTTGTAGATGGATACCGCGCCCACCAAATAGGGATATCTTTAATTTCTTTTGCGTATGGTTTTAGGCACGGGTTATAAAAATGTCCCCCTGTGTATAACAAGAAATCCATTCCTGCCGACTGCGCCGTCTGCCTGTAGATGTCGATAATCTTTACGATTTTGCTTCCAAGGTGCATCATGGACGCATCTTCCAAATCGAGTACCATAGTGTCAATGCCTTTTGGTGCGCCTACCTCCATAAATGCATCAGCCGCTTTTCTAGCCTTGTCCTCTGTATTGGCATAAGAATATGTATATCCTGCAATTATTGGCAGCCCTACGCTGTTACAGCCCGCCACATGGTCATAAAATCTACCATCAGGCTTATTACTTGCATTAATTACCTTAACGATTGCAAATTTTACACCTGCGCTTTTGACAGACTGGTAATTTGTTATCTTGTTCCATTTTGCAATGTCGATTCCTTTTTTGTCCTGCATATTTTACCTCCTAGATTTAAAAAATGTGTAACGTGGTTTGTCCTCATGAAAACTCCAATACCGTAGATAATCATCTAATATTATTGCTGGAAGCGAGAGGAAAAACCACAAAATTGTATATGGCAAGCATATCTGTCCCATGATATTTAAAGGAATATTGCGGTAGTCCCATATTGCATAATTGCAGTTAATTAATAATCCTGCTAACAACTCTGCAACAGTTATCATGACTGCACTGATAGCTTGTTGTTGGATTAATGGCATGTCCCATGTAAATATTTCGTTTATCAGTCCTACCATCACAAAACATATGCCACCTACGATAAACATTGTCCAGTGCGTCCTGCCGCGCCATAACAGCTCTATGAATATGTACAGTAAGCCGCCAATGCTAAATAACACCGACGGCTTTACCAGCCTACGCATGTACCGCGCTGTAATCCAGCGTTACAGCGTCCATCTCTGTTTTGGTAGTCGCGTTATTGATCTGCACCTCATAGCGCTGCTGTGCACTCACAAGAGGAGTGATGTATACATCCATCTCTGCTGCAAGCTGGCTAAGCTCCTCAAACGTCCACGGCTCGCACTCATTCCCTGTGTCGTTCCATGTCAACTGATATTGCTGTCCCATCTGTGCCGACATGGTATACAACGCAAGCTTACTGGTCAATTGTTGCTGTTTATCCTGTGTCACTGTGTAATATCTGCCTTCTAAGTGTTTTGCGTATGACAGTAACGGGTGGTTTGCGATATACTCCTGCAGATCTGTCTTACTTTTGGCGATCAGCCCCGGTTTTAACGCCAGAGCGTTTTGTTCTAAAATGTGATCGTACTCTTCTGGGTCATAAACCCATTGCCCATTTTCCCAGTAGCATGCGCGTGCCTTGTTGATGTCCTGATATGGTGGGAGGTCGTCAGCCGTAACATTGCCCATTACGACGTCTGCAGACTCCGCGTATGAGTAGTAGTACCTCCTGTTTTTGGTAGCGTTTAAAACTAAAATTACCTGATATGTCATAAAAACTCCTTTCCTTGCCCTGATAAGGGCGAATTAATATAGTTACGTATGGGCAGGTAAATAGCAATTAATATGCGCTTAAAATTCAATCCACAAATCTTTGATATATTTATTGGATGTATTACTATCTTCTTCACTACCGTAACTGCTCATAAATGCAACATAATAACTGCCAGATAAAGATGATACATCAGCACAATTTGATGCAGTAGTTATATTTCCAGCTGATGTTATTTTGCTTGTACTTAGTTTCATGCCAAAGGGAGTACTCGAATAATAATTACTATACCATCCGGTATTACATAGTCGTTTTGCATTAGCTGGGATATTGATTAATATTTGAGGTTTTGCAATTCCAGAGCTTTTAGCTACAACATGTTGTACTTTTTTTGTACTATCATACGTGATGGATGCACAGTCTTGCGCAATAAAAGACTGGCCGTTAAGAATTTGACCATCACGTATGATAAATTTTTTGCTATCTATATTGCTATTTGGCGTCCTAACTTTACTTGTTGCGCTATAATGCCCTTCTGGCATGCTAAGGTATGTATAGTTGCTATCCTGCGTCGTTGCAGTCGCGTCAACCGTCACACCTGCCTTTTCCGCCATTGTACCTGTAACCTTACTTCCTTTTATATATGCTGTCTTGCCCGACAATATATTTGCCGCAACTGCTGTCGCATCAGATGTATTAACCCCCGTCTGTATTTTTCCTATATTTGTTGCCATTGTCGCAAATTCTGCGTCAGCCGCCGTAGTAACACCTTTTGCAGTGATAGCATTGGCGACCAATGTTTTGCCATCACTGACAGATTTTTTTACGGCGTTCATCTCCACCTTGGTCGCATACGTGTTGACAATATCATTGCCGTTTTTATCTTGCGTCGCCTTAGTTGCGGAAGCAACATTTGACGTGGTAAATGCAATTTCTTTCCACAGAGAATACCTGTTATTATCAATTGCACTCCTAACTCTCAAAAAGCTCATATCGTATTTATGCAAAAACTCTAGTGTGCTTGTAGAGTGTGCGGATATCGCAAAAACAGTAAGCATATCCGTATGATCTGTCCTTTGCACTGCGTACCCCCCACTTTTCCGCGATACAAAATTGTCCAGATCTTCCCCAGAAATAATTCCTCTTTTACCTAAAAATACATTGTCTTCGTTGGATAATGCACCAACATCTTCCGCTGTCAGCGTAACATCCCCATCCATTCCGTTTACGCTCGTCACTGCGCCGCCGGAGCTTCCTTTACGCGCCATCAACTGCCAATATTCGCTGTTTTCGGATGGCGTATTTCCCGTAGATTCCTTTTTACATATATACGATGATCCGTCATGCGTAACAAAATCCAGCAGATTATACGTCACCGCACTATTGTATTCTCCTTTCGGCAAGGGCATTATTCTGCCTGCATTTTTCATATTGTCAACCCCCATTCTAAATTTCCGTTTGTATTATTTATTAAAAATACAAAACCAAAGCTATCTGCATCATAAAGCAGATTCCCTGTTATAAAATTGATTTGAAACGTTGGCGCAATCACATCAAAGGCGTTGTTGATCTTGTCCACTGCATTGTTTCCGGCTTGTATCACACTCTCGAGCGTCTTGCTCGCTGCATCACTACTGTTTTTGCTCTGTTGGCTATAATACTCACTATTGTCCGTGTCTTCCCCTGGCCTTGTCCCAGTTCCACCATGCGCCCAACTTTCGGACTCTGTTGCACTGTCAGCCGCACTTGACGCGCTTATCGCCGCCTGTGTTGCACTCTGCTGCGCCTTTGACACTTCCACGCGGATATCCGCAAGATAATCTGGGCGCAAGTATTCCTCTGTTATACTTCCTTTTTTTACAGCCGCCTTGATTTTCCCGTCCGGCTGTACCTGAAAAGCAATCGTGTCAGAATCCAAAAACTCGTACTGCGTAATCAATGCTGCCAAGTCTATGTATTCAACAGTCCCGTCGTCAAGAGTGATACTAAGTTTCTGCGTTGTCGCATCATATCCAAAATTGACAGCAATCTTTTCCAGTAGCGTGTCAATAATGTCAAAGCTGCCATTATAATATGTAATCGTAAAAACTCCCGTCGCACGGTCTAGGGTAATACTTTTGACAAAATGTTGCGCTTCGATTTTGTCAAGTTTGGTTGTGTCTAGGACAATTACCCGGTCGTCAATCTGGTCAATTGACACATCCATGGCGTTTAGATTTTGCTCATTAACTGGCGTTTTAATGCTTGGGTAATTTTCCCAATCTATATTTTTGTGTACTTTTTGCATTGCCATTTTGCGCCACCTCCTACGATATCCCAGGCTGCCCCAATGCCTGCAACTGACCGCTAAGCTGGGCTATCCATGCGTTTATCTGCGGGATAATTGTATTATTTAGATTGGTCACAGTTGTCTGTATTTGCTGCTGATTAGAATTAAGACGGTTGTACACATCCGTCAAATCTGTCACAGCCGGGCTGTTTGCTACATATCCATTAAAGCTACTTCGCGCATTTCCCTCGACTCCAAATTCAATAATTTTGTAACATCTAACAGTGCCATCGCTAGATACGCTAAAATTATTCGAATTGATAACAATGTTTTTTCCGCTTAGGTTCAGATTTCCTCCGGCCATAATATTTATAACTTCTTCTGCTGTCAGCTGTAGGTTTCTGGCCTTGACTTTAAATGTTGTCCCGCTATTGGGGTCTGCGCTTAACTGTACCAACGCCATGTCGCCATTATTGTTGACCTTTAATACAATCTTTCCCGCAAGGACTTCAATGGAACTTTCCAGTTTTCCTTCTGCCTCAATTGCCCTTTCAGCTTCCAGTTTTATGCTTTCTGCATTCTGAGTAATTCTCGTGGACAGTTTTTCAGCGGTGTCCTTAAGCTCAGACCTTGTTTCTTCGATATTTCGCTCTAAAACATTGCTTTTTCCTTTCAACTGCACAATTGACCGCTGTATGCCGTTTACTTTCTCCGCATACATTTCTGCACCTTCGGACGCATACAAATCCCTTAAAGCCTGTATACCTTTCAGCGTGCGCCGCAGGATGTACGTTTCAATAATATGGTATTTTGCAGGTATTCTTATAGCGTCCCCAACCTCGAAACATGGGTTTCCCTTGCAATCCGCTTCAAATGGACGATAGATTATATCTCTTATCTTTCCATATATGTTTTTTGCAATTTCCTTTAATTCCTCATTGTTTTCCTTGTACGCCAAAAAATTGTCTTCAATTATGTAACTGTTAGGATTTTCAATTTTTTCTTCTGGATATATTGCTCCTATGTCATTTTCTTCTTTCCTGATTTGCACTTTATCAATAGTTCTGACATGATAATCTTCATATTGTGCCGTAATATAAAAATTTTTTCCTATGACTGTTCCTTTGGGGTCTTGTGGGTAAAGATGCCCTGTCTTTGACTGGGGTAAATAATTCCACTCGTCCGGCACGCGATCTGGAAAAAGAAAATTTGCCGGATAAAGTCCCATAATATCCTGTTGTAAATATATATAATGGAATTTCCCATCCCGTCCGATATGCCCAAAGCAGCCGTTTATCTCACAGATTGCCGTAATGATATCTTTTCCGCTTATTCGCTCTGGCTCTATGGTTTTTTCCACAAGCATGTTGTCATTGACTAGCCCCTCTTTTGGAAAAACCTGTTCTAATCCAAAATACTCTTGAAAACTTGTTCGAAACTGTTTTAGATTCAATGTGCTGTCTTTGTTCGGAAACAGGCCGTTGTACCATGACGCCATATCTGTGTTCAGAATGTCATACATCACATCATAAGCCACAATATCACGTTTTGCTCTGTCTGCCGATACCGCGTCAGAAAATACCTTGTACCGTCCAATTCGAAATGGCTTATCGGTGTGTCCTTCGACAATCATTGTTACAGTCAACCATTTTCCCGTCATATCAATAAAAACATTGTTGACCGTAAACTTAATCATGCTGGCCTCGCAGGAACCAAACCGCAATTCACTTTCCGAACACAGACTTTCGGCTAATTCAAACTGTTGTTGGTGCAGTTCTGTGCTGCTAATGTTTATTAATCCATCATCCGATACAATCATTAATTCTTTGTCAGCTTTATCTTTTAAAAACAAATCTGCATATTCATATTTAACCATTGTAAACACCTCCCACAAATGCAAATCTCATTGGCTCGTAATATGGTTCTGTATTTCCCTTGGTTCCCCATATTTGAGGGTCTAGGTCTACCAGATACCCGAACTGTGTTTCGTATCTTCCCAACCTCGGAATATAAGCCGTTATGTAGCAAGAATCTGCGACTTCATCAATAAGATTTGCGCGTATACCGTCCATAAACTGCTGAAATTTGCTGTCGGGTATCATTGCCTTTGTTTCAAACTCCACTTTTAAAGCCCTTAAATTTACAGTATTTCGATGCAAATAACCTTTGGCGTCAGTGTAGTCGTCGATATCCTGTTTATTGATCTTTGCCTTATATGTTCCGTGTGCTATGATATCTTGCGGAATTTCAAACTCTCCAATCTTTAGCAAAAATCCACCATACGCCACTGTTTACCGCCTCCCTTAAAAATAAGCACAATAAAAGCACCTTTTTCTAGGTGCTTCATTTCAATATGCATTTATTCAATTATTTATTGATTCAAGTTCCTTTATTCGCTCAACAAGTCTTTCATTCTCACCTTTCAGGCTTTCGATTATGATTGTCTGCGCGCCAAAATCATGAATTGATTTTACCCTTAAAAAGTCATTCTCGCGCAACGCTTCTTGTAGTTTTTCTTTCAGTTCTTTTATTTCGTTTTCAAGTTCCGATATTCTTTCTTCTGCATTATTCATGAACGTTTTCCTTTGCCGTTTTTCTCATAGTTTATAAAGTAATGGATTTTTCCATAATAAAAGCACCTACACTGTGCAGATGCTTAAATATACTTTTTAATCAACAAGTCCAGTTAATGGGCATTTATATCCACATTTTTTAATTTCTTGTATTTCTTCTGTTGTAACTTTTTCATACTTATCATAGTTTTTTGGAGAGCTACTACTAAATCCGCCTTCATATATTCTATACTCGCCATCTACTAAAATAACAGACCACCCATTTTCGCTTTCTCCATTTCCATTTTTTACTTTTCCTCTATATAAATATCTCAGGTTCCCACCATCGTAGCTTGCTATATATGCAAGTCCTGTATCATCATTGTAATATCCATTGGAAGTTTTTCCATTATAATATTTAATTAATTGTTCGCCAGAAGTATCTTTCAAAAAATTGTCCACCGTCAAAATATGAGCTAAGTCAAGATTATCCACGCTAACAGTTTGCGGGAAGGACTTACTTTTTGTATAATTCCAAGTTTCTCCTTCTGTATAAGAACCATGTGATGTCCTATCTGCAACTGTCCACGTTTTTCCATCATCGCATGACACCCTTTTATAATTATATAAATTTCCGTCTATATAATTACCTTCAAAAACAGTAACTAATACATTTCCGCTATAGACATTTAAAATGCACTCTCCATCCCAATGATTTTGTTCATTGAAACTTCCGTAAAAATATATTTCATTCTTCCCTTCGGTATACATCGTTACAAATTTTTTCCCTTGTAAGCTTTGACTTGTATACTGGTAATTACTGTCATTTATTCCTGTGGCAATGGTTAGGTTTTTTGATTCTTCTGTCCATTTAGGCTCCGCTAATACTTTTTCATTATGCACTAATTCCATTCGAGGAAGGTAAGGAGCTTCAAATTTAATAACGAGTGTCCCAACACTAGTATTATTTTCAGAAGCAAACGTTTTCCCATTTAACATTTCTTCTATACCATCATTTATATCGGAAATTTCTCCTTTAATATATCTTATATCAGTTTGCAAATTTGATATGTCAGAATGTATTTCTTCTATTTCAGTTTCTTGCTCTGTATAGTATCCATTTAAAATTTCTATATCTTTCGTATTGACTATATTGGGTGAAATCACAAGCTTATAAGCACCGAACAGCGGAATTGCTACTGCAACAATAATAGTTGCTACTTTAAACGAAAACAAAAATGCATTCCTCCATCCAGCATTATTTGATGTTGGTTGGATTCCACTTCCTGAATTTTGTGTATTATTAGGACTCGGTGTATTTGCCATTTCCCCTAACTTCCTCTCATATGTATACAATTTGTCAATTTTCTCGACACTCACCGACATTCGATTATACCACCTTTGATGAATTTGTCAACAATTTTCAAACAATTGACAAATTTATTCTATCAGGGGCGTTCGATTGAATCAACCAAAATCGTTCGACTAATTGTGCTATATTTACAGTATAAACCTTTTATATTTACAAGTTAATGCTAGAAATAAACAAATTTAATATTTTAAATTGGTAATTTATACCAATAACTTGCAGTTTTACTAATAATTTTATACAATTTTAACTATAGCTTCATTTAATTTATATTCTGGAAATTATTAAATTCCGATTAGCAGAAAGAGCACCTGCCAAAGCAGATGCCCTTTTCAACCGTCAATTATTCATTTCTTTCTATCTAAGCAGTTCCTCCGCCGATGTGCCAATCACCTTTGCCACATGAATAAACGTCGATAACCTGATATCTTTTACCCGCCCTGTCATTATCCGGCGAAGCTCCCTAGCAGAAATGCCGCTCTCTGCCGCAATGCATTTCTGCATCTCGCCGTTCTTCCGGCAAACTTCATTGAGCCTGTCTCCAAGGTTCTTCATGCACTGCTCAATCATATAGCTGCACCGCCTTTCACAAGCTTGCTGTCGTCAAACCACTTAATCCCAATACCGTTAAAATGCGTCCTTGGAATATAGATGTAGCTCCCTGTGATATTTCTTACCTCGCCGCCGCGTATCGTTACTATGCTGTTAAAATCCGGCTTGCTCTTAATCTCTCTTGTATCTTTTGTATTCATATCTATACCGCCTTTCCCGGAAACAGCCAAATCCTCATGCTGTTCACAAACATTGTCCATGTGTGCCGCGCAAACTCCCGTGGAAGCATGTTGTCCTTCATGCCGTTGCATTTCTTGCAGACGCAGCGCAGGTTGTTCTCGTCGTCGGTGCCGCCGCGTGACAGGGGTATGATATGGTCTATACGCATATATTTGTGGTTTCTGTGCTGTCCGCAGTAGGCACACTTGCCGTTCTGCCGTGCGTAGAGGGTTCTTCTAATGTAGGGGTCTATAACTTGGTGTTCTGTCATGCCGTCCACCTCCCCTACATTTCAAAACGCTGTTGGGCGTTGTACTGTTCAATCAGCATCTGCGTGTTGGTGCACGGTTTCCAGTTTTCCGCATATGTCACAGCTTCCTCGTAGCGTTTTCTCGGTATGTTGCCGCGTGCGTTGACTTTGAAGTATGCTTTTAAGTCGCCGTTGCACTCCGCAAAGACCTTTCTGCCTATCTGCTTGTAAGCGTTACTGTCTTTACCGCCCAGCACGGATATGACAGTCTTGTTGACGGTCTTTTCTATAAAATGTTGTTGTCCGTGGTCTAAGGTCATGGTGTCCTCTAAGTCGGTTATACGACTTTCAAGCTGTCCGACTTTGCCGTCAACTGCGTCAACTTTCTTGTCCACCTGTTCAAGTGCCGCGTAGTGGATTTTGAGCATCTCCATTGGGTCTGATGGCAACTGTGGTTGTCCGTATGTTCCTGTCTTCCTGATAGAAGGGAGCACTTCGGAAGTTACCCAACGTTTGAATGATTTTGCGTTCTCCTGCTTGCTACCAAAGATAGCTGCATACAAGCCACTTTCGTTTATAATTCCTATTGTATAATTCTGCTTGTACCCCTGCTGCTCCAAATCGGAGCTGCTGATATTTCTTTTATCCTCTTCGTCTACCAGCTTTACCATATTTGATGTTCTTGTGTATCCAAGTTTATCTGATATATCTTTTGATACAAACCACGGTTCGCCGTCAATGACTATGGTTCTTATATCCCCAAAATCGGGATTGTTAAAAATCTGTAAACCGTACATAGAAAATTCCTCCTATATGAAAATTTTTGTTGATTTCCACGCGGAGGAATGCTATACTATATGCAGACATTCCCCTTGTGGAAGTGTTCAATTTTGAGTAGCTATCTACCGCCAAGTATGAGTAGCTACTCTTTTTCCTTTAAGTCCGACTTCAATTTTTTAATTCCTCTTCTTGCCGCCTCTCCTTTATCAACGCTTTCTTGTTCGCAATAAGCATTGAGTATGGTTTTTGATTCTTCATCAAGCCTTATAGTTAGCGGCTTCCCTTTGGGATTATCCGTCGGTCTGCCCGTTCTGGGTGACAACTTATCATCTCCTTTCTTTTGTATTACATAATTCATTATATATTTATGTATTACAAAAGTCAAGAGGAAAATTAAAATATTTTCAAATTTCTACCAGATAACAACATCTTCTTTATGCGTGTCCGAAAACGGCATTAATAAAAGACAGAGCATCATAAACCCTGTCTTTTAATATCATACTTTCCAAGTATGACCGCAATTTTGACATATAGCCATTTTAACTTGTGACAACTCTGTACTTTCTTTGGATATTTCTTTATAATCAGACTTTTTAGGAGTCAATGCCCATAATCCACCTGTTGCCATAATCATTCCAGCTCTTCCAGCTTTATTTCCAGCTCTAGTAATTGCATTCTTTTTTCTAATTTCACTTTCAGTCTTGCTTGTCGCGCTGATTGTTTGAAAAGAAACGGAAACATTTTGGCTTCCGCAAACGCTACATTTTAAAATATTTGGTTGAACAACTTGCTTGTTATTCTCTTTCCAGATTTGATATTGCACTTGCGCTCTTTTATATCCTTCTACATCCGATAATATTTTTTTATATTTTTTGTTCTCTGATCTAAAGATGAATATAGGTAAAATAAACAAAAATAAAATGCTAATTATTAAGCAAACAGCAACTTCGTAACTTTTTGGCGGACTTTTAGAAGCCGTTGAAGCAATTAATACCAAAAGGAACATAGCGCCAAAACATATACAAGAAATATACCATGAAGCTTTATGTTTTGGTGGAAGTTTTGCTTTTTCCATTCTTCGTTCAAATTCTTCTTTTTCTCTGCGCTCTGCGTTTTCCCGTTTTATTCGTTCTTGATTTTCTTTTTCAATTTCCTCAAAATGCTTTGCGATATTATAGCCACAATTTAAACATACTTCTGCTTTATCGCTTACATCTTTCCCACATTCGGGACATTTCGTTAGTGCCATAGTGTTTTAACCTCACTTTCGTATAATGCTCAATTATACCATAAAAGGAGATAGATTTCGACAAAATTTATAAGGAAATTTAAAACATTTAAAAAGGCGGCAATTGCCGCCTTTTGTCCAATATTCAGTTTTATTATTCACGCATATATCCGCATGAGCACGTCCCTGTGTATGGCGGATTGGATTTTCCACATTTCGGACATTTCCAGAACGTTCTTTCTTCCTCTTCAATTATCTTCTTACTTGCCGTCCCTGTGCCCGAATCACTCTGCGCTTTAAATTCAATTTCTTCTAACTTTTCAAGGATTTCCGCAATACCCAAAAGAATTAAAGCAATGGCAGATATTGTTATTACACAGCCTAAAAATACCCCGATTGTAAGTCCCCAGTTTCTTGCGGATTCCAAGTTTCCATTTTTATTGATTTCTACTGACATGCCCATAACTTTCGATAGAAAGAAACTGCCGATTACTCCTAAAATTTCTATAATGTATCCAAATGTTTTAATTGTATTCTTCATAGATACTCCTTTCTCATCTGTACCATGCAATCAATTCATTTCAAAAACTTTTTTGCTTACCACTGAATCGCATATAGTTCATAAGAATCATACTCACCTACATCTGACGAAGCAGAGATTTCAAAAGCCTTTGTCTCACCCGAACCCAAATCATTTAAAAAACTATTTTCTCCTCCAACCATTTCTCCGTTTAATTTATATATAACAGAAATTGAGACTGTTCTGAAATCAACATCACTATTATTGGTTATTTCTCCTGTATATTTTTTAAATGTTCCATTATTTTCAGAAACGTTGAATATCGTAAAATCTGACTGTTTTACATATTTATTTGCATCTTGTTTTTTGTAATTCCTATCATTACATGATACGCTAATATCCACCGTTTCTGGCATATCTCCCTCATATGTCGCATCACTACCATATATAATAGTATCCCCGGCGGCTATTGAATTAAGGACTCTTTCATCATTTGAAAGTATTTTCCCATTTGAATCTCTAGCCGTAATCGTAATCGTTGGAAATTCAATCGCGTAACCCTCATTTGGATTGCTTATTTCTACTGCATAATAAACTCTGCTATAATCATACGGCTTCGTGCAATTCCACCCACTATTCAATAAAATAATTTCTTCAAATTCTTTTTCCGATTCCTTCGTCCCTCCATTACTTGTTGAATAATCCGTATCTGTCGGAATCAATTTAACCGTTTGGGTTACTCCTTGAACGGTGACTTCATATGATATTTTTCCGCTATCATATGTAAATATTTTTGAATCATCTAATGAAGCCAACAATGCTTTATCTGTTTTCTTTTTGTCGTTTCTTGACTCCCAAGAAAACGAATCTGTTTTTTCGGTTGGTGGTTCATAACTCCCGGACCAATACAACGCCTTTGAGTCATCAGTAATCCAATAAATCTCAATTACATCATCGGAAATATATCCAGCCTGATACGACTCGCCTTTTCCTTCTTGCTCCCAGTTTCCAGATAAATCCGGCATTTCTTCGCTTTCATTTGCGGTTGCAGTGCTATCATCACTTTCTTGATTTTCATTTTTCAGTTCGTCTCGCTCGGCCACCACCCTGTCATATTCCTCCTGTGAAACACCACTGTTTCCGCAGCCTCCTAGCAAAATCATCATCAGTAAAATTGCAATAATTTGTTTCATTTGTTTTCTCATAGTATATTATCTCCTTTTGTAGTATATTGATAAAATTCAGCACTCTAATCAATTCTCTAAAACCATTTCTTTTTCTTTCTTCCTCTTTTTCTTCCGACTATTGGGGTTGGTTTATAATGCATCGCACTGTCGATAACTATAGCAAATGGAATGATTGGTAATGCCATAATTGTTCCTAAACAGCTTGCATTTTTCTTTCTTCTCCTGCTCATGTTTAATACTCTCCTTTTACTTTTGTATTTTTACCAAATTTTACCATAATATTACAAATTTGTCACTAAATGTCTGAATTGTTTTGGTCAGTGGTCAATTGTGACCGATTTTGCAAAGCACTTTTTCATATGTTAAATTCTTTTCTATTTTAAAAGAACGCCCCTATGCAGAGCGTTCCTCACTATCCTGTTTCAACAATATTCTGCCCTCAATTTTTCAATAACCCATAGCTGTCCTTTACCTGTTATCACAGTTTTGGGAAATATTAATACCCCATACACGGTTTCTTTCTTTGTTTCCACTACATCAAAATATCCTCTATCAATATAGGTTTGATACGGTGTTCTGTTGTCTTTGAGTATCTTCTTTTCTTTCAGCCATTTAATGAGACGATTTCTACCAATATTGATGTTTTCGTTCTGCGCGATCTTTGCCATCTCGTCCATGTCAATAGTATCTTTTGACTGCGATACGTGCGTTGCAAAATCTACAAGTGGTTGCTGCTCCTCTAATTTTTCTTTTTGTTGTGCTATGATTTTATCCCTTTCCGCAATTTTTCGTTGCGCCACCAGTACAGCTTTTTCAAATAGCTCATCGTCAGATAGGCTTTCCTGTCCAGCTATATAGCCGCCATTTTTGCGTATAGACGGTATCACTTCCATGGCAAGCCAATTCTGAAATCTGTCCGCCCTCGCATTACTAGCTTTCATTCCAAGCCGATAAAACAGGCTTTCTGGGATATAATCATCTTTCCCAACATTCTGGGAAAATCCGATTTCTTTACAATATCCGTGAAAAGTTTCCCATCTTACATACGTTTTACCGTTCTTTTCCTGAGTCCACCCGAACCCAATCGCTGTATCTTCTGCATTAACAGAAACACTTCCGTCATCATTCAGCATAGTTCTCACTGATGCACCCATTTCCTCATTCTCAAATAATTTTATCTCATTCATATAGATACCTCCAAATTCACAAATTAACTTTACAATCTTTATCCATGTGCATTATATTGTATCTTTTGTAATTCGCGCGATTTGGTTTTCTTTGGTATCCTAAATTATTTTCTGATTTTTATATATTCACTGTAATTAAGCCTGTTATCCAAATATTTTTGTGAATCTTCCGATTGCAAATCTATATATCCTCCAAGCTCTTTTAAATAATTGTCAAAGTCTTTTGAAACACTGCTTTCGAACTTCTTTGTATAATCTTCTCCGACACCACCGTCGCAATTGGCAACTATATGCCTTACTGTAACACTTCCGTCTCCAATCAGACTCACTTCAACTCTAAGTCCACCCATTTCAAAGGGTTTCAAAACTCCCTCTGTCGTTTCAAATTCCCACATGAAATGTTCGTATACGGCAAGTTGTATAAAATTGTTCTTATTATCCTGAAGCATTTCGATTATTGCCGCATTAACCAAATCATTTTGACTTTTTCCTGTCATTTCTGCCAACGTCGCCAAATCTCTTTCAACTTCTTCATCAATTCTGAATGATTTTTGTACGATATATCTTTTTCTTACAAGCATAACAGCCTCCCACTATATATTAATTTTTGGTTGCAATTAAATTATATTGCAGAATATAAGTTTTGTCAATACAGCATTTATGTTTCAAAATATTCTTTTTAAGCTTGTACTTTTCGGCTCGTCAGCCTATCCCCAAATGTAACCAGATTTATAAATTACAACCATATCCTAAATTTCCATAATCATATCGCGGACATTGGTAAATATTTCTTTATATGGAACATTATTATTCATAAGTGTTTCCAACCGCATCTCAATCAACGTCTCCAATGATTTAAGTCTTAACAAAGTTTTCTGGTCTGTTTTGTCACGCTCTCCGGATTCAATACCGCAACGTTTATTCGCAAGGTTCGTCAAGTGCTTGTAGTATGTATTGGCGTGTTTGCTCCCTTGCGATATGGCATAGTCAACAAATTTCTGTATCATGTCCGTTTCATTCTTTCGGACTTGTTTGGTTTCCTGACGTATGCCTAGCCATTTTTCGTCTTTTTCAGAAGCAATATAATATCCGTTCTGCATGATTTCTACTACTACGCCATACACATAATCGTAAAAATCATCTGCGACACTCTGATTTGAATGTCTGCATATCTCAAATATACCCTTTGCGGTATACATATAGGTGTGAGCATTTTTATCCTTGTTCTGATAAGGGGTGACAAATTGACACCCCTCGGCTTCTATGCTCATTTTGTCAAGTCGTTTATAGTGTCTTTGATGTATTCTTAGTATCGCGTTAGATGGGTCTTTGTACTTTAGCGCATACCCAATCTGCGTCCTGCTCATGTAGATTTTGTTATCCTCATCTACATAAAAATCACACTTTGTTCCTAAGAAATCCCCCTGTTTTACAAGCCTTAGTTTCATAATCATACCTCCGATATTTAATTTTTCTGTAGCCTCACAGTATTAATCTTTGGTATTTTCCAAAACAAAAAGCACCTCGAAAGCTTAGAATAGCGTCTAAGCCTCCGGGTGCTGGTCTAATGCTCCCTCAATAATTTATCTTAAAGTATATTCGTGTTTTATTTAATTTACCATATTCTAATTTTTATGTCAATCGAACAGTGAAATTTTATAGTCAGTTCTTTTTTCGTCAATCCTTCCATTCTGTGATATAATTTGATTATCACAAAAGAAAGGAGGTATTATACAAATGATTACCAATGAAGATGTACTGAAAGCCATTGTTGAATGCGCTGGCGAAAATAATCAATCCGATTATTATGTTGTTGCTAATAAACTTGGGATTGATGATTTGTCATTGATGCCATTCACTAAATCATTAATAAGCAAGGGTTACATTCAAGCTGATTTAAACAAAATATATGTAACCCCGCTTACAATCTCAATTTATAATGACTTGTTTCAAAAGTAACCGTCTACTGTTGCTTGACTTCTCCGTATTTGCATTTGATTAGCCCTGCATAATATTCTGGACTGTGCGTTTCTTTATCGCACTGTGAATTATCGTTTATTGGAGATTTAGGCAACAATCCGAGTGCTTTTAGCACAAGCATTATATGATGAACCGGTATGGGACTGTCTTGTGTTGACATAAACAAATTAATGTCGCGCAACTCCTCATACTGCTCATCAGTCACATATATGCCGATTTTCTCCCATGCCTCCTTGCTTGTGTCAAACATTGTTGGTTTTCTTTCCTGTTTTTCCATGATTTTGTTTCCTCCATGCAATAAGGGAGAATGACAATGCATCTCCCTTTTTATTGTTAAAACTGATACGCCGGATTTCCTGTACGGTTAAAATATTCTATTGAATAGTCCCTTGCGGCTTTTCCTATGTCGCTTTTGGTAATCCCGAACTCTTTCTTGACCAATTGCTCTAAAAGTTCATTCTGTCGTCTTAGCAACTGGTTCTGGCTCATCAGGAGGGAAGCTTCTTCGGAATAGTTGTCGTAACCGTCTGAATTGCTATATGCTCCGCTGTTTTCACGCTGTATCTCTGTTGCAATTTGATACGCTCCTCGTTGCCTTGTATCAAAATCAAACTCTGGCGGCGGCGCTATATCAAACTGCCCGGCTTCAAATGATGGTGCAAGTTGCAAATCAGTGCCGAACTCTTTCAAAGAGTTTACTATCGGCTGATACAGATTTTCAAGCCCGTTCTGGAATCCTTCCATGGTATAGCCACCTAATTCAAACATCACCCTTGATGGACTATTAATATCAAGTGCGCTTCTAACCGCATTTGCTGCGCTCTGCGCAATTCCCTGCGCCGCCGATGCTACACTAGCCGCCATACTTATTATTCCACCATGCAAACCTTGCATCATGTTCTGACCGATATTCCAAAACTCACTTCCAGTCGAACTAAACTGCGATATAAGGTCGCTTGACAGCATTGCCATTTGAAAAACGGGTTGGCTTTTCATTGCGTCAATTCCGTTTGAAAGTCCTTCGATTACATTGTTTCCGATTTCTGCAAATACGGTCGACGGGCTATGGACGCCCAATGCTGTCTTAGCAGCTTCAACCATCATCATAGATGTATTTGTAATGGTTGAAATAGCCTCTTCTGCACTTGCATCAATCCCTTGGCTTATGCCATGCACCAAATTCCCTCCAAGAGCATTTGCAAGCGTAGTCAACCCTGACTCCGCCGCTTCTATTCCGCCTCTTATGACGTTTGTAAATCCTTCTTTAATTACAACTTCGCGTGTTTCTGGGTCAAATTCCCACATCCCATCCAGCATTGCGTCCATGGCATCCGCTGACCATCCAGCTCCATCTACACCCAACTGGCTCATCATACTTTCAATTTCAGAGGACAGGGGGTCGATTGTATTCGCCTTAAATTTTTCAACGTAATCAAAGACGTATGCACCTTCGTCAGCGAATCCACTAAACAGCTTCTCCCACCAATTCATGCTTTCCCAATTAGCTTGAGCTTCTTCTATAACTGTGTCTATTCCGCCTATCGCGTCTTTCTGCAAGGTGTTGACAAGCTTTAAGGCTTCATCCGCTGTCAAATTGTTCATATATTCCATCGCACCAGGCAATGCGGTTTTTATCGCGCTGTAATTTTCTTCATCCCCCAATTCTTTTGCCGCGAGAAGAGCTGCGTTAAATTCCGTTTCAGCGGTTTCGCGCGTGTGTATAATCGTATTCTGATATTCTGTTAATGCAGACTTTAGCCTATCTATATCAAGCCCATCTTCATTCAAGTATTCCGACCAATTTATTCCGTTGGATGTTTCAAGGCTAAGTTCTTCCAAAGCTTTTTCCGCTTCCGTAAGCCCACTAGCCATTCTGATCATTTGTGATTCTAATTCTGGTATCTTAGGATTTGTCGGGTCTGTGTTTCTAAGATTTTCAAGCTCAATTCTCATTTCATAAACTGCTTTTTCTTGTTCGTCCATAGACGAAACTGTTCGCTCTCTCATCTCTTCTGCCTTTAATCCAGCACTTTCAAACGCTTTTGCCGAAATGCTATCATCTGCAAAAGTTGCAAGCAATACATCGCCAGCTTTTCCAATTTTGGTTATAATCGCATCTGCAAGATTGCCATACAATTCAGTAAGTCGCGGAACCGCTTCTTCTGCTGTCAACACGCCAGCATCTAAAGAAGTTTTTATCTTATCAATTTCAAAAACAGTACCCTGTATGTTTTTCTTTGCACTTTCCAAATCTGACGACTTCTCGCTGATTAAAGAAAAACTGTCCCCGATTTGAGTCATATTGTTGACAAATCCAATCAGTATTTCATTAAGGTCTGTTCCGCCCGGTCTTGTCAGCGCTTGATTGATTGCATCACCAACATTTTCAGCGTGTATTTCATCAAACGCGTCATTAATTCCTTTGACTGCTGCTGCAACACCCGTGATTCCCGCAATAACTAATCCTGCTGGACCCAAAGCCGTATACATTGCCGCCGCCGCAATTCCAGCCGCCGCGCCGATTTTTCCCAATCCAGAAACAAGATTCTCACTGCCTAATGTGATTCCCTCAAAGACATCAGAAACCACCGTAAATTCCGCAATTCCAGCAACTGCTGTAATAGCACCTTTTTGCAATCCAGACAGACTGTTTCGCAAATTGGTTATTCCATTATTCAGCGTTGTTAGCCCCTGATTAAATCCCGCGCCAAATCCTTGACTTGACAATCCAGACCTAAACTCCGCGAAAGCCTGTGTTGCTACGTTTACCACGTTTCCGAATCTTGGAAACTGTGTCATGAGCGTCGATAACGAAGTGACGTTGCCTGCTAAAGCTGTAATCACAAGTTTTGCTGTACTTGCAAGCTTTCCAAAGTATTTTACAAGATTTTGAATCCCTTTTATAAGCTTGGTATCTGCAATTGCCTTTAAGGCTTTTGGTATTGCTACAAGAGTAATAAGAGTGGTTTTAACCGGTGCTTTTGAGAATGAACTTGCAAAAGTTTCTATTCCTGCATTTATAGCTTTCCACAAAGCTTTACCGACTTTTCCGCCAATCGCCCAGAGGTCAATATCTGCAAGAAACTCCCCTATTTGACTGCCTATTAAATCCCAGTCAGTTTCATCTAATGCCGTAATTACGGCATCTAGTATACCTTTTGCCCAAATATTTATAGTTGCTGCCAAATCCTTGAAGTTAAACGTGGCAAAAAAATCATTTATTCCAGCCGCTACCGATTCTCCAAGATTCTTAAAATCAAACGTTTGTCCAAAACTTAAAGCAAACTGTATCGCTGTATTCAGTGCCATTGCGATTGCGTGCCCTGTTGCGCTGAATGTTTCCGGTGTAATAAAGTGGTTGAGGGTATTCGCTATGCCCTTCCCCCAATGCGTAGCCGCTGATAGTGCCACATCCCACTGAATATTGTTCAAAAATCCTAACAGTCCTGCCGCAAGAGAATCACCAAAATTCTTCCAGTTAAACCATAATCCAAAAGAATCTAAAAAATGCAGTGCCGTATTCAAGGCTCCTGCAATCGTTTTTCCGATATTCTCAAATAATCTCGGACTGATAAGGCCGTTCAAAAATTCTGCAAGCCCTCTGCCAAAATCTCTCGCTTTCTGATAAACAGAATCCCAATCAATATCTTCCATTACTTTTGACAATGTATCGCCTATGTATTTTCCGAGTTTTCCGAGGGTATCAATATCGCTTTTGTAATTTTCCCAAATCGCATCAGTTTTTACAAGACCGCCGCCTGCTCCTTCGCCTGCGCCGCCTGCCCCTGTACCGCCGCCAGATTTATCGGGTGATGTAATATTGTTCAACTCGTCAAACGCGCGCAAGCCTTTTTTCATCTTGTCAATATTGTCCGCCGCTTCTCCTGTGGTATCTGCAATATCCGACCAATCCTGCGCGATTCCGCCCGTGCCTCCGGATTCATATTTCCAGCCGAATATTGTTCCAAGGGCTTCTGTTACCTTCTCTGCAAAATCAATCACATATAACAATACAGAATTTAATGTTTGCACCAATGGTTTAAATGCATTGATTAACGAACCGCCAATAATTCCCCCAAGCTGTTCAAACGATTGCTTTAAAATTCTGACTTGGTTTGCCCACGTGTCGGCTGTCTTTAAAAAATCCCCTTGTGCCGCTGTAGTATTTGCCAACACATATTGATACCGCAGCATCGTCTTTTCAGCTTGCGACATGGACTTAATATTTGCGTCAAGCCCATTTTTCATAGCCCACTCTTTCAGTGTGGCTTGCGTCAGGTCAAGACCATATTTTCTAAGCGGTACTGTCATACCTGTATAAATTGCCGCTAAATCCTCTGCAACTTCTGCTTGCTCTACATCGTAAAATGACGCAATATCAGCAGTCAGCTTGGTAAGGTTTAGTGACACGTCGGACATAGAATCTGACAATCCAACATACCCGCTTGTCTGACTGTTCAAAAACTCGTTAGAACTCTTAATCAGACTTGTTGGAATCCCCATAGCTGTTCCCATAGCCTGAAAACGGCTTGCAAACTGCTTTACCGACAATTCGGACATACCAAACTGTCTTATGGAATTATCCGCAAATTCCTGCACCTTATCAGACATATCGCCAAAAGTTGTACTCACTACATTCTGAACCTCGGTTAATGAGCTTGATATACTCATTGCCTTTAATCCACCGCGAATAATGCCATAAAGTCCACCCATTATTCCAGCCGCCGCAAGTAACTGACTTGTAAACGATTTTACGCCTTTAAATGTTTTATTCAGCCTTGCTCCAAGCCCTTTTAATGATACCGAAAGTATATTTGTATTGGAACTTAGTCTGATTGCTGATATACTTGTGCCGTTGAAAGTATTCCCGAGTGAAGATGCCGCTCTTCCCGTTCCACCACCTGCGTTTGCAAGTTGCGCTAGTGCTTGCGTCATTTGTATCACATTTGCGCTGACATTTGGGGCTGATGCCATAGTCTGCATGAAGCGTTTTAACTCATCGCCTAGATGCTGTAGGCTGTTTGCGACGGTTTCCGCTTTGCTCCCTGCGCTTGCCAGTTGCCCTATCGCCTGTGTAAATGCAATGGTTTCTGATGCAAGCTTTGGCGCGCTGGACATGGTGTTCATAAAATCCTTTAATGCAGCCCCAAGACGCGGCAATTCTGTTGTTACAGTACCGATATTTGCCCCTGCGCCTGCCAGCTTTGCGATGGCGTTCGTCATGGAAATTGTATTCTGTTCCACCTTATCCGCACCCGATAACGCCGTTGCAAGACCTTTGATATTATTTCCAAGAGTGGTAAAATCGACGCTTGCAAGACTGCCTACATTTGCGTTAGAAAGTCTGGTAAGGCTATTGATAAGGTTCTGCAAATTTCTATTGTCAAAGTTTGCGCTGCTAAGTGTTCTTATTCCATCTGCAAGCGGTGTTAAAGCACTTGCTACAGTTTGCATATTTCCAACTTGAATCGCACCCAATCTCTCGATTCCAGTTGCAAGCGTTTCAAACTTTTTCGTTGAAACGCCTTTTAAATCTTTAAGTCCGGCAGATAATGCTTTCACGCCCTCGCCAAGTCCGCGAAATGAATTGCCGTCAATCTTTCCCAATGTTTCAAGTTTTGAGGGGTCTATGCTTGCAATTTTTGAAAGACCCTGCGACAATTTATCAAAATTATTTCCATTAACTCCCTGTAAACTTCTGGCAGCGCTTGAAAAAGACTGCAACCCCTCACCAATCTTTTTGAAGTTGTTTCCGTTGATTTTCCCCAACTTTTCTAAACTCGATGTATCAAACTTTAAGGAACTAGAAAGTGCGCCAAGGCTTCTTGTCAGATGTCTTATTGCTTTGTTCGCCTGTTCAGCGCTTGCAGATATTCTTATTTCGAGTGAATCTATCTCCGCGATTGTTCTCACCTCCTTGAAAATGAGCACAAAAAGACACCTACCTCAACTGGTAGATGCCCTTTCAAAACTTTGTGCACAATAGTATTGAATTTTCAGCACTATGTTGTCAAATATGCTATTTCCGCAAATCTTTCTATTCTATCTTTGCAATCCTTGTAAATATTCTTGTAATGCATACCCATTGACATATCAATCTGAATGGTTTGTAAGATGATACTCTCGACCAATGTAAGATTGTTTAGTTCTGATGCACTCACGCTGTCACGCTTACCGCCGACAACGCTCTTTGCAAGTTTCGTGTAAACCATATACAACTTGTCTGAATTTTTACTGCCCTGTTCTTTTGCGTAGTCCTCTAACAATTTGATAACATCTGTTTCCTTTATGCGGTTTTCCTTGTTGGTTATTCTTGTTTCTGTCCATAGTTGGGATTGCTTTTCTATGAGAAATTTTCTCATAGCATAAAACTGTCTTACCAACTCTTTCTTGAATTTTACAACCACCCTGGAATTTCTTAAAAGAGTTATGACAAAAGTTGCCTGTTCTTCGTTAAGGTAATAAATTCTTTCTGGTCTACCGCCTTTTGGGTTTCCCGATTTAAAATCGGAAAACTCTATTTTCCCAAAATCGGCAATATCATTCTCGTACTTTCGTATAATTGCCACGACCGTTTCGTGTTGATTGTTCGTTCCCTCCGCAATTACCTTACTGTTTGTAAATACATCATTTTCCCTTAATTCGACTAACTCATACATAAATCATACCACCTTTCTTGTGCTACTGTCATATGACAGGCAGGTTAATAGTTTCAATTTTCTCGGTTTGTTCTTATGTATTTTTCTGCAAATCAAAAAGCCCGCTAGACAAGGTAATCCCCATCTACCGAGCGATATGTGCAGCCCTTCCCGTACACACCAGCCAACATAAGCGTACCGGATGGTGCCGGTCTCTTTAATCGCCTGCTCTAACTGGTTTCCGTTTGATTGTATCTTTATTATATCACTTTGATTTTATGTGTCAATCGAACAACAGCCCTTTTATGGATAATTCTTTTTTTTGCTAATCCCGATTATTTTGTAATATAATCGAAATACTACTAAAAAAGGAGGTTTTGCAATGTATCAAACAAAATCTGGATTTTGCCCTACGCAGCAGAAAGAATACTCAATATCAATTGAATACCTTTCCTCGTCAACTTTATCTTCAAAGCAATATATAAGAGGACTTGCTGACTGTGACTATCGTAGGGAAAATGGGTGCGCACAAGCTAACTGCCCGATATACGCTAGTGCTCCAGAAATAATGTAGGGCAAAGGGCGATATTTTGTAAGTTATTCTTCTGCCCTTACAAAATTTATCGCCCCTAATCCTTTCTGGTACATAAGGAAATCAGAAGTAATTGACAAATCAAACAATGCTAAATCCAGTGTCATTGTCGGCACTTGATTTGGTTCTATGTTAATTTTTAGACTTCTTATGTCATTGATTTCGTTTCCATCTATCAGCAAATGGATGTGAGAACATGCTTCATTTTCTTTTGCTGATGTTAATTCTATTTTCTGCTTTTTATGCTTTTCCATAATTTCACCTCTTTTAAACTTGAATAATCGAAAAGGACGATACGACTGTGACCTCATACCGCCCTAAAATCTTTTCATTAGAGAATTGAAATAGTTTTTTGCTCGTTCCAATTCTGCCTTTTGTTTTTCTTCTGCCGTCATTCCATCGTATTCTGGTCTGTCGTTTTTCTTTTTGTATTCCTGTTCTTTAGCAAGTTCAAGTATTGGTTTTTCAAGATATTTTGACCGCGACTTTCTTCCTGCAAGGTTGCGTTCAACACCGACCGTGACGGCAGATAAAACATACTGCCCGAACAGCCACGCAAGGTAATCCTGCTCTTTTATTTTCTCCTGATGTCCTTTAATCAAAAGATTTATGATATGAGGGTTCATTCCCCAAAATTCCTGCCATGATACGCCGATTGCATTTACTTTGGGAAACCACTCATTTTCAAAAAACTCTCTTACTGTTTTGTATTTTACTCTTCTGTCTGGCTCTCCGCTTCCTCGTCCTCTGCAGTCTCCTTCTTCGCTCTCTCGGTGAGGCTGCGAAAAAAATCAGAAACTTCCATCTCCTTGTTGAGCGCCTCAGAAATCTCATTCAGTTCGCCGTATTTGATGAACTGCTGTTCAATTTCCTTTCCTGCCTTTTCCTCGCTCAATCCGGAACACAGAGCAAAATAGGCACGGGTTGCTGACAGTCGCTTGCTTCCCATTTCTTCCAAAGAAATTCCCATTTCTTCCAAATCACATACCATGTTAAAGTCAAAAGGTTTTGCCTTGTATTTCGTTTCGTTTACTTTGAATGTGTTCATTTTTACCTCCTTATGCTGCTGGCACCGGAACTACTCTTTCGTCCCAGCCTTCAACCTTGTTAATTGTCACTCGTCCTGTAGTTGTAAATGCACTTGATACCTCTGCGCCGCCAAAACCTAAGATGTTTGGTTCGCCGATAAGGAAAAATGCTTCGTCCATCTGTGGGTGATACGCTTCAAACCACATTCTAAGCCCGGCTGCATTTGCGGTTTTATATGCCGCTACAATATCTCCCCATTCGTCATGCAGTACGTTAGATTCGTTAAAACCAATTTCCCACGTCCCCCCGGGGTCTGCCAGCCCTCCAACATACTCCTTATATACTTCTGCCGACAGTGGCGTGACTTCGATTTGTTCTTTCTCACTACTGATTTCGCTAATGCTTGTTGCGCCCTGCACAATCGTAAATGTGCTAGGCTTATCGCCTGCGGTGGTTTCTACGCCATACGCAAGCTGCATTCCTGCTGTTGACATATAGATTGCTACTGCCATTTCTTTATTCCTCCTTTAAAAATTTGCATAAAAATAAGAGCCGTGAAGCTCTTTACAATACATCTCCTCGCCCTATAAATCTCTCAAATCTTGCCGTTACCCGGTACTCCTGTGGCTTGCTGTTGGGTGCCGGCATCATTTTGCCATTAAACCGCATGGTTTTCATGATGCGGAATACTTCTCCCATGCACTCTTTTGCGTTTGACTCCTTTGCGTTATCAATCACATCAACTTGAAACATAAGCAACGCGGCGTTTACGGTCAAATTCTCCAAATCCTGCCCGCGCTCCTGCCCTGCCTGTTCGACTATCGTTATGTATGGGAAAATCGGGTTTGACATGGACACCATTGACGTAGAGAAGTTTCGCCACGTCGTCAAGCCGCCTGCGGTCAGTTTTTGCATCTTGTACTTGGTTTTAAGTGCATCTGAAAAATTATTCATCACTCTGGTAAATACGATTGATGAAATGTCCATTGTCCATATTGCGGACATATATCAAACCACCTGCCTTAAAGAAGAAACAGGGATTTTCCTGTTCTTCTTTCATAATCGCGCACCGATTTTATAATATCCTCTGCCCTTAACTCACATTTGCACTCACAGCATTGTTTTGTGGGTTCTTGTGGATAAATAATCGAACCAGATTTATAAACTGTATCATCTTCTGTCGTTTCCTCTCTTGTAATTTTCTCAACAAGCTTTCCGTCCTTGTCGTATTTCTCTGTCGTTTTGGTAATTTTGGTTTTGATTATACTTTTATCATCTTCCTTTGCAGTGACTTTTCCTCGCCGTGTAATAATTCCATTTGCGTCGTCCATCATAATAGAAGCGTTATCTCCATCTATTGCAATGTTGCAATAAAATTCACCCCAATTTCCAGCAATATTTATTGTCATTTTGCTTCCACCTCCTTATCAAGAATTTTTGCTATTTCCTTAACTGTTTTAGCAGAAAGTGGTATGCCTCTTTTCCCATAATCATTATCCATATAATAGTCGAATATTTCTTTTAGGAGTTCGCTTACGGGCGTACCCTCAATTACATAATCTGGCGTTTCACATGTAATGTTTCTGATTTTCTTTTCCATCAAGCACCTACTTTCCAAAAATATCCTGTGCGATTTTTACGACTTCTTTTTGCAGTTCTAGGCTCGTAAGGTACATGAAGGGGCGTGAGGGCATTCCTTCTGTATAATGCCATAATCCATCATTGCCGGGGTAAAACCAGTAGTACGCGCCTGTTACTGCGTTCTGTCTTATCGTCTTGCCGACATTGTAATCCCAGCTTACGCCTTCTGGTAGAGGATAAGGATATGGCTTATCTTCTCCTTTGCTTCCTGTTCCAAACTCAACAAATGCGCAGTGCAAACTATCCGTAACCACTGCAAACATTGCACCAAATTTTGATGAATCCTTGTACTCTGTATGCAAGCTCTGTATCAGTTCGCCCGTAAAGATTGCATCAAGACTAGCTATCTGCACTCTGGCGATTTCGACACCGCGCTCCGCTAACTTCTCAGCCAGTTCGCGGCATTTGAATGTCAAACTGTCGTTGTATTTTTGTAATTCTTTTTGCAGATTACGGATTGACGAAATGGAGAGGTCGGCTTTAAGGGTTTTCTTTGCCATAGGCTACATTCCCCTCTTATGAATACCACTTATTCGTTTCATTAAAAACGTCAACCCCATCACCGTATCCAAGAGTTGATAGCAATTCACAAATCAAGTTATCCATGTTTATATGCACCGCTTCTTCGTCTCCTCCAAAATCATTTTTCAGTTGTAACATTTTTTCATGAAATTCTTCTGGATTCATGCCCTACCTCCTACAAAATATCCAATTCCTGAAACGTCTTAGCCATTTTCGGAAATTGCGTTGCAATCCAATCTACAAGAACCTCATCCCTCATGTAGTTGTAGAGCCCGCTCTCCCGGAAATAAGCATGAATACATTCGTGGGACAATGTCTCTTTGTAGCACCGCTCTTTTTCTTCTTTCGTATTGTCATCACAAAGCATATTCTCTTTTGGTCTTATTTTTATTTTGTTGGAATATGGATAGCAAAATCCGCCTGCTCCATCTTTTAAGATTTCTTCATCAGTTTCAATCGTGTATTCTGTTCCAAGAATATTTACCGTTTTCTTTTCCAAAACATCGCCATCCTTTCAATCCAATCTCTTTTCTTTGGATATCTCCTTAATATTTCAAATACTATTTCTGGATTGATGTCTGCATTGCACACAAATCCGCTTGTTGAGTACCAATCTGGAATAAAGTGTTTCTTTAGGATTTCGAGATAAAATTGCGCTGTTTTTTTCATCGTCCGGCTTTTCTCTCAATATCTTTTGAAATTCATTTGTTGTCATGCAATCACTCTACACCTTTCTAACTGTCTTTCCATCATTACTCAACAGATACACTTCCTTGTCCATATCAAACACATAAGTCCGTTCTTTGCCCTTTTCGGAAAGCATCACGACGTTTACACACCCGCACCGCCATAACGGAGGGTCTGTAAGGTATATAATGTTCATACAGCTTGTAGCCGTAATGATTTCTCCCTCAATTTGCTCTGAAATCTTTCTGATTTCTTCAAGCTGTTTTTCCGCATCTTCTGCTGTTATTTGGGCGATAGTTATTTCGGTTGTGGCTATAGCTATTTTGTCTGATTCCTCGTAAACCCAACTGTCTTTGTAGCCTTTATACTGTAAAATCATGCATTTACCTCACTTGTTTACCGCTTCTAATATGAATTTATCTACATTCAAAGAGGTTGATTTTTTAACTACTTGAAAATCCGCAGATGTTCGTTCAGCAAACTTTCCATGGATTGTCTGGTCGTTTATATCGACCGATACCTCGTTGCCGTTGTATTTGTACTCTGGCGTGCTTGTGTACCATATTATCGCACCTTCCGAAATTGGTATCGCTCCACGCTCGGCAACTATTACCGCAGAATATTGTTCCACTGACAAACCATACTCAACCGCCTCTGCTTCTCCGCCACTCATAGCGATATTGCCCATAAATTCAATCGGTTCGCCATAAAGCACTTCATACTCGCCTGTAAACATTGGTATTTTGTTGCCATTTTCATCAAGTATAGGGAACTCATTTCCGTCGCTATCTGTGTAGACTTCGTATCGGATATTTCCGTTTTCATCAGTTTCAAATTTGGGCACTTCTCCGATTTGCAAGGCGTATTTCATGGATTGCTGGTTTTTTCGAAGGGTTCTCAATCGACCACTTCCTTGCGATTGTCGTAATGAAATTCCTCTGTGGCAACTTTGCCATTCCCAATAACAGGATCGCCTTTTTCATCTGTTTTCTGTATTACACCGCTCCACGCTATATGAAGTATATCATCTACTTTTCCATGAAAATCAAGGGAAGTACATCTGACTTTTTCTCCGCAAAGATACACTTCTGCAAAATGTCCATCACTTTCAATTCTGATTTTTGGATTTTCCATTGTCAGTCCTCCTTAACCTCTGGCAGTCCTGCAATGCTTGTCAGGATAGACAAAATTCCTGACAGTGCAGAGGCAGACGCTACCATAATCCAATCCACGTTACCAAGTGCCGCCGCTGTTCCGATTGTAGCAATGCAAGTTTGAGCCATTGTTTTGACACATCTAATAAGGCTTGCGTGCCACCAATTTTTTGTAAAAACATTTTTCATTATTCGTCCTCCTCCTTGTTCAAACGCCGTTCAATGCTATCAAGTCTGTGGTGCGCCTGTTTAGCCGAAGCCTCAATTTCCACAATCTTTTCAGCGTGTTTCTGCACATCTTTCTTTACTGCCGATACATCGTACTTAATATCCGTTGTATTCCGGTTTATTTCATCAAGTTTTAAATTTACTCTTGTCTGCTCCTCAATCCGCTCCCGGATTTCCTTTTCATCTGTATGCTTGCTGTTCTTTGAGTTAAAATAAATCATTGCAGACACCGATATTCCGGTAAATACCATTCCGATGATACTGATAATGATTGGTAATGTCATAAATTTATCAATCCTTTCCAAATTCAAAATCCGCCTGCCCTCCACCACCTACAGCGGAAAACCCTGCAACCACTCACGCGAACCGCGCCGCGCAAACAGCCACGCTCAATCTTCTAATAATTTCTTACGCTGTCACAACTCCCCTTGCTTGCAATGCAAGGATAATGTCGTTGATTTTCGTCACAATGTTTGCTGTATCGGTTTCGGAATAGTCAAGTGCGCTCAATTGTGTCGCCGCGCCTGTTAAAGTCTGCAATGCATCAACGTCAGTTGTCTTTGCATATGCAGACAGGTCAATGTTTACTGATTTATTCGTGACTGGAAGTGCGGTTCCGTCAACCTGTATTTCATTAATGACATTTGCTTCGCCACCATTTTCCGCAAGATATTCTTCTGCGTTTACCCAGTCCCCGTTTTTGCGAAGGTATGCCGCGCCTTTTGGTCTTGACGGCACTTCCGGCACACCCGATACGCCGCTGTTCCATGTTTCTCCGCCATCTGTTGAGTATTCTAATCCGTTAGTTGTTGCCCTTATCAGTGCAACCTCATACTCTCCACTAGGAGTTTTTACATACGCCATCATTGCAGGCGGTTCTTCTTCTGGTTCTTCTGGCATGACGATTCCACTTTCTGTAATTCCCACGCCAAGCCATGTCGTTCCGATTGTATTTCCGCTGACAACGCGCATTTCAAAGTTTGCCTTGTCGGTCAGTAGCTCATTTGGAATTGCGCACTGATTATCCACAAGGTCAACCCTGATTTTGTTGCGGTTTTTATAAAACTCAACAGCCTTTGCTCCGGGGATTGACGCAAACTCATCATCGAAATTAAAATGTACGCCAAAGTAATTGACTGCGCCGCTGATAAGGGCTGTTTTGTCGCCTGTTGTTCGGCTGATTGCCATATTTTTTACATCAAATTCAAGATATTTCAATTTATTACCTCCCTGTCCTTGATAGCGGTATAATTCCTGCAAATAATCTGCTTCTATCTCCCCAATTTCGACTTGTTGAGTTTTCGCTATGGCTTTCCTCAAATTCACCACCAATTTTGTTATAATCATAAAGCGCAATATTTCGGATATTGGAATAGTAATTTTCCAAATCTTCCACGATTGCGCTTTCAGTATAGTGCTTCGGGTAGTTTCTTGCCCGCCTCACTTCTCTTATTGCATTTTTAATTTTAGGAATTATGAGGGACTGTTTGAATTTGGGGTCGGTTTCCGATAGTTCAGATGTTAAATCTTCCAACAAATCATTTTCAAATGTCAGCATGATATCACCCACCTTTGTGTCATAAAGAAAAATGCTCAATCAGCATCTTCTTTAATTCGCCTCCGCTCTTTTCATGCGCACCCTCAATTCCTTCGTTTTCTGCCAATTCTTGAAGTTCAGCGGTGCTCATTCGGTTTATATCCGTTTTTGTGTAACTATCTGAACTGTTTTCTTCTGGCTGTTCGCTTGTTTGGCTGTTATTTTCGGTAGAAGAAGAGTTTTTTTCTCTCTCCTCCTTTAATTTAGACCATAGCCTCTTTTTGTGGTAAATCATTCCCATGTTGATGCCTCCTATGCGCCTGCTGATGCGCCGCCAAAGCTAATCTTGATTAACTTGCTCTTGTCGTAAACGTATGGCGCAAACATTTTAGAGCCTGTAATCAGGGTTTTTCTTCCAAGAATATCTCTGTCAAACTCTACAAGCGTATTTCTCTTGGAAACAATGGCAAGTGCGCCCGGCTTGATGATAAATCCCTCGTTCTTAGTTTTTAGCCTGTTTGACGTAACAATCTGGCAGCCATAAATCATACCGACCGTTCCCTTTACAATGATGTCTGCGCCCATCTGCGTGTTTGGAATCCAGTCAGAAGATTTTCTTAATGCTGTATGCACCTTTGGCGGAACCACAAGAACTTTTTCTCCGTCGATTTCTTCCCCGAAAAGTTCCAAATCTTCCGCAATCCTGTCCGTAACCTTTGTAGCCGTAGATGTTCCAATCAAAGAAGCTGTTGTGCTTGCTGCATCAATTAAGCTGCTCTCTACCCCGTCCGCAACAGCAATCGTAATCTGCCTTGCTGCTTCGTCAAGAGGATCGCCAAATCCCATGACGGCCCCTCTGTCTGTAATCTCAATTCCAAGACCGTATTCCATAATTTCAACTTCTTCTTCGGTCTGTGTTAATTTCTTGATTGGCAAATCTTCATCTTCTGCCACTTTTTCTGCGCTTCCTACATAATTGAATGACGGAAGTTTTACTTTACTTCCCGGCTGACCTTCAAGCGTATCATCGACAAGCGCAAGCGGCGTAAACCTGATAGCGTCAATCAATTTCTTGTTAATAAGGTCTCCGACCACCTCCGGGTCAAATAAATCTGCGATTCCTGTAACTCCTGCTGGTAATGCCATATCTTATTTTCCTCCTTGTTCTGCTTTTCTTAATCTTTCATATCCGTCTGGGTCGGAGCGCTTGAGTTTAACTCTGTCTGCAACGCCCATCTTCGTGAACTGCTCCAATGTGACGGTTTTTCCATCGCCTGTTCCGGCGTTCATCTGCGGTCTTGATTTGATAAATTCCGCTTCGTACTCTTTCTTTTTTCTTTTGTCAACGGCAAGCTGAATTTTCAGTTTTGCGTCAAAATCATCATCAACCTCCGCAATCGCCATCTGGCTTGCTTCTTCGGGGGTGTATTTGAGTTCTCCGAGATAATATTTCTCGAACTTATTGATTTTGTTCTCTCGCAGAAGCTGCTGAAACTGCTCCTCCCTCTCTGCTTCACGCTCTGCCTTTTCAGCGTCCACCCTCTCTTTTTCAGACAGTTTCGCATTGTACTTTTTCTTGTACTCTGCCGCCTCGCTTGCGGCGCGCTCTTGCGCTTTTTTTACCTTCGCAAGTTCAACCATCAATTCTTGAACGCTAAGTTCTCCCTGTTCCTGTTCTTTCTGGTCATCTTTTAAAGATTCCTGCTGCTCGCTGGTCTGTTCCTGCTGCTCATCATTTTGCTTTTCAAGGTCATCTGTTTCCAGCTGCTCATTTTTTGTTTCAATTTCTGCCATAGTCTTTGCCTCTACTTTCTGCGTTTTTATGTGTTCCCTCACAATGATTTGATTTGCGATTTTCGATTTCCCTATCGTTTTGCGAAATTTATACAGCCCTTTCCCTAGGGCATATAAAAAAGCACCTAGATTCTCTCTAAGTGCCTAATATCTAATAGTATTTAATTGTGCATCTACAGTTGGATAATTCCTTATAATCAATTCCATACATTGTATCATGTGGGAATCGCATAAGCGTATTTCCAACAGCAAACGTGTCATTTATTGGAATTATTGCATCGTCCAGTCTTTTGTGCGTTTTCCTTACCTTTTGGTCTTTTTCTGTTATCCATCGCTTTTCTGTTTTTCCATCCGCTACCGCCTTTGAAAAATCTTTGTAATTTAATGTGTTGTTTGCTTCGTTGACAGATATAAGCACACCTCTATCTTCCGAAAGATAAAATTCTTCGTCAATGTGCCTAAGCGTTGTATCTACGGTTTCTTCTGAAAATTCCTTTATGTGTTCTTCAATGTATTTGTCGATTTTCATATATTCAACAACCAAGTCCGAATATCTTGACTGTAGCTGCGAAATGATAAACCGCTTGTCCATATAGCTTTTTTCTTTCATCACGAGAAAAAGAGAGAAAAGAAAAAGCATGATTTCTTTCATATCCTTTGCGAATTTCTTTCTTTCTTCCTTTCCTTCTTCCGAAAGTTCCATTTCATCAAAGTAGGTATCTATGTCTAATATCTCATCTTCTGAAAAATCATTTAATTCATCAATTTCTCTCACATTTTATCAACTCCTATCGCTGTCAAGCATTGGGGAATTTTCTATCTGGTCACTATAATCCTGTTCTAAGCGGTCAGCGTTTGGTTTTTTCTCTAAGTTGATACCAGAAGTATTATTCTGTTCGTTAAAAGCACTCCGCAAGTACCTTTCAATAAATGGCTTACTGTCTGCGATAACTTGTTGTGGGTCAGGAAAGAAGTTGATTGCTGGTATCATGTGTTCTGGTGCAAGTCCATGTGACACGCCTGTTGCGTATGTGTTTATCTTGCTTGCCATTTCGTAATTTTTCTGCCTGCTGATGTTTGCTTTTGTATCAGAGTATCTAAGGTCAAGCAACGGACTATCAGACGGAACATAAGGACTTTTTTTAATTGCCGCAAGTGCAACCTTTACTTCCTCCATTTTGCAGCCCAAAAATCAATTTATAAAATCATAATCTTTTATCTATGCTTATAGCCCTTGAAAAACTCGTATTTTAATGGATTTCAAGGGCTAAATTAAATTTATAGACTTTTATAGATTTTTGACTTTAAAATATGATTTTGCGTAGAAACTTGCGTAGAAACTTGCGTAAATATTGTTTTATTCATGCTCGATTTTTTTAATGGCGGCTCTCTTAATTTCAAGATTTGATTCACTGTATATGTCCATAGTTGTAGAGAAATTTGAATGCCCCATCAATTCTTGCACAGCCTTAATGTTTGCATCAGATGATACAAGATTTGAAGCAAATGTATGCCTCATATTATGTGCGCTAAAATGCCTTATCAGTTTAGGTTCGCGATTTTCTTTTTTGGCACGTTCTTGCTCTTGTTTATTATATCTTGACAATATCCTTTTTATAATTTTATTGAAATTAGAATCAACATGCGGTCTTCCGTCTCGATTGAGAAAACAAAAATTTGTATACCCGTCTATTATCGGCTGTTCGATTTTATGTTTTTCTTGTTGCTCCTTTTCTCTCAATAACGCTATTTTTACATTTGATGACATTGGTATGTCACGAACGCTTAACAATGTTTTAGTTTTTACAATATGATAAGTCGCCTTATCTTCTTCCTTATACCTCATATAATTCATTGAATGGTTTATGGAAATAATTTCCTTGTCAAAGTCGCAATCTTCCCAACGAAGTCCAGCTATTTCGCCAAATCTAGCTCCTGTCTCAAAAAAAACAATAAAAATATTTAACCACTTTGAAAACATTCCTGAATTTTCAATATAATTAAAAAAATCCTTTTGTTCCTGTGGTGTTAAAGAATGTCTTTTCGCGGATTTCTCTTTAAGAAATTTTCTGGAAAAGTCTCCCCACACCCCAATACATGGATTTTTTCTTACAATTTCATCTTTCAAGGCATAATCAAATAATGAATACATTACGCTGTGAACTTGCGCTATACTGCTTTTAGAGTAATTTCTTTCCTCTGACAAAAAACGGTAAAAATTAAAAATATCAGAATATTTGATTTCCGATATTTTTTTTTCACCCATCTTCTCCTTTATTCGAACGCGATATTCACTTTCAATTCTCACTTGTGTACTTTGATTAAGGTCACTTCTGCTCTTTATCCATGTTTCAAACATATCATTTAACTTTATCTTCTCTGCCGATTTAACATTTATGCCGTCCTCAATATCCTTCTGTATCTGTTTTTCTTTTTCTCTTAAATCTCCTAAGTCCATAGAATACACAGTTTTTGTTTTCCCGTTCTCCTGCCAACGATATGCATACCGGCCGTCTTTTCTCTGGCTCTCCCCTGTTCTCAAATTTCTGCCCTTACTGTCTTTTCTTTTTTCTGCCATAACATAGCCCCTCCTTTATAAAACAAAGGGGGCAAAGCTGCCCCCAATCATTACTACAGCACTGTACCAGATATCAATATATAATCTTCTAAATGCTCTAATATTATCTTTTGTACGTGTGCAATCAGCGCATTATCATCATAGCCGTAATTGTGCCTGTCCAGCGTATCAGCTCCCAACAGGTCAAGCGCGATCTCATGCGCAATGTCCGCTTTACTCATATTGTTATTTCCCCCTGCCCATCAGCCATTTAATACCAACAACTGCACTGTAAGACAAATGGCATACAGTATATATCCTGCAAAACCATACGAGTATCTCTCTCATGCTCTGACACCGCCTTTCACAAGCTTTGTGTCGTCAAACCACTTAATCCCGATTCCGTTGAAATGCGTCCTCGGTATGTAAATGTAACTTCCCATGACAGCCCTTACCTCGCCGCCGCGTATCGTGATAACGCTGTTAAAATCCGGCTTACATTTGATTTCTCTTGTATCATTTGTACCCATAATTACTCCCCCTGTTCTTCTGTGCTGGGAAGATTAATCACGTCGCCCTGTGCACCCATATTGATATTGTTGACACCCTCGCCGTCCTGGGACATATAATCATAGGACTGAAACAGGTCTATCCATTTTTCGTTATTGCGCTGGTTAATGTTCATTTGGTGCGCCAATAATCCGCCCATAATGGCAAACATCGTCGCAAATGCTACAGCAGCAAAGATATAGCCACGCTTCGCGGCTTTCTGCACATGGTAAATCACCGCCGTTGCCGTATTCGGTTCTTTCTCCTGCAAATTCTCATTATTCAGTTTTTCTTTCATAATTCACCATTTCCTTTCTTTTTCTAGCCGGATATGGTATAATCATTTCAAAGTCTGGTTTTACCTCACCGACTTTCTTTGATTGCCCTTTTAGAATTATTTCTTGAAGGGCACTTTCTTTTGTATTTGGATTTTGCCTTGACTTAATACAGAAATGAATGATAGAATAGATTTATCAATACTTTTCTGTATTGTTGACTAATAGGGTGTTGTTTTCGTTGGTAGCGGTGCAACACTCTATTTTTTTAGCTTTTTGTATACCGAATCTAAACCCTGTCTTAAAATTTCAGCTTTGCTTAATCCTGTCTTTTGACAACAATATTCCAATTTTACTGAATCGTCATTTGAAAGTCTTAATTCAAGCCTTGTTTTTTTAGGGTTGTCTGTCGGTCTGCCTGTACGTGGTGACATATGCCCTCCTTTCTTTTTTGTACGTAATTAATTCTAATTTATTTACGTACAAAAGTCAACCCCCTAATTTCAAAAAAATAAAAAGCAAGGTTTTCGCCCTGCCCTCAACTGCATTATTTCTTTTCTACATATTTAGGAATTATGTATATATTGCTCCTTCCTGTCCACCCGTCTTTTAAAACCTCAATAACTTCGCCAAACAAAACTAAGCAGTCTCCCGTTTGGTACTTTGTCGGCTCTATGTCGTAATCTTTTGAAAAAAGTACCATATTCTGCCCACCGTAATTATTTTCATACTCTCTGCATAAAGCACCGCATTCAAAATAAATAAGTTGTAAATTATGCTCTCTCCATAATTCATTAGATGCCGCTTGATACACGTCTGCTATAATTATTTGCTGAACATAAGTTTCTACTTTTACAAAGTCGCCTTTGGAAACGCCGCTTTTGTCCTTGATATCTTCATAAAATATTTCTTTGCATTGTTCTTTGTATTCTTCCTCGCTTAACAAATTTACGTCGATTGTTTTCGTTTCCTCTGTGGTTTCTTCTATATCTTTTTCTTGATAAATGCTTTCTGCTGTCGGTTCGCTTGTTTGCTCTAAAATATCAGAAAAGCTTTCTGTTGTGAAACTTTCTTCTATTTCTTGTGAAATTATTTGTACTATTTCGCTTTCTGACGACTCACTACTTTGTAATTCAACTTGTTTCTCCTGTTCTCCTGCTCTCGCTTGCTTCTCACTCATTGGCTGTTCATATTCATCTATCCTAGAATATGGTAAGACTCCAACTACTAAGCATATGAATGATAATACAATTGTTGCTGGTATGCACAAGGCTGGTATCTTGACTTTCTTTTTCTTCACTGCAAAAACAATAGTTGTGACTATAGATGCTGGAAATCCTATAAACAATAGCAGTAGCCCTAGTATCATTAGTAAATCACTCATTTAGCCTTTCCCTCCTTTGTTTTCCATATTGTACCACATATGAGGGAAATTGTCGAATGAAAGAAAGTAAAAAATTCTTGCGTCCTGCTGCCAGATATGCTATATTAGACATAAGGTAAGGAACAACCGCCCACAAAGTGGTTGACCTCCACATTTGGCAATAAGCCTACCTGTGACCGACCAAGTACAAGGTAGGCTTATTTATTTTCGCTTATTATTCCTATCTATGTAGGTAAGCAGTGCAATTAAAAAGTTACCGCCAAAAAACAACAGGCTCAAAATCTCGTATGTATTCATTGCACCACCTCCCTTCTTTTTCAAGTTAGGGAGGCTTTCCACCCTGCAACACGATTGTTCCATATCGACAATATATCACATTTTTCTTTATAGGGCAATGTCTTTTTGGGTTCCGTCCGTTTTTCGGACAAACCTTACTACTGCCGACGAAATTCATCGTTAGTTTTTCATACAAAGCCCATCATTGAGTTGTTCCGAATTTCGGAAAAGTTTGATATTGACTTAACTTCCGACTCATTATCTATATAACTCTTGTGCCACCGCAAGCCTGCCCATATTACCGCCGTGAATGTTTCCACCTCTCTCCATCGAATCTCTTACAATAGCCTTATGGACATCTGAAATCTCCATTGTCGGTTTTCTTAGGATTTGTTCAAGTAATCTGTTCTGCTCTCTTAGCAACTGGTTCTGGCTCATCAGGAGGGACGCTTCTTCGGAATAGTTGTCGTAACCGTCTGAATTGCTATATGTTCCGCTGTTTTCACGCTGTATCTCTGCTGCAATTTGATACGCTCCTCGCTGTCTTGCATCAAAATCAAACTCCGGCGGCGGTGCTGGCTGGAACTGACCGGCTTTGAATGTAGGGGTAAGCTGTACATTGTTAAACTTGTCAATGAGTGATGTTAGTTCCTCACGCAAAGCCTGTTTGATGACTTTCAGAGGTGCTTCAATGTTTGTCTGTCCTCGTGGCTGGTCATTAACTATCGCCATAAATGGATTTCCACCGCGAAACACTCCGCCTTTGGCAAACATTGGTATTTTCCCCAAATCAATTGTCGCCCCTTCAAAAACTGTTTTCCCAGCTATTGAAATTGGGTCGATAGTCCATGTTAATTTATCATTTAGCCACCCTGCAAATTTATTCCATATTTGTTTTACGGAATTTATTGCCGCATTCCAAGCCTCTGACAATCCCTCTTTTATTCCAGAAAAACTCCACTTGTCTTTATCAAACCATGGTGTAACATTTTCATTCCACCAATTATAAATTCCTGTGGTTTGCCACCATTCTGAAAACTCATTCCATTTTTCTGAGATTCCAGTTTTGATGTTTTCTCCCAGTTCATGCCACTTTTCTACCGTAAACCAAGGAGACACATTTTCGTCCCACCATGAAACTATTGCCGTTTCTCCCCACCATTCTTTAAATTCGTTCCATTTGGTGCTTATTCCGTCTAAAATTCCCCGCCCCAACTCGCTCCATTTCTCAATCGTAAACCATGGTGCGACACTCTCGCTCCACCAGTTGTATATCCCTGTTGTTGTCCACCAAGTTGTAAATTCTGTCCACTTTGTTGAGATTCCAATTTTAATATTTTCCCCCAACTCGCTCCATTTTTCTTTTGTAAACCAAGGAGACACATTTTCATTCCAGAATTCAGATATGTCCTTTCCCCATGATGAAAATGTACTTTTAACATCTGTATTCCACCACGTAACAAGTTTATTTTTTAGTTCTACAAGTTTTGTATTCCATCCGTTTTCATCATATTCTACACCTGGAATTTTAAAATCCCTTGAAGTAAAATCAATTAACTCATTCTTTACTTCTTCTGTACGTTGATTGTATTCTTCTAATGATATACTTCCATCATCAAGTTGTTTTTTTAATTCCATCAACTTTGCTGTTGTTTCATCAAATGCACTTTGGTTTTCTGTGAATTTCTTTGTATTCTTAAATACATCAAAAACCTGCGCTGTTGCACCAGCACTAAATGCAAACCCTCCAAAATTGCTAAGTTTTTCTGAAAGTGCTAACACATTATTTATTATTGGAAGAACTGTCTTTACTGCTGAAAAACCCAACAATGACATTTTAAAAACGATGAAAGCTTTCGCCAATTTCTCAATCCCATCTGCAACATCTTCCGGCGTAACATTATCCATCCAGTTTTCAATGCTGTGCAAAAAGTTTACAAATGTTTCACTGTTTACAAAATTTGCAACAAGGTCAGATACGCGTTCAATAAAAATAATAAGCCCCTCGCCGACTGTTTCGGCAAATGGTTCTAAGTACTCCCAAAACTTTGAAAGATTACCCCTTAACGCCTCCCAGTCAACTTTCTTATTAAAATCAGTAAACACTTGTATCAAATCTGGCAATCCTTTTTCCAGTGTCCACTTTCCAAGAGGCAATAAAACCTGTGTATAAAAATCGCTTACCGTACCCGACAAAGAATCAAAGACAGGGACAAGGCTTTCTGTCCACTCTTTAATGCTCGAAAGAATAGGGTAAAAATCAAGTGTCTTAGACCATTGAACGGTATAATCTGCCGCCTTGCGTATATTTTTAGTGACTGCCCCTATTACATCTCGAATGTTTTCAAAGATATGTAGCCCTACCTCGTTCGTGTTCCATGCGATTCTAAAGTTTTCTGCAAGATTGCTCACTATAAAACCTATATCGCCAATAATGTGAAAAATATCCTTGAAGATGTCAACGGTTCCCTGCTGTTGCCACATGGTCATGAAATCGTGCCCGATGTCTTTGACAAGCTTCCCGACTTCCTGAAGGGCGCGTTTCCAGCCAGCCATAACGCGGTTTCCCTCGCTGTCCCACGCTGTCGCTATGGGCTTGAACAAATCCTTGAAAAATGCCTGAATCTTGTCCGCGATTCCCTGTGCCTTATCCTCCGCATTGGCAAATGCATCATTCCATGCGTCCAAGTATTCTTGATATGCTTCGTTGAATGCTTCATCAAGTAAGCCGCTGCCGATTCCTCCGGCTCCAGCGCCGCCTGCTCCGCCGCTGGAAGTATTTATTACATTTAATTCGTCAAAAGCTCGAACCTGCTTGTTGAGCTTTTTTGCCGCCGCTGTAGCAGCATTAAGACCATCTTCCAGCTCTCCCGTATCGCCTATGAGGTCACTGATGGCACCGCTGCCGCCCCCTCCGCCTTTAGGCATTAAATTGCTAAGGTCGATTTTAAATATCTTTCCAATCCATGCAAAAAGACGCTGTAGGGCAATGACAAAACCGTTAATATAAGGCAGAACTTTAGCAATAGTCGGAAGGAGCAAGTTCCCAATTGTCCGGGACAGGTTTTGTATATTACCCTCAATCAATCTCAATTGGTTCGCTGGTTGATTTAGAGTGTTTGTCAAATCTCCCCATGCGTAGCGCGTAGTATCGAGTAAGATTATTCCTCGTAGCAGGGCTTTATCATTCTGATTCAGTGCGCTTATGTTTGCCTTGATTCCTAATTCATTCAACTTTTGTTGCAAATTGACATTTCGGATATTGACACCATATTTGTCCAGCGTCCTTGACATTCCAGCTAGTCCGCTTGCCATGTCCTCCCAAACTTTATCAAAGTTCATGTTTTTAACACTTGCCAAATCTGCTCCAATCATTGTTAGTGCATTTGACAATTTCAATGAGGTTTCAGACGCAACGCCCATAGAACTAGACATCTGTCCGAACATTGCCTGATAATTCATCAGTTTATTAGGGTCAATTCCAAGACTGGGCATTCCCGAAGCGGTCAAAGTTCCATCAGCATTTATATTAAACCCGCTCATTTTGGACGTTAGTTCTTTTGCACGCTCTGAAAACGAATTAAAGTATTCTTCTGCCGAATTGTACCCCATTTCCGAAAATGCTGATAAATCCGCTTTTGACGCAACCTGTTCAAACGCACGTTCAAAATAATTCAGCGTTTCAATGTAATTCATTGAATTTTGGATTGATTTTTGGATTCCTCCAAAAGCAGCTCTAATTGTCAGAAATTGCGCTGCGGTTCTTTTCAGCTCGTTTGTCAACGCTTTAACAGGCGTGTTTATTTTTGAAATGGATTTTTCCAGTTTTCTACTACTTTTAGTTGTGCTGGAAAATGCAGCATTGATTGTTGTGCCAACATTCCTCAATCTAGCCGTCGTAGAGTCTAGCTGGCTGTTTAATCGTCGTATTGGCGTATTGATTTCCCGACCAACATTCCTCAATCTAGCCGTCGTAGAGTCTAGCTGGCTGTTTAATCGTCGTATTGCTGCTGCCGCTTGATTAAACGAAGCAGATATTCGTATGTCAAGATTATCTATTGTCGCCACGTTCTCACCTCTTTCCAAAAAAAAGAAAAACGCCGCACAAAAGATTGTTCAAAATCCTTTATGCGGCGTCGTGCGCTCTATTGTTGTTCTGTTTGTTATAGTATAATTATATCATATAGCACAGAAATAATAAACTACTTTTGTGAATAATATGCTTTTTCCACCTTGCGGCGCGCAATCTCATCTGGTATTAACATATAAGTTAAAGCACATGCTCGCTCATTTTCGCCTTGTATTACTTCATTCAGATTGCTAAAAGTGACATTTGCGAATCTCCTTTTGTTATCCTTTTTCCATTTGTCAAGCGTATATTGTGACTCACGTACAAGGATTTCAAACAGAACTACAAGCCCATCTGCTGTATCCATATCTTGATTTATATACATTCGCCCATCAAAAGATAAAAGTCGCGGCTGTTCCCCGATGTTTTCCACTGTTAGCCCTGTATGGTAAGGAAAATCTAACGGATTCAGCCCGTCAAAACTCACAAGTACAATCTTCCCATTTGCCTTGTAAATCGGTTCCGGCTTTTTCTTTTCTTCTTTTTTCTTTTTCAAAAAATTCATAAAAACATACCTCCGACTGCTGTTATTGTGTTAAGCGCGGATAATACCGCCACGATAACGCCCCCTGTTTTACTCGTTGTATCTTTGCTGGTTTTCCAGTAATATACCGCTGTGCCCAGTATAATCAGATTTCCAAGTGCCAATACAGTCAATCCCATAATTTTCAATGTATTAATCATTCTTCTTTTCCTCCCCTGCATTAAAATTCAAAATAAAATAGTGTTCATGGTTCCGGCGGCTGCTTTTGCACCGAACAATGTAACTTCGGATAACAGCCCCGTCATTTGCAATACCGTTGACGCGTCCGCAAATCGGACAACGAATGCGCCGGTCATCTTCAATGATTGCCTGTTTATATGTTTCCATTTTGATTAGCCTCCTGTTCTTTTTTGATTTCTTTCATGTTCTCATAGCTGTCTTTCAATTCTTCATCATTTGTGGCGGCAATTCTTTCTTCTATCTTTTTTCTAAGATGTCGGTTGTCAAAATTATCCCATAAAATACCAATGCGCTCTTGATGGGATTTTGCATTGTCGGCTTTCGCCATTGCCACGCCTGCCGCCTTTATAAGTTCGCCATCCGTTTTAATGAACCTGTCAACAACATTCTTAACGCCTGTAAATTGCATTGTCGGGTCATGCAGTGCCGTTGGGTCTTTTTCTGCCAGTATGGAAAGCATTTCATCCTGTATATCCGGCGTTGATGTACGCAACATATTAGCAAGCACAAAACTACGGTCTAAAGAACTTCCTTCATTCAGTGCTTTTGAAATCATCCGCTTTGCCTGTTCCCGGCTGTCCAGACGTATATTAGAATAGGAATTTGTATATGATTCTTCCATTTTGTAAATATATTTGTCCGAAGATGTAACAGGGAAGCATTTATTTTCGCCGTCATATCCGTCAATATATTCTCTTACATTCTGTTCCAATGTTTGCAGGATTTCCAGTTTTACAGACAATGGCGGCTGTACCATGCTGTCCATTATCCCGCATTTATCGGCAACCCGTTCAAGAAGTCTGTCAATCCAGTACGATTTGCCGCCAAAATGTTCAGCTAACACTTTGTATTCGTCAACGCTTACTGTTTTAGTTTCCAGACAGTCCAAAACGCTCATCATGGTTTTTGTTTCGTTGGAAATGACCGCTACTTTTGCCGTTTCAATGGTTCTTAGCTTCATCATAGAATCTTCAAATTCTGCCATCAAGTCATGTCTTGCTTTCTCAACTTCCTCTTGAAATTCTGGTGTGATAGAATCTCGTTCTTTTACAAACAACGGACTTCCCGGCTTGTAATTGGCATTTAGGTTTCTGAAACGTTCTTCCCGTTTCTTTTTCGCTTTTTCAAATCTCGTCTGGTATGTGTCCATAACCATTTTTGCCATAGTGAAAATTTCAAGTTCTGTTTTCATATTCTACCTCTTTCCGGCTTTTAGCCTTTTTAATTAATATCCACTCCATCATTCGGCACAAACTGCGGTTCCGTGATGCCGATTAATCTTGCCTTAAATGATGTTTTTCCAGTCCCCACAAATTGCACATCAATATAAATTCCAGCCCCATAGTAATCCGAATCGGATAGAGGGACTAAAACACAGGTTTTCGGGTTCATGGGATTTTTGACAACCGCGTTGCTCCCTCTGATTTCCAGAATTTTAAGCGCGTAAATGCCATTTTCATGCCTTGATTCCAGTTCAATTGATTGTTCCATCTTTTTTCACCTCTCTTTTTTTGATTTTTTGGAGAAAATAAGTTTTTTGTTTGCGGCGGTGTGTAATATGGTAAGTTAGCCGAACATACGTTCTATATAGAACCCCTGCCCATGCTATCGCCACAACCGCAACGCCTTTCAAATTTGCCCAACACGCGCATTTTATCATTCAGACAGATAATTACATGAAAGCATTTAAAACGCGTTGTAGGGCATTCTGTGAAGTCACAGGGCTATTGCAATTCATTGACAATAAAAAAGAGACTGCGCATTTGCAACCTCTTTGATATCCGTTTAATGCTGTTCTGATGCTTTCTTTGCCCTTATGAGCGTGCTTTTAGATATTCCCGTCATCGCCTCCACCTGCTTATATGAATTGCTTTCCAGCAGCTCTAAAGCGTGCTTTATCTGCTCTTTACTGTATGTCGGCTTTCTGCCCTCTTTATAGTTAGGGTCTTGTTTGGCTATCTCTTTGCCCTCCGTTGTCCTTTGAACAATCATGTCCCGTTCAAACTCCGCAAAAGCAAACATGATATTCCTGATAAGCTTTCCAGTCGGCGTGTTGTCCATCAGACCTATGTTTAATACATGGACTATAACGCCCCTGTCAAGTAGACTATTCACCAATTCAATACCTTGCACTACACTTCTTGATATCCTGTCCATTTTCGTAACAATAAGCTTGTCGCCTTCTTTCAGTTCTGCTAATAGCTTATCTAGTTGCGGTCTGTGCTGTTTTGTCCCTGTGAATGCATCGGAATAAATGACCTCCGCGCCGTTCTCACGTAAAACTTTCTCTTGCGCTTCTAAGCTGTTCCCATCTTTCGCCTGTCCTGCTGTGCTTACCCTTCCATATCCATAATTCATAGTAAAATCTCCTTTCCACTTATGACACTATATTGCGACACCGCTGTATATATTGATTTTACTATATTATGGTTTCGGTGTCAATACTTAAAAGTTATGGCACCATATTGCGATACATTAATATTCGCCTGCATCGCCCAATTTCGGCAGTTCCGCAGCAGTCAGAACACCATCTAGCCATATCGGCTCGTCCGCAGATATAACGCGTTTACGCAGCTCTGTTTCCAGTGCCGGCAGTGGTGATGTTTCCCTCATGCCATACGCCGCTTTTGCGGTAAATATCAAATTTATGTCTTTTTTCCCATTATTCGATAATTCATCAATAACAATACTCTTGCATGTATCGTACCAGTTTTTTATAGTGTGGACATAACGCGTATCACTTGATCTATACCTCCCCGTCCTCCAATCATCAAACGTGGCGCGGTTTATCCCCGTCATGAATGAAAACCCTTCTAGCGTAGGTCTTTTATCGTACCTGACGCACAACCGAACATAACTATTGAAAAGATTGTCCAGCCCGTCTATGTCGTCATTGTCTGGCCGCTGGAACCTATCAGCTATAAAAAAAAGAAGCTCCCGAAAACGCCGCGTTAGCTTCTCCTCGTCCCCTTCCAGCACTTCATTTATGTACTGGTCTGCCAATTCAAAAAGTTTGTTCGTGTAAACTTCCATTCTATTACTTGCAATTTCTGTATTCATCTTTCATGCCTCCAAACTGTTCAGAATCTCCCGTAGTGCCGCCAATTCCTCTGGAAGTAAAGAAAGTCCCTTGTATGGGATTTTCTCGTCCTCCTCATTCTTCCATCTTCTCAAATCAAATTTCGGTTCGCTACCGTTCCATCTCACAAGATTTAATTCCGTCGTGATTTTATCGTCCTGTGAAATTACTCCCAGATGCTCTTGAATCTCATATTTAATTTTTGTGTTCATTCTTCTCTGCCTCCTTCAGCTTTCTTGCAATTTCATTCTGTACTGCAATCACCAAATCTTTTACAAACTGTCCGTTGTTAAAACTCTTTGCAATATCTTCCCCATCATGGATACATTCGTCCCAATCTGCATCACTTCCCTTCATGTCGCTGTATTTCCTGTGATAGTTCAAAATTATTTTGTAAATCTCGACATAATTCACGCTTTCGCCTCCCTTCATGATTACCCGACAAAACCTTAGTCCTTACTTGCTCACTTTAAAATTTTTCATAGAGGGTGTGGACAAGTGAACAAGTAAGGCGCAATCCCTTTATTCATAAGGCTTTCCGTACTTGCTCACCCTGAACAAATAAGACGTTCTTTACTTGCTTACTTGCTCACCCTGAACAAATACCAAACTCCTTGTATTTACTGGCTTTAAGCTTTACTTGTTCATTCAGAAATCCCCCTATAGAGAATTATCTATTAAAAAACTATAGAACACTTTGTTTTTGCCGTTCCCCTCTGATTTAATCCCCATCAAATTCTTGTTCCTTAATTGCTCCTTTGCCCTGCGTAATGTAGCATTGCTTATCCCTGCTGCCTTTGCAGCTTCGTCAAGTTCTGCTGTCGGTTTCTTTCCATTTTTCAAAAAATCAAATATGAACCTCTCCGCATCTGCCCTTTGTGGTGCCTGCCTCGTCTCAAAATCCCTCTCTTGTATGAAATCTTTATCCTTCTTTTCGGAATACTCTTTAAATACTGCAACGCCATCTTCAATATCAAAAATAATAGTCTCTCCTGGCTCCCCGTAGTTACTTTTTTCGTGTGAAATGTATCGCTTTCCGTCCTGCGCTTGTCCCACAATTAATACACTTCTTGCAATATCCCAAATATCCGCGCTGTCTGCAACCCTATTTCGTCCGAAAACGCCTTGCCTTTTGTTCGTGTGCACGATAATCATAAAAGTACAATCATATTTTTCGCCCCAGCCAATTAAAGGGTTTAAGCAATTCCGCATAGCGTTTCTTTGTCCCATTTGCACCTCTGACGGAATAAATGATTGAACAGGGTCAAATATTACAAGTGCTGGCTTTAGTTCGCTGATAATTTCTTCAAGAATCGGACTATTAAATTTAATGTCGGCAAAAGTTTCATCTTGCAAGCTGACTGAAAAAATATTGCTCAAATTTGCGCCCGCTCTCCTTAACCTCGATTTCAAGGTATATTCTGCGCTATCCTCGCTACTGAAAAAAAGAACTTTTTGCGGTTTAGCGTTTACAAACTCTTTCGGAACTGAATCGAAGAATACCTGATTTCCCGAACTTATTGCCGCCGCTGCGTTGCACCACATAGTAGTTTTTCCGCTGCCGCCGTCTCCTGCGGCGACTACAACGCATCTTTTTGGTATGTATTGAGGTACAAGCCATTCAGCTTCTTTTTCTTCAACCTGTTCCATTGATATCAGCACAGGTTTCTTTTTTTCGCCCAATATTGCACCTCCTAAGCTCCAAATTTCTTTGTTCCGCTACCTGTTTCAGTTCTGCTGCTGTAGCCTTAAACGCTCCACATTCTTCCAGGACTGCCAAAACGTCCAGCAACCATTGGGGATAGTCTGAATATAAATTCTCCTTCCCCGATACTCTTTTCAATCGTCTGTACGAACAATCATTCGCGGTCAAAATGTCAAGTTTGTACTCCGTTATCTGCAATTCATTTATGACATATGCTTGTAGCTCACTGAAAGGCTCATACAGCTCATTTTCAATCGCGGCAGTATAAATCTCTAGCCAACGCCTTAAATCGTCAATACAAGCCGATAAAGCACGTTTAAACTCCTGCCGCCGCTCTTTTTGCCTACGTTCCTTTTCCTGTTGCTGTCGTATTTTCCGACGTACATCTTCTTTACTCTGTTCTCTGTTATTAAATAATCCATAGTATGATTTGAGCAATTGTAGCGCGTCCCAATTCGATATCCCCCTTGTGTAAGAAATAAGCCCGATAACATCACCGCTGTAGTTGCCATTGCTGAAATCCGTGAATCGGTTATCTGATGGATACAAACACATAGACCAATGTTTATCAGCCGATACAGGGGACTTGACAAAATACCTACAACTTTTGAGTTTCGGCTCAATGTAAAAATCCCGACACACTCGCACGATTCCGATTCGGTTTAGTTCTTCCTTTGCCCGTTCAAAATCCTGTTTCATGTATTTTACTCCGTGTATTCTTTCCGCAAATAAGCGTCGCATTTCTCTGTGTCAATCAGAACTCGCCGCCCATATTTTATAATGGCTTCTGCTTCTCTTGCCAAATCCATAACTCGCGCAACTCCTAAATTGTACCGTTCTGCCGCCATGTCTTTTGTAACAAATAATCCCTCGTTATTTCTGTGATTAGATTTTCTCATTTTCTTGCCTCCTTAAATCATTTTGTGTAAATTTTGCGTAAACTTCATAAAAAAATCTGAATGCTATTGTAAATTCCTGTATTTTTCTTAGTGCAACCTTTACTTCCTCCATTTTGCAACTGTCTTTGATTAAATCCTGCCGTCCTGCTTCTACTTCCGCATTTGTCCAACCCGTAGCGTCAGACATTGCTATTCCGGTTGAACCGCCCGAATTATCGTTTCTGCTCGGAACATTGCACTTTTCCTTAATGCGATTTGTGCGAAATGCAAACTGGTTCAGCATACCATTGTAATCATAAGCAATCGCAATAGGATTGATAAAAGGTGTTTTTCCGTCCTGCGTTGTGTTTGTTACCACCCAATCATTTGTTTTTGGGTGTTGTTCGTCTCCCTGTTCATCTTTCGGAAACTCAATGTCGTTTGCGTGGAAGATTGCTTGGCAATTTTGGTCAACGTCATTAAAGAAATCTGAAACCGCAATATTTAGAGCGTCCATTTCTGGTATCTGCCTCTCGAAACACCCCATGCGGTCATAACTTCTTATCCATTCTATGATAGGGTTCATTCCTAACGGATTTTTTTCGCCACTTCTTTCATTTTCAAACCATCTTGTAATGGGTTTTCCATTGTCGTCTTTTTGTATTTCCCCATTTTTTATTTTTAGTGCGCCAGAAATTTCAAATCTTTGCCATTTTGAGAAACAAGTAAAATAGCGATTTCCCATTTCGTCTTCTCGGTACGACACCCCAAGCATTGGTCTGTGGTCTACATAATAACTTGACTTAATTACAAAGGTTGTGCGTGGGTCAAGCACGTTCAGAGTAAAATAGCTGTCGCCGTCTTGGTATTCTGTGTTGATGTCAATGTATGTAAATGCAATGCCGCATATTTCTACAAACCTTGCAAGTTGTTGTGTTTTTGCTTCATGCTTTTCTGCTCTGTAACACTCGTTCAAAAGAGAAATTGGTTTTGTCTCATTTTTATTGCCACTATCCTGTTCTCCACGTTGAACAAGCGTAATGGGATTTCCCCAGTTAAAACCAAGTTTAAACTCGGTTATCTCGTTTGCGAGATTGTCTGATACTTCGATATTGATGTCTTTTCGGTATGTCTTTATTCTTTTTAATGGCTGTTCCCCAGCTTCGTAATTCAATAAAAAATCGCACCGTGTGGCATTGATTAAATGCTTTGGCAGCGCATTCCTTAAAACCCTTATTACATTTTTCTCTGTGATTTCTGGTTCGTCTGTAAAGATTTCTAATCTGCCTATCTGCATTTAATCACCGCCTTTAAATAAAAGTCATTCCGCTGCTGCAATTACGCTTCGGAATGTCCTTAACTTCTGTTTCTCCTGTGTCAATGTGATAAATGACACGCTTCCTGCACTTGCTACATCTTGCGATATAGTTTGATGTTGACCGCCCGTCCCATGTGCCTACATGAGAATTGCATTGAGGGCAGAATATTTTTATTGGTTTATATTTCTTCATGCCACACCGCCTAATTATTTACATATATCTTTTCTTCGCAAACAGGGCATACAATATAACTCTGCCATTCGTTCATGCCTGTCTGCATGGTTTTAACATCTTCTTTTTCATATTGCAGTTTACTTTCGCAATAACTACACTTTACAGTTCGTTTTCCATACTCAATTACTTTTATTGCCATGTATTCCCTCCAATAATAAAAGCAACCTCCGATTATTGCTCGGTAGTTGCCTGCTCGACAATGTGTATCTGATAATGCCCGTCAATCTTTTCTCCTATAACGTCCACAACATCATTTTCTTTGAGATATAAATTCAAAATCGCCACGCAAGCCGCCGCCATTTCGTTAGAAACATCTAATTTTACTTCTAATGTCAGTCCGTCTATTTTCGCCATAATTTCCCTCGCTTTCCACGCAAAAAGCCCCGCCATTATATAGTGCTTTTCATTTTCCGCGTTACCTTTGCAATTTTAACTAACATCTTTTCCTGTATGCGATACACTGTAGAATCGCTCACATTCATAATTTCTGCGCATTGCTCCATTGTGTATTCTTTGTTCCTTAAAAGAAATAGATGTTTTTGCTGTTCTGTGAAGTTCGCAGCTTCAATTATGTAATTCAGTTCCTCTTGCGTAAAATCGGGGATAAAATTCTTCATACTGCCCTCCCCACAATCTATATTTTGGCGTTTCCATGTAAAAAGACGCTACCGTAATGGCAACGCCTTTTTGGAAGGATTTAAAAATGAAAGTTTTTTGTGTTTGTCAGTTTTGCTTTGAGATTTCATCTCAATTATGATTATATAACACCAAATATTAAACATCTAGCGTACATCATAGGACATTGTAGGACATTGGTGGACAACTTTATGCCGATTTCAGATATTCTTTTCCATAAAGCCGCTCAAATTCCACAAGGGCATTTCCATGTATACGGCATACCTGCTTAAATGAATATCCCATTTCCACCGCAATCACGCTTAAATCTTTCCGCATTATGTACCGTTCCGAAAGAACGTGATACATATTTGTGTCCTCTATGCTATCTATCTGTTCTATTATCCGTTTTCTCTTGTCTATGTAATCATCAACAAGCCTGTCCGTTTCTTTCTCTAAATCAAGCAGTTTTGCAACTGCACTTCCCATTCTGTCCTTGTCAGAAGATACTTGCACATTTACTTCTTTTGGCGCAATCGTGATAGAGGTTGCGATATGCTTTAACTGATTGATTTCTGATAGTTTGTTTTGTATCATGCGGTCAAGTCGCTCTATTTGTTTTAGGTAGTCTTGGGTTTTCATTTTCCTTGCTCCTTTTTAAATAAAATTCTAAATCTCTAAATTCCTCCAACAAATACCAATCGCATGTTGAATTTCTGAACCCAATCTGATAATTTCTTTGAATTACAACATGCGGAAGTGCTTCTCTCAAATTCCATGTGTATTTTGGAATTTGTTGCGCCTTAATATGTACTATCTCCCATTCTTCGCCCACAACAGCCATTATCTGTCTGTCACGCAAAAATGATTTATCTTCGTCTGTGTGATATAATTCTCCGTCAATCTCAAGAATTATCTTTATCTCTGGTATTAAAAAATCAACTTTTCTTCCAGAAATATCCTTTTGCGTCTCATACTTTAATCCTATTCTTTGCATTTGTATTCCTGCCGCCGTCTCTGGAATACTCCCGAAATTATCAATTCCGTCAACTACTCTCTCTTTTACAGCCTTTGCGTATTCAGACATATCCAATTTGGGCTTGAAACTTCTCATTTTTCCAGTGCGTTTTTCTAACAGCTTTTGCGTCTTATCTACCATTTCAATTTTCTTTGTCATTTTTATTTTGATTTCGCATTTATCGCATGTATATACATTTGTTTTTCCACTTTCAAATTTTTCTCCGCATATTAAACAAGTATGTTTTCCCATATTTATTACCTCCATGACTTATAAGAATATATTATCATTTTCCATCGTGGCATATAGGACAACTTATAAGTCAATTTTAACGGATTTTATCGTAACATATATAACAACATTTACTCTTGTAAATCTGAATACTGTATTAAAATTTCCTTGCTTACCATGTATGCAACCTCCTTTAGATTGGGCTTGGCATTATGATTGTTTTTCTTCTTTTTTCAAACTTCATATCGCATAATTGAGCCATAGAGTCGGGTGCATCATCATGTTTGACTTTGCCCTCCATTTTGAAATCACGCATATTCTTCATAAAAGCGTTGTACTCTTGGCTCCTAAATTCAGACTGTAAAAAGTACATTTCCCTTATTTCTGGTGCTTTATTGAAAATTCTGTCTTTCTTTGCAACATTGTTTGGAGCGGCTTTTCCAGATGAATTTATCTTAAATCCTTTTTCTTTCCATTGTTCTTCGCACCATTCCCTGTAATCTGCTGTGGTTTTTGTTTCCTCAAATCGGATTGTCCGCACTAAATACTTCATGCACATATTAACTACAAGCGGTCTTGTGACTTTTTTATCTCCGTTATCAAAAACAGCATCAATGATATAAAAGTTTTCATCATACTGTAAGCATACTGGCATTGCCACATAATCGCCGCCTCCGTATGCTTCGTCAACTGCCGCAAGTATTCTGTCTGGCTCTCTGTCCGGCAAATCTTTTGTCGGGTCAAATGTAAGTACGGATTCTGGCGGAAATAAAAGGCCGTGTCTTTCTGTCGGGTCTTGCATACATTGAGCATCCCATGAAGCCATGTCATCATTTTCTTCAAATGAGGCTCTTGCCATATGGTAATCTTCTGTGGAATACCCTAAATCGTATGGATAGTCAAAATTACTCTCGTCTTTTTCGTTCAGAGCAGGTATGATTATGCCTGTCCATCTTCTGTTTTTGTATTCCGGTTTTGTTTCAAGAAGATTTCTTCGTCTTCCTTGTACATCCAAAGGTGCCCACCTAGTACCCATATTGATTAGCTTTGCCTTTCGTTTCAGGCGCTTCATAAAGTTGTTATCAAACTTTCCCCATACGGTAGTCTGCCGGTCAATGCTCAATGCCTCATCAATGCCGCTGAATAAGTCATCCGCCACCGCAAGTCCAGAGCAGTCACATGCTCCATTCAATGTTCCATAAATGCTTCGTGACGTGAATGTTGGATACGTTTTCTTTCGGATAAGGTCTATTGTTAGGTCTTTTCCATCTGTAATAAGTTTTTTCTCAACATTCTTTGGGAAAATTTCAGCGTATGTATAGGTTGGGTCGGTCATCAACTCTATAAGACCGTCATAAAATCCGCTTGTTATTTTGTCTGAATAGGCAGTATATAGATTTGATAACTCTGGATTTCTTGAACCATACCAAAGAAATCCGACTTTTACTGTCTGCGTTTTTCCTACTCGGCTTGGTTCATTTACAAAGATTTCATCTAACTTGTCGTCTGCAAGGTCTTGTATACCTTGTATCACGCGTCTTTGTGGATTTACTCTCGGTTGGTAAAATCGTTCTTCTGGTGGTCGATTTTTCTCCATGTAGAACGCAAAACTTTCAAGAAGATGTGGTGCTTCCAGCTTCAGTATCTCATACCACTTATCCACCATTTCATGCCCTGTCTTGTTGGCAAAACAGAACTTTTCGAGTTCCCATATATCGCCGCGATACTTCTTTATGCAAAATTGATTTATTACTTCTTTTGCCCTAACAGATATTTCAAGCGCTTCTTGCAAATCACCATCTTTTTCAGTCGCAAAGAAAACAGCATTATAATAGGCGTTTGCCACTTCGTATGTATAACCGTATTTTTTAATATAGGATTCATAGCCAGATATGGCTTTTTTAAGTTCTTTTGACACAAAAAGCGCAACCTCCTTTCAAAAAAAATAAAAGAAAGCTGCTCTCTTAGCTTGATACATATACCCCTCTTGTATATGTCTTTAGATATGGTTATGATTTTATGATAATTTTTTTACTGATTTCTGCTATTGATATTCCGTCCTTTGATTTTCGTATCTCGCAATCTTTTCCTTTAAGCAAAACTTCCGCAATTTCCTCTGCCTTTTCGGCGATTAACAATTTCAATTCCCTTTGCGACATCGGTGTACCCTCCTATTCCACAATTCAACAGTCATTTCTTCTGTTTCACAAATTCTATCTATTGTTGCATAACACTTTGAGCACTTTGCATAAAAAGTTATTCCTCCGCGAGTTAAAACGCTTGCTTGACCTCCACAAAATGGACACGGTTTTAATTTTGGCTTTATTTGTTTAACAATTTTACTCATTCCTCATAAACCTCTCGAACTCTTTTCGGCATTTGTCGCATAATTCATATTTCACAGTTTTCTTGTCGGTATACAATCCTACCTCAACACTGTCGGCGCAAAACATGTCCCCAATTCTCGCAGTCGCTTTCTCTAAATTTGCTATGTATGCCCGCGGAAAATATTCAACAATGCTGACTTTTGCAACCATCTTTTGTGGCATTTTAAATATGTTTGAAAGTGGTTTATTTATGGTTATGCCGCATCTGTCACATGTGTACCATTCTTTTTCATGTTTCATCTTCGCGCTCCATTCTACCTTTTATGTACCGCCCTGCATTATCAGAATCATCCTCGAAGTTTGTTGCGTCAACCATTTCCGCATTTTCCTCTTTTGTCGCCCTCTCGAACATTTCACGCTCTATGCTTTTTATAACTTCGCTCATTGACATTTCTGTTTCCTCAACACTTTCTTTACAATTTCTTCGTGATGCTTTTGGTTATGGTATGATGTTCTAAGTTTTCTATGCGCCCATTCTGTTTCTCCCCTCATAAGAGGAAATCCGTGCATTTTTCTCCAATTATTTATACTGAAGGTCATAGATAAAATAGGTTTTACATTTGTCGGATTGAAGTTTTTCGCTCTTTCTTGTATTCTCTCAATGGCTTTTAACTGAATTTCTTTCATTTCCTCTTTCCCCTCCGTCTGATAAGCGGTAAATGGTGCATTTTACGCCAGCTGTTGTTTTCTGCTCTGTAATCGCAAAGATTAGGATAACCTCTAAAATAATCAATCCACGCAACACCAGCTAAATTATTTTCTTGCTTATCTGTTAATCTCATTCTCTCTATCCTCCAAACACAACACCCTCTTGCCGACCTCCACGCACTCTTTCCGTTTTTCCTCATTCGTACAGGTGCCGGATTGGTTGTAGCGGCAGGTGGTTAGGTTGCAGTTATTGTTGTCCATCAAAAAACGCCGCTCTCCACATTTTTCCATAAATTTCATCTCCTTTTATCATTTCAAACGTTGGGGATTTTGCTATTTTTATCAAAACAAGAAATTTATAAAACCTACCGTTCGTATTGCTTTTTCTCCATTTATTCCATTCTTTGATATACTTTGCCATTCTTCTCATTTCTTAATCCTCCAATCTACAAATTATAATGCACCTTAAACCCTTTCGCCGCATATTCCGCAACAGCTTTCTTCAAGTCCTCTTTACTGTCAAACGTATCTTTCCGCAGTTCGCAGATACCATCTTTTTCGACTGCATATATGCCGCATGGGATTTGTTGGCTTGCAACTTTCAAAACGCCCCTGTATTCTTTTCTCCCCATTTCGTATAGGGAATTGTTGACTGATACTTTCAATTAAACACCTCGGATTTCTTCATTCATGTTTCTCCAATGTTCCCCATGCCAAATCATGTTGGTTGTTATATCTTTCTATCGCTTTCATAGCATAGTCAACAGCCTCTCTTTTGGTATAAGACTTTGGATTGTATCTGTCATGTATAATATTTTGACCGTCAAGGCAAATGCTCATAAGTCCTGTTGAATTTGTTGAAATATAATAATTATCAATTTGAATATTCATTCCTCCGCCTCCCCATTATGATTGCAATAAATCAATAAATGTTCCGCTATCTGTCTTAACTCTGATACATCAAATATGCGGTATGTATCTTTGAACACACCATTCCCGATATGTAACGGCTCGCACTCTCCTTTTGCCGTTATCAGCATTTCCGCTACTTTTATAGGTTCTGTTGGGAGAAAATCGGCAATTTCATTTTTCTTCACTCTCATTCTCTCAACTTCAAGAAATTCCGATTTTGATTTATAATCGTTTCTCTCACATTGAAGTTTCATGTTTTCTCCCACAAGGTCTTGTATTTTCTCTCCTGCTGTTTTCAAATCGTGTTCTAAATCATCAATCTTCTTCCGATACTCCGCAACCTGGCAGTCACGCTCTTTCTTTGCGTCCTCAAGGGCTTTGCGGTATTTATCGACTTCGGATTTTATCCTATCTATTTCTTTTTTCTGTTCAGAGTTTAATTCTTTTAAGTCTTCAACGCCTCCAATTTCGAACCTAAATTTTTTTATCTTTTCAAGCACGTAATTTAGCCCTTCTACTTCTCCAGTTAATAAATCCGCCCCACACGCAGCCAAATCCTCTGCCCTTGCGTCCTTGTATTCCTCTATTTTTTCGATTTCCTCTAAAAAGGCTGCATTTAGTTCGCCTGATTTCTTTTTGTTTGCCCATTCTTCATACGTAACAATCATAACTTCGTTAAAACCATTTCGGTCTATCATTTCTTTTGCTTCTTTTGTACATCTTGGCAAGAGATAGTTATTGTATGTATCGAGTTTTGCTTGCAATCGCCCGCTTTCTTCTTCCAGACTTGATATTTGCCACTTCAATTTATGTATTTCATCATTCTTTATTTCGCTTGCGCTTTTGTATTTCACGACTTCGGATTGCAGTTCTTTATTCTTTTTAACTGCTATGTCATATCCCCCGCAACGACATTCCGGCCCATTAAGTCCAAAAGATGCTTTTGCCTCTCCGCACAAACCAGTCTTCTTTAAAATTTCTTTTTTTAAACCTGTATTTTCATTGTCGAGTTTTTCAACCATATCCGCAAGCTGTTCCGCTGTGTAGTTTTCCAACAGTTCTGTTTTAGTCATGGGTTGATACCTCTTTTCTGATTTTTTTCAATCACAATATCTACAAGTTCATCTGAATTTACCAAGTCGCTGTATTCTACCGAAAATTCAATCTTGTTTTCAAATTTATTGTCTGTTCGCCATATTCTAAAAGGCTCGTATTCTTCGTAATACCATTCATCAATCTGTTTTATTACATCATTCGCATAGTATGTAGGCTTGCTCATTAGCTTTGTGCGGTTCTGTAATACATCTTGATAATTCTCGATAATAAATTCAACATCTTCTCCGTCATATCCGTAATTCTGGTAGAATTTCCAGAATGATTTTATCTTTGTAAGGAATTTTAGGAATTGTTTCATTTTTTTGTTTCTCCTAAGATCGCTCAATTTTTCAATGATTTCCAAAACATCTTTTTGACATTGCAAATATCCGCTTTCAAACAATTCGGCATTTCCCTCTGTTTCGTTATTTGCAGAATTGGCTTTCAGTTTTTCTATTTGACTTTTCAGTATGCCATAAATTGTGTCCTCAAGCATTTCTGGAAAACTCTTTTCGTATAATTCACAGTCTCCGTTACACTTGTCCGCTTTTATTCCGAAAAACGTATGTCTTTCTGTTCTTCCGCAAATATATTCCATATTCCCGTTATCCGTTTTTGATTTGCAATGCTTACACATGCTCGGTCTGTTGTCTAAATGCTTTTTCAATTCCATTACTCGTTCAGAAGTGCTTTGTTTCATGCTGATACCTCCGTCAAAATCTCAACCAATTCTTCCTCGGAAATTTCTTTTATTCCCTCTCTGAAAGTGCATTTTAAGTCCTTTAGTCTTTCAAGCGCACACGTTTTTGTGCAATTTCTCGGAAATACACAACCCGAAACCATGTCTATGTAATATTCCGTCATTTCATGGCTTAATCCGAGTTTCCCGCCAAATATGTCAACCGCCGAAACAATGAACTTGTCCGATTTGAGTTGGATGTTTTTGTGGTCTATATCAAAACCTCCAATTCCACGCTGTTTTAATTTAACTGCAAGGTTGTTTATGAAATTTATCGCTTGTTTGCATGAGGGGGATATGTATATAACCTCAAACATAGATTAGTCCTCCTAACTTTTGTTTCTCACCTTTCTCAATGCGGATGTTACAAATCCGCCCATTTCCAATTCTTCGTATAATTCCTTTTTCATAAGCACATAGTTTTCTGTTTCTATGATGTAATCCCTATATTCTCTGCTTTGTTTTGATTCATTTAAAAATCTCGAAATATCCATTATGCTCATTTCTGCTTTATTGATGTGCATTAGATTCCCCCGTTTTCCTAAATCCTAGAAAGTCCGCAAATCCAAGTGAACCGTCTGCACAATCATGCATTCTGTGCAAATCGACATTGTTTGGTTTTTCATAAAAAACAGTTTGCTCCTTTTGTGCAAGTATATTCGTGATTGTGAAATCCTCAATTTTTCTTATTTTAATCTTTTTGTCCAAAATTTCTTTCCCGCATAATCTGCATTTATAAACCGCTTGATACATCTGTTATTCCTCCGTCAATTTTCCTCCGCACATGATACAATGTTTTAACCTCAAACCGCTTGAGATAATGCTATTTTTAGGCTGACAGTATATATACATCGCTCCGTCATTAAAGGATTTTGTATACAAACGAGCTATATCATCTTTGAGAAGCTCATGTTCTTTATTGTCTCCATTGCAAAATTCACACATCTTTCAATCCTCCCGAAATCTTTTCAAATTCCTTTATGCTGAATGTTCCAAATGTTCCGCTGATTACACTTCCCTTTTGTGGAATCTGCATACTTTCAAGAAGTTCTTTTGGTATCGGCTCGATGTCTGCATTAAGCAAACCATCACAAATCAAGCAGTCGGATTTTTTTGATTTAATGTCTTTGTTCCTGAAAATCATTCCAAAACCTCGTCCGTGTCAAAATCATCTTCCAAACCAGACAACGCCCATTGAAGGAATTTTATCATCTTTCTGACCTCTGCTTTTGAGAATACTGCAAATAACTGATTTTCTTCAAAAAAACTCATCATTCCATCTTTCTTCCCATATTTAGTTGGAATGTTCTTGTCTATTATCGGGTTTGCGTCTTCGTTAAACATCATATCATACATATTTTCCCCATTGTTTACAGCTACCCGTGGGTGAAGTCCTATTTGTTTGACAAAACACGTCCGTTCCTTTGTATCCCCTGTCAAAATTAAAATACTTCTGTCAATCATTCCCCATTTATTAATTTCACTGAACGCCGTTCCGCTTGGCATGGTCTTTAATGTTTCAAGTGTGATTATTTTCACAGTACCCCCTACTCTGCATAAAAAATCAAATGTTTAACAAATACCCGCACCACTTGCATTTATGTTCTTCATCAATTTCATACGGGTTCGTTCCGCCTCCGCAAACTGGACATATATATCCACGTGTCTGCTCTGCTGGCCCGTCGTAAGAAAGTTTCGGGCATTCGCTTGGCACTTCTTTGTCTTCTGCCTTGATATAATAATCCACTATGTAGTTTCTCAATTCATTGTGCCTGCACGTTCCGCATTTATCGCAGTTCGTTTTTCGGGTTCTGCATTCTTTTTCGTGTCTACATTTGATTTTACCCATTGTTCGATTCCTCCAATCTCACGTCTCCATACTCCCACAAATCCTCTTTCAGCCTGTCCATATCCAGTTCGCCGTTCTGCCATGCTGCATAATAATCTAAGACGTGTTGGGTAAATTCTGGAATCCTCTTTGCATAGCTTTTCTTCCAGTAAAAATCCATGAGGACTTCAAGCGGCAAAGTAAGCAACAGAATCATTGCCTGATTTACGCCATCGCTTACGCCGTCCTGGTATGCTTTTTCCAGTTCCGACTTGACGGAATCCTTGACGGCATTATCAAGCTGGCTCTTTGTTAGGTTGTATGTGGCGATTTTGTATTTTTGGTTTTTGCGCTCTGTATAGCGTCTTTGCTGGCGGTTAATATAATCACGCTCCAATCAATCCACCGATTCACTGCAAAACCAGCATGAATCTTCCCCTATGCTGCATTTCTGCATGACGTGGGTTATTATGTCTCTTTGCGTGAAATGGACTAAGCTGTAGTCGCATTTCTCCCGAAACTCTGTATCAAAGTATTTGTCAATGACTTCTTTCCTGTCTTCCCATTCAGACGCTTCCGACACAAGCGGATAGAATACACACTGATACCTATTCTCCAAATCTTCATCATGCGGAACGGTCAGCGAACTAAGCATGACTTCCACAACGCTTTGCAGGGTTTCGTTCCGTAGCGGTAAATGCTCTTTGTGGTTCTTCTTCTTGTACTTTCTCAGAAAATACTCTATACAAACCTGTACGCCCCATGATAGTTCCGTATCGTCAACAAGATTGTCCGCTATCTCCTTTGCCCTTGTCGGCATATCCTTTAACGGTTTTTCTTTTGACTGTTTTTGTTTAACTCCTAGTGACATGGAAATACGGCTCTCATTTTTCTGTTCTTCTGGAAAATGAGAATTATGTAGCTCCAAGGTCTCCTTGGAATTGTCTTTTTCGTTAGAAAAAGAATTGTCTAGTGTATCATCTATATTTTCATCTTTCATATCATCTAGTATATCAGTAATATTATGAGTTAAAGTTTTTTGAATACCCCCATTCAAATTTTTTGAACGCCCGTTAAGGTTTTTTGAATACCCTTTACGATTTTTTGATGGGGTATTCAACTTTTTTGCATACCGTTCAGCTTTTTCTTTCTCTTTGCGCTCTTTCTTTTTCTCTTTTATCTCTTTCAATACTTTTTCGTCTATTGGATAAGCGGTATAATCGCAAAGTCTAACTCCATTGACATTTTTCTCTTTCTTTTCAAGAAAACCATCATCAGCTAACTTATTCAGAATATTACAAGCCGTAGCCTTTGAACAATTCAGCCATTTTGCTACATAAGACAGACTACCTTTGAAATAACTTTCTCCGTCTTGCGAAAAACCATATATCAAAGCGTATGCAATCAATTCATTTCCGCTTAATTCCAAATCATTTACCATAAATTCCTGAATGGTTATGTAATGTTCGTTTTTAACTTTTCCCATAATCTAATACCTCCATGCTGATATTTTCCATGATTTATAAAAACAGCAGGAAAACAGTCATGGTTCTGTCTTTCGGTCTGCACTACCTATCCTGCTGAATTTACCAAATTACTTATCAATCTCAATCAATCCATTATCCTCAAGTTCTTTTAATCCTTTTTCAATAAATTCTTCTGATTCATTGATATACTCTGCCATTTCTTTTACTGTGGAACCGCATTTATCTTGATTTATTACCAAGACATCTACCATTTTTGCCGCAAAAGATAAATTGGGGTTGAGTTGTATATTTCTGTCTACAAGTAACATTTCTGGTTGAGATTTTGCTTTGATTTTTGCCATAATATCATTACCTCCTGTCTGATAACCCCTGTGTCATTGTTTAAGACAGTTGGAAACAGTCACAGGAAACTGCTTGTCGTGTAGCTATCACTATCCAACTGTCAAATTGCGGAGGACGGATTCGAACCGCCGTTCTCATGGTTATGAGCCATGCGAGATAGACCGCTTCTCCACTCCGCTACAATACCTCTCTAACGCTCCTATTTGCCCCAAATCGCCCTCTTTTGTGTTTCGGCAAGGAAATTATAGTGTGTGGGGTCAAAATGACTTAAAATGGATTTTAGAGGGTTAATAACCTGTATTCATACAGTTATCAATGGCGGTCTTTAATTCATTGCCGTTGACCGTGTATCTCTTTCCATCAATCTCCAATTCTACAAAACGGTTTATATTCCAGTGACTATGCACCTTAAGGCTCTCTTTTCTTGGTTCTGAATAATCTTCAATTTGGCAAGTTACTTTTACAAGTGCCATAAAATCCCTCCCAACTTCATTTTGCGGCTTATTATCTGCCATTCATAAATCTTCACTTTCTTTGCCGGAGCCTTTTGCCCCTTTACCTTCCTCTCTCCAAACTCTTTCATGTATCTCCGATTAGATTTGCACTGGTTGCAATTATTCCTGTTTTTACAAAACCAGCATCCATCTTGCCCAAGCCGGTGCCAATGCGACATAGACGGGCGCAGCTTTCTTTTTGCCTTTCCCGCAATCCCTCCCTGAATTCATCTATGGTTTATAAAAATTAAAACGGCTGAGGGAGGAGTCGAACCTCCGCCTGCAATTAGACCAAACGCCGTACTGCTTATGCTTTAACCCGGGCACCGTTATACTACTCAGCCATATTTTGCGGTTTATCCGGCAGGAAGAACGTTCCCGCCAGCGTTATTTTTAATTCGACAGGGCAGTGACCGCTTTGCTCCTGTCTAGTTAGAAATGACCTAACCGCCTGCGATAGGTGGGAATCGAACCCACACAAGATATCCTCGCAAGGATTTAACCACGACAACTCGCCGCCGCTCTCCCGATTGAGCTACTATCGCGCCGTCCAATTTATGTCTATGAGGACTGCATAGGATTTTGTATGTCTTTACTGACAATATACGGCGCATGGAGCAGTTTCTGTTTGCCATTCCGCGAATTGGTATCCGCACAGTCCATACGCCATATTTGCTGAATTTCTCAAACCGGCGTGCATCCCCACTTAAACGTTGAAGACGTGAGAATCAGCTAATCCCCACGGTCATTTGGCTGACCTTAACAGCATTCCGCTACGGGGTTGAAAGGAGTACCAAATGATACGAATGTTTGACACTAAAGTGTGGCGGCGGACTCGAACCGACTGTCTGTCTTATTACTGCCCTCAATTACCACTGGTATGCTTTTTAAAGCACCATAGGAGTCGAACCTATGTACAGGGAGCGTTCCTTCTCCAGAACCATGCACCACACATATTTTTCAAAATCGGCGGCAACGAGACCAACAAGTCACCGCCGATAATTCATTTCAATTTATACATTTTCCATATGCTTTCGCCATATCCGCAATGTTTGATAGTTTTTGTGGGTTTGTTTTTTTGGCTGTTCTCTAAAGCCTATTAAAATTTTCATTGCAGATATGGCTTTCCGTGGACTTCATGCCTTGTCGGAATTGCATTGTATGAAAACCCTAACATACAGATACATTTCCTCAAAACCTCTGTTGAGGATTTCTTAACTATGGCAATCCGTTCCACGAGTTGAAAAACAATTATCCCAAATATGGTAATAATCATCAAAACTCCCTCGCTTTCAGATTTAATGCCGCGACTTCGATAATTTTATCAGGCACAACCCAGTGCAAGCCGCAGCAAGTCTGAATGACAGGATTTGAACCTGCAACCTCCTGAACCCAAATCAGGCGCACTGCCAAATTGTGCTACATTCAGATGATAACCCACCATTTACCAGCCTTGTACAAACCCAACAGCAATTACAATCACCCGAAAACTTTTATCAAGGATTTTGTAAATCTTTGCTCTTTTATCTTTTCTCTTTCAACTTTGAAGAAAATAAACTTTGACCTTTCAGCTTTAAGATTTGAGTTTTGCTCTTTAATCTTTACAGCATATTTTGTTTTCACAATTGCTCTCCCAACTGAGCTACAAGTCCGCAGACTTGGACGGAATCGAACCGCCGACACATTACTTACGCAAATTTGGTTTTCAAGACCAATTTATATTATCTTCACCCATTGAAGTTTGCAGATTTCTTTATTGTTTCACATGAGTCTGTATCTGCAAAAGACACATGAATTGTAGTTTAGGGTTTTCGGTAAACAGTGGATAAAATTCATTTAATATTCAATCGTAATTTCAGTTAAAGCGTTGCTGACCGAAAGTGCGCTGTCAACTTCTGCCATGAAATCATTGATTTTCTTTTCCAAACCCTCAATCTTGTCAAGAACATGAAGCGGGTCAACCAATTCATACTGGTTGGATTTTAAAAAGTCCGCCTTAACTTTTTCGATATCGGCAGTATTTGTCTTGCCCTCTTTCTGCCCGTATATTGCGGTTACATACTGCTCCGCTCTCTGTTCAAGGTCTTTTCCGTTTTCCTGCTTAATCTGCATTTGAGCGTTGCGGTACTGAGCGTTCATTGTGTTCATGAGCAGCTTGTCAAAATCCACACCATGATTTTTCATTTCGATAGCCTCGGCAACGGTGTACTCATCCCCTGCGATAGAAACCTTTGTAACGGCGTTGGAAAGCACTACCGCCCTCTTGATTGCCTTTCTGCGGTTGATAAGGTCAATTGCCTTGTCGTACCCGCCCTGCATGATCTTGATGTACTCGTCAATCAGAACGCCGCCTATCTTATCGTTTGAATGTTTGTTCGCAACGCAGTAAACGCCTTCTGCGATTGCTTTCTCAATCCGGCTGTCAAGCAGTTTTAATTCTGCCAGAGCCTTGTGTACGGTCATGGTTTCAACTGTCGCCATAGAAATTCCTCCCAAACTTTAAATTTTGATTTTGGCGCATATTCCCAGCATTATTCTGCGCCGCTCACAATTACCGCATTTCCACAATATCAGGTACTTTATTATTTTCGTCTGCCATGAGCAACAGGGCTACCGGGATTCGAACCCGGAAATACAGCAGTCAAAGTGCTGTGCCTTACCGTTTGGCGATAGCTCTAAATTTATTCGATATATCCGCCAAGATAAATCTCACAATATTCATCAAGACTTACCTCGCCAACCGCAAAATCATATTTATGGTTTCTTTCTAACGATCGCTTTCTCATTTCAGCTTTCGATTTTCCAGAAAACACGCCGAAAAGTTTTATTGAACTTCCACATGGGTCTTCTACATATGTATCTGCTGTTAAAACATATAATTTCATTTCTTCTCTCTATATCTGCTCGCATATATCATAATTGTTTGTTTATCCGTGTGAGTTAATGTTTTAAAGATTTTTTGGAAATTTCAAGCTCATTGCATAGAAAGCCTTTTTCTTTTCGGAATATTTTTGGTACTAAGTAGCGTCTGAACATATGTTTTGTATAACCCCCCCCCATCATCTGCACTGATTCCACAGCGCTATTATGCCATTCGTTTGACGCTTTCAAAGACTTTTTTATCGAACGCATGGTAACTATTCGCAAAATATTAATTTTTAGAATAGTTAAATTCATATCAAAAACGCTTGAAATCCTTTATTTTACTGCATTTCCAGCCTTTTACAGAACGTACTGTCTATAAATACTGTTGTGCAATATGACGAATAATCCCATCATTCCCCCTCAATCTGCGCCGTATCCCCAACATCTAGCCATATCGGCTCGTCCGCAGATATCCTGCGCCTGTTGTTCTTTTCTTCTCGCACGCCCGGAAGATTCGTCCCATACTCCACATTGCCGACGTACATAGTGCCTGTCACATTGCCGTTATCGTATGAGTTATCCTTGATGCACTCAAGGCGAAAGTCCTTCAGTTTTTTGTAAATGAGGAATCTCGTGGAGCTTGGATCTTCGTCCTTCCAATTCCCGACCGTGTCTCTTGAGATATTTAAAAACAAACTAAACGCCTCAGCACTAATCAATTTATCATACTGATCACTTAAGGACATATAATAATCACACAGTGTATTTAATATATTATAATCAAACCTATTGTTATTTGTTGGTATTTTATTACCCTCTAACCATACTGTATTTTTATCCCTTAATATTTTACTGTCTGCAAATATTCTTTTGCCCACAAACTCCATCACTCTTTTCCAGCGCCTCTGGCTGGCCTTTGTTAAATCATCAATGCCAAACCTTACGCAAGCGTCGCCAATCGCAGCATCAAAATCGTTGTCATATATTTCCGCCTCATCGACTTTGATTATCAATTCATCATCCACGTCCCACACCTCCAATCTGCCTAAAAATAAAAATAACCTGAAAACCTAGCATAGCGACTAGGCTTCCGGGTTCCAAGTTTCCCTCTACAATTCCATCTCAAAAGTTAATGTTGTGTAAATCTGTTAAATTATTAAAACCATAACATAGATTTATTTACCTGTCAACTATAGATTTATAGAACATGCATTCTATAAGCCGTATATAATATATATCCGCGCGCGTATTATAATAATTTAATATACTGTGATATATGTGTACGTTATACTTTATTGGATAATACTATAGACTATGGCTTTATATACTTTACTGATTACTGGATATGTATAATCTATGGTTTATAATATACACTGTGTATATGGTTTAATATACTGTATTGGTTATAATATACGTTATGGATATATATACGTTATTGATTATTAATATAATTTATTGCATTGGTAAAATATTAATATAATAAATATAAAATATTATACAGTATATATAATACTTGTGAGTAAAAAGTTTGCGCTACTTAAGAAGCCCATGAACCCCAGTAGGTTCCGGACTCATCCTGCTGTTCCTGAATTATTTGCGTTATGCATAATTCCGGCTGTTTTCCTAAAAGGCGAAAAAAATGTTTCCGCAGATAGTGCATGACAGCGGCTTCTGACACCCGCCCCCTGGAAGGCGTCCTCTGGTAACGTATCTGCCCGGGGTGGAGCTCTCCGGCAAAACGGATGGAAACGCTCTGCAGTATTCCCATTGCAATACAGGACAGTGCCATATGCAGCTCAATAGCACGTACCGTTTCCAATACCTTCTGGCGGGATTTTTCATTTTCCACACGTTCAAGGGGTGACGGTTCATCTTTTTTCTGGTAATAACTCAATTTTGGCATATGCTTTGACCAGAAATGATAGCAGAATGCGCCAACCTGCTGTTTAAGCTCCCGGAAGGTGCATTCGATCCGGAACCGGTAACTATAAAGCCGGATGACCGACAGCGGATCCAGTGCCAGGCTGGTGCTTGCCAGGATGCTCTGGATGCCATCCATTTCCAACAGTACAAAACGCAGCTCCTGATAAAGCTTCTGCCCCCACAGCAGGTCAATGCAGTAGTATCGGATGGATTCCTTCTTCCCATAAAGTTCAATCTCTGCATCCTGGAACCGTTCCTTTTGGGAGATGAATAATTCTTTCAGGTGGACAGCGGCTCCCTTTTTGGCAGACCGTCCCCTTCCGGGTTTCCGTGGACCGGGCTTTTCATATGCAGTACAGGATTTCTTTGCCTTGGTAATAATCTCCATGTGCGCCGCCCCGCTGCTGTTAAGTGTTTTCAGTTTTTCAAGAGCCGGGACAGTAAGGAAATACCTGTCCAGCAGGAGCAGGCAGTCCCCAAAAGCCAGGGCAGCCCGATAGGCGTCTTCCACCATCTGCACCACATGGGAAGCGCTCGAAACAGCCGCGCCTTTCCATTTTCTGGCTGCCTGGAGGCCGTCATGGAGGCGGATGCTTAAGGGGATGCATGCCCAGTCACTGGCACTTCCAGCCAGGATGCCAAGCCCGCCGAACATATGCCCGTGGATGTACTCAGGCTTTGCGGAATTTTCAGATTCCTGGAAGAGCTTCTTCACTCCCGGCATCCGGCGTCCTTCTTTTGGCTGTTTTACCCCGTCGCCTACAAGGACATGGAAACTGCCTTCCCTGTAAAGGGGCGCATAATCCATGACGGCTGAAAACCAGCGTTTACGTATGTTTTCCAGTGACCAGGAGGAAGCCCTGAAAAAATGCAGCATGGAATCATAGCAGCCTGGGCTGAGGGCAAGGTCACGGATAACAGAAGTAAGTCCAAGTTTATCGGAACGGAGCATAAGGCCGATGGTAATGGTAACAAACCAGCGGAAAGCAGCTTTCCGGGAGAAGCAGGATTCAAAGTGGCATAAAACAGTTTCCATAAAATTCATCATAATCGTATGGTAAACCACCGGAAAGTATGGTAAACTCATACATGAAATAACTCTTTCCGCGGTTCGTATCTTTCTTAAGTGTCACAACTTAAAGATACCATAAATCTATACGAAAGGGTTATTTTTTTGCGATAGAACTTTTAACTCTCAAGAAAAATGGATAGAAAAATTTAAGAAGGCTTATCCAGCCTTTGATTACTGTCCAATACAGGCCGAACAGATTGTTTTTGAGGAGCGGGTGAAGCTCTTATGCAGCACCTGTGCAAAATATAACAGGAAAAAGCGCTGTCCCCCTTTTCACGACGGAATACAGTACGAAAAAGCAATCAGAGAATATGAGAACATCCTGTTGGTAATCAATTGCTGCAGGCTGACGAAAGACAATTTCGACGAGGTGCGGGAGGAGTCTGCCAAAACACTGCATATGGATATGGTTCGAATGGAAAAAATGCTTCTGGAGGCAGGCGCCTGCATGGCCATTTCTTTCATTGCAGGCGCCTGCCGGATCTGCAGGGAGGGCTGTCCTCCGTTCGGGAAGCCATGCAGACATCCCGAGCAATCCCGTTTCTCCATGGAGGCAATAGGGATCAATGTGGTAAAGACGCTGAAAAACGTCAATAGGGATATCTCCTTTCCGGTGCAGGAAGAAATGTATCGTATCGGATTATTATTGTGGTGATGGAGGATAAATGAACAACGAATATAAACGGCAATTCAGGACGACATTAATAAACTTTATTACGGCAGGGGCATTATCCCTGGTGATCACATTGTATCTGTATTTCCAATCCCGTTCCCTGCTGTTCCTCGTACAGTGTGTGGGAAGTGTATGTTCCTGTATTGTGCTTGGGATGTATATGATGATAACTAGGAAGCTGGCGTTGAACAAAAGCTATGAATATGAATATGGTATGGGGAAATTTGAATCGATCAGTACGTTTTTGGGCTATATCATTCAGGATATGAACCTGCTGCTGCTCGTCTATATGTCGGTATTGGAATTTGTCAGCGCCGCAAAGGAGGTCAGCTTCGGGTGGTTTTCTTATTTCTACGTGGTAGGCTGTATTGTGATGAACGGATATCTGTATCTGAATTTCCGCAGACAGCTGGCTGACAACGGCAGTGGGATCGCCGCGGCGCAGTCGGCAGAAACGCTCCGAAATCTGGTTATGAAACTGGTATATCTGGGAGCCATGCTTCTGGTAACGATATTTTCAGAAATCCAGTTTGTGTACAGGATCCAGTATATTGTCTGTATCGGGATTATTATAGTGATGTTGTTCAAGAGTCTGGAACCTCTGAAAAAGAGTGTCAATGCGCTTCTGGACCGCTGCGTGGATGAGGATATGTCCATGAAGATCGTATCGATCCTTGCGAAGCATGCGCTGCTGTACAATGAGTTTTTTACATATCGGACCAGAGTCGCCGGAAATAATATTTTTCTGGATGTATTCTTGAACTATGATTCGGATATGACGGTGGAAACAGCGCTGGACAATAATCAGAAGATCGAAACGGCGTTGGAAAGCGCGATCCCCAACTGCAAAGTGAACTGCATTATTGTCAGTGGCGAACGGTACGAGCGTATAAGCAGGTAAGAGTCATAGCCAACTTGTTGGCTTTCACATGGTGATTTGTGTCTGTGCGCTGCAAAGCCGTTTACGCGCAAAAAGCAGTGCAGAAATGGAGTTAATATGAAAAAAAATCAAAAATTCCCGTGCCTTGGCGCACTGAATGTGCCGAATCTCATCACGATCAGCTCTGTCTTTGCGGGCGTTTTGGCGGTGCTGTTTGCGCTGAAGGGTAAGGAGGAGCTGGCATTGATGGTGTACCCGCTGACGATCCTGTTCGACACTTTGGACGGATTTGCGGCGAGACGGTTAAATCAGACGTCGGAAATCGGGCTGCAGTTGGACAGTCTTGCGGATTTTTCGGGGTTCGGAGTGATTCCCGTAATACTCTTTTTTATTCTCGGGGGAGGGAGCTGGATGATACTTCCGGGGGCTCTTTTCTACATTCTGGCGGCAATTATGCGTCTTGCATATTTTAATGTGTATGGGATGGAAGAGGACGGCACTTATTTTGTCGGAGTGCCTTCAACCATATCCGCTGCGTGGCTTTTTCTGATCTCTATGCTGGTGTGGAATGTGATGCCGGAAATGATGCCGCCTGTTGCCCTGGCGGCAATGACAGTGTTCGGACTCCTTATGGTCAGCGGTATCCGCTATAAAAAAAGAGGGTTGATCAGTAAACCGCTGTATGTGATCCTTCCATGCAGTGTGGCGGCAGAATTTTTTATATATTTATGGAAATAGCAAAAAGGCCGACAGAGTTCCGGTCAGCCGCTCTGATCGGATAACGGAATCCTGCGCTGACCGTCTGCGGTTGGCAGCAGGATTTTTTTAACATAAGGATGCCAGGCGAAGCCTGACATCCGTTGTTATGTCATGCGCCTTTGGCAGCAGTACAGCAGGACCTCCTGGAAAAACATTCAGTGAGAACTATAGCATGAAACGGAGGATTCGACCAGTGAGACAGATGGCCGATGGCCTTTAGGAAACCATCAGTTGAAAACAAAATCTCCAACTGGTATAATCAGGAGATGTAAGCGGTCTGCTCCATAGAGCGTAACCAGGAAGGGGAAATGTAAAGTGGCAGATAAAAATGAATGGATTGTAGAAGGATATCTTTTTGGCTCCCCCACAGATGCTGATCAGGCAAGGGCGGAGCGCAAAAAGGCATTATTTTTTGAGACAAAGCTGGAAGGCAAGCCGGCCAAAAGTGTGCTTGCGGTATATGAAAAAATGCTGGAGGATAAGGTGTTTGTCACACCGGTGGGCTGGGAATACTTAAAACAGATTCAGGAAAA